>Ga0265327_10000321_pt1 | contig 91689 bp, 62 predicted proteins | sample 41621metaG_FD_202089 | JGI IMG/M metagenome (GOLD analysis project Ga0265327, IMG submission 202089) | Rhizosphere microbial communities from Carex aquatilis grown in University of Washington, Seatle, WA, United States - 4-16-21 metaG | ecosystem: Host-associated > Plants > Roots > Rhizosphere...
GGCCGACTGGCGGCCCACGATCGAGAGGACGCCGGCCAGCTGGGCCGGACCCATGACCGCCGAGCGGGCGTTGGGCCACGCGAACAGGAAGCGGGGGTCGAAGGCCCGGCCGCACATGCCGTAGTTGCCGGCCCCGTAGGAGGCGCCAATGTTGACGGTCAGGTGGGGGACCGAGGAGTTCGCCACGGCGTTGATCATCATCGCCCCGTGCTTGATGATCCCGCCCTGCTCGTACTCCTTGCCCACCATGTACCCGGTGGTGTTCTGGAGGAAGAGGAGGGGCACGTCGATCTGGTTGGCCAGCTGGATGAACTGGGTGGCCTTGTGGGCCTCCTCGGAGAAGAGCACGCCGCGGTGGTTGGCCAGCACCCCGACCGGGTAGCCGTGGATCGATGCCCACCCGGTGACGAGGCTGGTGCCGTAGAGCGGCTTGAACTCGTCGAAGCGGGAGCCGTCGACCACCCGGGCCAGCACCTCGCGCGGGTCGAAGGGCATCTTCGGGTCGGCCGAGGCGATGCCGAGCAGCTCGTCGGGGTCGTGGACCGGCTCGTCGGCCGGCCCCGCCGGTCCGGGGCCCTGCTTGCGCCAGTGCAGCCGGCGCACGATCTGGCGGCCGAGCCGGATGGCGTCGACCTCGTCCACGGCCAGGTAGTCGGCCAGGCCCGAGACGCGGGCGTGCATCGAGGCGCCCCCGAGCTCCTCGTCGGTCGACTCCTCGCCGGTGGCCATCTTCACCAGCGGCGGCCCGCCGAGGAAGACCTTGGAGCGCTGCTCGATCATCACGATGTAGTCGCTCATGCCCGGAACGTAGGCACCCCCGGCGGTGGCGTTGCCGAAGACGACGGCCACGGTGGGGATGGCGGCGGCCGAGTGGCGGGTGATGTCGCGGAACGCCCGCCCCCCGGGAATGAACAGCTCGGCCTGGGCCGGCAGGTCGGCCCCGCCCGACTCGGTGAGGTTGATGGTGGGGAGGCGGTTGGCCAGGGCGATGTCCGCCCCCCGGGCGCCCTTGCGGAACGACCACGGGTTCATCGCGCCGCCCCGCACCGTCGGGTCGGTGGCGTTGATCAGGACCTCGACGCCCTCGACCACACCGATGCCGAGGATCGACGAGGCGCCCACCGTGTACTGCGTGCCCCACGCCGCGAACGGGCACAGCTCGAGGAACGGCGCGTCCCGGTCGAGCAGCAGCTCGATGCGCTCGCGCGCGGTCAGCTTGCCCCGCTCCCGGTGCCGGGCCACGTAGCGTTCGCCACCGCCGGCCCGGGCCGTGGCCAGCTCGGCGTCCACGATCGCCAGGCCCTCGAGGAGCGCGGCCTCGTTGGCGCGGAAGGCGTCCGAGGCGGGGTCGATGGCGGTGGGGAGTACGGGCATGGGTTCGTTGATCCCCTGGTGGGGGAGGTGGGACGCCGGGGTGTCGCATCGGGGCGGCCGACGTGGGAAGAATAGGCCCATGACCTCCGACCCGCGTGCCGAGTCCGGCGTCGCTCCGACCGCTGTCCGTCCGGGGGCCCGGCCGTGGTGATCCGCACCTACCCCCAGGGCTCGTCCGACGACTGGGAGTCCTCCAGCGTCGGGACGTCACGTTCGGGGCCGCCCCGTCGGCCGCTGTCGGCCGTGGTCATGGCGGCCGGGCACGGCACCCGCATGCACTCGGACCGCCCGAAGCCGCTCCACCGGCTGTGCGGCCGGCCGATGATCCTGCACGTCCTCGACGCGCTGGCGGAGCTGCCCATCGACCGGGTGGTGGTGGTGGTGGGCCACCGGGCCGAGTGGGTCACCAAGACGCTGATCGAGCACGCCCCGCCCGGCCTGGCCATCGAGTTCGTCGAGCAGGCGCAACAACGGGGGACGGGCGACGCCATGTCAGTGGCGCTGACCGGGCTGCCTGAGGAGGACGACGGCGACGACGGCGACGTGGTGGTCCTGCCCGGCGACACGCCGCTGCTGCGGCCCGGCACGCTGGCCGCGCTGGTGCGGGCCCACCGCGCCCAGGACGACGCGGCCACCCTGCTGACCGCGGTGGTGGACGACCCGACCGGGTACGGCCGGGTGGTCCGGGGTCGCGACGACTCGGTGGCCCGGGTGGTCGAGCACGGTGACGCCACCGACGAGGAGCTCGACGTTCGTGAGGTCAACACCTCGATGTACTGCTTCAAGCGGAGCGTGCTCGCCCCGTCGTTGCGACGGCTCAGCCCGGCGAACGCCCAGGGCGAGTACTACCTGACCGACGTCGTCGAGGTCCTCTACGACGCCGGCCACCGGGTGGGCTCGCTGGTCGTCGAGGACACGATGGAGGTGGCCGGGGTCAACGACCGGGCCCAGCTCGCCGTGGCCGAGGCCGAACTGCGCGACCGGATCAACGAGCGGTGGATGCGGCGCGGGGTGACCATGTGGGACCCCCAGACCACCTACATCGACACCGAGGTGACGCTGGCCACCGACGTCGTCCTGCTGCCAGGCGTCATCCTCCAGGGGGCGTGCGAGGTGGGCGAGCACGCCGAGATCGGACCCGACGTCCGGCTGGTCGACTCGGTGGTGGGGGAGGGGGCCCGCATCGCCTCCAGCGTGTGCCGCCGGTCGGTCATCGGCCCCGAGGCCCGTGTCGGGCCCTTCGCCGTGCTGGCCGAGGGGACCGAGGTCCCGGCCGGGGACGTGGTCGGCCCGACGCCGACTGACCCGGGCGCCGCCGCGCGGTAGCGTCACGGCATGGAATTCACCCCGCGCCGACGCCTCGACCTCGTCTCGGGCCGCTCGCACCCCGAGCTGGCCCAGGAGATCGCGGCGCAGCTCGGCGTCGAGCTGGGCGAGGCCAACCTGCGGGAGTTCGCCAACGGCGAGATCCACTGCCGGTTCGACAGCTCGATCCGGGGGAGCGACGTCTTCATCGTCCAGACCCACTGCGGGCCGGTCAACGACTCGCTCATGGAGCACCTCATCATGATCGACGCCGCCAAGCGGGCGTCGGCCAAGCGGATCACCGCGGTGTGCCCGTACTACGGCTACTCGCGCCAGGACCGCAAGGCCACCGGGCGTGAGCCCATCACCGCCAAGCTGGTGGCCGACATGCTCTCGGTGGCGGGCGCCGACCGGGTGGTCAGCGTCGACCTGCACTCCGGCCAGATCCAGGGCTTCTTCGACATCCCCTTCGACCACCTGACCGCCGCTCCGGTCATGATCGACTACCTGCGCAAGCACCTCAACGACGACCTCGTGGTGGTGGCGCCCGACGCCGGCCGGGTCAAGGTGGCCGAGCGCTTCAGCCAGCACCTGACGGCCGACCTCGCCGTGGTCCACAAGCGCCGCCTGCGGGGCGTGGCGAACCAGGTCGAGGCGCTGCACGTGGTGGGCGACGTCGAGGGCCGCCAGTGCGTCCTGATCGACGACATGATCGACACCGCCGGCACCATCGTGGCCGCCGCCGACCTGCTCGCCGACCGTGGCGCCACCGAGGTGTGGTGCATGGCCACCCACGCCGTGCTGTCGGATCCGGCCATCGACCGCCTCAAGAACTCGGCCCTCACCAAGGTGGTGGTGACCAACACCCTGCCCATCGCCCAGGACCGGCGCTTCGACAAGCTCGAGGTCCTGTCGGTGGCCAAGCTGATCAGCGACGCCATCGACGCCGTGTTCGAGGACTCCTCCGTCTCCGAGATCTTCGGCGGCGAGAACCTGGCCTGACCCGGTCGACCCGCCGGCGCCGGGCCGGACGGGGCGTGTGGCCCCGCCCTCCGGCTGCGTCTATCATGGTGGGCCGTCAGCAGCGGTCCCTGCCGCGGCGTGCCGCGGGCACGACCGGCGGCCGTGGGCCCTGTGCCCGTCTCACGCACCTCCCGAGGAGTCCCTCCATGTCCGAAGCCACGCTCATCGCACAGACCGGCCGCGAGACCGGGTCGAGCTCGACCCGCCGCCTGCGGGCCGAGGGCAAGATCCCCGGTGTGGTCTACGGCCACGGCACCGAGCCGATCCCGGTGGCGGTCGTCGCCCGCGAGTTCCAGATCGCCCTGTCAGGCGAGGCGGGCCTCAACACCCTGCTGTCGCTCGAGGTGGACGGCACCTCGCACCTGACGCTGGCCCGTGACATCCAGCACCACCCGGTGCGGAACACGGTGACCCACGTCGACTTCCTCATCGTGAACCGGGACGAGCTCATCAGCGCCGAGGTCAGCATCAACCTGGTGGGCGAGGCGGTCGAGGTCGCCCACGGCGACGGCGTCGTCGAGCAGCAGATGTTCACCCTGCACGTCAAGGCCAAGCCGACCGAGATCCCGCCCTCGGTGGACATCGACATCTCGTCCCTCACCATCGGCGGCGCCCTCCACGTGTCGGACATCGTGATCCCCGCGGGCGTCGAGCTCGAGACGGATCTGGATGCCACCGTGGTGGCCGGCAACCCGCCCCGCGTCCAGGCCGAGGTGGCCGAGGCGGCCGAGGAGGGCGAAGGGGCCGACGAGGCCGCACCGGCCGCCGAGAGCACCGAGGAGTAGGCCCTGCTCCGCCGCCGCGAGGGGGCGGGAGGCGCACGCCGGGGCACCCCCGTCGACCTGCTGGTGGTGGGCCTCGGCAACCCGGGCGCCGAGTACGCCGGCACCCGGCACAACATCGGCGCCGACGCCGTCGAGCTGCTGGTGGCGCGCCACCACGGGTCGTTGTCGTCCGAGAAGGGCCTGCACGCCCGGACCGGCCGCATCACGATCGGCTCGGCCACTGTGCTCTGTGCCGTCCCGCTGACGTACATGAACGAGTCCGGCCAGGCCGTCGCGCCGCTGGTGCGCCGGGCCGGCCTCGAGGGCGCCGACGAGGCGACGGGCCAGCCGGCCGTGGCCACCCGGCTGGTCGTCGTCCACGACGAGCTCGACCTGCCCTCGGGCCGGGTCAAGGTGAAGGTCGGCGGGGGCACGGCCGGCAACAACGGGCTCAAGTCGATCCACGCCCACCTCCACACCGGCGACTACCTGCGGGTCCGCATCGGCATCGGCAAGCCGCCGGGTCGTCAGCCCGGCGCCGACTACGTGCTGAGGCGGCCGGGCAAGGACGACCGCGACGGGCTCGCCGTCGCCACCGAGGTGGCGGCTGACGCCGTGGAGCTCATCGCCACCGCCGGCGTCGAGGCGGCCATGAACCGCATCAACACCGCCGGGTGACGGCCCGCAGCCGCTGCCCGGTGTCGCCATCGCCTTCTTCGGGCTGACCGGGCCGTCGGGCCGGGTTGGCGGAGGTCGGGCCGTCGGACAGGGTCGTCGGAGTCAGGCCGTCTTGCGCAACGAGAAGCTGTCCACGTCGAGCCGGGTGTGGCCGGCGACGGTCCACTGGCCGTAGAGCTCGCCGTGGTCGCTGCAGGTGATGCCCATCGACGCGGCGCGGGCCACCGTCGGGAGGACCACGGAGGCCTCCCGGGTGATCGCCCCGCGCATCGAGGTGCAGATGAGCAGGAGCCGCCCGGGGCCGGCCTCCCCGTCGGTCCCGGTGAGTCGGTAGGTCGTCGTGACGCGGTAGGTCCCGGGCTGGGCCAGCACCAGCGGTGACAGCGGCCCGGTCGTCGCAGCGGCGCCTCCCACCACCGGGGCGCCCGTCGATGCCGTATTGAGCGCGTAGGCGGCCACCGGGAGTTCCGGGCCCGAAGCGACGACGACGACCGCCAACAGGACGCCCAGTACCGTCAGGGCGACGAGCGCCGGCCTGGCGGACCGGCCGGGTCGGGCATACGTGACGGCGGCGATGATCACCAGGGCCAGCACGCCGAGCTCGAACGCCAGCCCGGTCGCCGGCAACCCGAACGTGGTACCCGCTAGGTCGAACGTCGGTAGCACGCGGTCGAGTCCCGGCCACCAGCCGGTGATGGCCAGTGGGTCCCACACGTGGAATTCGGTGAAGACGTTGAAGTAGTCGTGGGCATCGACCAGGATCGGCACGGCCTCGTACAGCCAGGCGGCGGCGATCAGTACCCCCGGTGCCACGAGCCGGCGACCGACCCCCTCCCACCGGGCTACCAGCACGGCCGACCACGCCACCGTCGCCGGGACGAGGGTCCACATGAACCGGCCGGCCAGCGACCCACCGCCGTACGGATTGGAGGTGTAGGTGCCGTTCAGCACGAGGACCGCCCCGAGCGAGGCCACCGTCGTTACCACCGAGGCCGGCAGACGGCGCGCGGCCATCCACATCCCCACGAGCCCGAGTGCGGCGAAGGGCACCTGGACGAACAGGCCCTGATCGCGTCCGAAGGTCAGGCCGAGGATGTATTCGATGCCGGTCCCGGTCAGGTCGGGGGTAGGCTCGGGCAGCCCGCGCAGGGCGCCGAAGTAGATGGCGTTGTAGGTGAGCAGCACCAGCCACGACAGGACGGGCACCCCCAGCACCCGCAGGCTCCGGTTCGGGACACGGGACCGGAGTACGGCGGTCGCCAGTCCCAGGGCGAGGAGGAGCGCCGGGGCGAAGTTCTTCACCTGGAGCCAAGGGAGGAAGGCGATCGCCACCACGAGGACGATCAGTCCTACGCCGGTCGGGCGTCCCCGTCGCTCGAGCAGCGCGATCTCCAGGACGGCCGCGGCGATCAGCACACCGGAGAGCAGGTCGGGGTAGATCTGCGTCATCGCCAGGAGCAGTGCGGGCGAAGCGAGCATCACCGCGAGCAGGACCTGGCCGCGCCGTCCGAGACCGGTCAGGAGTGTCGCCCGGCGGTGGACGAGGATCAGTCCGGCGAGGGTCAGCGTGATGGCGCCGACGGTGGCCCCCTGGGTGAGCCATCCGGTGGCCACGAACGGGACGAGCAAGAGGCTCAGGCCCGGCTCGAACGGCCCGATCACCCCGTGGTGGCCCGGGAACGTCTCGATCGTCCCCGGGTGGAGCGTGTACCCGAAGGCGTGGTGCGCCGTGTCGCTCCGGATGATCGCGGAGATGTGGGGGCTGAGGTGCAGGTAGGCCTGGGCCTGGGCGATGTAGGTGGGCTCGTCGCCCCCGAGGAACACGCCCCGGCCGTTGACGAACCAGGTGACGAGGAGCTCGACGACGACGCCGAGCACGAGTACGCAGGCACAGGCGACGAGCTCTCGGTCGGTATGGTCCCGTCGCCTGCGGCGGCCGACTCGGGGGCGAGTGCCTCGGTGATCGGAGAGCACGGCGGGGCGGGGGTCCGAGGTCCCGCCCACGTCGGCCATGGCTGGCGAATGGTAGTGGAGCACCCCGGAGGGGTCAACGAGGCGCGGGGTGGCCACCGTCCCGCGGCGGCCCCGTCGCGCTCTCGGTACCCGGCAGCCGTTCCTGGGCCTCGTCCTGCCACCGGTACCCTGACCGGGTGACTCTCCGGTCCCTTCCCGCGCTGCTGCGCGACGAGCCCGCCATGACCAGCGTGGTGGGCGCCAGCGGGGCCACCCTGGCGGTCACCACCCCGGCCCAGGCCTTCGTGCTGGCCGGCCTGCTCCGCCTCGGGACCCGCCGCCCGGTGCTGGTGGTGACACCGACGGGCGCGGCCGCCTCGCAGCTCGCCCACGACCTCGGGGTGTTCACGTCGCCCGACGGTGACGGCGACGACGGCGCATCGGTGGAGGTGTTCCCGGCGTGGGAGACGCTCCCCTTCGAGCGGGTCAGCCCGGAGGTCCACACCATGGGCCGCCGGCTGCGCCTGCTGTGGCAGCTGGGCGGGGCCGGGGACGGCGCGGCGCCCGGCACGGCGCCCGGGATCGTGGTGGCGCCGGTCAAGGCCGTCCTGCAGCGGCTCGGCCCCTGGCGGTCGGCCTCCCGGCCGCTGGTGGTCGGTCGGGGCGAACGGGTCGACGCCGAGGACCTGGTGGCCCGTCTGGTGGGGCTCGGCTACCGCCGCGAGTCGATCGTGGAGCACCGGGGCGAGCTGGCCGTGCGCGGCGGGATCGTGGACGTGTTCCCCTCCACCGCCGACGAGCCGGTCCGGATCGACCTGTGGGGCGACGAGGTCGACCGGCTGACCCGGTTCGACGTGGCCGACCAGCGCTCCACCACCGACCTCGACCGGGTCGAGCTGTTCGGCTGCCGGGAGCTGGTGGTCGACGACGCCATGCGGGCGCGCGCCGAGGGGCTGGTGGGGTCGGCGCCCTGGGGCCGCCAGCAGTGGGACCGCATCGCCGACGGCCAGCAGTTCGACGGCATGGAGTCCTGGCTGCCGTGGCTGGTCGAGGGCGAGGAGCTGCTGTGTGACCTGCTGGGCGACGACGCCCTGGTGGTGCTGGTCGAGCCCCGCCGGGTGCGGGACCGGGCGGGCGAACTCCTGGACGAGGAGTCGGCGCTGGCCGACGCGTTGGCCGACACCTGGGGCCTGCCCGACGGGGTGGACGCCCCCCGCCTGCATGCGCCCTTCGACCGGCTGCTGGCCCGGACCGGGGCCGCCGTGGTGTCGCTGGTGCCGACGGCCGAGGGGCCCGACGTGCCCCAGGTGGAGAGCCGCGGATGGGAGCCGATCCTGGGTGACGGCACCCGGATGGCCGGCCAGGTGCGCCAGCTGACCGGGGCCGGGTACGCCGTGGCTCTGTGCACGTCGACGGCGGGCGGTGCCGAGCGCCTGAGCGGGCTCCTGGCCGAGGAGGGGCTGCTGGTGTCGGTGGCCGGCCCGGGCGACGACCTGACCGTGCCCGGGGCCCGCATCGTGGTGGCGTCGGTCGACCGCGGCTTCGTGCTGCCCGGCTGCAAGGTGGCGGTGCTGGCCGAGTCGGACGTGACCGGGCGGATGCGGCCGCACCGGCAGGCCCGGACCCGGGCCCGTCCGGTCGACGGGTTCTTCGACGACCTGGCCCCGGGGGCCTACGTGGTCCACCGCCAGCACGGGGTGGCCCGCTACGGCGGGATGGTGACCCGCACCATGGGCGGGGCCACCCGCGACTACCTGTTGCTGGAGTACAAGGGCGGCGACCGTCTGTACCTGCCCACCGACCAGATCGAGCTGCTGACGCCCTACGCCGGCGGCGACTCGCCGTCGGTCAACCGCCTCGGCGGCTCCGAGTGGCAGAAGGCCCGCTCGCGGGCCCGGGCGGCGGTCCACGAGATCGCCGAGGAGCTGGTCGCCCTCTACCGGCGCCGCCTCGAGGTCCCGGGCCACGCCTTCGGGCCCGACACCCCGTGGCAGGCCGAGCTCGAGTCGTCCTTCCCGTTCGTGGAGACCTCCGACCAGCTGCGGGCCATCGAGGACGTGAAGGCCGACATGGAGCGTTCCCAGCCCATGGACCGGCTGGTCTGCGGCGACGTCGGCTTCGGCAAGACCGAGGTGGCCGTCCGGGCGGTGTTCAAGGCCGTCCAGGACGGCTTCCAGGCGGCCGTCCTCGTCCCCACCACGCTGCTGGCCAGCCAGCACGCCCAGACCTTCGCCGACCGGTTCGCCCCCTTCCCGGTCAAGGTGGCCCTGCTCAGCCGATTCCTCACCAACGCCCAGGCGGCCGAGGTGCTGGCCGGCCTGGCCGACGGCTCGGTGGACGTGGTGGTCGGCACCCACCGCCTGCTCGGCCAGGACGTGGCCTTCCGCAAGCTGGGCCTGCTGGTGGTCGACGAGGAGCAGCGCTTCGGCGTGACCCACAAGGAGTCGATCAAGGCCATGGCCGAGGGCGTCGACGTCCTGACCCTCACGGCCAGCCCGATCCCGCGGACGCTCGAGATGGCGCTGACCGGCATCCGGGACCTGTCCATGGTCAACACGCCGCCCGCCGCCCGCCGACCGATCCTGACCCACGTCGGCGAGTTCGAGGAGGCGGCCGCCTCGGAGGCGATCCGGCGGGAGCTGCTGCGCGAAGGCCAGGTCTTCTACGTCCACAACCGGGTGCAGGACATCGGGGCGGTCGCCGACCGGGTGCGGCGGATGGCCCCCGAGGCCCGGGTCGCCGTGGCCCACGGACAGATGGACGAGGGCTCGCTCGAGCAGGTGGTGATGGACTTCTGGCAGGGCGAGTACGACGTGCTGGTCTGCACCACCATCGTGGAGTCGGGCATCGACATGCCCACCGTGAACACCCTGGTGGTGGACCGGGCCGACCTGCTGGGCCTGGGCCAGCTGCACCAGCTGCGGGGCCGGGTCGGCCGGGCCGGCATGCGGGCCTACGCCTACCTGTTCCACCCGGCCGACCGGGTGCTGTCGGAGACGGCCTACGAGCGGCTGCGCACCATCGGCGACCACACCGAGCTCGGCTCGGGCTTCAAGATCGCCTTGCGCGACCTGCAGATCCGCGGGGCGGGCAACCTGCTCGGGCGGGACCAGTCGGGCCACATCGCCGCGATCGGCTACGACCTCTACGTCCAGATGGTCTCGGAGGCCGTGTCCGAGCTGAAGGGCGAGCCGCGCCCGCAGCCGGTCGAGCTGTCGGTCGACCTGCCCGACGCCGCCCACCTGCCACCGGACTACGTGGAGGCCGAGGACGTCCGGCTCGAGGCCTACCGGCGGCTGTCGGCGGTGCGGACGGAGGCGGAGGTCGAGGACGTGCGGTCCGAGTGGCTCGACCGGTTCGGCCCGCTGCCGGCCCCGGCCGCCGCGCTGCTCGAGGTGGCGCGGCTGCGGGTGGAGTGCCTGCGCCTCGGGGTCGAGGACCTGGCCGTGTCGGTGCCCCGCTTCGCCTCGGAGGGCGCCGGACCCCGTGGCGGGCCGGGCGGACGGGCCGTGGCCAAGCTGACGCCGATCACCCTGCTGGCCTCCGCGGAGGTCCGGCTGCGGCGGCTCGCCCCGGGCGGCACCTACCAGCCCGAGGTCGGCCGGCTGACCGTACCGGTGGCCCCGGACCCGGCCACCGGCGGCTACGCCCCCGCCCTGGTGAGCTTCCTGCAGGAGCTGGTCCCGGCCGATTGACGGTGGGTCGCGACCGTGATGCCGTCGTGTCGCGCTCGGGAGCACCCTGGCGTGACCGATAGCATCGCCGCCGTGAAACGACTCCCCGCAGCCCTGCTCGCCGTCGCCGCCGTCGTCGGCACGGGCGCCGCCACCTCGGCGTGCAACGTCGCCCCGGTGGCCGCCACGGTCAACAGCGCCACCATCTCGGTGTCCTCCTTCAACACCGAGCTGAACTCGCTGAGTCAGTCCACGGCCGGCAAATGCCTGCTCTCACTCAAGTTCCCGACCTCGCTCAGCCTCACGGCGGAGGGTGCGGGCGGGAGCGGGACCTACCAGACCAGCTTCGCCTCCACCGTCCTCGGCAGCTCGGTCTACAACCTGCTGGCCAGCCAGTTCGCAGCGTCACACGGCATCACGCTGTCGACGGCCGACCTGTCGGCGGCCAAGAGCAACTACGAGTCCACCCTCGACGGCGCCATCAAGGCCCAGGTGCAGCAGGCGTCCTCGCTAAGCGGCACACCGACCTGCATCGACGCCCAGGGCAACCCGCTGACCGGCAAGGCGGTGCTGGCCGGCCTGCCGTCCGGGGTCCGGAAGTCCGAGGTGGCCAACCAGGCGACCGAGGAGCTGCTGCTGGCCCGGGGTGCCGACCTGTCGGACGCGGCGGTGCTCAAGTACTACGCGGCCAACACCTCCTCGTTCACCCTGGACTGCGTCGGGGTCATCGCTGTCGCCGACCAGACCACTGCGAACACCGTCTACAACCAGCTGAAGGCGGGCGCGGACTTCGCCAACCTGGCCAAGTCCACATCGATAGACACCACCACGGCCTCGTCCGGGGGGCAGCTGGGGTGCAACTTCCAGGAGGCGGAGATCCTGAACGAACTCCAAGTCGGCTCCGTGACGGTGGGCACCCCGGTCGCGCCGGAGAAGACGCTGTCTGGCGCGTGGGAGGTGTTCCAGGTGACCAGCCGCACGGTGCTGCCGGTGACCGAGGTCGCCAACGACGTCCGCCAGGCGCTCCTGCAGACCACGACCAACCGCAACCGGGTCTCCACCGAGGTGCTGAAGTTCGCACGGACGTCGTCGGTCGACGTCAACGCCCAGTACGGGACGTGGACCCGGGCCCAGATCGTCCCGCCGGCCACCCCGGCGCCGCGCTACCTCCTGCCGAGCTATGCGCCGGCCGTGACGACGCCCTCCGGCTCGTCATCGAGCGGCTCGGGCTCTTCCGGTTCGTCGTCGAGCGCTTCGACCTCGGGTTCCGGCTCCTCGTCGACCACCTCCACCACGACGGCGGGCTGAGCGGAGCGTGGCTGGAGCCGCCCGCATCGACGTCGTCGGGCTGGGGCCGGCCGGGCCCGACCTGATCACCGCCGGGACGCTCGGGATCCTGACCGACGCCCCGCAGGTGTTCCTGCGGACGGCGCGGCACCCGTCCGCCGAGGCCGCACCGGCCGCTGCGACGTTCGACCACCACTACGAGTCGGCCGACACCTTCGAGGACGTCTACCGGTCCATCGTCGATGACCTGGTGGCCGCAGCACGGGCGGGTGGGCCCGTGGCCTACGCCGTGCCGGGGTCGCCCACGGTGGCCGAGCGGACGGTGGTGCTCCTGTCCGGACACCCGGCCGTGGCGGCCGGTGAGGTGACCGTGGTGGTCCACCCGTCCGTCTCCTTCCTCGACCTGGCCTTCGCCCGGCTCGGGGTGGACCCGGTGGACGCCGCCGTCCGGGTGGTCGACGCGGAGCGGTTCGCGGTGGACGCCGCCGGCCAACGGGGCCCGCTGCTGGTGGCCCAGTGCTGGAGCCGCCAGGTCCTTTCCGAGGTGAAGCTGTCGGTCGAGACGGCTCCCGACGCGCCGGTCACCGTCCTCCACCACCTCGGCCTGCCCGACGAGCGGGTGACGCGGGTGGCGTGGGACGACCTGGACCGCGCCTTCGAGCCCGACCACCTCACCTCGCTGTGGATCCCCGAGCTGGCGGCCCCGGTGGCCGCCGAGCTGGTGTCGCTCGACGAGCTCGTGCACACCCTGCGAGAGCGCTGCCCGTGGGACCGCCGCCAGACGCACGCCTCGCTCGGGCGGCACCTTCTCGAGGAGTCGTACGAGGTGCTCGAGGCCATCGACGCGCTGTCCGCCGCCGACGCCTCGGCGCGGACACCGGACGAGGTGACCGACGACGCCGTGGCCCACCTCGAGGAGGAGCTGGGCGACCTGCTGTTCCAGGTCTACTTCCACGCCACCCTGGCCGCCGAGCAGGGCCGCTTCACCCTGGCCGACGTGGCCCGCGGCGTCCACGACAAGCTCGTGGCCCGCCACCCGCACGTCTTCGGCGACGTGACCGCCGACACAGCCGACGACGTGGCGGCCAACTGGGAGGCCATCAAGAAGGCCGAGAAGGGCCGGTCCAGCGTCACCGAGGGCATCCCGGCGGCGCTGCCGGCCCTCGCCCTGGCGGCCAAGCTGCAACGCAAGGCCGCCGCCATCGGAATGGTCCTGCCGGGCCTGGCCGCCGAAGCCGCCCGGGTGGCCGACGGCGCCGCGTACCTGGCCGCCGACGGCGGCCCGCCGGACGACGTGGCCGACGGCGAAGGGGGCGCGCGGGAGCGGGCCGAGGCCGTCGGCGAGCTGCTCTTCGCGGCCACGGCCGTGGCCCGGGCCCTGGGCGTGGACCCCGAGACGGCGCTGCTGACGCGCTCGGCGGCGTTCCGGGCGGAGGTCGAGGCGCAGGGGTGACCGGGCCGGACCACGGGCCCCGGCGCACGGTGCGGACGTGCCCGAACCGGTCCTGAATGCCCAGGTGGGCGGGGTGCCCGGTGGTAGCGTTTCGCACACCCCGAGCAGGAGACACCCCGCACAGTGAGCTTGATCGAACAGGTAATCGGACGCGAGGTCCTGGACTCCCGCGGCAATCCCACCGTCGAGGTGGAGGTCCTGCTGGACTCGGGCGCCTCGGGGCGGGCCATCGTCCCCTCGGGTGCCTCCACCGGCACCTTCGAGGCGGTCGAGTTGCGCGACGGCGGTGACCGCTACCGGGGCAAGGGCGTGCTGGGCGCCGTGGCCAACGTGAACGGCGAGATTTCCGACTTCCTCGAGGGCTTCGACGCGCTCGACCAGCGGGCCGTCGACCTGGCCATGATCGACGCCGACGGCACCCCGAACAAGGGGCGGCTCGGCGCCAACGCACTCTTGGGCGTGTCGCTGGCCACCGCCCGGGCGGCCGCCGACGAGCTCGACCTGCCGCTCTACCGCTACGTCGGGGGTGCGGGGGCCCACGTGCTGCCGGTGCCCATGATGAACGTGGTCAACGGGGGCGTCCACGCCGACAACTCGATCGACCTGCAGGAGTTCATGATCATGCCGGTGGGGGCGGCCTCCTTCGCCGAGGCGCTGCGCTGGGGGGTCGAGACCTACCACGCCCTGGCCGGCGTGCTCCACGACCGGGGCCTGTCGACGGCCGTGGGCGACGAGGGCGGGTTCGCCCCGAACCTCGACCACAACGAGGACGCCGTGCGGGTGCTGGTCGAGGCCATCGAGAAGGCCGGCCGCGTGCCGGGCGAGGACATCGCTATCGCCATGGACCCCGCCTCGAGCGAGCTCTACCGCGACGGGGCCTACGTGCTGGCGGGCGAGGGCCGGACGCTCAGCTCGGACGAGATGGTGCAGTACTACGTCGACCTGTGCGGCCGGTACCCGATCGTGTCGATCGAGGACGGCATGGCCGAGGACGACTGGGACGGCTGGGCCGCCCTGACCTCGGCCGTCGGGTCGCGGGTCCAGCTGGTCGGCGACGACCTGTTCGTCACCAACGAGGAACGGCTCCGACGCGGCATCGGGGTGGCCACGGCCAACGCCATCCTGATCAAGGTCAACCAGATCGGCACCCTGACCGAGACGCTCGGCACCATGGACCTCGCCACCCGCAACGCCTACGCCTGCGTGATGTCGCACCGGTCGGGCGAGACGGAGGACACCACCATCGCCGACCTGGCCGTCGCCACCAACTGCGGTCAGATCAAGACCGGGGCCCCGGCACGCTCGGACCGGGTGGCCAAGTACAACCAGCTGCTCCGCATCGAGGAGCAGCTGGGGGAGTCCGCCGCCTTCCGCGGGGCCGCCGCGCTGTCGGCCCGGGGCGGTGACGGGTGAGCCGCGGGCTCCACACCAAGCAGGCCCCGCCGAGGGCCACCCGCTCCCGGTCGGCTACCACGACCCGGTCCCGGCGCCCGACGGGACGTCCCACGCCCCGTCCGTCGACCTCCCGGACGACGACCGCACGGGCCGCCTCGACGTCCTCCCGGGCCACCACCCGCACCCGGACCTCGACCCGCAAGGCCTCGTCGTCGGGCGGGAAGGCGGCGGTGCGCAAGCCGACCACGAAGCGCAAGCCGACGACCGGGCGCACGACGTCGTCGCGTACGCCTCTGGCCTCCCACAAGGCGCCGCCGACGAAGTCCTCGACCACGGCCCGGAGCGGCTCGGCGGTCCGGACACCCAAGGAGCGGGCGGCCATCGAGGCCCGGCGCAACCGGCTGCCCGTGGCGCTGGCCGCCATCGCCGCGGTGGTCATCCTGGCCACCAGCTTCCCGCTCGCCGTGCTCTACGGCCAGCACCACCAGCTCTCTGCGGAGGCGGCCCAGCTGAGTCAGCTCCGCCACCAGAACGCGCTGCTCGGCGAGCAGCGCCAGCAGCTGAACTCGAACGCCGAGGTCAAGCGCCTGGCCCGCCAGAACTACCAGCTGGTGGAGCCCGGCCAGTCGCTCTACGACATCCTGCCGGCGGCGGGCCAGACCACCGCCCCGGGGGCGCCGTCGGCCGGTGACCCCGCCGGTCAGCCGCTCGTGTCGCCGTCGGAGGCGCCGAACATGTCGCCCGATCCGGGCCTGCCGGCCGCCTCCACCGCCACTACCGGCACCACGGGCACGTCGCCCAGTGGATCACCGACCGCCGCCACGGGGGCGTCCTCCTCGTCGACCTCCTCGGGCGGGTTCTGGAACCGCGTCCGCTCGACGCTCGAATTCTGGCGGTGACGGGGGGCGGCGCGTCGCCGGACGACATCGCCCGCGTGACCGAGCTGCTCGGTCGTGCGCCGGCCGGCGCGTTCGTGGTCGTGGTGCGGGCGACCGACGGCAGTCCCGCCGTGCTGGAGAACGATCCGTTCCTCGACGACGGCACCCCCATGCCCACCCGCTACTGGCTGTGCGACCCGGACCTGCGCGAGGCGGTCAGCCGGCTGGAGTCCACCGGCGGCGTGCGGGCCGCCGAGGCCGAGATCGCCCCGGAGCGGATCGCCGCCGCCCACGCCGCCTACGCCGCCGAGCGCGACGCCCTGATCGACCCCGACCACCGTGGGCCCCGTCCGTCGGGCGGGGTCGGTGGCACCCGCGAGGGCGTCAAGTGCCTGCACGCCCACCTGGCCTGGTGGCTGACCGGCGCGGACGACCCGGTGGGGGAGTGGACGGCCCGGCGCATCGGGCTGCATCCGGCCTGACGGCACGTACGACCCCAGTGGTCGCGCCGCAGGCCCCGTGCTAGCAAGGGCGCATGCCGTCCGACGCCGCCATCGCCGCCATCGACTGCGGCACGAACTCCACCCGCCTGCTGGTGGCCGACGCGTCGGGCCGGCCGCTGGAGCGCCTCATGCGCATCACCCGGCTGGGTCAGGGCGTCGACGCGACCGGCCGGCTGGCGCCCGAGGCGATCGAGCGGTGCGTGGCCGTCCTGGCCGAGTTCCGCCAGGTGATGGACGGTCTGGGCGTGGGTCGCGGTCGCCTGGCCGCCACCTCGGCGGCGCGCGACGCGGCCAACGGCACGGACTTTCTGCAGGCGGCGGGCGACACCACCGGCCTCGAGCCCGAGCTGCTGTCCGGCGTGGAGGAGGGGCGGCTGTCGCTGACCGGGGCGGTCGCCGACCTCGACCCGGCGGAGGGACCGTTCCTGGTCCTCGACATCGGTGGCGGCTCGACCGAGCTGGTGGCGGGGGAGGGACCCGACGACCCCGACCTGGCGGTGGTGTCCCTCCAGCTCGGCTGCGTCCGGGTGTCCGAGCGCTTCCTCACCTCCGATCCGCCCACCTCCGCCGAGCTGGCGGCGTCCCGCCGCGAGATCGGGGCCCAGCTCGAGCGGGCCGTCGCCGACCACCCCCGCTTCGCCACCGCCCGCCGCCTGGTCGGCCTGGCCGGCACGGTCTCGACCCTCGTCTCCATCCACAAGCGGATGGCCGACTACGACCGCGACCTGGTCCACCACGCCGTGCTGGCGGCAGCCGACGTGCAGCGCTGGTACGAGGACCTGGCGGCGGACACCGCCGCCGAACGCCTGGCCAGGCCGGGCATGGTGCCCGGTCGCCAGGACGTGATCGTCGGCGGGGCGCAGATCCTCGACGCGGTCATGGAGCTGCTCGGGTTCGACGAGTGCCTCGTGTCCGAAGCCGACATCCTCGACGGGCTGGTGGCGAGCCAGGTGGCCACGGGCTGAGCCCCGGGGGGTCAGCGGGTGGCCGTCAGGGCGAGCTCGCTCCGGGCATCCCGAGCTGGGCCTGGCTCAGCGTGCGGTCGGGCACCACGGCCCGCAGGATCCCGAAGTCCAGCACCTTGTAGGGGACACCCAGCCGGTCCAGCTTCTGCTCGAACCCGGCCTGGTTGACCCCGTCCACCGCCACCGTCAGCGACGGCCCGGTGAACTGGGTGGCCTCGATGCTGCCCTCGCTCAGGGGGACGAACAGCCAGGCCGGGTGGGAGCTGTCGTCCACCGCGGTGTCGTAGGCGGGGGAGCGGTCGTTGTCGTAGCCGACGGTCGTCACCGCCAGCCTCCCCCTGGCCAGGTAGTCCAGCTTGTAGGCGACCCAGTAGTCGGCGTAGGCGGTGCGGATTCCGGCCGCCTCCATGCGGTCGATGGCCCGGAGGGTGGCGTCGTCGGGGTTGCCCCAGTTGGCCGTGTAGGCGTTGCGCTGGAACGTCACGAGTGCCCGGGTGCCCACCACGCAGAGCGTGGTCGACGCTGCGAGAACGACGGCCATCAGCCACGACCCGGCGCTACGGGTGAGCCCCACCCGCCGGACGGCCTCCGTGGCGCCGGCCGCCAGCACCACCGCCATCAGGGGCGGCAGGAAGTACGAGTAGCGGCCGTCGCCCCACGACCACGAGGCGGGTGACAGGGCGTAGACGAAGGGGAAGGTGACGACCCCGGCGGCCATGGCCAGGGCCGCTCCGCCCCGCAGCAGGCACAGCACGAGGGCCGCGACGATGATGGTGAGGAAGCCCACCTCGAGCAGCTGGTGGCCGCCGCCGAACAGTTGACGCCCGTCGTTGAAGCGGGTGAGGCCGAGGACCATCGGCAGCACCCGGTGGAAGAAGACGCCCAGGCGCCCCGCGTAGGTCACGTGGTGCCCGGCGAACTCGGCGGTGTCGAGGGAGCCCAGGTGGGAGCGCACGTTGGCCCAGATCCAGGGGATGGCGCCGACCGCGAAGGCGGTCAACGCGGCCCCGGCCCGGGGCCACCACCACCTCCGCTCGCCCGCCGGCGTGCGGACCAGGCCCAGGGCCAGCAGGACGAGCACGGGCACGGCCACGTAGGCGATCTCGGGGGTCGACCACCACCCGAGGCCCAGCGCCATGCCCAGCACGGCGAACTCCGGCCAGCGTCGCCTCCCGTCGTGGATCCGCAGGGCGAACAGGATGGCGGTCAGCCCGCAGACCAGGGCCACGCCCCGGAAGCCGTAGACGCGGACCGAGGTCCGCAGGGTCACGGCCGGCGCCGACCAGGCCAGGGCGGCGGCCATCAGCGCCACCGACTGGATGCCGACCACCCGGAGGGCGATCCGCCACACCAGCACGGCGCCCACGGCCACGAGCGCGACAAGCACGAGCCGGGCCACCACGATGGACTGCCCGAACACACTGAAGGCGGCGGCGATCAGGTAGGGCTCTGCCGTGCCGCCGTACTGCTGACCCCCGTAGAAGGCCTGGAAGTGCCCGTGCAGCGCCTGCTGGGCGATGATCCCGGCGAAGCCCTCGTCGGAGGACGACGGGGCGAAGAAGGTGAGCCAGAGGCGCAGGTACAGGCCGACCAGGCCGGCTGCCACCACCAGGACGCCGACGACGACCGTCGGGACGGGGGGGACCCAGGTCCCTCCGGGGGCGGCGTGTCGGGTCCCCTCGGGTTGAACGGAGGCGGGCTCGACTTCCGGGACGGGCGCAGGACCGACCGGGACGGGGGCGGCGGCGACTTCAGTGGTCATGGTCGGAGGAGGTCATGGTCGGTGGAAGTCAGGGTTGTGAGCGGTGCTGGTCGGAGAGGGACGGGTCCTCCTCGGGTCGTCACGATCCACCCGCCCGTGGGCCGACGCAGGGCAGATTCTGCCACCCGCCGGGCCCCGGTCCCGGGCACCCGGTGCCCCGAGCACCGCTCGGCGGCGTCTGCCGACTGCGGGGGGGGTGGAGCCAGGTGGCCTCCTCCTCGGAACGCCAACCCGCCCGGGTCCCCGGACCGCACGTCTCAGCCGGCCGGCGGCGAGGTCGGGACCGTCACGGTGGTGGTGCCGGCCGGCGGTGTCCAGTCGAAGGCCGCCACGCCGTCGGAGTCGACCAGCACCCGGGCGTGGAGGATGTCCCGCACGTAGGCGATGGCGCGCGCCGAGCCGGCCGGCGTGGTCAGCGTCTCGTTGGGGGTGGCGAAGACGAAGACGACGTCCCGGCTGTGCACCGGCCGGGGCCCTCCGGGGTAGAAGAAGTAGCACCACAGGCGGCCGCAGAACCGCCCCATCACGTCCAGCGTCACGATCGTCTCGGCGTCGGCCGGCGTCCTCGCCAGGGCGGTCCGCAGCTGGGCGGCCACCGCCGGCGACACCTGGGACGTCGTCCACCGCACCGACGCGGGGGAGGCGGACAGCCCATAGGCCAGGGCCTGGACCAGGGCGAGCCCGCCCACCACCGTCGAGGCGATCCACCCCCACGACACCCGCTCCGCCAGCCAGACCAGCACCATGACCGTGCCGAGCAGGACGAAGGGGAAGACGGCGAAGTTCTGGTACGAGTCGGTCAGGAAGTCCGGTCGGGAGTTGAGCGCGTCGACCGTCATGACCGTCACCGGCACCCCGAACCCCCAGGCGCTGGCCAGGCCCACGACCCCGACCGGCTTGATGAGGGTGTAGGCGTCGCCCAGCCGGTGGCTGAGCTGGTCCGTCACCCGCCACGGATGGGTGACGATGCCGGCCAGGATGAGCGCCACGCCGCCGCTGCCCGTCAGGGTGGGCCGCCCGGCCAGGTAGGCGTAGAGGGTGAGCCCCGACCCCTGGTTGGCGTGGAGGGCCGAGATCAGCACGGTCCACCCCAGCCCGGCGGCCACCATGAGCACGCCGGAGCGGCGGGTGGCCCGACCGGCCAGCAGGGCCGACACGCCGAGGCCGACGACCATGATGGCGCTGAACGACCCACAGAGCAGCACGACCACCAGCCACACCCAGGGCCGCCGGGTGCGACCGTGCCACAGATCGCGGCCGGCCAGGAGCAGGAAGAAGGTGGCCAGCGGCTCCATGTGGATGTCGAACTGGAGGCTCCGGTAGACCCCGGGGTTGATGACGATGACCACCAGGGCGGCCAGCGCGATGCCGGTGGCGACGCCGCGTCGGAGCGCCTTGCGCTCCAGGTACTCGGTGATCCAGACGAACGTGACGATGCCCGCGCCGGCGATGGCCAGGTCCTGCACCCACAGCAGCACCACCGGCTGGGGGATCACCACGTGGAGCAGGGCCAGGGGCCAGAGGATCAGCTCGAAGTCGGCCTGGACGAAGGGGAACCCGTAGACGGTGTCGTACGGGTTGAGGTGGCCCTGGCCGATCAGCGTCCAGGCCTGGTTGTAGGTGGCGAAGTCCTGTCCGAGGAAGACCCGGTGGTACACGAAGGTCGAGAGCCCGACGAGCGCGATCGCCCACACCGCCAGGACGGCCGACCCCGTCCACCGCAGCCGACTCCAGCTGCTCCGCAGCGGGCGGGTACGGGTACTCCCTCCGGACTCCGCGGGCGTCTCCGGGTCGGTGGTCGGAGCCGCTGCGGGTTCGACCGTCGCCACCCCCGGAGTGTACCGGCCGCCACCGGCCCGTCCCGTGGTCCCGAAGGTGTCGGGCCTGCCACCTGGGCTCCGCCGCGGGCGTCCCGGGTCGACGGCTGGAGCAGGCCCCCGGGTTATGCTCCCTTGCCATGGAGACGTCGCACCCGACCCCGGCCGGAGGCCCGGTGCTCGATGTCGACGGACGGGTGGAGTCGGTTGATGCCCTGGTCAGCAGGGTCGAGGAGCTGATCGCCCGCATCGACGCCACGGGGCCCGCCGAGGAGGCGCCCCCGAACGGGCTGGCTGCGGTGGTGGCGCCTGTGCACGGCATGCGGGTCCTGCACCGCGAGATGCACCCGCCCGTGGTGGGCGGCGGTGCCGGCGGGATCGTCAAGCGGTCCGTGCGCAGGCTGACGAGCTGGTACGTCGAGCCCCGCTTCCAGGTCCAGGAGGAGCTCGACGGTCGTGCGGTGGAGTTCGCCGCCGAGGCCTACAACGCCCTGGCGCGCATGGAGGAGGAGATCGAGGAGCTGCGCCGCCAGAACGTGCGGACCCGTCTCGAGGTGGTGGCCGCGTCCGAGCAGCTGCGACGCCAGCGACTGGTCGTGGACCGGGCCGTCGGGCTGGCCGAGCACCTCGAGGAGGTGGTCCGGGGCGCCGCCGACCAGGACGAACTGCGCGTGCTGAGCAAGGAGTTCGCCACCCTGCTCGACCGCCTGGGCGCCGACACCGTGAGCGGCGTGGACCTCGACTACGTCGAGTTCGAGCGGCGGTTCCGGGGCGACCCCGAAATGATCGCCGCCGCCCAGCGGCGGTACCTCAGCCTCTTCCCCGCACCGTCCCTGCCGGGCACCATCGTCGACATCGGGTGCGGTCGGGGGGAGATGCTGGCCATGCTGGCCGAGGAGGGCCACGAGGTCCTCGGGGTGGACATGGACAGCGGCATGGTGCAGGCCTGCATCGACCAGGGGCTGCCGGCCGTGCGCGACGACGGCCTGCACTTCCTCGCCCAGACCGCCCCGGGATCGCTCAAGGGGGTCTTCTGCGCCCAGTTGGTCGAGCACCTGCTGCCGGCCGAGCTCGAGGAGCTGGTCCGCCGGTCGTTCGCCGCGCTGGCCGACGACGGCGCGCTGGTCATGGAGACGATCAACCCGCGCAGCTCCTACGCGCTCGGCAACCACTACTACTCCGACACGAGCCACGTCCGACCGGTGCACCCCGAGACGCTCCGCTTCATCTGCGAGCAGGTCGGGTTCGGGCAGGTGGCGCTCGAGGAGCGCTCGCCGCACGAGGCGCTGGCCCTGCGCGACGAGCTCGGTGACGACGCCGTCGGCGCGTCGGTGCGGATGCTGCTCGACAACGTGTTCGGCTACCAGGATTACGTGATCGTCGCCAACAAGTGAGCCGGTTCACCGCAGTCCACCAGTTCCACGCGGGGACGGCACCTGGTGATGCCATCACCAACCAGATGCTGGAGGTGCGGGGCCACCTGTCCGCCATGGGCTGGCGCTCCGAGATCTTCGCCGAGCACGTCGCCCCCGACCTGGCCGACCGGATCCGCCCGATCGGCGCCTACGCCGGCGACCCTTCGGAGCTGCTGCTGGTGCACCACTCCCAGGGGCACCTCGCCTTCGACGACGTGGTCGAGCTGCCCAATCCGATCGTGGCCATCTACCACAACGTCACGCCCGAGCACTTCTTCGTCGACGCGGTGGCCCGGCGCTTCAGCCGCCTCGGCCGGGAGCAGCTCGGCTACCTCGCCCGGCGTGCCCTCTTCGGGGTGGCCGACTCCAACTTCAACCGCTCCGAGATGCTGGCCGCCGGGTTCCGGCGGGTCGACGTGCTGCCGGTGCGGGTCCGGTTCGACGAGTTCGCCGCCGCCTCGCACCTCGAGGGGCACCGGTCCCATGACTGGCTGTTCGTCGGCCGGGTCGTGCCCAACAAGTGCCAGCACCTGCTGATCGAGGCGTTCGCGGCCTACAGCCGGACCTTCGACGACCGGGCCCGGCTGCTGCTGGTCGGGGGCACCTCCGACGAGCCCTACCGGCGGGAGTTGTTCGAGGTGGCCGAGCGGCTGCAGGTGGCGGACCGGGTCCTCTTCCGCGGCAAGGTGTCCGACCGGGAGCTGCGGACCGCCTTCGCCGAGGCCGGGGTCTACGTCTCGCTCAGCGACCACGAGGGGTTCGGGGTGCCGCTGCTCGAGGCCATGGCCTCGCGGCTGCCCGTCGTCGCCTTCGCCTCGTCCGCCGTGCCCGAGACGTTGGGCGGCGCCGGGGTGCTGTTGAAGACCCAGGACCCGACCACGGTGGCGGCCACCGTCCACGCCGTGCTGTCGGACGAGGGCCTGTGCCACCGGCTCCTCGACCGGCAGTCGGATCGGTTGGCCCAGGTGTCCGCCTTCGACGTGCCCCGTGCGCTGGCCCGCATCGTGGACCGGGCGGACGGCGCCCGGCCGCCGCTCGAGGTGCAGGTCCAAGGCCCCTTCGAGACCAGCTACAGCCTGGCCGCCACCAACCGGCGGCTCGCCCTCACCCTCGACCGGGCGCCCGACCTGGCGGTGTCGCTCTACGCCACCGAGGGTCCGGGCGACTACGAGCCGGACCCGGCCGACCTGGCCCGGTACCCCGAGGTCGTCCCGCTGCACCAGCGGTCGCGCCGTGTCCCCTATCCCGACGTGGTGATCCGCCAGATGTGGCCGCCGCGCACGATCGACTCACCCGGCGGCATCACCCTCGAGTACTTCCCCTGGGAGGAGAGCCGGGTCCCGCGGTGGATCGTGGAGGACTTCGAGGCGAATCTCGACGGGGTCGGCGTCACGTCCACCTTCGTGGCCGACGCGCTGCGCGACTCGGGGCTGACGATCCCGATCCGGGTCGTCGGCAACGGGGTCGACGCGCCGGCGCCCGGCGCCCGGATCGACGCCCCGGAGCTGGAAGGCCTCCAGGGCTTCGTGTTCCTCCACATCAGCTCGGCGTTCCCGCGCAAGGGGACCGACGTCCTGCTGCGGGCGTACTTCGACGCCTTCAAGGGTGCCGACGACGTCGTCCTCGTCCTCAAGACCTTCCCCAACCCGCACAACGCCGTGGGCGGGCTCCTGGAGGAGCTGGCGGCGGGCCACGCAGATCCGCCCGAGGTGCGCTGGATCGACCGGGACCTGGCCGCCGACGACCTGGCCGGGCTGTTCGGACTGGCCGACTGCTACGTCCATCCGGCGCGTGGCGAGGGCTTCGGGCTGCCCGTCGCCGAAGCCATGCTGGCCGGCGTGCCGGTCATCAGCGTGGCGTGGGGCGGGCTGGCCGACTTCGTGTCCGAGGAGACGGCGGTGTGCGTCCCCTTCGACCTGGTCGAGGCCGACAGCCATCTGAGCGAGGCGGGCTCCCGGTGGGCGGAGCCCGACGTGAAGGCGCTGGCCGCCGAGCTGCTGGCCATGACCGGAGCGGCCGACGCCGCGGAGGTGGCGGAGCGGGTCGAGCGGGCGAGGCGCCTGATCGGCGAGCGGTATTCGTGGGAGGCCGCCGCCGGCCGCTGGCGGGAGCTCATCGCCGAGGTCGAGGACGAGCTGGGTTGCGGGCGGGTGGCCATGGTGACCTCGTGGAACTCGCGCTGCGGCATCGCCGAGAACAGCCGCTACCTGGTGGAGCACACCCGGGGCGAGGTCGCCTACGACATCTTCGCCGACGTCGACGTCGAGGTGATCGACCCGTCCGCCGAGCAGGGCGTGGTGCGCACCTGGAAGGACCGTTGGAGCCCGGAGCTCGGCGGCCTGGAGGACGCACTGCTGGTCAGCGAGGCCGACGTGCTCCACGTGCAGTTCAACTTCGGGTTCTTCGAGTTCGGCCACCTGGCCCGCCTGCTGGACCGCCAGATCGACCGCCGCGGGGTCGTGCTCACCATGCACCGGACCCTGGACTACGACGACCGGGGCGACCTGCTCACCCTGCGGCAGATCGGCGACACGCTGCGGCGGGTCGACCAGCTCATCGTCCACCAGGAGTCCGACGCCCGTTACCTGGCCGACATGGGCATCGAGGACAACGTCACCCTGGTGCCCATCGGGAGCGCGCCGCCGCCCGACCTGACGCCCGGCGAGGTGCGCGACTCGCTCGGTGTGGGCGACCGCCCCGTGGTGGGCACCTTCGGGTTCCTGCTGCCCCACAAGGGCACGCTCGAGCTGGTGGAGGCCGTCGACCTGCTGCGGGCCGAGCGCCCCGACATCCTGCTGCTGGCCCTGTGCGCCCGGTACCCGAACGTCGAGTCGGAGCAGTACGAGGCCCGGATCCGGGCCGAGGTGTCGGCCCGGGGCATGGACGACAACGTGCTCCTGCTGACGGACTACCTGTCGGACGACGCCGCCCGGGTGCTGCTGCGGGGCGCCGACGTGATCGTGCTCCCGTACCGCGACACGGGGGAGTCGTCGAGCGCCGCCCTCCGCTTCGTGCTGCCGCTGGGGCGGCCCATCGCCGTCACCGACCAGCCACTGTTCGATGACGCCCGGGGGGCCGTCCTGGTGATGGACGGCGAGGACGCCGAAGGCATGGCCGCCTCGGTGGCCCGGGTCCTCGACGACGACGGGGTGCGGGCCGACCTGGCCGCCCGGGCCGAGCAGCGGTCGCTGGCCTTCCGCTGGGAGCGGGTGGTGGCGGAGCACCGCAGGATCTACGCCGAGGCCCGCAGGGCGGCCCGGGCGCGGGCGGCACGTGCGGGCTGACGGCTCGGCGGCAGGAGCGGTGGCGGCGTCCGGGTCGACGGGCGCGCCGGCGGGCCCGTCGATGGGAACAGGGAGGTGCCTCCGGCGGGTCCCGTGCCCTACCATTCCGTGGGTGGCCCTCCGCACCTTGTCGCCCGACCCGTTGACGCCACCCGCTCCGAGGTCGGTACCGTGACGCCCAGCCTGCGGGCCCAGCAGGCCCGCTCGCTCGAGCTGCCGGGCCGCCGCATCCGGCTGGCCACGCTCACCGAGGGCGACTACCCGGCCTGGCTCGAGGTCCGCAATCGCTGCCGCGACTGGCTGGTGCCGTGGGAGCCCCGCTCCAAGGGGTCGCCCCTGCCGGCCGAGGACCACGGCAGCTTCGTGGCCCGCTGCGCCATGCGCGAGCGTGAACGCCAGCTCGGCTCGGGCTTCGGCTTCGGCATCTTCCACGAGGGCCGGTTCGTGGGGGAGGTGACGCTGTCGTCGATCCTGCGGGGGCCGTTCCAGAACGGCTCGATCGGTTACTGGGTCGACAAGGACCTGGCCGGGTTCGGGATCGTGCCCGAGGCGGTGGTCGTGGTCCTGCGCTTCGCCTTCGAGACGTTGCGGCTCCACCGCATCGAGGTGGCCATCATCCCCCGCAACGCCGCCAGCCGCCGGGTGGCCGAGAAGCTGGCACTCCGCAACGAGGGCATCGCCCTCGGGTTCCTCGAGATCAACGGGGCGTGGGAGGACCACGTGCGCTACGCCATGACCTCCGAGGAGTGGACGGCCCGGGGCGCCGAGCTGGCGGCCGCCTGGATCGACTGACCCGGTCGGGGGTCGCCCGGGACCGGCAGCTCCCGGGGCCCGGCGCTCAGCAGTGGCGGCTGCCGGTGACGATGCAGGGCGGCTGGGTGGCGAAGGCGGCCATCCCGACCACCGGCTGGGCCAGGTGCATCCCGCCCATCGACCCGAGGAACGGCGCGTCGAGGGCGAACACCCCGCCGTCGGCGGCGGCCAGCCAGTAGCCCCCGTCCAGGGAGTCGGCCGACATCCCGACCACCGGTGCGGCCAGCGGGGTGCCGCTCACGTCACCGTGGGCCGGCGCATCGCCGAGAGGGACGACCTGTCCGTTGTCGCGCGCCACCCAGACTCCCGTGCCGTCGGGACTCGAGGTGACGGCCACCGCAGGTGACATCGAGCCGGTCGGCTGCCCGTCGAACCCGGCGTCGCCGAAGTTGACGAGATCACCACCGGTGTTCATCAGCCAGTAGCCGGCGCCGGCGGGCGTCGCCGCAATCCCCACGTACGGGAACTCCGACGACCCGACCCCCACCCCGGAGCCGTGGAACACGGCGTCCCCGTAGCTGAAGACCCCGCCGTCCGCCGCCACCAGCCAGTAGCCGTTGCCGTCGGTGGTCGGAGCGATGCCGACCACGGGCAGGTTCAGATGGAGTCCGGCAGCCGAGCCGAGGAAGGTGGCGTCCCCGAAGGCGAACACCCCGCCGTCGGACGCCACCAGCCAGTACCCGCCGCCGTCGGGGGTGGCGGCCATGCCCACCACCGGGGCGGCCAGAGGCTTCCCGCCCATCGAGCCGTGGAACGCGGCCCCGCCGAAGGCGAAGACGCCACCGTCGCGGGCCGCCAGCCAGTACCCGATGGTGGGCGCCGGCGGGATGGCGGGGGAGGAGGCCGCGCCGGCCGGGGCAGTGGGCGATGCCACCAGGTTGCCCACGGCCGGGACGAGCAGGGCCGCGCAGAGGGCCAGGGTCCGGATGGATCGGTGCATGACGTGCCTCCCGCAGTTCGTCCTCCCTTCCTACCCCATTCCCTCCCGATCGTCCCGGATGCGGCGGCGGGTCGCAGCAGCTGTGGCGCCGGGCGCGACCACCCGGGGCCTGCGGCGACGTACGCTCGCGACGGCGGTCGCCTGCGCGTGGACCGGGGGCGTGACGACCATGCATTTGCCCCTTCCGGGGGTAGATCCCTAGCGTGAGGACGTACGTTGGCGGCGGCGGAGTGGACTGGAACGATGACGACCACCGACGTCCGATCGACGGAGGCCGCCCCTGAGGCCCCGCCCGACCCGCACCGCGCCCCGGACCACACCCGTCGCCGGTGGGTGGCGGTGGCGGTGGCCGGTGTCCTGGCGCTGGCGCTCCTCGGCTTCCTGATCGGCAACGAGACGCAGGCCAACACCCAGTTCGACGAGGCCCATCAGGGCCTCACGACGACCAAGCACCGGCTGGCGGGCGTCGACGCGCGACTGGCGGACGTCCGGGCCCAGCTGGCCGACGTCCAGGGCCAGGTGACCCTCGACTCGACGACCCTGGCCTCGGAAACGTCGACCCTGCAGGGCGTCCTGGCGGCGCTGGCGGCCTCGCAGGCCAACGACTCGCGCCTCGCCGGGGTCATCACCCAGCTGCACACCTGCCTGGGCGGGGTGCAGCAGGCGCTCAACGCCCTGTCCGTGGGTGACCAGCCCCATGCCCTGGCGGCGCTGCGCGCGGTGGCTCCCAGCTGTCAGCAGGCGGCGTCGGCCGATGGCTGACCGGGGCTGGCGCCGTCCGGCCGCCCTGGCCCTGGCTGCGGTGGTCGTGGCCGTCCTGGTCTTCGCCGCGGCCACCGACCTCCAGGCCCACGCCCGGGCCCGCACCGAGCGCGTCGATCTGGCCGCTGCGCACTCGCTCCTGGCCGGCCAGCGCAAGGACCTGGCCGTCACGCGCTACGCCGTCGCCGTGACCACCAGCCACCGGGACGGCCTGCGGGCGTCCGTCGCCTCGACCCAGCAGCGGATCACCGGGGCCCAGAACTCGCTGTCGGGGTCCGACGTGCTCGGCTACTTCCAGTCGTTGGACATCGGGACGCTCCACACCTGCCTCGGCGGGGTCCAGACGTCGCTGCAGCGCATCACCGCGGGTGACGACAACGGAGCCGCCCAGGCCGTGTCCGGGGTGGCCGGTGCCTGCACCACGCTGGCCGGCGGGTCGGGCGAGGGCCTCGTGTACCCGTTCGACTTCCCCGACCCGGACGTCATCCTGGTCGGCACCACGTACTACGCCTACGCCACCAATTCGGTGGCCGGCAACATCCAGATCATCTCGTCGACCGACCTCACCCACTGGACGGCCGTCGGCGACGCCCTGCCCCACCTGGCGTCCTGGGCCACCCCGGACGAGACGTGGGCACCCTCGGTGGCCCAGATCGGCGCCCAGTTCGTGCTGTACTACGCGGCCCGGGTGGCCGGTCCGGGCGGAGGCGGCTACGAGTGCCTGTCCGTGGCCACCTCCCCCCAGCCCCAGGGTCCCTTCACCGACTCGTCGACCGGCCCGGTGGAGTGCCAGCCCGCCCTCGGTGGCTCGATCGACCCGTCGATCTTCATCGACCCCTCGGGCACCCCGTACCTGACGTGGAAGTCCAACGGCGGCGGCGGCGCCTCCGCGCTCTGGTCGCAGCAGCTCGACGCGGCGGGCACCGGGTTCGCCCCGTCGACGGACCCCACCCAGCTCCTCGCTCCCGACCAGTCGTGGGAGGGCGGCGTCATCGAGGCACCCGACCTGGTGGCGGTGTCCGGCAGGTACTACCTCTTCTACTCCGGCAACCTGTGGAAGGGCGCTTCCTACGCGGTGGGCGTGGCCTCGTGCGCGGGCCCGACGGGCCCCTGCACCTCGCTTCCCGGCCCCATCCTGTCGAGTGACGCGGGGAGCAAGGGCCCCGGGGGCGAGAGCGTCTTCGCCGACGCGGGAGGCACCCTGTGGATCGCCTTCGACGCCTGGGCGCCCGACGCTGTCGGCTACCCGAACAGCCGGTCGCTCTACCTGCGCCAGATCTCCTTCGCCGGCGCCGTCCCGGCGGTGGCCGCCGGCTGACGTCCGACCCGCCGGGACGTCCGGGTCGGGACCTCAGACGTCGATGCCGCGGACGACCGTGGGGGAGTGGCGGAAGAACTGCTCGACGTCCTGCTCGTAGCGGTACTCCTCGCCCGTACCGCCGGTGGCCCGGCGCAGGTTGTTGGCCCGGGCGAAGCTCCGGACGGCCCCGGCGCTCGAGTAGCGGAACTCGAACCCGGCCTCGCGCAACGCGGTGGTGTCGACCCCCCGGCCGAAGCGGACCAGGCCCTCCATCTCGGGTGGGAACCGGATGGCCCCGACGCGCTCGAACGGTGCCGCGAACATCCGGGGCCGGAACGGCGGCAGGGGCAGGAGATGGGCCCCGCCGATGGCGGCCACCTCGCTCCAGGGCAGCTTGCCCTCGCCGGCCACGTTGTAGACGCCGGGCACCCGGTTGGCCGTCACGAACTCCAGCGACCGCACCACGTCGTCCTCCTCGACGAACTGCACGAGGGGGTCGAATCCGGCGATGCAGGGCAGCACCCGCCGACGCAGGTTGTGGCTGATCGGGGTGATGATGTCGGTGCCCAGCACGTTGGCGAAGCGGAGGACGGTGACCGCCAGATGGGGGTTGTCCTCGGCGAAGTCCCGGACCAGCGACTCGACCTCGAGCAGCGAGCGCTCCAACCGGGTCCGGACCGGACTGGTGCGGTGGTCCTCCTCGCGGAACCAGGTGGGGTCCTGCTCGCCCGCCCCGTAGACGTGGGTGGACGACTTCACGATGACCTTGCGCACCGATGCGCCGGACCCACCGGCCGCGGCCAGCAGGTTGAGGGTGCCGATCACGTTGATCTCGTGGAGCACCCGGCTGCTGACGGCCGACGAGTTGGTCTCGAGGAAGGTGTGGACGATGGTGTCGACCTGGGTGGCCCGGACGATCCGGCTCAGGATCGAGTACTTCTGGTCGGACCGCACGAACTCGGTCCGCTCGAGCGGCACCTTGGGCTCCTTCGTGCCGAGCCCGAGGATCATCTCGACGTCGGGCTCGGCCTCCAGGGCCTGGGCCATCCGGCCGCCCCAGAACGTGTCCAGCCCGGTGATGAGGACGCGCCGGCCCATCGGCTCAGCCGAACCACACGCTGCGACGCTCGCGCAGCATGTCGTGGAGGGCGTCCTGCATCGTGGCCCTGACCTGCTCGGCCTCGTCCATGACCCGGCTCCGGGAGTAGCGCTCGAGCCCGGGCTCGACGTCGAAGCTGACGGGGTCCAGCACCCGGAGCTTGAACTTGGACGGGAAGTACGTGACGTAGCCGAGGGGCCCGAGCAGGAGGGAATTGGCGGTCACCGGGAAGTAGGGCAGGTTGAGCGCCTTGGCCACCCTCGGGAGTCGGAAGAGGATGGGCATGGACTCCTCGGCGCCCACCACGGCGATGGGGATGACCGGCACCCCGGCCCGCATGGCGATCTCGACGAACCCGCCGCGGCCGAAGCGGCGCAGACGGTAGCGGTCGGCGTAGGTCTTGGACGTGGCCTTGGTCCCCTCGGGGAAGACCATGGCCAGCTGCTGCTGGTCGTGGAGCAGCCGATAGGCGTTGTCGGGGTGGGCCGGCACGCCGCCCGTGCGCGACCACAGGGTGCCCACCACCGGGACGGTGCGGAAGAAGTTGTCGGCCAGGCCGTAGACGGGCCGGCCGAGCTCCGTCTCGATGCCGTGCATGATGGCCGGGGCGTCCGACGGGATGGCCCCGGCGTGGTTGGCGATCAGTAGCGCCCCGCCCTCGCGTGGGATCTTCTCCAGGCCCTCCCACTCGACCCGGAACCAGTAGCGGTACATGGGGTCGTAGAGGCGCCGCACGACCGAGCGCATGCGCTCGGACCGCCCCCACTCGTCGACGTCGGAGCGGCGGGCGTCGTCGTCCTCGGCCTCCACCGCTCCCGGCCGCCGGGTGGCCACCGGCAGGTAGGACACGGTGGCGCCGGCCAGGGCCGGTGCCGGCTCGGTTGTCCGGTCGGCCGTCCCCTGGGTGACGGGCCCGGGGTGGGGACCGTCCGTCGCCTGCTCCACGATGGCGTCGATCAGGTCGGCGTCATCGGGGTGCCCCGCCTGACGTGCCGCTGCGCTGTCGCCGTCGTCCACGCTCACGCCCGAAGCGTACCCGGTGGCACGGGTGGCGACCCCTAGGTCGTCGGCCCGGCGGACGCCGTGGACAGGAGGCGGCCGCCGAGCGATCCCAGACCCACCAGGTCGTCGATCCCGAGCGCCCGGCGGGTCACGGCGGCGTCGCCGAGCTCGTCGCGCAGCAGGTCGAGCGAGCGGGTGACATCGGCGGGGTCGACCAGGGCGAACAGCACGGTCACCCCCGCCGCGTCCCGGACGGCGGGGAGCGGTGCGTCGCCCAGCACCGGGCGCAACACCTCGCCGACTCGTCGCACCAGTGCGTCCGTGTCCGTGCCCGGGCCGGTCGCCAGGGCCGCGGCGGGCACGGGCGGCCCGGCCAGACGGCCCCGCCGGGACCGGTAGACGTCGGCCAACATGCGCCACGAGTCGTGGAGCGGGTGCACGGTGCTGCCCTCGACGTGCTTCCAGTGCACCGGCACTTCGGTGACCCCGAGCCCGAGCCGCCGGGCACGGGTGAGGATCTCGACGTCGAAGGCGAACCGGTCGATCCGCACCAGGTGGAACAGCAGGCGGGCGGCCGGAGTGCGGAAGGCCTTGAAGCCGCACTGGGTGTCCTGCAGACCGAGGCCCGTCCCGGCCGTCACCAGCTGGTTGAACAGCCGTCCCATGAGGCTGCGGACCACGTAGGTGGTCTCCACCATGGAGTCGCGCAGGGCGCGCGACCCGATGGCCACGTCGGACTCCTCGAGCCCGGTGAGCAGCAGCGGGACGGCCAGGGGGTCGATGGCCATGTCGGCGTCCATGTAGGCCGTGCAGGGCGCCCGGGAGGCCGCCACGCCGGCCCGGACCGCCGCCCCCTTGCCCTGGTTGGGGGTGAGGGCGATGACACGGTGGTGGGGGAGGGGCGCCAGGAGCTTCTCGGCCACTGCCGCCGTGTCGTCGGTGCTGCCGTCGTCGACGACCAGGATCTCGGTCCGGTCGAGGTCCACCGCACCGGCACGGACGGCGACGTCGAGCCGGCGCATCCCCTCGGCCAGGCGATGGGCCTCGTCGAAGGCGGGCACCACGATCGTCAGTTGCAGGGTCATCGGGTGCTCAGTCTTGCGCCCCGGGAGCCGTCGCGGGTGACGCTCGGCTGAACGGGGGCCGGCGGCACGGTCGGGGTCGGGCCCGTCGGCGCGGCGGTCCCGCGCCGGGCCGGTTCAGGGGCGGGCGTGCTCAGGGGCGGGCGGCGCCGACCAGGCCGTAGTACCAGAGCGGGTCGAAGGTGACCACGGTGCCGGTGTGGGCGGCCTGGATGATGGTGCCGGTCCCGTACGGTGTCGGCTGGCCGTCGAGGGTGGGGCCGACGTACATGACCACGTGGTCGATGCCGGTGCCGTCGAGGTCGTAGAAGAGCAGGTCGCCCGGCTGCAGGGCCGACAGGCTGACGTGCTGGTTCTCGGAGTACTGCAGGGCGGCCGAGTGCGGCAGGGTGACCCCGGCGGCCGACCAGGCCACCATCGTCAGGCCGGAGCAGTCGAGCCCGGACGAGCTGGACCCGCCCCAGACGTAGGGCACGCCGAAATAGTGCATGGCGGCGTGCACGGCGGCCAGGCCGGCCGCGTTGTGGCCGACCGCCGACACGGGCGTGGCCCCGCCGGCCTGGTTGGCCGACTGGTTGGCGCTGGACGCGGCCGCGCTGCCGCCGCTCACGGTCGTCGCCACCTGGGCTGCCTGCGAGGCCTGGGCGGCCGCAGCCTGCTTGCCGGCGGGGGTGGTGGCCGCTGCGGCCGCGGCGGCGGCGGCCGCGGCCTGCTGGGCCGCCTGCTGGGCGATCTCCTGGGCCAGCACGCCCTTGACCTGGGCCAGTGTCGCCTGCGACAGCGCCGAGGCGGCGGACGCCTGCTGGGCGGCGTGGTCGGCCGCGGCCGACTGCGCCTGCTGGTCCGCCTCCTCGGTCTGCAGCTTGGCCTGGGTCGCGGACAGCACCTTCTGGCCCGACTGGACCGTCGCCACCTCCTGGGCCAGATCGCCCAGGCCCAGGTGCTCGTAGAGGTTGCGGGTCTGGGTGCTTCCGCTCGGTGCGGCGAAGAGCCGGGCCACCGCGTCCGCGGCGGTGCCGTCGACGTACGACTGGATCACGTCGTTGCGGAGCACGGAACGGGCCGCGGCCAGTTTGGCCCGCTCGGCGGCGAGCGAGGCGGTGGTGGCCGCCAGCTCGGCGCGGGTGGAGTCGAGCAGCACCACGGACCGGTCGTAGGACTCGGTGGCCTGGTCGAGCGCGGTCTGCTGCTGGGCGATCTGGGTCTCCAGCGCCGCCACCTGCGCCTCGCCGGCGTCGATCTGGCCCTGGACGGGGGAGGTCGTCGTCGTGGTCGAGCCGGCCGGAGCCGCGGTCGTGGTGGTCGTCGTTCCCGCTGCGCCGGCGGGACCGGCGGCCGAGCTGAACGCGGTCGCCCCGACGGCCAGGACCGTGGCGACGGCCAGCCAGGCCGGGCGGGGCAGGAGCCCACCGGCGCGGGACGCGGCGGTCCGGCGTCGTGGATCGGTCATCGCGGGCACCCCTGCACGGTAGTCGCCGCAGCGGGTCGGGACCAAGGCAGGAAGGGAGAAAAGTTGCAGGTCACAGGTAGTGTTCGTCCAGGTGAACAGAAGATTGTCAGGGGATGTCCCCGGGGTGTCTGGGAGGTGTCATCCGGGCTGTCGGGAGCGTCGGTCCGGACCCGGGGCGAGCCGGTCGGACCCATCGGTGGGTAGGTTGCCTTCACATCGGCAGATCTGGCGTGGAACTGGAGGTCCCGTGGACGGAGTCGTGGAGGTGCGGGGCGGTCGGCTGCGGGGTGTCCGGAGGTCTGACGTCTGGTCCTTCTCGGGGATCCCCTACGCGGCATCGCCGGCCGGACGGCGACGCTGGCGCCCGCCCGCCCCACCCGAGCCGTGGGCCGGCGTGCGTGACTGCGACGGGTTCGGACCGGTGGCTCCCCAGGCCATGGGGTTCATGGATCAGGCGCTGAGCGGCGGTGGTGAGCCGCCGGCGTCCTCGGAGGACTGCTGCAACCTGAACATCTGGACTCCCGGTCTCGACGGCGGGAAGCGGCCGGTCATGGTGTGGATCCACGGCGGGTCGTTCATGACCGGCACCGGGTCGTCCGGCCTCTACCGGGGCGGCCAGCTCGCCCGGGCCGAGGACGTGGTGGTCGTGACCATCAACTACCGACTGGGCCTGCTCGGCTTCCTCGCCCATCCCGCCCTGGACGACGAGGGCCAGACGTGGTTGCACGGACAGGCGTGGACAGGCTCCGGCAACTGGGGGCTGGCCGACCAGGTGGCGGCGCTGGCCTGGGTGCGCGACCACATCGACGGGTTCGGTGGCGACCCCGGCAACGTCACCCTCTTCGGCGAGTCGGCCGGCGGCATGAGCGTGTCGGCCCTGTTGGCCGTCCCCCAGGCGGCCGGGCTCTTCCACCGGGCCGTCGTGCAGAGCGGCCCGCCCTACACGTGCGATCCGTCGGTGGCGGCGGACCGCGCCGGCCGGCTGGCCGACCAGCTGGGGGTGGCCTGTACCCGGGGCGCCCTCGAGTCCGTGCCGTCCGACCGGCTCGTCGCGGTGGGGGCGAACTACGTCGCCCCGGACGGGGGCGGCGACGCCGGCCTGCTGATGACGCCGGTGGTCGACGGGGGCTTCGTGCCCTCCGCGCCCGAGGCGGCGGTAGCCGCCGGCTCCGCTTCGGCGGTCCCCCTCCTGGTCGGCACCAACCGCGACGAGTCGGCGTTCTTCGTCCTCGGGAGTCCGAAGCTCCGGGAGCTGACCATGGACGGCCTCCGCCACTGGGTCCGACGGGTCGCCCCGGACGCGGCTGCTGCGGACGCCGTGGTGTCGGCCGTGTCCGCGGCCAGGGCCGAGCGGGGGGAGTCGACGGCACCGAGCGACCTGTGGGCGGCCATCGCCACCGAGGTGGTGTTCCGCGTCGGCACCTCCCGCCTGGCCGACGCCCACGCGGCCGCGGCCGATCCGGGGGTCGGCACCTTCGCCTATCTGTTCACCCGGGAGTCGCCGGCGTTCGAGGGCGTCCTCGGGTCGTGTCACGCCCTCGAGATCCCCTTCGTCTTCGGGACACTGCGGAACCCGGTCGTGCAGGCCTTCTCGGGCGGCGACGACGACGCCTTCGCCCTGTCCGCGCACATGGGGCGCGCCTGGGCGGCCTTCGCACGCACCGGCGTCCCCGACGCGTCGGAGGTGCCCGGTGCCGGCGCGCCCTGGCGCGGCTGGGTGCCCGGACGTCGGCCCACGACCGTGCTCGGCCCGTGGCCGGGCCGCCAGGGCGTCGTGCACGACGTCGACGACCCGCGCGGGACGGAGCTCGATGCCGTCAGCGCCGTCGTGGCGCCGACCGCCGGCCACCTGGTGGGCTGACCGGGCGGCGGCGCGCCAGGGCCGGGCGTCGTCGTACAGTCGTCGCATCGGGGACGTAGCCCAATTGGCAGAGGCAGGGCGCTTAAACCGCCCCCAGTGAGGGTTCGACCCCCTCCGTCCCCACCGGGGTGGCGCTGACGCGGGCGCGGCCGTCGTGCCGTCCGGCCACGCAACGTGGCGCGTCAAAGGGACCTTCGGCACTGCGGAAGGCGCGCTCGGTCGACCGATAGGACCTTGAGTCGTTGAGCCGATGCGTCGGGGTCGACCTGGTGGAGCCAGTGAGGTCTTCCGACGGAGTAGCACCGGCGCCACGGCCTGCATGCGGCCATGGAGGTTGCGTGGACAGGCGCCACCGGGGCGGACGCCAGTCTCCCTGTGGCCTCACGAGGAGGCACCCCCATGCGTACCCCTTTCACTGTCGCGCCCGGGAACCGGTCGGACAGCCACCACGACAGCCGAGGACGACGGCTCCGCAGGTTCGTCGCCTCCGCCGCCGCCGTCGCCGCGGTCGTCGCCTCCGCCGCCGCGGGCGGCACCCCCGGAACGGCCGCCGCCGCCGGGCAGTCCCTGGCGGGCAGCGTCCCCGCCCCCTCGGCCACCGAGGTCAGCCCCCAATGCGCCACGGTGACGCCGTCGACGGTGCTCGGCCCGGCCTCCACCTCGGTGCCGAAGACGCCGGTCACCACCGTGGTCACGCCCCCCGGGGGCGTGGCATCCATGGCGGCGACGGGCAGCGACCTCTACGTCGTGAACGCCGCCAGTCCGGCGACGCTGTACGTGTACACGCTGGCCGGCGCGGCGGTCACGAACTTCGCCCTCCCGTCGGGCTTCAACGGGGCGGGCGAGGTCTCCCAGCCCGTCGTGGACAGCTCGGGCAACATCTACCTCTCCTCGTACTACGGCCAGCGGGTCGACAAGTTCTCGTCGACGGGGACGCTCGTGTGGTCGGTCGACCCGTCCAACGGCAACCCGACCAACGTCTTCCTGGCCGGCGCAGGGGCGTCGGCGCAGCTGGTGGTCTCGTTGGTGCAGGGGACGAGCAGCGTGGTGCTGAACCAGTCCACGGGCGCCACCGGTGCCGCCTTCCCCTTCTACGCACCGGTCGGCGCCTTCCTGACCACCGAGGCGTCCGGCAACGTGCTGGCGTCGGCCAACGGCTACGTGCGGACGGTGAGCCCCGCCGGCGCGGTGCTGGCCACTTTCGGATCGTCCGGCACGGCCGGTTCGGGCGTGCACACGGGTGGCCCCTACCAGTTCTATTACACCGGCCAGGCCGACCAGGGTCCGGACGGGACGGTCTACACGTCGGACCCGCTGGGCACGGTGGAGGCCACGTCGCCCGCCGGGCTGCTCGAGGGCAGGACGACCCTCGGGGGCGCGCTCACCTTCGGGACGTGGGGCATGCAGTTGTCGGGCAGCTCGTTCTACTTCGCCAGCGGCCAGGCCTTCAACGGAAGCGCCGACGCCATCTCGACCTTCTCGCTGGCCTCCCTCCAGGCCTACCTGGGCGCACCGGCCCCGGCGACGGACGCCCTGGGCTGGGGAGCGGGCCTGTCGACGCCGGCCGTCGGCCAGTACTTCGCCCCGGGGGTGGCACCGGTGGTGGACGCCGACTTCGATGCGTGGTGGGCCTCGGGCAGCTCGCAGCTGTCCCTCGCCTACTCGGTCGAGAACCAGACCTCCATGAACTCGGAGTCGGTGCCGACGCCGACCACGATCGTCCTCCCGACCACGGCGGCGGCCCTCGCCTCGGTCAACCTCCCCATCCCGGCGCAGGACACGCTGCCCGGGCCCTACCAGGTGCAGGCGACGCTGGAGAACACGTCGACCACGCCGCCCACGGTCCTCGGCACCACCTGCCTCCCGTACACGGTCGGCGCCGGGTCCGACTCGCTCAACCTGGCCGGTCTGCCGGTCGGTGCCGGCGGCGGCGGCCCCACCGACGTGCGGGGCGTCCCGCTGAGCCAGCAACTCGGCCTCGACGGCCTGCGCTCGGGGACCGACGCCAACTGGAGCGCGCTGCTGCCGAGCTGCAACTTCTCGGCGCCCACGGCGGCTGCCTGCGGCTCGTCGGCCATGAACCTGTCGGCCGCGCCACTGTCGCCCTACCAGGCGGCCTACGAGGCCGCCGCCGACCACGTCACGTACTGGTACCAGGTGTCGGGGGGCGAGTCCACGGACACCGCCCTCGTGAACGCGGGCCTGTGGGGACAGGACGTCCAGGCGCTGGTCGCCCACTACGCGACGGTCCCCTCCGGGTGTGGCGCCTGCTCGCCGGTCACGATGTGGGAGCCCTGGAACGAGTCGAACAACACCGGATGGTCCAGCGGGGCGACGTACACGACCTCCGTCCTGATCCCGTTCTACAACGCCGTGAAGGCCGTCCTGCCCGGCAGCACGTCGACCGTGCTCGGCGGCTCCTCCCTCGAGCCGAGCCCCGCCTGGTGGAACCAGCTGATCGGCGCCGGCGGCCTCGCCTACATGGACGTCGCCGCCATGCACCCCTACACGGGCTCGAACGACTCGTGGGAGGAGGACGGCATGATCAGCCAGATCCAGCAACTACAGGCCGCACTCGGCTCGAAGCCGCTGTGGTTCACCGAGGTGGGCTGGTGGTCGGACGGTGACTACAACTACCTGGAGCAGGCCGACATCGTGGCCCGGGCGGAGATCTGGATGAAGATCCTGCACATCCCCGTCTGGGGCTATTTCTTCAGCGAGGGCAACTGGGGCAACGACGGGGTGTCGTTCTCCCTCGTCCAGGTGGGCTGCACCGGTGACGACTACGTGAAGCCGGCCGCGCTCGCCTCCATGGAGTCGGCCCAGCAACTCGGCGGCCGCAGTGCGACCTCGCAGCCCGCCACGGGGATCCCCCAGACCTACCAGGCCGACTTCGGCCCCGCCGGCTCCGGCTCGACCGATCTGGCGGCCATCTGGTCGGACGGCCTGAACACCACCGGGGCGGTGACCGTGACCGGGAGCGGCTCGACCGCTCCCGTCACCGTGACCGACCAGTACGGAAACGCCACGACCTCGACCGTGGCGCTGGGGTCGACCTACTCGCTCCCCATCTCCGACCAGGTGGCCTACGTCACCTACCCCGTGGGCGACACCCTGACGGTGGCGGCCCCGCAGGCCTACGGGGCGAACCTCGCCCTGTCCTCGGCCGGCGCCAGCGCCAGCGCCACCTCGCAGAACACGTCCAACGGCAACTACGCCATCGACGCCATCGTCGGGCTCACCGCGGGCTACGGCCAGGGGTGGGAGTCGAACTCCGGTGACGTGGCACCCGCGCTGACCGTCACCTGGCCGACCGCCACCACCGTCAACCGGGTGGTGGTCGACACGCAGTCGGTCGGCTCCACCGCACCGGGACTGCGCAACTACACCGTCGCACTCGACGAGTCCGGCTCGTGGACCACCGTGGCCACGGAGACCGGTGAGTTCCGCGACCACCAGCAGCTCGTTGCCGTGACCCCGGCGTCGGCCACCGGCGTGCGGATCACGGTCAGCGAGGTCGACTTCGGCGGCTACGACGGCGGGGGCATCCCGCCATGGTGGTCGGCCACGACGCCGGCGGCCGCCTTCGTGCACGCCGTCCAGGTCTATGCCGGGACGGGCACGCCCGCCCAGGTCGGCGGGTCGGGACTCGTCCCGCTGACCACCGGCTCGACGGCGCCGGCCACCCCGACCGGGCTGGTGGCGACCGCCGGTGACGGCCAGGTCGCCCTGTCGTGGGGCACGGTGTCCGGCGCCACCGGCTACACCGTGTACAAGAACGGCACCGCGGTCGGCACGGTCACCTCGGCGTCCGACACCGTCACCGGCCTGACCGACGGCACCACGTACAGCTTCACGGTGGCGGCCACCGCGAGCGGTGGGACCTCGGCGCCGTCGGGCGCCGTGGCGGCCACCCCCGAGCCGGCGGCACCGGCCGTGCCCACCGGCCTGGTGGCGACGGCCGGGGACGGTCGGGTGGGTCTGACCTGGACGCCGGTCGCCGGGGCCACCGGCTACAGGGTCTACGCCAACGGGGGGTCCGTCGGCACGGTCACCTCGGCGTCCGACACCGTCACCGGCCTGACGGACGGCACCACCTACAGCTTCACGGTGGCCGCCACCAACGGCGGGGGATCGTCGGCCCAGTCGGGGGCGGTCACGGCCACACCGGAGCCGCCGGTACCGGCCGTGCCCTGCGGGCTGGTGGCGACCCCCGGTGACGGCCAGGTCACCGTCTCGTGGGGCGCGGTGTCCGGCGCCACGGGCTACGTCGTCGATGTCAACGGTGTGTCGGTGGGCGCCGTCACCTCGACGTCCGACACCGTCACCGGCCTGACCGACGGCACCTCGTACAGCTTCACCGTGGCCGCCACCAACGGCGGCGGGTCGTCGGCCCAGTCGGGGGCGGTCACGGCCACCCCGGAACCGCCGGTCCCGGCCGTGCCCACCGGGGTGGTGGCGACGGCCGGTGACGGCCAGGTCGTCGTCTCGTGGGGCGCGGTGTCGGGTGCAGCGGGTTACGTCGTCTACGTCAACGGCAGCCCGCTCGGGACCTTCCTCTCGACGTCCGACACGGTTACCGGCCTGACGGACGGCACCATGTACAGCTTCACCGTGGCGGCCACCAACGGCGGCGGCTCCTCGGCCCAGTCGGCGGCCGCGGTCGGGACCCCCGAGCCGGTCGCCCCGGCCGCGCCCACCGGGGTGGTGGCGACGGCCGGCGACGGGCAGGCGGTGCTGACCTGGACCCCGGTGTCCGGAGCCACCGGCTACCGGGTCTTCGAGAACGGGACCTCGGTCGCTACCGTCACCTCGGCTTCCGACACCGTGGCCGACCTGACGGACGGCACCACGTACAACTTCACCGTGGCCGCCACCAACGGCGGCGGGTCGTCGGCCCAGTCGGGGGCGGTCACGGCCACCCCGGAACCGCCGGTCCCGGCCGTGCCGACCGGGGTGGTGGCGACGGCCGGTGACGGCCAGGTCGCCGTCTCGTGGGGCGCGGTGTCGGGTGCAGCGGGTTACGTCGTCTACGTCAACGGCAGCCCGCTCGGGACCTTCCTCGCCACGTCCGACACCGTCAACGGCCTGACGGACGGGACCACCTACAGCTTCACGGTGGCGGCCACCAACGGCGGAGGCTCCTCGGCCCAGTCGGGGGCGGTCTGGGCCACACCGGAGCCGCCGGTCCCGGCGGTGCCCACCGGGCTGGTGGCGACCCCCGGTGACGGCCAGGTGGGACTGAACTGGACGGCGGTCACGGGTGCCACGGGTTACACGGTCTCCGCCAACGGCACCCCGGCCGGCACGGTCACGTCGGCGTCCGATACCGTCACCGGCCTGACCGACGGGACGACCTACCGGTTCACGGTGGCCGCCACCAACGGCGGCGGGTCGTCGGCCCAGTCGGGGGCGGTCACGGCCACACCGGAGCCGCCGGTTCCGGCCGTGCCCACCGGGCTGGTGGCGACCGGCGTCTCCTCCAGCGGCGCCACGCTCTCCTGGACGGCGTCGACCGGTGCCTCGTCCTACGCGGTGTACGCCAACGGCACCCGGGTGGCCACCCCGACGGCACCGACCGCCGCCCTCACGGGGTTGCAGCCGGGCACCCCCTACAGCCTGACCGTGACGGCCACCGACGCCGGAGGCACCTCGGCGGTGTCCACGGCACTCCCGATCATCACCACGCCCGGGTCGCCGAGCCTGCGGGTGAAGAGCTACGTGGCCACCCTCACCTTCACGGGCGACACGGCGGCCGGCGGTCCGACGTGGTCGGTGCTCAACAACGGCACGGCGGTGACCGGGGTCACCTACGCCGTGTCGGGCTCGACGGTCCGGGCCACCATCCGCAACCTCCGGCAGGGCACGCTCTACAACTTCGCCGTCCAGGGGATCCTGGCCGGGGTCCGGTCGCCGGCCACCGCCCCGATCTCCTTCCTGAGCCGGTCGACGGCGACCGTCACGACGGCGGGAACCGTCCAGACCCTGTCCTGGACCGCCACCACGTCGGGGCTGGCGTGGAAGGTGAGCGGCTGCTCGTCGACCGGCACCGACTGCTCGGACCCGACCCCGGTGGCTACCGGGCCCATCACCCAGGTGGGGGAGACGGTCATGACCACCGTCTCGGGTTGCTCACCCGACCTCTACTACCGCTACCGGGTGATGGGCAGGGACGTGGTCACCCAGGCGAGGAAGGCCGGCCCCCTGGCCGCCGCCGTCCTCGGCTGAGCGGGGCCCCGTCAGGCGCCGGACGACCCGGCCAACCGGGGGAACAGGCGCTCGGTGTTGGCCCGGAGCCCTCCGACGACCGGCCCCGCCGCTCCCTCGACGGGGTCGAGCGCGTCGGCCAACATGCCGACCACGGCGTCCGGGGTGAAGGGGAAGTCGCTCCCGTAGTGCAGGTGGTCGGCGGTGGTCAGTGCCAGGACGGCGTCCAGCTGCCGGGGGACGGGAAAGCCCGCCAGGTCGAAGTGGAGCCGGCCGAGGTCGCGGTAGACGTCGGTGGCCGGGTCGAGGTCCTGGAGCACGAAGGCGAACGCCGCCACCCGGTCGGCCAGCACCGGAAGCGTGGCGCCGGCGTGGGGGACGATCAGCTCGATGTCGGGGTGCCGGGCCACGGTCCCGTTCAGGACCATGTTGACGACCGCCCGGCTGGTGTCGAAGAGGAACTCCACCATGGCCCGGGTGCGCCCGAACGAGACGGGCTCCCAGCAGACCGGTGAGGTCGGATGGACGAACACGCGCGCCCGGCGGCGGTCGAGCTCGTCGAACAGCGGCTCGAGCTCGGGGTCGCCCAGGTAACGGTCGCCGGTGTGGGTCAGCAGCACCACCCCGTCGACGTCCAGGTCGTCGTAGCAGTGGTCGAGCTCCGCGACGGCCGCCCCGACATCCATGAGCGGGAGCGACCCGAACAGGCCGAACCGACCGGGGTGCTCCTCGACCACCCGCCTGCCGTCGTCGTTCACCTGACGGGCGACCCGTCGGGCGGTGGCCAGGTCCGAGAAGTCGACCCCGGGCGAGCTGACCGACAGCAGGCTGGTGGCGATCCCCAGCCGGTCCATCAGGTCGACGTGACCCGCGGCGTCCCACGTCGGTAGGGGCATGCCGTCGACGACCGACAGCCCCGCCGCCAGCAGCTCCCCCCGATAGGCCTCGGGCAGGAAGTGGGCGTGGACATCGATCCGGCGGCGGTCCATGGTCCGACCCTAGGTGCCGTCGGCCGGGTGGGCCGGGTGCTTCCGCCGGGTCGGATTCACCAGACGCCGGAGCGGTCGACCCAGGCCGTGACGGCGTCCGACGCCACCGTCGGTGGGCCGAGCGCGGCCGTGAACAGGGCGATCACGTTGTCGCTGTTGGGCTCGTGGTCGTCGACCAGCACGAGCCGCACGTGGTTGCGGGCCAACGCCTCCCGGGAGGCGGCGGCATCGGGCACGACGACCGGTCCGGGCCCTCCGAGCACGGCGGAGCTCTGCTCGTGGAGCAGGTAGCGCTGCAGGTCGGCCGGCACCATGACGCCGGGGAAGAGCGTGGCGGCCCCGGACGTCCCGGGGTGGAGCGCGTAGCCACCCAGGAGTGCGAAGGCGTAGTCGTCCTCGGCCTGCCACATCTCGGGGAGCGTCCGGTACTTGGTCACGAACGGGTAGGTGATGGCGACGGGGTCACCGGAGGGGACCGCCTCGCGCACCGCCGCCGGCAGCGGCTCGGCCGACTGCGACGGATAGGGCCACTGCGGCAGCAGCGTCGCCACGACGACGGCGACCACGACGGCCGTGCCGACGACCGCCAACCGGTTCGGGCTCCCGCCCCGCTGCCTCGACCGGGCGGGCGACCCCGCCGAGACGACCGGCCGGCGGAGGTCGTCCAGCCCGAAGGCCAGCGCCGCGGCCAGCAGGGCTCCGACCTCGAAGGAGAAGCGGCTGGGGAGGATGTCGGCCAGGACCGGCAGGCGGGCGAGTGCCAGGAACGGGAGGGGGACGCCGGTGTCCCGCCCGTCGATCGACAGGTGGCTGCCCAGTGTGAGCAGGACGCCGACGAGGAGCAGTCCGACCACCAGCTGCATCCGGGGGCTCCGGCGGGACCGCCAGGCGAGGAGAGCCAGGAGCACCAGGAGGGGGACGCCGAGATAGCCGTCCGTCTCGGCCGGTGCCCCCACCAGCAGCCGGCTGCCGAGCGCCCGGGTCCCGAGGGCGACCGCCTGGAGCGGTCCCGCCGCGATCGGGCTGAGCAGGTCGTCGTGGTAGCCGCCGCCCAGGGGTTGCGGCGTTCCGGTGTAGTGCTGTGGACCGGCCAGCATGAGCCACACGGGGTAGGCCAGCAGGACCCCGCCCACCAGCACTGCCAACGCCACCGGCCGCCAGGCGGCGCGGGCCACCTCGGCCACCCTGTCGGGACGGCGCAGCGCGGCTGCCACCACGCCGGCCGTCGTGAGGACGCCGAGCGAGGCCAGCACCTCGGGGGAGATGAGGAACTGGGCGGCCACGAGCAGGCCCAGGGCTACACCGAGCCGTCGCTGCCGACCTCTGCGCTGAAGTACGAGGACCGTCACGAGGACGATGAACGGTGGCAACGGCACGAACGTGAGCTCGGGGTGGGCGATGCTCTGGGCCACCATGTAGGGCGAGAACCCGTACACCAGTCCGCCGAGAGCGGCGGCCGGGAGCCAGACCCGCCACACCCGCAGCACCACGAAGGCGGCGGCGGCCGACAGGGGCATGGCCGCCACCATGAGCACATTGGTCGAGACCACCGGTCCGGCGACAGCGGTCAGCGGCGCGGTCAGCAGGCCGAGCAGCGGACTCGAGGTGTTGGCGGCCACGTCGACGCCGTGCGGCACGAGGAGGGCATGGCTGAACAGGGGGTTGGCGCCCTGGGAGAGGGCGTGGGGTATCCAGCCGACGAACCAGGCGAACAGGATCGTGTCCCCCTTGGCCGGCCCGCTCAGCCGGGTCGAGAGCGAGCCCAGGACGGGCCGGAAGGCGAGGACGCCGATGACGACGTAGCCCACGACGACGGCCACCGACAGCCACGCCCCCGGCTGCCGCCGGTCACGCGGTCGAGGCGTCGCGTCGGCGTCGCGGGGCGTCGCCAGATCACGCCGGGGGAGTGCGCCGGTAACCGCCATTGCCGCGTTCCTAGCAGAAGGAGCGGGTCGGGCCCGGTTGATTATGTACTTGTTGTAGGCAAATCTGTAACGCAAGACGCCCCCGCATCGTTTGACGGGGGGAGTCGCACCGTCCAGGGGGCGGCGCGACGCGGGAGCGGCGGCGTGGTCGGCCGTCCGACGGGGGGAGGCAACGGTGGATCGGCTACGGATGCTGGTGGTCGGCGCGGTGCTGGCCACGATGGTGACGGTGGTGCAGGCGGCCTCGGGGCCACCGGCCTCGGCGGCGGGGGCCAACGCCTTCTCGATGACCACGACACCGGCCCTGCAGCCGGCGTTCTCCCCGTCCATCCAGGACTACGCCGTGCGCTGCGCCGGGCAGCCCGAGACGCACCTCACCACCACCGGTCGCCACCCGGTGGTGGTGGACGGGACCACGATGGCGGGTCCCGTGTCGATGGACCTGCCGTTGGTGGCCGGCCAGGAGGCGAGCGTGGCGTACGGTGCCAAGAGCTACTACATCCGGTGCCTGCCGTCCGACTTCCCGACCTACACCTCGACCGTGACCGGACACCCGAAGGCCACGGGGTACCTGCTGACCCTGACGCCCTACGTCGTGGCCTTCGACACCGACGGCGTGCCGGTGTGGTGGTACCGCGACGGGGGCTACTACTCGCCGTGGGACGCCAAGTCCTTCGGCACGGGCACGATCGGGTGGTGGGACGACACGGGATTCACCACCGAGACCTCGGGTGACACCCAGGGCCAGTACGTGCTGCATGGACTCGACGGCTCCGTCCAGCACACCGTGGGCGGGCAGGAGCTGCCCCTCGACTTCCACGACCTCACCACCATGCCCAACGGCGACTACCTGGGCATCCTGGACCAGACGACCCCGTGCCCGGCCGTCCCGAGCACGTGCATCGATCTGAGCTCATGGGGTCAGTCCTCGCAGTCGTCGGTGACCGACGACGTCATCGTCGAGATCAACGCCTCCAACCAGGTGGTCTGGAGCTGGAGCGCGGCCGCCCACCTCGACGTGGCCGCGGAGAACGTCAACTGGCGCGACCAGTTCCCAGACGTCATCCACATGAACTCGGTCGAGTACGACGGCGCCGGCGGCATCATCTTCAGCGCCCGACACCTCGACGCGGTCTACCGGATCGACATGGCGACCGGTGCCGTCACCTGGAAGCTCGGCGGCAGCACCACGCCCCAGAGCCTCACGGTGAGTGGCGACCAGTACGCGCAGTTGTTCAGCGGCCAGCACTACGCCCGCATCTCGCCCAAGGGCACCATCACCGTGCAGGACAACGGCACCTGGGCCGGTCGTCTGCCGAGGGGTCTGAGCTTCAAGATCAACACCACCCGGCACACGGCCAAGATCGTCGCCCAGGTGACCGACCCCCGGACGATCGGCGCGATCTGCTGCGGCAGCGCCGAGCTCACGGCGAAGGGGAGCGACTGGGTGGCATCCTGGGGCTACAACGACTTCACCACGGAGCTGAACGCCGCCGGCGTTCCCCAGCTGACCATCACGTACCCGGGGGAGTCGTCCTACCGGGCGGCGCAGCTCGGCACGACGGTGGCCGCCCTGCGGGCGGGGATGAACGCGCAGGTCGCGCCGCTCTGACGGCTCCGGCCGTCCCGAGGACGGCCCCCGCTCAGTCGGGCAGCGGTCGGAGGAGCTCCCTCGTCATGCCGTCGGGCGTGCGGTAGACGGACGTGCGGGCCCGGCGGGTGGCGTAGCGCCGGAGCCCGGCCGCCTCCGCCTCGGTGCCGATGACCCGGAAGAGCTCCGCCCGGAGTGCGGTGGTGGTCGGCATGGGCCCATGGTAGGCACCCTCCGGCCGCCGTCAAGGCCGACCCGTGGGTGCGCCGCCGCCCGGTCGGCCTCGTCGCACGGGACGGCGACCCGTGCGGTAGACATGGCCTTCCGGACCGGTGCCGGCCCTGTCGGCCGGCTGCGAGCGGGGGAGGGTGCCATGGGCAGGACGGTGGATCCGTGACCGGCGCCCTCGACGCCGACCTCTTCCTTCCCGAGCCGTCGGTCCGTGCCCGCTGGGCCACGGTCATCTCGGTGGACGACCACGTGGTGGAACCGGCCCACACCTTCGAGGGCCGGCTGCCCGCCGACCTGGCCGAGCGCGCCCCTCGTATCGTCGAGACCGAGGCGGGCCACCAGGTGTGGGAGTTCGAGGGCGGGCGCTACTCGCAGGTCGGCATGAACGCGGTGGCCGGTCGGCGTCCGGACTCGGTCCGGCTCGAGCCCTTCCGCTTCGAGCAGATGCGGCCCGGGTGTTACGACGTCGACGCCCGGGTGGCCGACATGGACGTCAACGGCGTCTGGGCCTCGCTCAACTTCCCGTCGCAGATCACCGGGTTCTGCGGCCGGGTGTTCTTCGGCGCCGAGGACCGACGACTCGGTGCGGCCTGCGTGCGGGCCTGGAACGACTGGTTGCACGAGGAGTGGGCGGGGGTCCATCCCGACCGGATCATCCCGCTGGGCATCGCCCAGCTCTGCGACCCCGCCGTCGCGGCCGCCGAGATCCGGCGCAACGCCGAGCGCGGGTTCCGGGCCGTCTCCCTGCCCGAGCGGCCCCACGAGGTGGGGCTGCCGAGCCTGTGGGACGTGGACCACTGGGACCCGATCGTCGAGGCCTGCGTCGAGACCGGCACCGTGGTCTGCCTGCACGTGGGCAGTTCCGGCATGCCGCCGATGCCGGCCGGGGCGCCCGCCCTGCAGCTCGGGGCCACACTGTTCGGTCAGCTGTCCCTGGCGGCCTGCGCCGAGTGGCTGTGGTCCGGCTACCCGCTCCGCCATCCCGACCTGGCCATCGCCATGAGCGAAGGGGGCATCGGCTGGGTGGCCATGCTGCTCGACCGGCTGGACAACGTCGTCGACCGGTCGGGCTACGGCCTCGGCTGGGATCTCCGCCCGTCCGACGTGCTGCGCCGCAACTTCTGGTTCTGCACACTCGACGACCCGTCGACCATCGACACCCGGCACCGTATCGGGGTGGGGAACATCATGGTGGAGACCGACTACCCCCACGGCGACGGCACCTGGCCCGACACCCAGGGCGTACTGCGGGCGTGCTGGGGCCACCTCCCTGACGACGAGATCCGGGCCATCTGCTGCGGCAACGCGGCCGCCCTGTTCCGTCATCCGCTCCCCGACGAGGTGCTGCCATGACCGCCTTCACGCCGACCGCTGACCGCCTGATGCCGGAGCTGACCGCCCGACAGGAGTTGGCCCTCCTGGCGCGGGCGCTGTGGCGCGAGGGCTACGACGACCACCTGGCCGGCCACATCACCTGCAACCTGGGCGACGGCACCCTGCTGTGCAACCCGTGGCTGCTCACCTGGCAGGAGGTCCGGCCCGAGCACGTCCTGCGGATCACCCTGGACGGCGAGGTGGTCGAGGGGGCGTGGCCCGTGCCCCTCGGGATCCCACTTCATCTCGAGCTGCACCGGCGACGGCCCGAGATCGGCTGGGCCGCACACAGCCACCCGCGCTTCGGCACCGTGTGGGCCGACATGGCCGAGGTGCCTCCGATCCTGGACCAGTCGTCGGCGCTCGGCGGCGGTCGACTGGTGCTGGTGGACGAGTACTCGGGGCCGGTCAACGACGCCGGCTCGGCCGGCCGGGCGGTCGAGGCCATGGGCGACGCCACCGCCGCGCTCCTGGCCGGGCACGGCGTGTTCGTGCTCGGAGCCTCCGCCCGGGCCGTGCACCAGCGGGCGGTGGCGCTCGAGCAGCGCTGCCGCGGGGCGTGGCACGTCCGGGCCACCGGCGCCGCGGGCACCTCGGTGTTGCCCGCGGCCTTCCTCGAGCGGATGGCCGCCAGCGACGCCGAGGGTTTCCACGGGTTCTTCGAGGCCGCCGTGCGGGCCGAGCTGCGCGACGACCCCACGCTGCTGGACTGAGCCGGGCGTGGGAGCGGGCCGGGTCGGGGGCGGGCCGGCTCAGAAGAACGGTTTGGGCAGCTCGAGCAGGAACACCACGGCCACCAGCAGGATGACCCCGCCCACCGCGATGAGTCCGAGGCGGGCGGCCCGGACCCGGAAGTGGCCGGAGATGCCCACGAGGAACAGGACGGTGGCCAGGAACACCGTGGTGCGCACGTAGTCGTCCGAGTGGCCGCCGGCCTCCGCCCCTGCCGCGTACGAGGCGTCCGCCTCGGCGTCCAGGTGGTCGGTGGCGGCAAGGCCGGGCTGCACGTACTGCGGCATGAAGGTCGGGCCCTTCGGGGCGTCCGGATTGGTGAACGGGTCGGTGGCCATCCAGGCCCTGAAGGCCACGTCGAACTGCGGCCGGAAACGGTGCTCGGCCACGGTCATGCCGTTCTGGTTGCCCGCCAGATAGGCGCTGAACCAGGCGTTGAAGGTCAGCCCGTCGAAGTTCTTGGTCGACAGACCCTGCAGCTGGGCCCGGCTGGCCAGGTTGCGCTCGGCGTTGGCCTTGGCCAGGTGCAGCGACGACTCCGTGCCCCACTTCGCCGAGGCGAAGCCCGAATAGGCGGCCAGCACGGCCACCACCGCCAGGAGCCCGGCCTCGACGACTGAGAGGCGCCTCGAGAACCGGGCCTCCTCGTGGCCGGCCCCGGCCCCGTGCTCGGTCCCGGCGACGGCGTGGGCGTGGTGCTCGGCGATCTCCTTGCCGACCTCGCTCGGCGACAGGCCTTCGGGCACGGCGGTCCCCGTCCGCCTCAGGCGCGGGAGCTGACGGCCAGCGCCGAGCTGAACGCCCCGACCACCTCGTCCTTGCTCCACGGCGCGGGGGACATGGTGATGAAGTAGTCGGCCAACGCCAGGTCGGCCAGCTCGTCGAGGTCGGCCTGGACGAATCCGAGACTGCCCAGCACGGGGAAGTCGAGGGCGGCCAGGATCGACCGCACCGCCCGCACCGCCCGGCTGCCGTCCCCCGAGCCGTCGTCCGGCTCGCCCATGGCGTCGGCCACCCGCTCGAGGAGCTCGGGCACGTGGGCCCGCTCCCGGTCGAGCGTCTCGGCCAGCACCAGGCCGATGGTGAGGCCGTGGGGCACGTGCTTGACCCCGCCGATGGCCTGGCCGAGCGAGTGCTCGGCCGTGCAGTCGGAGATGTTCATGGCCAGTCCCGCCATCATCGACCCGCAGGACATGGCCGACCGGGCGGCCGCGTCGGTCCCGTCCCGGTACGCGGCCACCAGCGCCGGGGTCATCATCCGCACGGCCTCCAGGGCGATGGCGTCGCCGATGGGAGTCCGCACCTTGGCCACCACCGCGGCGATGGCCTGCGCCAGCGCGTCGATCCCGGTGTTGGCCGTCATGGTGGGCGGCATCGAATGGGTGAGGAGGGGGTCGACCAGGGCGACCTGGGCCCGAAGGTTGGCGTTGGCGATGCCGTTCTTCCGGCCCGCCTCGGGGTCGGACACCACCGAGCCGCCGGACACCTCGGAACCGGTGCCCGCGCTGGTCGGCATCGCCACCAGGGCCACCTCCGCCACCGGGTAGGTCGGCGAGCCGGCCAGGAATTCCCGGAAGGTGCAGCCCAGCTGGGCGCACAGGCGGGCGGCCTTGGCGGTGTCGATCACGGAACCGCCGCCGAGCGCCACCACGGCCGTCGCACCGGACCCGACCAGCACCCGGGTGGCGTGGTCGACCATGTCGATGGTGGGCTCGGCCGGGGGCTTGTCGAACCGCGTGACCGTCAGGCCGGCTGCCTCGGTGAGGCCTCCCACCACCACGGCGGCGGCCGGGTTGAACCGCTCGATGCCCTCGTCGACCATCAGGAGGACGCGCTCGGCGCCGAGTTCGGCCAGGACCTCGGGCAGGGTCGAGGCGACGCCCTCGCCGAAACGGACCTTCACCGGGAGGTGGTTGCCGAAGGCGGGGATGACGTGCATGGGGGCTCCGTGGGGTCTCGGGCGCCGCCGCCGGCGTGGTCGACGGGGCGGGCGGCGCCGGGCTCCCCGCAGGATGGCCGGTGGCGCCGCCGACCGCAACCCGGGAACTCCGGTCCGGGAGCGGACGCGGGCCCGCAACCGGGCTTCCGGGTCGGTGACGGCGACGGCAGTGCCGGTGGCGTCTCGGCGGGGCAGCCCCCGGAGTGCGAACATGGGTACATGGGAGTCGAGGCGGTCGTGGCGGACGACGGCGGGGAGCGCGCCAGCGCCCTCGACGAGATGCGACAGCTGCTGGCGGCGGCCCAGGCCCTCCGGGCCGACCTCGAGGTGCACGAAACGGCCTGCCGGCTGATCATCGAGCGCATCGGTGCCGGCCACGAGTTGGCGCCGGCCCTCGACGAGATCGGGTCACAGGACCTGCGGCCGCAGCTCACCCGGTCGCTGAGCGCCTACGAGCGCCTCCGCCACCGGGCCCGCCTGCGCCTGATCGCCCTCGGCGTGGCCGAGGGGATGACGTCCGGCGACATCCAGCGCCACTGGGCCATCACCCGGCAGCTGGCCGGCCGTGCGCTCCAGGAGATCCGGGAGCTGGACCTGGACTGAGGGCGTCGCCGGCCGGCGGGAGTCCCTCAATCGGTGACCATGGCCGCGGCCAGAGCGTCGGGGTCGCCCCACATGTCCTGGATCTGCTCGAGGCTCCGGCCCTTCGTCTCGGGCACGTAGCGCCGCACGAACCAGAACGTGACGGCGCAGAACCCGGCGAACACCCAGAACACCCCGGTGGTGGTGATGAGGTCGACCAGCGTCAGGAAGAACTGGGCCACCAGCCACGCCGCGAACCAGTTGGCCGCCGTGGCCACCGCCACCGCCTTGCCCCGCACGTGCGAGGGGAAGATCTCGTTGATGATCGTCCACACGATCGGCCCGAGCGAGAAGGCGAAGCAGGCGATGAACACCACGAGGGCCACCAGGGTGACCAGCCCCTCGCCGGTGGTCGCCCCCGCGGCCGTGCTGCCCGGCGTGACCTTCGACAGCTTCAGGAACATGGCGCCGACGACGACCAGGCTCAGCCCCATCCCGGTCGTCCCGATGAAGAGCAGGGGCTTGCGCCCGAAGCGGTCCACCCAGGCGACCGCCACGAACGTGGCCACCACGTTGACGGCGCCCACCGCCCACAGGGTGGCCAGGCTCTGGGAGTCGGGGGACGTGAACCCGGCAGCGGCAAAGATCTGGTCGGCGTAGTAGATGATGGCGTTGATCCCGGTCAGCTGCTGCAGGAAGGCCAGCGCCACCCCGATGACCAGCGGCCGGCGCCACTGCGCGGCGAACACCGTCCCCCAGGTGGCGGCGCTGTGGGCGTCCTCGTCGATGGAGGCGCTGATGGTCGCCAGTTCCTCACCCACGTCGTCGCTGCCCTGGACCTTGCGTAGCGCCCGCTCGGCCTCCTCCCGCCGACCGGCCTTCATGTACCAGCGCGGCGAGTCCGAGAGCGGCCACATGGCGAAGACCAGCAGCACGGCCGGGACCGCCGAGACGCCGAGCATGGCCCGCCAGCTGCTCGAGTGGCTCAGCACGTAGTCGACCAGGTAGGCGACGAAGATCCCGATGGTGATGGCCAGCTGGTAGAGGGACACGAACCGGCCCCGCAGACGGGCGGGCGCCATCTCGGCGGCATAGAGGGGCGCGGCCACCGAGGCCACGCCGACGCCGAAGCCGACCACCAGGCGGCCCAGCACCAGCACGTACGAGCCGGGTGCCAGCGCCTCGATCAGGGCACCGGCCGTGAAGAGGACCGAGGCCAGCAGGATGGTCATCCGGCGGCCGAGCCGGTCGGCCAGCGCGCCGGCCACCAGCGCGCCCCCCATGGCGCCGAGCGTCACCCAGCTGGTGATGACCTCGAGCAGGAAGGTGCTGACGCTGAAGTCCTTCTTGATGCCGTCGAGGGCACCGGAGATGACGCCCTGGTCGTAGCCGAACAGGACGCCGGCCAGCATGATGACGACGCCGACGGCCACCAGGGTGCGGGTCATCGGTCGCCGGGCGGCCGGCCGGGTCGGGGAGCCGGCGGCCGCCGGCGCCGTTCCTGCCGGAGGGTCTGCCGCCGGTCCTGCCGCCGGCCCTGCCGGTTGGCCTGCCGGTTGGCCTGTCGGGGGACGATCGGTGCGCATGGGGGAACGGTAGCGGTGGGAGGGGCCCGATCCCCGGATCCTGCAACCCGCGGTGGCCTGGGCCCCGGCGCCGGTGGTCGGGGGGACGGCCCCGGGTGGGCGTAACCTGCGCCTGTGGTGAATCTCACCGGATCGCAGCTCGTCCTCCTCCTCGTGTTCGCCGTGGTCCAGGCATTCGTCGGCTACTTCCTCGCGGAGGCGGACCGCAGGACCCTCGGGCGCACCCCGTGGGGGCTGCCGTCACTGGTGTGGGCGGCCATCTGGTTCTTCAGCCTCCTGATCGCCGTGGTGCTGTGGGTGATCGCCCACCGGTCCGAGGTCCGGAGGTCGGCCCAGGGTCCGATCGGACCGATGGGCGGACCTGCGCCGATCGTCCCGCAGGCGGTGGCGGCCAGCGACTTTCCCGCCTACCCCCGCCGGGCCGACGGCGGGCCACGCGACGCCGACCGGGCCGCCCCGCCCGGGCACGCCGAGCCGCCTCCCGCCGCCCCCTCCCACGTCCCCGGCACGGGGCACCCGGCCTCGCCCCCGGCCTGGCACCCCGACCCGAGCGGCCGGTACCACTACCGCTGGTGGACGGGGTCGGAGTGGACCTCGTACGTGTCCGTGCACGGCCGGGTCGAGGTGGACACCAGCCCGGACCAGCGCATCGGGCCCTACTCGTAGGGACGGTCGCGGGCCGTGGGGTCGCGGCCCGGGGCGGCCCTCCGGGTTTCGCCCGGCACGGGCCCGGGTACCCTGAGCCACTCCTGCTGACGCCGGCAGCAATTGCGCCTCACCCGTCGTGCCGGACCGACCGCCGCAAAGGGCATTCCGGAGTTTCTCGGCCTGCGCCCTTGCGTCCCCACCGGCCGGTGCGTGATGCTCTGGGGGCCCGCTGGTCTGGCGGCCGGCACCCGGTTCACGAGCTGTACACGACTCCGTAACGTGGGCGACATCCGTCCCCCGTACGGTCGGGCGCAGACCCGGCGACACCCAGGACCACCAGGCACGATCAGGACGAGGAGGCGAAGCATCGGATGGGCGTAGTCACTGCGAGCAGGAACCATGCGATCAGTGCCGACCGGACCGCCGGCCTCGACCTCGTCATCCCCGCCCTCAACGAGGAGGCCCGCCTCGGGGCGACCGTGGAGGAACTGCACCGGGTCGCCGACGACGCCGGCCTCGACGTGCGCTTCATCGTGGTCGACAACGGCTGCGTCGACTCGACCGCCGACGTCGTCGACCGCAGCGCCGCCGCCGACATCCCGGTCGAGCTCATCAGCTGCCAGACCCGGGGCAAGGGAGCGGCCATCCGGGCCGGGATCCGCCATTCCGACGCCGCGTTCGTCGGCTACTGCGACGCCGACCAGTCGACGCCGCCCGGAGCACTGCTCGAGGGCGTGGACCTCCTGGCCGCCGGATGGGAGGTCGTCATCGGCTCCCGAAAGTGCGCCGGCGCCGGCTACGTCGTCCGTCAGCCGGCCCTGCGCCGTGCGGGCAGCTTCGCCTTCCACACCGCGGCCACCCGGCTGACCGGCCCGGTCTCGGACACGCAGTGCGGCTTCAAGCTCTTCCACGCCGACCGGGCCCGCGACCTGTTCGAGGCGACCTCCCTGGACGGCTTCGCCTTCGATGTCGAGCTACTGGCCCGGGTGCAGCGGGCCGGTCTGCAGGCCATCGAGCTGCCCGTCAAGTGGACCCACAGCGACGGCTCCACCTTCCGGCCCCTCAAGGACGGGATCCGCTCGTTCCGGGAGCTGCTGGCCGTCCACCGCTCCCTCAAGGCCGCACCCGCCGCCGGCGCGTGAGCGTGGCCCGACCCCAACGGGGGCGGCGCGGCGCACGCTCCCGTCTGGTCATCACCAATTGGCGGGACGAGTCCCACCCGAAGTCGGGCGGGGCGGAGACCGTGTGCGAGGAGCTGGCCCGGTGGTTCGCCGGGCGGGGATGGGACGTGACCCTCCTGACCTCGGCGTCGCCGGAGCTGCCCCGGGTCGAGGAGCGCAACGGCTTCACCGTCCGCCGCCGGGGCGGCCGGTACACCGTGTACCTGTGGACGTTCGTCTGGCTCGTCGCCCACCGGCGCTCCGTCCGCGCCGTCATCGACTCGCAGAACGGGATCCCCTTCTTCGCCCCGCTGGCCGTCGGCCCGCGAGTCCCGGTGGTCCTCCTGCTCCACCAGATCCACCGGGAGCTGTTCCGCCATTACTTCGGCGCCACACAGGCCCGGGTGGGCCAGTGGCTCGAGAGCACGGCCACCCGAGCCGTCTACGGCCACCGGGCGGTGGTGGCGGTGTCGCCCTCCACCCGTGCGGGCGCCCGCCGGCTCATCCGGCTGCGGGGGGAGATCTTCGTGGTGCCGCCCGGATGCCACGCGGTCAGCGCCGAGGCGCCGGACGCACGGCCGCGTTCCGCCGCCCCGCGGCTCGTGTGGATCGGCCGGCTCGTGCCCCAGAAGCGCATCGACCTGCTGCTCGAGGCGATACCGGTGCTGCTCCGCGAGTTCCCCGACCTCGACCTCCACCTCCTGGGCGACGGCCCCATGCGCGGCGACCTGGAGGCGGCGGTGGCGCGTCTGGGCATCGGCGCCTCCGTCGTGTTCCACGGCGCCCTCGAGCCCGACGCCCGCGACCGGGTGATCAGCTCCGCCTGGCTGAGCGTGACGGCCTCCGAGAGCGAAGGATGGGGCCCCGGCGTAGTGGAGGCGAACGCTCAGGGGGTGCCGGTGCTGGCCTACCGCCGGCCCGGCCTCCAGGATGCGATCCGCCACGGCGACACCGGATGGCTCATCGAGGAGGGAACCCCGCTGGCTCCCGAGATCGCCGGGCTGCTGCGCCGGCTCGAGGACCGGACCTTCGCCGACCAGATCGGCGTCCGCGACCAGCGCTGGGTGGCCCGCTTCACCTGGGAGGAGATGGCCCAGCAGGTCGCCCGGATCGTCCTGGCGGAGGAGGGCCGGCTCGAGCACCCGCGTGACGAGCGCCGGTCCCGTTCGGACCTGTCGTCGGTCGCCATGATCCCCTTCGAGCTCATCCCCGAGGACGTGGCACTGCGGTTCCGACCGACCGACCGCACCTTCGTGGGCAGCGACGGCCAGGTCGTGCTCCTGCGCGGCACCGACACCGAGCACGCCCCCGAGGCGCTGCGCCGGGCGGGGCTGCCGGACCGGGCGATCCAGGACCCGGCGGTACGCATCACCGTGGCCCGGCCGGCCGACCTGGTCTCGCCCGACGGCTCCATGGACGCCACCGAGCGACCCGACGGCCCGACCCGACCCGGGGACGTGCCGGTGGACGCAGCGGACGGAGCGGGCTCGGCGGCGGACGGTCGTCCCACCGGGATGGACCGGGGTGGCGCCCCGTCGACCGGGGCCGAGGTCGTGGCGGACCCGTCGGACGAGGCGCCGTGAGCTCCCACCTCCTCCAGGGACCGGTGCCCGCCGTCGTGGACGGGCCCGTGACGGACGTCGGCGTGTCCGAGGCGGCGCGTCCGGCCGGCCGGTCGGCGGCGACCCGGCCCCGGGGGGCGGTCGCCACCTCGCTGCTGCGGCCGACCTCGCTGGTCGTGCTCGGCGCCGTGGTGGCGGGCACGGTGCTGCGGCTGCTCGTGCCCCGCGGCATCTGGCTCGACGAGGCCATCAGCGTGCACGACGCCCGGATGTCCTACGGGGCCATGCTGCACACGCAGGCCACCACCGACGTCCATCCGCCGCTGTACTTCACCGTCCTGTGGTTGTCGGGCCGGGTGATCGGCTTCGGAGAGTTCGCCATCCGGGTCCCGTCGATCCTCCTCGGCGTGGCCATGATCCCGTTGGCCTACCTGCTCGGCAAGGAGGCCTACGACCGCCGCACGGGTGCGGTCACCGCCGTCCTGGTCGCCTTCGCACCCCTGCTGGTCTGGTACTCGCAGGAGACCCGGATGTACATGCTGCTGATGGACCTCGGCGTGGCCGCCTTGTGGGCCCAGCTCCGCATCCTGCGGCGCAGCGGCGTGGGCCTCGACGCTCCGGCCGTCGACCGGTCGGGGTGGGGCGGCTGGTGGCCGTGGGCGGTGTACACCGTCTGCTCCGCCGGCCTGGCCTGGACCCAGTACTTCGGCCTGTGGCTGGTGGCCTTCCAGCAGGTGGTGTTCCTGGTCGTCCTGGTGGTGCGCTGGCGCCGGGGGCGCAGCGTCGGCCCCCTCGCCCTCGCCTGGGTCGTGAGCGCGGTGGTCGTCCTGGCCACCCTCGTGCCGCTGGCCGCCTTGGCCCACCAGCAGTTCAGCGTCCACCAGGCCACGGGCCAGGCCTTCGGCGTCACCGTCCGGGGCGCGGACTCCGGCAGCATCGGGATCTACTCGGTCCTCACCAACGTCGCCTGGGGATTCATCGGCTACCACTCCGACGCGGCGATGGCCACCATGGTCGCCCTCTGGCCGGTGGGGATGCTGGTGGCGCTCGGCCTCCTCGGACGACGGCCGCGGCCGGTGTCCTTCTACCTCGTGGGGGCGGTGGTCGTCCCCATCGGGTTCATGTTCGCCCTCGGGGTGCTGAAGTCGAACCTGTTCGAGATCCGCTACATGTCCACCATCGTCCCGGTGCTGTTCCTGCTGACGGCACGGGCGGTCACGGCCGTGGTGGTCAGCCACCGGGTGACCGTGCTGGCCACCGCCGCCCTGGTGGTCGTCCTGTGCGTCGGACTGGTCGACCAGCAGACGTCGTCCACCAACCCGCGCCGGTACGACTTCCGCGAGGCGGTGCACCTCATCGACGCCCAGGCCCGTCCTGGCGACATCGTCCTGTACCGCCCGGGCGACCTCTGGTCGGTCATCGGCTACTACGGACCGGGGCTCCACGCCCGGTCGCTGACCGACGACCCGCCGCTGCCCTCGGACGGCCACCGCGTCTTCCTGGTCACCAGCCCCAGCCTGATGGACGGCTCGACCGACCAGTCCGCCGTCACCGCGGCCATCGACCAGCTCGGCGCCGACGGCGTGCTGGTCGAGGACCGCTCCTTCCCCAACGTCCGGGTGCGGGTCTACAAGTGACCACCGACCCCACCGGCCCGGACGGGGCGCCGCCCGAGACCGTGGGGACCTCCGAGGTGCCGGACCTCCGCACGCTGCCCGTCCAGGCCCGCACGCCGGCGGACTGGCGGACCGTCGACCGGCGGCTGCGCGTCCTCGTGCCGCTGAGCGTCCTGCTGTCCCTGTGGTACTTCGTCTGGTTGCTGCGTCCGGAACGGGTGGGCAACCCGGTGCTGTACGGGCTGCTCGTGGCGGCCGAGCTGTTCAACCTGTTCCAGGCGATCGGCTTCTGGTGGACCTGCTGGCACGGACGGGGCCGGCCCGACGCGCCGGTCGTGCGCGGCGCCATGCCCGACGTCGACGTGCTCATCCCGGTGTACAACGAGCCCGTCGACGTGGTCGAGCCCACCGTGGCCTCGGCGGTGCGCCTGCGCGGCGGTCGGGTGGTGGTCCATCTGCTCGACGACGCCGGCCGGCCCGAGCTGGAGGAGCTGGCCGCCCGTCACGGCGCCCGCTACGTGCACCGTCCGGAGCACACCGGGGCCAAGGCCGGCAACCTGAACTACGCCCTCGAGCGCACCTCGGCTCCCTTCGTGGCCGTGTTCGACTGCGACCACGTGCCGGCGCCGGCCTTCCTCGAGGAGACGATGGGGTGGATGGACGACCCCGGCGTCGCCTTCGTCCAGACGCCGCAGCACTACGCCAACGACCACGTGGACCGACTGACGGCGGCGGCCGCGTCCCAGCAGGCGCTGTTCTTCGGCGGGATCGCCCGCGGCAAGGACGGGCTCGGCGCCATGTTCTGCTGCGGGACGAACTTCGTGTTCCGACGCGCCGCGCTGGACGAGGCGGGCGGCTTCCCGGAGCACTCGCTGACCGAGGACTTCGAACTGTCGCTGCGCCTCCACGAGCGCGGGTGGCGCTCGGTCTACGTCAACAAGGTACTCGCCCAGGGCCTCGGCCCCGAGGACATGCGGTCCTACGTCAGCCAACAGCAGCGCTGGGCCCGTGGGTGCCTGTCGGCCATCCCGGCCATCATCGCGTCGGACCTGCCGGCCCGGCTGCGCATGCAGTACCTCTTCTCGTCGCTGTTCTTCCTGTCGGGCTGGACGTTCGCCCTGTACATGACCATCCCGGCCATCCGGATCTTCACCGGCGCCCAACCCCTGGACAGCGCCACCGCCGCCCAGTTCCTGCTGCACTTCGCGCCCTACTTCTGCGTGAGCCTGGTGGCGGTCGCCGTGGCCGGGGCCGGGGCCTACACCTTCGACGCCTTCGCCCTGCTCATCGCCAACTTCTGGATCCAGATCGTGGCGACCGTCTTCGTGGTGCTGCGGCGCACCGGCACGTTCGTGGTCACGGCCAAGCGGGGCGCCACCGGTCCGCAGCCGGGTGCCGTCCTACCCGCCCTGGCCATGATCGGGCTCCTCCTGGCGGCGTCGTGCTACGGGCTCTCGCAGGGCCTGTCGGCCGCCATCGCCAACAACGTCGCCTTCGCCCTGCTGCACGTGACGGTGCTGACCATCGGTATCTGGTCGGCCCTGGTCGGCCACCGGCCGGTGGTCCGCCACCCGTTGCCCGAACCGCAGGAGGTGCCGGCCATCGAGACCGGCGCGCCGTCGGTGGCCGATGTGGCGGTAGCCGGTCCGGCCGTGGCAGGCCGGGACGACGACGGTCAGCCGGCCGGTGCACCCGGAGGCCTGCGATGACGACCGACGCGCCGGTGGACGAGCGCCGGGCGGACAGCGCCGAGCAGACCCGGGCCCACGTGCTGGCCGACCGACGAAGCCGCCGCCGGGGTGCGGTCCGCCGCACCGTGGTGGCGGTGCTCGTCGTGGCGTTGGTGGCTGGCGGCATCGTCGCCCTCACCGTGGCCGGCGCCCGTCGCCCGGTGGTGTCGACGCCCACCAGCACCGTGCCCGGCCCGCCGCCGGTCACCCCGGTGACGGCTCCGGCCGTCGCCTTCCTGACCCGGTACGTCACGCCGGGAGGGCGGGTGGTCCGTCACGACCAGGGCGGCGACACGGTCAGCGAGGGCCAGGCGTACGCCCTCCTCCTGGCCCTGGCCACCGGCGAGTCGACCCGGTTCGCCTCGGTCTGGCAGTGGGAGCAGCGCAACCTCCAGCGCCCGGACGGACTGTTCTCCTACCGGTGGGCCGACGGACGGGTGACCGACCGGGCGCCGGCGACCGACGCCGACCTCCAGACGGCGTGGGCGCTGGTCCGGGCGTCGTCGCGCTTCGACGACCCCGCCTACGGGCGGGCCGGCATCCGGGTGGCGGACGCCATCCTGGCCGAGGAGACGGTGACGGCCGGGGGCAGGCTCCAACTGGTGGCCGGACCGTGGGCCCGTACGGCGCCGTACGTGGTCAACCCGAGCTACCTGTGCACCGAGGCGATGCAGGCCCTGGCCCGGGCGACCGGCGATCCCCGCTGGAGCGCGCTGGCCGGGGACAGCCGGGCGCTGCTGGCCACCCTGCAGAGCGGACGGTCGACCCCGCTGCCGCCCGACTGGGCGTCGCTCACGCCCGCCGGTGTGGTCACGCCGGCCGCCGCGCCCGGGTCGTCGCCATCGGACCGGGTGGCCGGCAACCCCTCCTACGGGCTGGACGCCCAGCGGTCGCCGGTGTGGATGGCCGCCGACTGCAACCCGGCAGGTGCGGAGCTGGCCGCGTCGGTGTGGCCGGTCCAGCAGGGCCTGGCCGAACGGGGCGCCGCCATCGCCTACTCGTTGAGCGGACAGGTCCAGCTGCCGGCCACCAACGGGCTGGGCCTGGTGGCGGCGGCCGCCGGCGCCGACGCGGCGGGGGACACCACGACCGGCTCGTCGCTGCTGGCCGACGCGGTGACCGGTGCCGTGGGTGACAACTACTACGGCGACGCCTGGGCCGCACTCGGCAACATCCTGCTCGGCAGCCGGCTGCTCGGGACCTGCCCCTCCGGCGTCGCCCCGACAGCTACGACGGCCACCACGAGCGCGGGTACGGCCACCGCCAGCGAGGGTTGAGGTGCAGAACATCTGTTTGTGGCCCGCCGACTGGCACCCCGGGTTTCGAGGCGGTTGACTGTCGCAGTGGTGTCGGGGCCAGGGGCGGCCGCGGACGGGCGGTCACGGCAGGCGACGCCGTGCGGTCGAGAGGAGTAGAGGGCAGGATGAACCGACGACGGAAGGCCGGGGCACCCGGCCCGGTGAGCAGGATTCTGCGGATCGGCGCCTGCGTCGTCGCCGTGATCTCCGTGGTGGCGGTGGCCACCGTGGGCCCGGCCACCCCCCGCGGTGCGCTGCACGACCTGCGCCACGCTGCCACCCTGACCGCCGCGTCGGACGAGCCCACCGCGGCCACCCGTGACGGAAACAACCAGCGCACCGGCTGGTACCCGAACGAGACCAACCTGAGCCCGGGCCTGGTGTCCGGCGGCACCTTCGGCAAGCTGTTCAACACCAGCGTCAACGGCGCCGTCTACGGCCAGCCGCTGGTGGACGACGGCCAGCTGCTGGTCAACACCGAGAACAACTACGCCTACGGCCTCGACCCGGTGTCGGGCACCATCCTCTGGACCCGGCAGTTCGGCTCGCCGCCCCTGGCCAGCGCCATCGGCTGCGCCGACCTGGCGCCGACCATGGGGATCACCGGCACGCCGGTGGTCGACCAGGCCACCAACACCGAGTACCTGGTGGACGACGAGTACGTCTCCGGCAATTCGGGACCCCAGGCCGACTACATGCACGCCCTCAACCTGGCCAACAACGGGGCCGAGGAGCCGGGCTTCCCGGTGCAGATCGCCGGGACGGCCCAGAACAATCCGTCGTTCACGTTCAACCCGACGTTCGAGCTGCAGCGGCCCGGCCTCCTGCTCATGAACGGTGTGATCTACGCCGCCTTCGGCGGCCACTGCGATGAGGCGCCGTGGACGGGGTGGATCGCCGGGGTGTCGGAGGCCGGCAAGCTGACCACGATGTTCTCCGCCGACGGCACCACCGGTGCCAACGGTGCCGGCATCTGGATGTCCGGCGGCGGCCTGGTGTCCGACGCCTCGGGCCAGATCCTCTTCGCCACTGGCAACGGCGGGACCAACACGACGCCCACGCCGGGGACGACCCCGCCCGCCAACCTGGCCGAGTCGGTGGCCCGTGTGGCCGTGCAGGCCAACGGCACGCTCAAGGCGACGGACTTCTTCGAGCCCTACGACGCACAGACGCTCGACGACAACGACCTGGACTTCGGCTCGGGCAGCCCGATCTCCCTCCCGAGCACCTACTTCGGCACCGCCGCGTATCCGCACCTGGCCGTCGAGGTCGGCAAGGAGGGCTACGTCTACCTGCTGAACCGGGACAACCTGGGCGGCTTCGCACAGGGGGCCAACGGCACCGACGCCGTGATCGCCCGCTACGGGCCGAACGGCGGGGTCTGGTCGAGCCCGGCCGTGTGGCCCGGCGACGGCGGCTACGTCTACATCCCGACCGCCGCCGGGTCGGTGTCCGCCGGTGGTTCGGAGGGCCTGCTCGACGCCTACCAGTACGGCCTCGACGGGTCGGGCAAGCCGTCGCTCAACCTGGTCGGGACGTCGTCCGACTCCTTCGGGTTCGGGACGTCGGCCCCGGTCATCACCTCGAACGGCACCACGTCGGGCACCGCCCTGCTGTGGACCGTCTGGTCGCCCGATGGTACCGGCGTCGGCGCGCAGCTGCGCGCCTACAACCCGGTGCCGGTCAACGGGAAGATGCAGCTGGTCTGGAGCTCGCCGGTCGGGACGGCGTCCAAGTTCAACCTGCCGGGCGTGGCGGGCAACCGCATCTACGTGGGGACCCGGACCGGCGCGGTGATGGGCTACGGCGCCCCCGTCTCGAGTCCGGTGACGGGGCCCTCGCCGACGTTCCCGGCCACCGTGATCGGTCAGTCGTCGACCCAGACCGTCACCCTGACGGCGTCGGCGGCCGCCACCGTCACGGCCATCTCCACCAGCGGCCCGTTCAGCGCCGGAGCGCCGAGCAAGACGCTGCCGGCCAGCCTGGCCACCGGCGGCACGATGACCGTCCCGGTGACGTTCAACCCGACCACGGCCGGGGCGAGCGGCGGATCCCTGACCGTCACCACCAGCGGCGGGACGACCGCCATCCCCCTCACCGGTGAGGGGCAGGTGAGCGGACCCAATCTGACCTCGTCGACCTTGGGTGTGAGCTTCGGCGGCATCCCACCGGGCCAGCAGTCGGGCCAGTCCGTGTCCTTCGCCAACAACGGCTCCCAGCCGCTGACCATCGGCAGCGTCACCGCGCCCAACGCGCCCTTCTCGGTGACCGGCGCGCCCGCCGCGGGCGCGGTGCTCCAGCCCGGCCAGCAGGTGGTGGTCAACGTGGTGTTCTCACCCACGGTCAACGGGAACTTCGAGGACGACCTGATCGTGGCCAGCAACGGCGGCACCATCGACGTGGCCGTGACCGGGAGCTCGAACTCGCCGGCCTATCTGCAGATCACCCCGATGTCGACCAACTACGGGTCGACGGCGGTGGGCACGTCGGTGACGAAGACGTTCACCATCACGAACACCGGCGGCAGCAACCTGACCATCTCCAAGTCGAAACCGCCGGTGCTGGGCCCGTTCACGGCCACCACGACCCTGCCCGAGGGCACCACCATGCAACCCGGTCAGTCCTTCACCGAGTCGGTGACGTTCACCCCGACGGCGGTCGGCGGCACCACCGACGGGTGGGTCATCACCGCCAGTGATGGACAGGGGGTCCGGACGGTGCAGTTCACCGGCACCGGCACCCTCGGCGACCCGGGGGCGACCAACTGGCAGCGCAACGGCTCGGCCACCCTGGCCGGCGGCTCGCTCCAGCTCACCTCCGCCACCAAGTCCCAGACCGGCACCTCGTTCGCCCCCGCTCCGGTCGCCTCGTCCGGGCTCGACGTCACCTACACCTCGACCATGACCGGCAAGGCGACCAGCGGCGAGGGCAACGCGCTCGTGCTGGCCAGCTCCACCGTGGCGCCGACCGCGGTCGGCGGCAAGACCCTCGACTTCGGCTTCGGCGGCCTGCCCGGGGTGGCGGTGGTGCTGTCGGCCGTCCGCGTGCCCGGCGGCTCGCCGAAGAACTTCGTCGGCATCTCGAACGGCACCCAGCCGAAGGCACCGACGCGGCTCCACTTCCTGGCCACGTCGACGGCGATCCCGAACCTCCACGGTGCGGTCACCGTGCGGGTGACGATGTCGTCCAGCGTGATGGTGGTCTACGTCAACGGCGTCCAGGCGCTCTCGACCACGGTGGCCGCGCCGGCCAACGTCCGCCTCGGCTTCAGCGGCACGACGGCCGGGGCCCCGGCGACCCAGGTCATCAGCGGTGTCACCATCTCGGCGGGTGGACCGGTGAGCGTGGTCAACGACCCGACGTCGGGGGGATGGACGCTCAACGGCTCGTCCGCCCTCACCGGCGGGGCACTCCAGCTGACCCAGGCCGGCAAGACCAACCAGGCCGGCACCGCCTTCTGGCCGACGGCGCTGTCCGCCCACAACCTGTCGGTCACCTTCACCACCTCGATCGGGGGCGGTGGCGCCACCGGGGCGGACGGGATGTCGCTGGTGCTGGCCAACGACTCGACCGCGGCCACCGCGCTCGGGTCCAGCGGGGGAGGCCTGGGCTTCTCGGGCATCTCGGGCATCGCGGTGGCGCTCGACACGTACCAGAACGCGGTCAACCCCTCCAACAACTTCGTGGGCATCACCAACGGCCCGGTCTCGTCCTCGGCGCCGGGCAACCTGAACTGGCTGGCCACCGACACCTCGGTGGCGTCCCTGCGGACGACGCACACCTTCAAGGTCACCCTGGCCAGTGGCAAGCTGACCGTGACGATGGACGCGGTCCTGCTGCTGTCGACCAACGTGACGGTGGGCGGCGACGTCCTGCTCGGGTTCTCCGGCGGCACGGGGGCGGTTACCGACACCCACACCGTCAGCGGGGTGACCGTCAGCGCGGCACCATCGGTGCCGCTCGCCATCGGTGACCCGATCGCCGGCGGCTGGGACCTCAACGGCTCCACCGTGCAGTCGGGCGGCGCCACCCAGCTCACCACCACGAGCCCCGGCTACCAGGGCGGGACGGCGTTCTGGCCCACCCCGGTCAGCTCGGACGACCTCAAGGTGACGTTCACCTCGACCATCGGCGGCGGAGGTGCCCAGGGGGCGGACGGCACGGCGCTGGTACTGGCCGACCCGTCGACCTCGCCCACCGCCACCGGCTACTACGGCGGCGGCCTCGGCTTCTCGGGCATCAACGGCATCGCCGTGTGCATTGACACGTACCTGGTGGCCGGCTACCCGTCGGGCAACTTCGTGGGTGTCTCCAACGGCCCGGTCAACTCGTCGACGCCCGACGTCCTGAACTGGCTGTCGACGGCCAACGTGGTGGCCAGCCTGCGGTCGACCCACACCTTCACCGTCACCCTCGACGACGGCACGCTGACCGTCACCATGGACGGGAACCTGCTGCTGACCCAGGCCGTCTCGGTCGGGCCGAAGGTGCTGCTCGGCTTCAGCGGCGGCACCGGGGCCATCACCGACACGCACGCGGTATCGGGCACGTCGATCCTGTCGCAGTGACCTGAGCCGGCCCGTCCGACCCGTCCGGCCGGGGCGGGGGCCGTGCCGGTGGGTGGCGTGACGCCAGCCGGGCGGGAGCCGGCCAGGCTCAAGGAGCGGCTCCGGTCGGCCGATACCTGGCCGTGGGGCACGGGAGAGAATTTCGCGCGGCGATCGTGGCGGGTGCGCTGACCCTGGTGGTCGGGCTGCTGGCCACCGGCATCCCCCTGGCCGCGGGCCTGAGCGGGTCGGCCGGGTCCACGCCGCACCTGATCTTCGGCATGGGCGACGAGCTGTCGGGAGCCCAGTCCTCGGCGCTCTACGGCGCCGCCCCGGTCAACATGATCACGTCCTGGTACAACGGCCCCGGTGACCTGGGCTGGATGACGGGCTACCGCAACACGCCGCAGATCTCCCAGAGCTACGCCTCGGGCCACGCCCAGGAGCTCGTGGTGTGGCTGGCCAACGACCCGACCTATGCCATCAGCGCCCAGTTCCAGCAGGACATCGCCAGCCTCGTCACCACCTTCGCCGGCAACGGGCCCCAGCACGGCCCCCTGTACGTGGTGCTGTTCTCGGAGTTCGAGACCTACTCGGCGGACCCCTCGTACCAGGCCCAGCTGCTGAACGCCTACGTGGCGGCGGTGAAGGTCATCCACGCCACGTACGCCCAGGCCAAGGTGGCCCTCGGCTTCGGCGGGTACGACTGGACCACGGCCGACCCCGTGCGGGACATGTCGGCCTACACGGCCGCCATTTCCGCCTCCGACTTCGTCGCCGTGCAGGAGATGCAGTCGTGCTCCGACGAGGCGTCCCTCGAGAGCCAGGTCAAGGAGTCGGTGGCCCAGCTCGGCACCTACGGCAAGCCGGTGATGATCTCGCACTTCAAGCTGTGGGGCGGGACGCTGGCCTGCCAGACGTCCGCCATGTCGACGTTCGAGTCGCACATGTGGACCTCGGCGGAGCTCACCACCCTCACGTCCGAGGGCCTGTTCGCCTGGGGCCTCATGAACGACAAGTACGTCAACTCACCCGGTGCGTCCTTCACGACCGCCGTGTCCGACGTGTCGACCTACGGCAGTGGCGCCGACATCGGCCTGCCGCCGTGGTCGAGCCCGACCACGACCACCACGGCACCGACCACGACCACCACGGCGTCAACGACCACCACCACGGTCCCGACCACGACCTCCACGACCGTCCCCAGCACCTCCACCACCGTCCCCAGCACCTCCACGACGACCACGACCACCACGACCCAGCCCGGTGGGGGCCCGACCAGCGGCCCCCGGGGCGGCACGGTCGGCTACTGGCTCACGGGCGCGGACGGCGGGGTGTTCGCCTTCGGTGGCGCCGGCTTCCACGGGTCGACGGGCGCCATCCGGCTCGCCCAGCCCATCGTGTCCATGACGGCGACCGCCGACGGCGCCGGCTACTGGTTCGTGGCCCGTGACGGGGGCGTGTTCGCCTTCGGCGACGCCCGGTTCGCGGGCGCGGTGCCCTCGGTGGCCACGGTCGGGGACGTGGTGGGGATGGCCGCCTGCCCGTCCGGCGGCTACTGGGTGGCGGGCGCCGACGGCACGGTGTGGTCGTTCGGCGGCGCGCCGGCGTTCCCGTCGCTCAGCGACTACGGGGTGCACGTCTCGAACGTCGTGGGCATCGCCGCCTCGGCCGGCGGCCGCGGGTTCCTCCTCGTGGCTTCCGACGGCGGGGTCTACGCCTACGGCGACGCCCGCTTCCGCGGCTCGATGGGCGGCGTGCCACTCAACCGTCCGGTGGTGGGCCTGGCCGTCGACGAGGCGACGGGCGGCTACTGGGAGGTGGCGGCCGATGGCGGCATCTTCGCCTTCGACGCCCCGTTCCTCGGCTCGACGGGCAACCTCGACCTGGCCCGGCCCATCGTCGGGATCTCCGCCACCCCTGACAGCCGGGGCTACTGGTTCGTCGCCTCCGACGGCGGCGTGTTCAGCGAGGGGGACGCCCGCTACGACGGGTCCCTCCCGGGGATCGGCCTCGTCTCCGGCCCCGGCATCGTGGGGATGACCGCCGGCTGACACCGGTCGGCGTCCGGGGCGGCGCCGGGGGCGATGGCGGGGCCGGCGCGGTTCCGGCAGACTGACCGGAGCCGGGCGCGGAGCCGACGCAGGCACCGCGCACCGCCCGGTGCACCACCACGGGAGGGAACCGCATGACCCGACGGCACCTGGACGACGCCCCGAACGGCAGCGCCCGATGAGCGCGCACCCGGACGCCGGTGTCGACGAGACGGCGCTGACCGACCCGCTGCTCGATCCCACCGTCTACGCCGACGACCCGTTCCCCCTGTACGCCCGGCTCCGGGCCGAGGCGCCGGTCGCCCGCAACGACACCCTCGGGCTCTGGATGGTGAGCCGGCACGAGGAGGTGGTCGAGGTCTCGCGGGACCCGGCCACGTACTGCTCGTCCAAGGGCATCATGACCTTCGAGATCGGCGCCGAGTACGCCACGCCTCCGACCATGATGCACACCGATCCGCCGGACCACACCCGGTACCGCACGCTGGTGCAGCCAGGGTTCCGGCCGAGCTACATGCGGGCCCTCGAGCCGGGCATCCGGGCCCGGGCCCGGGCCCTGGTGGACCGTATCGAGCCCGACGTGCCGGTCGACATCGTCTCCGAACTGGCCGTGCCCCTGCCGCTCCAGGTCATCAGTGACCTGCTCGGCGTACCGGAGGAGGAGTGGCCCCGGTTCTTCCGCTGGTCCGAGGCGGTCATCCCCGGGGCCACCGACTGGCCCGAGGAGGAGCGCAACCAGCTGAGCGCGGAGATGGTGACGTACCTGCTCGAGGCGGCGGCGGACCGACGGGACCGTCCCCGGGACGACATCATCAGCGAGCTGGGTGCCGCCGAGGTCGACGGCGACCGGCTGACCGACGCCGAACTCGGCATGTTCCTGGTGCAGCTGCTGGTGGCCGGCAACGAGACGACGCGCAACATGATGTCGGGCGGCCTGGTCGGCTTCGCCGAGCACCCGGGCCAGTGGGAGGCGCTGGCCACCCGGTCGGCCGACGGGGTCAATCGGGCGCTCCCGTTGGCGGTGGAGGAGATGCTCCGGTGGACGACGCCGGTCGTGGCCTTCATGCGGACCACCACCCGCGAGGTCGAGCTCGGCGGCCGGGCGCTCGGCGCGGGCGATCCGGTGCTGATGCTCTACGCCTCGGCCAACCGCGACGAGGACGCCTTCGGGCCGACGGCCGCCACGTTCGACTGCAGCCGGGACCCGAACCCCCACGTGGCGTTCGGCTTCGGCGCCCACTTCTGCATCGGTGCCGTCCTGGCCCGGGTGGAGGGGCGCATCCTGCTGGAGGAGCTGCTGGCCCGGTTCGGGTCGGTGACCCCGGCCGGCGACGTGGTCCGGACGGCCTCGCCGGTCATCGCCGGGGTGAAGTCGGCACCGGTGGTGTTCGGGGCCCGCTGACCAGGCCAGGAGCGCTCAGGCGGCGTCGTGGATGGCGCCGAGCGCCTCCATCTGGGCGTCGCTGAGCGGGAGGGTGGCGGCCTCGCAGTTCTCCTCCACGTGGCCGACCGACTTGGTCCCGGGGATGGGCAGCATCACCGGCGACCGGTGGAGCAGCCAGGCCAGCGCCACCTGGGTGGGCGTGGCCCCCGTCTCGGCCACGACCTCGCCCATGGCGGTGTCGGGTCCGGTCAGGCCGCCCGAGGCCACCGGAAACCAGGGGATGAAGCCGATGCCCTCGGCTTCGCAGTGGTCGAGCACGTCGGCCGACGAGCGATCGGTCAGGTTGTACAGGTTCTGCACCGAGGCGACCGGCACCACCTTCCGGGCCGCCTCCAGCTCGTCCACCGTGACCTGGGAGAGGCCGACGTGGGCCACCTTCCCCTCGGACACCAGCTCGGCCAGCAGGCCGAACTGCTCGTCGGCCGGGACCTTGGCGTCGATGCGGTGCAGTTGGAACAGGTCGATGCGCTCGAGACCGAGGCGCCGCAGGCTCAGCTCGCACTGCTGGCGCAGGTACTCCGGCCGACCGACCGGCAGCCACCGCCCCGGGCCCTGGCGGGTCAGGCCGGCCTTGGTGGCGATCACGAGGCCCTCGGGGTAGGGGTGGAGCGCCTCGAAGATGAGGCGCTCGCTCACCTCGGGGCCGTAGGAGTCGGCCGTGTCGATGAAGTCGACGCCCAGGTCGACGGCCCGCCGCAGCACGTCGATGCAGGCGGCCCGGTCGGCCGGTTCGCCCCAGACCCCGGACCCGGTGATCTGCATGGCGCCGTAGCCGAGCCGGTGGACGGTGGTGGCGCCCTCCGAGCCGGCGCCCAGGGTGAAGGTGCCGCTCGAGCGGACGGGCTTGGGGGTGCGGGCGGTGTCGGTCATGGGTCTCCCGATCGGTGGGTGGCGGACAGGCGACGGACGGACCGCAGACGGGTCCGTGCTTCCTCGTCCGTTCTACCCGGCCGGCGCGACGCCCCGGACGGCGGGTCCGGTTCGTGCGGTCGGGTGGCGCTCAGCGCCGCCGGTAGCGGGGGACCCGGTCGGCCGCCCGGGCCGCCTTCATCTCGGCGTAGTCGGAGGAGGCGAAGACCATGGACTGCTCGAGTGCCTCCTCGTCGATCGACCGCTGGACCTCGTCCCGGCCGAGGGCCGAGATGGTCCGGCGGGCCATCTTCACGGTGAAGGCCGGGGCCGAGGCGATCGTCTCCGCCATGGACAGCGCGACGCTGTCGAGCTCGGCCTCGTCGGCCACCAGGCGGCTGACGATGCCGTGGCCGTAGGCCTCCTCGGCCGTCATCACCCGTCCGGTCAGCGCCAGGTCGGCCGCCACGCCGTGGCCCGCCATCTGGAAGAGGCGGGACACGCCACCCGAGTCGGGGATCACGCCGTGGACCACCTCGGGCAGCATCATGCGCGTGCCCGGCGCGGCGATGCGGATGTCGCACAGCAGCGCCCGTTCGAAGGCGCCCCCGATGACCCATCCCTTCAGGGCGCAGATGATCGGGCACGGCATGGTGAGGAACATCTGCGTGGGACGGTGCCCCCGCTCGATGAACTCGAGATCGGAGATGTCCTCGACCCGTACGCCGATCTGCCCGGTGTCCCGGCCCGAGGAGAAGCTCTTGCCCTCGCCCCGCCAGACGATCGCCCGGAGGTCGGGCAGCTCGTGCACCTCGGCCAGCACCTCCCACAGGCGGCGGTCCATCTCGTCGCTCATGGCGTTGTGCTTCTCGGGCCGGTTGTTGGTGATGACGGCGATCGGGCCGTCCACCTCGAGGCGGACGAGGTCGCGCTCGGCCTCGGTCAGCGGTGGTCGGGTGTCGGTGGCGCTCGTCACGCGTGGGTCGGTCATGGGTGCCTCCTCGAGGTTCGGTGCTCGGAGTCGTGCGGTCAGCGAGGTGGGGCCGGCTCGCCGAAGGGGCCGCGGCCGAGCTGCTCGCGGATCGGGGTGAAGGCCGGCTGGACGGTGTGGCGGCGCTGCCAGTTGGCCCCGTCGACGACGAGCGAGTGCCCGGAGATGTACGACGCGTACGGCGAGCACAGGTACGTGGCCGCCCACGCCAGCTCGCGCGGGTAGCCCACCCGGCCCGCCGGCACCCGGTCGTCCTGGCCCTCGTACTTGCCGGGCACGGCGGCGATGGCGGCCACCTCGTCCTCGTGGGGCATGAGGCCGGGCACCAGGCCGTTGACCCGGATGCCATAGGGTGCCCACTCCACCGAGAGGGTCTCCACCATGTTCTTGACGCCGGCCTTGGCCGCCGCCGAGTGGGCGAAGCCGGGGCCCCCGGTCCAGGCGTACGAGGCGCCGACGTCCACGATCGAACCGTCCCGACCGGCCACGATGGCCCGCCGGGCGAACTCCCGGGAGCACAGGAAGGTGCCGTTCAGCACGATGTCGACCACCGTGCGCCAGGCGTTCGGGCTCATGTCCTCGGCCGGCACGGGAAAGTTGCCGGCCGCGTTGTTGACCAGGTGGTCGACCGGTCCGAGCCCCGCCTCCACGGCATCGAAGGCGGCGGCCACCGCCTCTGCGTCCCGGATGTCGCAGGCGACGCCCAGGGCCCGGCCCCCGGCCTCCTCCACCGACGCCACCCCGGCGGCCCGGTGCGCCTCGTCGCGGCTGACGACGGCCACCCCCGCGCCGAGCCGGCCGAACTCGGTGGCGATCGCCTTGCCCAGACCGGTGCCGCCACCGGTCACCAGTACCACCGTCCCGTCGTAGGTGCCGGCCGGCAGGGCCGAGGAGCCGGTGGGCGGAGGCTGTGGCAGGCCGGGCGGGGTCATGGGCGACGATCCTATCCACGGCGGCGTCGCGGCCCCCGGTGTCCGGGTCCGTCGCGCGGGTGCCCCCGGGTGCACCCCGGATGCGCCACCCCGTGTGCAAGCATCGACGGCGATGTACGCCCTGCGCCGCCCCTCGGCCCCGCGTCCGGCCCGCTGCGGGCCGCCGAGGGCCCGATCACGGCGGGGGAGCGGCCGAACCGGGTCCCGATCCGGGTCCCGGCTCCGGTCCGGGTCCCGGCTCCGGTCCGGGCGCACGGCGGCGGCGCCGGCGCTGGCGTTGGCCGCCGGGGGCCTGCTCCTGGCCGCGTGCGGCGGGGGCCACACCGCCACCCCGCTCGGGACCGGCACGTCCACGACCGCACCGGGCGCGCCGACCTCCCACCCGTCGACCACCTCGCCGGCTCCGGATGCGGCTCCGGATGCGGCTCCGGCCGTCCCCGGCCACGGTGCCTATCTGGGGGCCTGGCTGCACCCCACGGCGGCCCGACCGGGGGTGTCCTCCTTCGCCGTGCAGCAGTCCGCCGTCCCCACGGTGCTGGCCGCCACCGGGCGCCCCCTCGGCCTCCTCCACCTGTACTCCCCGTGGGCCCGTCCCGCACCGGTGGCCCAGCTGCGCAGCATCGTGGGGGACGGCTCGGTGCCGATCCTCGACTGGGGGTGCGGACAGGACGTGACGCAGATCGCCGGGGGAGCGGAGGACGGTCTCGTCACCGCCTACGCGGACGCCTTGAAGCGGTTCCAGGGTCCGGTGTTCCTGCGCTGGTGCTGGGAGATGAACCTCGTCGGCTCCCATCCCCAGGTCGGCGGCCCAACCGGGTTCACGGGGGCGTGGGACCACATCCGGGCACTGTTCCGGTCGGCCGGCGCCACCAACGTGTCGTTCGTGTGGTGCCCGGCGGTCACGGGCGTCGACCCGGCGCCGTACTTCCCGGGGCCCTCCGAGGTCGACTGGATCGGCGTCGACGGCTACGACCGCACCGGCGACGCCACCTTCGCCTCCGTCTTCGGCGCCTTCGTCCACACGTGGGAGGGCCAGGGAAAGCCGCTGATGGTGGCCGAGACAGGTGCCTCCGGCAGCAACCAGCCCGCCTACATCGAGAGCATCGCCGCCGACGCCCCCGGCCTGCCGGCCGTGAAGGCCGTGGCCTACTTCGACGCCCCGGGGCCGGCCAACAACTGGCAGTTCACCCCGGCCGGCCTGGTGGCGTTCGGGCACCTGGCGGCGGCTCCCTACTTCCACCCTGCGTGACGGCCCCCTCCCGAAAACGCACAAAGTGATGCTATATTCACTGTAAGTGACACCACGGGTCGGGCCGAGCGGTCCGACGCCGTCCGGGCGGCCCGATGGGTGGTTGCGCCGGACTTCCCGGGCAGGGGGAACACGTTGGGTGGAGGCGAGGGGCAGCGCACGGGCACGCACCGGCACGCGCGTCGGCGCGCCCACGCCCGGAACCGCCATGGGCGGACCGCCCTGGCGGCGGGGCTGGTGGTGCTGGCCGGGCTGGCCGCGTCGAGCGGTTCGGTGGCGTTGCGCACCTCCGGCCCGGCGCGGACGACCGGGCACACCCGCCTGCTGGCCGGGGGGCAGCTGCCGTCCCGGGCGCTCTACGGCTGGGGGGGCAACGACTCGGGCCAGGTCGGCAACGGCACGGTCGGCGGGGGCTCGGCCACCGGAGTGACGACCCCGGCGCAGATCAGCGCAGGCCCGACGACGACCATGACGTCCGTGGCCGCCGGCGGCGCCTTCAGCGTGGGCCTCACCACCACCGGCGCGGTCGAGGCGTGGGGGAGCGGTCTCCTGGGTGAGCTGGGCACCGGGTCGACGACCTCGGCAGCCTCGCCCACCGCCGTCAAGCTGCCCGCCGGCACGGTGGTGACCCAGCTGGCGGCCGGCGCCAGCCACGCCCTGGCGCTCACCTCCACCGGCGCGGTGTACGCCTGGGGGTCGGGCACCGACGGTCAGCTCGGCGACGGCTCCACCGGTACCAGGAGCACGCCGACCCCCGTGGACCTCCCCGCCGGCACGGTCGTCACCCGGGTGGCGGCCGGGGGTGACCACAGTCTGGCGCTCACGTCGACGGGGCTGCTGTACGCCTGGGGCGACGACCTCCACGGCGACCTCGGCGACGGTTCGACCACCCCGCAGGACTCGCCGGTACGGGTGGCCGTGCCCGCCGGTGTCACCGTGACCGGGATCAGCGCCGGCACGACCCACAGCGTGGCGGTGGCGTCCGACGGGTCGGTGTGGTCCTGGGGGATGGGTGCCTCGGGCCAGCTCGGCGACGGATCGACCGCCGACGCCACCATCCCGACCACCGTCACCCTGCCTGCAGGCACGGCGGTGACCCAGGTGGCGGCCGGCGGCGCCCACACCCTGGCCCTCACCTCGGGCGGCCTGGTCCTCGGCTGGGGCTCCGACGTGTTCGGCCAGCTCGCCACCCCGCTGGTGCTGACCCAGCCGGTGGACAGCGACGTCCCGGTGCAGCCGAGCGGCCTCCCACCGACGGTCCCGTTCGTGTCGGTGGCCGCCGGCGAGGACAGCTCCTACGCGCTCACGGCCAGCGGCGTCACCTGGGTGTGGGGGGGCGACTACTACGGCCAGCTGGCCGACGGCACGCCCGGACTGAACGGGGTGGTGCCCGAGGCGCTGGCCAGCACGCCGTCCGGCACCCTGGCCACCGGGCTCTTCGCCGGGCCCGACTCGTCCGCCGCCTTCCTCGTCACGCGGGCCCAGCAGACCCTCACGTTCCCCGCCATCCCGACCCCGACGTACGGCGGCCCGCCGGTCGACGCGCTGGCCACGGCCAGCTCCGGTCTGGGCGTGACCGGTACGGAGTCGGGCCCCTGCACCGGGGCCCTCCTCCACCTGCAGCTGACCGGGGTCGGGCCGTGCACCGTGACCGCCACCCAGGCCGGCTCGTCCGCCTACTACCCGGCCTCGGCCACCACGACCTTCACGGTGGCGCCGGCCGTGCTCCAGGTGGTGCCCGACCCGGTCACGGCATCGGTGGGGCAGGCGCTGCCCGCCCTCACGTACCACCTCACCGGCTTCAAGAACGGGGACACCACGGCGGTGGTGAGCGGTCACGCCGTCTGCACCACCACCGCCCAGTCCGGGTCGTTCCGCGGCACCTACCCGATCACGTGCTCACCCGGCACCCTGTCGGCCGTCGACTACACGTTCCAGGCGGGCCCGGTTGCCGCGTTGACCCTGACCGGCGCGTCGGGCGGCTACGCGGTGGTCGGCCGGGACGGGTCGGTCTGGACCGAGGGTCAGCCGTCGCCCGGCTTCCACGGGTCGATGGCCGGCATCCCGCTGGCCGCACCGGTGGTCGGGGCCGCCTACACCCCGCTGCACGACGGGTACTGGATGGTGGCCTCGGACGGCGGCATCTTCTCGTTCGGGGCGGCCGGCTTCGACGGGTCGATGGGCGGCCGCCCACTGAACCGGCCCATCGTGGGTATGGCCGCCACGCCGGACGGCCGCGGCTACTGGGAGGTCGCCTCCGACGGCGGCATCTTCGCCTTCGGCGACGCCGGCTTCTACGGCTCGACCGGGGCCATGCAGCTGGTGGCGCCCATCGTCGGCATGGCCGCCACCGCCGACGGCCGCGGCTACTGGCTGGTGGCCGCCGACGGCGGCATCTTCGCCTTCGGCGACGCCGCCTTCCACGGCTCCGCCGGTGGCCAGATGGGCCTCGACCCGGTGGTCGGCATGGCGCCCACCGGCGACGGCGGCGGCTACTGGCTGGTCACCCGTTCCGGGGCCGTCTTCCCCTACGGCGACGCCGTCTTCGAGGGCAGCCTCCGCTACGTCATCCTCGGCGCCCCGGTGGTCGGGATCGCCGCCACCGGCGACGACCGGGGCTACTGGCTGGTGGGCGCCGACGGCGGGGTGTTCGCCTTCGGCGACGCGCCGTACCTCGGCGGCGCGGCCGCCCCGCCCGCCCCCATTGCCGGGATCATCTGAACCGGGAGTCATCGCATGCCCACCGACCATCTCGAGCCCGCCGACCGCCCCGCCGCCGCGGACGGACCCCGGCACCGCCGGCGCGTCCCCCGGAACCGGGTCCGGCGCGCGGTGGTGACCGCGGCCGCACTCGCCGCGGCGGCGGCCACGGCCGCAGGCACGGCGGCGACCGGGGCGCTGACCGGCGCCACCGCCGCCACGGGTGGCACCGCCCCCCACGCGGCCGCCTCGGCCACCCTGTCCAAGCCGGCCGTGCCCCAGCACAGCGCCTACCTCGGCGCCTTCGTGGCCCCGCACCTCAACGAGGCCCAGGCCCAGGGCGACGTCCGACTCGAGTTGGCCCAGCTCGGCAACTTCGACGGAGCGGTGGGCCGCTCGCTCGGCCTGGTGCACGTCTACCAGTCCTGGGCCTCACCGGTGCGCACGTCGACGCTGGCCGCCCTGGCCGCCAGCGGGGCCACCCCGTTCATCGACTGGACCTGCACGTCGGACGCCTCGATCATCAACGGCAGCCAGGACGCGGTCATCACCCAGTACGCCGACGCCCTGAAGGCCTACGGCCGCCCGGTGTTCCTGCGGTGGTTCTGGGAGATGAACCTGGTCAACCTGCCCCGCACGAGCAGCTGCCTGGCCTCGCTGGGCTCGTCCGGCTACATCCAGGCCTGGCAGCATATCTGGACCATCTTCCAGAACGAGGGGGCGGCCAACGTGGCCTTCGTGTGGTGCCCGTCCATCAGCAACGTCGTGAACGCGGCGGCCTACTACCCGGGTGACTCCTACGTCGACTGGATCGGCTGGGACGGCTACGACCGCACCCACAGCCCGTCGGCCACCCTGGCCCAGTTCCAGCCCTTCTACAACTACTGGGTGGCGCGGGGGAAGCCGCTCGTTCTGGGAGAGACGGGGGCGACCACCGACCAGGCTCCGTACCTGGCGGCGCTGGCCACGGCCCTGCCGACGTCGTTCCCCCAGGTGCGGGGCGTGCTCTACTACGACTCCCGCTCCACCTCGGACTGGACCCTCGTCGACGTGCCGGGCGACCTCGGCGCCGACCAGTTCGCCACCCTGGCCCAGACCCCGTACTTCGGCTTCCCCTTCGTCGGCAGCTGAGCGGCCCGGCGGCGCCGGGTCCCGACCGATCCGGCGGTGCCGGGGCCGCAACTCGGCCGGCCCCGAGGCCCGGTCCGCCCGGGGCGCGTCCCGCCCGGGGTGCGTCCCGTCCTCGATGTCCCACCGAGCCGACCCCTGGCGGTGAGCCCTACGGAGCAGTGCCGAGAGCCCACGCGCCCCCGGAGCCCGCGAGCCTCCCCGGGGTCCGTGCCGTCCCGGGGCCGACGGTCCTCCCGGAGCAGGCCGGTCGCCGCACCCGGTGCGTCTCCGGACCGACCGGACCACCCGCCCGCTCGAGGTGCCGGCCGATCAGAACGAGACGTCGACGGTAAAGCCCGACAGCTGACCCGGCGTCGGCACCGAGGTGAAGTCGGTGCGGCCGGGCGTGTAGGACAGCGTGTGGTCACCCCGGGCCAGGGTGACGAGGTCGACCCGGTAGTAGGTCTGGCCCGACTGGGTCACCGGTGTGCGCTCGATCTGGCTGACCTGGACGGTCAGGGACGTCCCGGGGACGGCGGGCAATGTGGCGCTGGCCCGCTGGCCGACGTGGACCCGGCCGATGGAGGTCTCGGGAACCTGGACCACCATCTGGTTCTGGGCCGAGTCGAGCGTGATGAGGGCGGCGTAGGTGGGTGCGCTGGTGGCGCCCGACTGCGGACCCTGCGGGAAGAGCTGGATCCCGGTGGTCTGGCTCGGGGCCAGGGACGCCGGCGCCGTGGCCTGGCGCACGCCCTGGCTGGTCACGACCTCGCCGACCGTGCCGTTGATCGCCGTGACGACCCCGGTGAAGGGGGCGGTGACGACGGCCTGGGTCATCTTGCCCTTGTCGGCGGCGATCGCCGCCTGGTCCTGCTGGATGGCGGCCTCGGTCGCCGCCACCTGCTCGGCGGTGGCCGGGGCGTTGCCGGCGGCCATGGTGGCCTGCGCCGTGGTGACCGCGGCGGCGGCCTGGGTCACCGCCGCCTGGGCCGAGCTCAGCTGGGACTGCTGGTCCGCCCGGGCCTGGTTCAGCGCGTCCTGGTCGGAGGTCAGGTTGCCTTGGTCGACCTGGACCTGGCGTTGGTCGCTGGCGCAGTTGGCCGGCGGTGCGGCCGACGTGCACTCGGGGATGTCGTCCTGGTACGTCTGCCGGTCCGAGGCCAGCAGGGCCTGGTCCGTGGTGATCTTGGCCTGGGCCGCGGCCACCGCCGCGTCCGTCGTGGCCGTGACCCCGGCCAGCTTCTGCTGGGCCGCCGACTGACCCGTCTGGGCCGCCGCCACCTGGTCCTGCAGCTGCTGGACCTGGGTCGGCTGCCCGCCCGCGTGCTCCTGGGTGAGCGCGGCCTGGTCGGCCGTGAGCTTGGCCTGGTCGGCCGTCAGGCGGGCGTCGACGGCCGACGAGTCCTGAGTGGCCAGCACCTGGCCGGCGTGGACCACCTCGCCGACCTTCACGTCGATGGCGCTGATGGTGCCGGTGGTCGGCATGTTGAGCTGGGCGTCCTGGCTGGGCTCGACCACGCCGGCCGCCGACAGCGGACTGGACAGCAGGAGGTCGTTGACCGCCGTGCCGAGCACCGCCAGCGCACCCACGACCAGTGCGCCCACCACGACGCCCCGCGCACCCCGCAGCCGGCTGGCGTGGGGGTTGCGGGGCGCGAACCGGCCGCCGTCACCCGGGGGCGGGGTGATGACCGGACCCCCGGCGCCCGGGCCTCCGGCGAGCGGGCCCGGAGGTACGCCGGGATCGAGGTGATCGGATGCGGCCGCAGTCCCGGCTGCGACGGCCGCACCGCTGGCGGGATCGGTGGCCGCCGCAGCGGCTCCTGGCACAGCGGCGGCTGCGGCACCGGCCCCGGCCCCGGCCCCGGCCCCGAGCGCCGCGCCCGCCGCCAGGCCCACTCCGGCACTGACGACTCCGGCACTGACGACTCCGGCACCGACGACTCCGGCACCCACGACTCCGGCACCCGTGCCCGCACCACGGTCGTGACCGCCGCCGTCGGGCCCCGACAACGGCGACGGCCCGGGCTCGATGGGAGTGGGCACGTCGTTGCGGGGTCTCGTCAGCCCGGCGATGACGTCGTTCAGCCGCGCCACCGCGGGCAGCCCGGCGTCCAGCACCGAGTGCATCGGGTCGGCCCGCCCACCCAGCTGGGCCGAGACCCAGTGGTCCAGCCGGCCACCCAGCTGGGCCACCACCTCCGGGTGCCGATCGGCCACGTTGACCTGCTCGTGCGGGTCGTTGGCCAGGTCGTAGAGCTCGACCCCGTCGCGGCCGTAGATGGTCGTCTGCAGGAAGCGGATGTACTTCCAGTCCGGGGTGCGCACGCCACGGGCGGCCTGCCACGTCGCCTCGCTGAGCATCACCGCGTCCCGGTGGTCCTGCACCTCACCCCGCATGAGGGGGAAGAGCGAGCGCCCGTCGATCCCGTCGGCGGCCGGCAGCTCCAGGGTCTCGAGGACGGTCGGCATGACGTCGGTCAGCGTCACCATGGCCGAGGACTCGACGGCCGGGATGCGGCCGGGCGCCCACATGATCAGCGGCACGTGGGTGACCGAGTCGTACAGGCCGGCGTGGTCGAACCAGGCGTCGTGCTCGGTCATGTTCTCGCCGTGGTCGCCGAACAGCACGACCATGGTGTCCTCGAGCAGGCCCTCGGACTCCAGGTGCTCGAATACCCGGCCGATCTCGAAGTCCAGGTAGGCGACCTCGGCGTCGTAGAGGTCGGCGATGTAGTCGAGGTTCGGCATGGCGTCGAGGAAGTCGTACAGGTTCTGCTTGAACAGCGGGTAGCTCGGCCGGCCCTCGAGCTTGGCGGTGATGTCGGGGTCGATCCGCCCCGCCGTCCCGTGCGAGTAGCGCTCCTTGTAGGGCGACGGCGGCACGTAGGGGATGTGGGCGTCCCAGAAGTGGAGGAACAGGAAGAAGTCCTGCTCCTTGTGCTCGCTCACCCACGGCAGGCCGATGCTGTTGATGACCGAGCCGGGGGAGCGGGACCGCCCCGGGGGCGGCATGTAGTCGTCGTAGCCGCGGATGAACCAGTCCTTCATGGCGAAGAGGTGGTCCACCGCGCCGGTGACGTAGCCGTTGCGCCGCAGCATCGAGGGCAGCCAGAGCGTCTCCTCCGGGAGGTAGGCGGCCGGGTGGAAGTGCGAGACGATGCCCGAGTTGATGCCGAACTTCCCGGTGAACAGCGCCGTGTGCGACGGCTGGGTCGGGATGTCGGTGGCAAACGTCTGGGAGAAGAGCGCGCCCTCCGAGGCGATCCGGTCCAGGTTCGGGGTGAGCCCCCGTCCGTTGCCCAGACAACTCAGGTGGTCGGCCCGCAGGGTGTCGAGGGAGCAGATGATGAGGTTCATGCCCGGGCCGCCCACGCCACGTCCGACACCACCGCCACGTCCGACGCCACCGCCACGTCCGACACCACCGACACATCCGACGACACCGACACATCCGACGACACGGGACCGCGCCCGGGTCGGCCTGCCACCAGCAACTGGTTCATGCGCTCCTGCCCTTCGCTCTGCAGGATCGCCCACGCACGGTGACCGCCGTCGACGTACCCCTGCCCCGACGGACAGCGTACAGAACAATCACGCTTTGTGCACAAGACTTCACTTAGCGTGACATTCTGGGCTAACGTGGGCGTCGGCAGGGGATGCGGTCCGGACCGGTCGCACCCGGGGACCGCGCCGCGGTGGGCGGCGTGGCGACGTGCGAGCGACAGGGGCGACCAGACCACCGATGCATCTCGACCTCCTCGCCGGGATCCGACCGTTCCTCCTCCTCCTGACCGTCGACGCCGTCCTGCTGACCTTCCTCGCGTACCCGCTCGTGATGCGGTACCCGGACGACCAGGGCGACGGACTGGCCCTCGTGCTGCTGCCCAAGCCGAAGCTGCCGTCGTACTGGCGGGTCCCGGCCTTCGCCGCCCTCTTCCTGGCGCTGATGGTGATCTACCACGGGCTTCGGGGGAGCTGGGACCCGGACACCGTCTACGCCGACCTGGTCACCCGCATCTGCAGCGGGGTCGTCCGGTCGCCGGCCGAGGTGTCCGGCTATCTGGCCGGGTTCACGCTCGGTCTGCGCTTCCTCACCGCCGGCACCATCGTCTGCCTGGCCGTGGTCGGCCGGGGCAACGGCCTGCGCCGGCTGCTCATCGCCTTCCAGGCGGCGCTGTACCTGTTCGTCATGGCCTTCCTCGACGCCACCCTCGTCGTGGTGGAGATCGTGCTCGGGGTCCCGCTCGCGCCCACCACCCTGCTCGGCAACTTCGTGGCCGTGGGTCTGGCCATCCTGGCCATGACCCGCATGCAGTACCTCAGCTATGCGCTGCCGGGCCCGAGCGCGGTGCCCTTCGCCAAGCGGCCACGGGCGTCGGACGCGGCCACGCTGGTCGGGGTGACCGTCGCCGCCATGGCCATCTGCATGGCGGGACTGCTGCTGATCTTCCACCTCGCCGACCCCGCGCTGCGGCCGGCGCTGGCCCTCGTGCTCCCGGTGCCCTTCGCCGAGGGGTCCTTCGTGGTGCGCACCATGCTGCTGGCCCTGGTCAACGGGGCCACCGTCCGCCCGGCCCCACCGGTGGGGGAGGTACAGCCGCCGATCGACGTGATCATTCCCGCCTACAACGAGGAGGAGGTGATCGGCGACACCCTGGTCGCCATCGACGCAGCGGCCGCCCGCTACGCCGGCCCGGTGCGGGTGATCCTCATGAACGACGGGTCCACGGACGGCACGAGGGAGCTGGCGCTCGCCACCATGGCCGGCTTCACCCACGCCACCGGCGAGGTCCACGACGGCCGCCATGGCGGCAAGTCCGAGTCGCTCAACGCCGCGCTCGCCCTCACCCGCGCCGATCTCGTCGTGCGCATCGACGCCGACACCATCATCGGCGAGTGGTCGCTGCACTACACGCCCCGCTGGTTCGAGGACCCGGTCATCGGCCTGGTGGAGCCGATGTGCTTCCCCCGGGCGGCCCGGCAGCGCACGGTGTACCCGTACCTCCGGCTGTTCGAGGAGCTCAAGCAGTTCGGTCTCAACCACCGCACCATCCAGACCGTGGACGGGGTCAACGTGGTGCCCGGGGTGTTCACCGCCTTCCGGCGGAGCATCGCCATGGAACTGGGCGGGTTCACGGTCGGGATGAACGGCGAGGACGGCGACTTCACCCTGCGGGCCAGCCGTCTCGGCTACCGCACCTGGATGGACACCGAGATCATCGTCTACGAGGACGTGCCGCCCACGTACGCCGAGATCCGCGAGCAGCGGGTGCGCTGGGGACGCGCCGTCCACCACAACCAGGCCCGCCACGGTCCCTACCGTGCCGGCGTCGCCACCCCCAAGGTCTGGTTCGGCCAGACGCAGCAGTTCGTGAAGTCGGCCTTCGCACCGGCCCGGCTGCTGCTGCCGCTCTACCTGCTGCTGACCGCCGCCTTCCAGGGCACCGACCGCAACGTCATCCTCATCTTCCTCGGTGGCTGGGTCCTGGCCGAGATCGTCTTCATGGCCCTCCAGGCCATCCTCACCCTCGGGTTCCACCAGGTCCGCCACCTCGGGTGGGTGCTGCTGTGGCCGATCTGGCACGAGTTCCTCATGGTCTTCGCCACCGAGGCGTGGCTCAGCATGCCGGGCCGGCCGATCGGCCTCCACGGCACCCGTCCGGTGGTCATCACCCAGGCGGTCATCCACTGAACGCCGCCCGCCACGGAGCCGGGGGCCCGCCGTCGGAGGTGCCGCCGTCGTGCGCCTGATCTACGTCGACATCGACACCCTCCGGCCCGACCACCTCGGGTGCTACGGCTACTGGCGCCCGACCAGCCCGGTCATCGACTCGCTGGCCGCCCGGGGCGTCCGATTCACGGGGGTGCACGCCTCGGACACCCCGTGCCTGCCCTCCCGCACGGCGCTCTCCACCGGGCAGTTCGGCATCCGCAGCGGGGCGGTCAACCACGGCGGCCCGGCCACCGACCCGGTGCCCGAGGGCGCCCGGCGGGGGTTCCGGACGCAGGCGGCCACCCACGGCTGGGTGTCGCCGCTGCGCGACCTCGGCATGTGGACGTCCTCCATCAGCACCTTCGCCGAACGGCACAGCGCCTACCACTTCGACGCCGGCTTCAACGAGTGCCTGAACCTCGGGACGCGTGGGCTCGAGACGGCCGACCAGGTGGTCGACGCGGCCTGCGACTGGCTCGTCCGGCGGGGTTGCGACGACGACTGGTTCCTCCACGTCCACCTCTGGGACCCCCACACTCCCTACCGGACGCCCGCCTCCTTCGGCGATCCGTTCGAGGGGCAGGCGCTCCCGGCGTGGCTGACCGAGGACGTCCGGGCCGCCCACTGGCTGCTGCCCGGCCCGCACTCCGCCCAGGAGCTGGCCGGCTTCGGGCCCCGCGACGTCTGGGACCGGTGGCCCCGCCAGCCGCTGCAGGCGGCGTCGATGGAGGACGTGCGCCGTGTCTACGACGGCTACGACACCGGCGTGCGGTACGCCGACGACCAGGTCGGCCGGCTGCTCGCCACCCTCGACGACCTCTCGCTCACCGACGACACCGCCGTCCTCGTCTCGTCCGACCACGGCGAGAACCTCGGCGAGCTCGGCATCTACTGTGACCACCAGACGGCCGACGAGGTCACCACCCGGCTGCCCGCCGTCCTGGCCTGGCCGGGCGGGAGCCTCATCCCGGGCTCCGTCGAGACGGGCCTCCACTACCAGTTCGACCTCTGGGCCACGGTGGTGGAGCTGGCCGGGGGCGAGGTGCCGGCCCGCTGGGACGGGCGCTCGTTCGCCGACCGGCTCCGGACACAGCGGCAGTCGTCGCCGTCCGACGGGTCGCCCGGGCCGGGACCGGCCGCGTCACCCGCCGCACCCGAAACCCCCTCGGGGCCCGCCGGTGTTCGCCATCCGACCAGTGGCCGCAACCACCTCGTGCTCTCCCACGGAGCGTGGACCGCACAGCGCTCCGTCCGCTTCGACCGCTGGCTCTGCATCCGCACCTACCACGATGCCTTCCACGGGTTCCCTGACCTCCTGCTCTTCGACGTGGAGGCCGACCCCTACGAGCAGCACGACCGGGCGGCCGACCGGCCCGAGGTGGTCGAGCACGCCCTGGCCGTGCTGGCCGACTGGTCGTCCGACGCCCTGGCCCGCTCCCACCACGGCACCGATCCGCTGTGGTCGGTGCTGACCGGCGGCGGCCCGTGGCACAGCCGGGTCGACGTGCCCTGGTACCTCGACCGTCTGCGGGCCACCGACCGGGCCGGGTGGGCGGACCGATTCGCGGCGCGGGGGTGGCCGGGCCCGGACGGGAGCCGCTACGCCAGCGGCGACGGTCCACCGGTGCTCGAGGCCTGACCGGCACCCGGTCAGCGCCGGGCCACCCGGTGGCGACCGGGTAGCCTCGACCCCCGTGGACTTCGACCTCTCGCCCGAACTCGCCGCCCTCCAGGAGACCGTCCGCCGGCTCGCCCAGGACAAGATCAAGCCCCGCGCCCGGGAGATCGACTCGACCGGCGAGTACCCGCAGGACATCTTCGAGGCCTTCCGCGACGCCGACCTCCTCGGCCTGTGCCTGCCGACCGAGCTCGGCGGCTCGGGTGCGGGCATCCTCGGGCTGACCATCGCCATCGAGGAGGTGGCCAAGTACTCGAACACGGCGGCGCTGATGCTGCTCCTGACCCGCCTGCCGACCGGCCCGATCCTCATCGCCGGCAACGACGAGCAGAAGCAGCGCTACCTGCCGGGCATCGCCACGGGTGAGCTGCGCTGCGGGTTCGGGCTGTCCGAGCCCCAGGCCGGCAGCGACGTGGCCGGCATGCGCACCCGGGCCGTGCCCGACGAGCGTCCGGGCCACGAGGGCGACTGGATCCTGAGCGGCACCAAGTGCTGGATGTCGGGCGTCGTGCAGGCCGACTGGTACACGGTGTTCGCCAAGACCGGTGACCCGGCGTCCCGGGCCCACGACTCCATCACCGGCTTCATCGTCGAGCGCGGGTGGGACGGGGTGTCGGTGGGGAACACCGACCGCAAGATGGGGGTGCGCGGGGTCGACACCGGCGAGCTCCTGCTCGACCAGGTGCACGTGCCCAAGGAGAACGTGATCGGCGAGGTCGGCGGCTTCCGCCTGGCCATGCTGGGGCTCAACGCCATGCGCCCGATCGTGGCCGCCCGCGGCATCGGGCTAGCCGAGGGGGCGCTCATGTACGCCACCGAGTACGTGCAGCAGCGGCAGGCGTTCGGCCACACCATCGCCGACTTCCAGGGGATCCAGTGGGAGATCGCCAAGGTGGCCGTCGACATCGAGGCCGCCCGGCTCCTCACCTACCGGTCCGCCTGGTTGGCCGACCAGGGCAAGTTCACCAAGGAGTACGTCCCCTACCTGTCGATGGCCAAGTACCACGCCACCGAGCTGGCCGTCCGGGCGTCGGGCCTGGCCGTGCAGCTGCTCGGTGCGGCCGGGTACATGGAGGACCACCCGACGGAGCTCTGGTACCGGGACGCCCGCCAGCTCACGATCGTGGAGGGCACGTCCCAGGTGCAGCTGGGCCTGATCGGACGGGGCGTGCTCAGTCACGACCTGTGGTGGGACTGAGCCCGGTGTCCCAGGAAGCGGCCCAGGCCGCCGGGTCCCCGTCCGCTCCGGGCTCCTTCGGCGGCCTCGGCGCATGGCCCGGCGTGCTGGCCCGACTGTTGGACGGCGGGTCGCTGTCGGCCGACGAGGCCGAGGTGGTGCTCGGCCAGGTGCTGTCCGGCGAGGCGACCCCGGCCCAGATCGCCGGACTGGCCGTGGCCCTGCGATCGAAGGGCGAGTCCGTCGCCGAGATGACCGGCTTCGTCCGCGCCATGGTCGCCCACGCCGTGCCGCTCCCGTTGCCCCCTGGCACCGAGGTGGTCGATACCTGCGGGACCGGGGGCGACCGGCTGCGCTCGATCAACGTGTCGACCATCGCGTCGTTGGTGGTGGCCGCCTCCGGGGCGAAGGTCTGCAAGCACGGTGGCCGGGCCTCCTCGTCGGCGGTGGGGGCGGCCGACGTGCTCGAGGCGCTGGGAGCCGTGGCCGACCTCGGCCCCGAGGGTGTGGCCCGCTCGATCGACGAGGTGGGGCTCGGGTTCTGCTTCGCCCCCCGGTTCCACCCGGCCATGCGCTTCGCCGGGCCCGTCCGCAGGGAGCTCGGCATCCCGACCGTGTTCAACTTCCTCGGGCCGCTGGCCAATCCGGCCCGCGCCCGCTTCCAGGTGATCGGTGTGTCCGACCCGGCCATGGCCGACAAGATGCTCGGCGTCCTGGCCGCCAACGGGACGCAGCGGGCCATGGTGGTGCACGGTGACGATGGTCTCGACGAGCTGTCGACGACCGGTCCGTCCACCGTCCACGAGCTGATCCGGACCTCCGAGGGCACGGAGGCGCCGGGCCACGGCGCCGTGTCGGTCGAGGTCTACCGCATCGATCCGTCCGACCTCGGCCTGGCCCGGGCCACGCTCGATGACCTCCGCGGCGGCGACGCCACGGTCAACGCCGACGCCATCCGCCGCGTCGTCGCCGGCGACCCGTCGCCCCACCGCGACATCGCCCTGCTCAACACGGCGGCCGCCCTGGTCGTCGTGGGCAAGGCGCCCGACCTGGCCGCCGGCGTCGCCCTGGCCGCCGAACAGATCGACTCCGGCCGGGCGTCCGCCGTGCTCGACGCCTTCATCCGCGTCACCAATGAGGCCGCCGCCGCCGAGCACGACTGACCACCTCCTGTCGCCCCGCTCTGCCGGTGGCGCGGCCGTGGTCCCCCGGTCGGAGGCGCCACCGTCACCCCGCCCAGGCACCCTCTGGTCTCAGGCCTCAGGCCGCCGGCATCCCCAGGTCCGGCTGCTCCGGCGGCGAGGTACCGAGGGCCGCACACAGCTCGGCCAACGTCGGAACACGCACCGCCGGCTCGGCGATCCCGTCGGGCTGTCCGCCTCCCGGGTGTCCGTCGGCACCCTCGGGCCCGTCGCAGGCCACCACCCGGACCTTGTCGGGGTTGGCCCGGAGCCACTGGGCCACGATGCGCCGCTCGTTGTCGTGCCCATCAGCGGTGCCGGCCAATGCGGCACCCACGGACACGCGGTCCGGTCCCACTCCGTCCGGTGGGCTCGTCGTCGATCGACCGTCGAACAGCGTGCCGTGCTCGACGAGCAGGCCGTCGACGATCTCGACGGTCCCCTCGCCGTCGACGGCCAGCAGGAGGCGCCCGGCCCGACGCAACGACTCGACCGATCGCTGCCGGACCACCAGGTGGCGCAGTCGTTCGGCATCGTCCCGCACCGTGGCGGCCTCCTCGTAGCGCTGCTCGGCGGCGAGCTCGGCCACTCTGGTCGCGTACGGGCCCAGCAGGCGAACCGGATCGACGGAAAGCTCCTCGGGCGTCCACCGCCGCCTCCGCCCGCGCCGCCGCCGCCCGGTGGCCGCTCCCGGATCGGGCGGCCCGTTCCCCCGGTCTGCAAGCGGACCCCGGAGCGTCACGGGATCCCGCGGCGCGGTCCCGGGATTCCGCGGCGCGGTCCCGGGATCCCGCGGCGCGGTCCCGGGATCCCGGCGTCGGACCTTCCCCTGGCGGTTGAACGGCGGGGCCCACGCCCGGATCAGGCGGCCCTCGAGGACCTCGGCGGTCAGAGGCCCGGGACAGACCTGGTGATGCACGGCGTGCATCTGTCGGAGCAGTCGGCCGACCTTGTTCCGGGTGTCCCCCGAGAAGTACGAGCGGACTCTCGTGTGCAGGTCCGTGGCCTTCCCCACGTAGAGCACGTCGCCGGTGGCGTCGGTGAACCAATAGACGCCGGGCCGGTGGGGGAGCCGGGTGGTGAGCCGGAGCTTGGCGCCCTGGGGATGGCCGACCATGCGGGGCAGGTCCAGCAGCTCCTCCAGACCGACGATGCCGAAGCTGCCGGCCCGTTCGAGGAGCGCGTGCAGGAGGTCGCCCGTGGCCAGGACGTCGGTCAGCGCCCGGTGCGAGGGCCGGTGGGGGAGCCGCAGGGTCGCGGCCAGGGTCCCGAGCTTGCAGTTCGGCACCATGTCCCGGACCAGGCGACGGGCGAGTGCCAGGGTGTCGACGGTGGCGTTGGCGATCCGGTCCCGGCCGGTCGCCTCGAGGGCGTGGTCGAGGAACGAGAGGTCGAAGCGCACGTTGTGACCGACGACCACGCCGCCGCCCAGGAACTCCAGGAAGGACGGCAGCATCTCGCCGATGCGCGGGGCGTCGGACACCATGGCGTCGCTGATGCCGGTCAGGGCAGTGATGTGGGGCGGGATGCGCTCGTCGGGCCGGACGAACGTCTGGTAGGTGGCGAGCAGCTCACCCCCCAGGTACCGGGCGGCGGCCACCTCGGTCAGCGATGCCGAGGCAGGCGATCCCCCCGTCGTCTCGACGTCGAGCACGACGAAGGTGACCCGATGGAGCGGGGTGCCGAGGTCGTCGAACGAGCCCTGGACGACGGGTGCCATGGCGGACACTGTAGCGAACAGGTGTTCGAATGCGGCAGACGGAGGCCGGTGGAGGCGCGACTACCGTTGTGCGGGTGACCTCCGAAACCGCACCCGCAGCCGCTACCGCCGACGCCTCCGCCGGTGAGCCCGTCCGCTACCGCTGCGCGGCGTGCGGCAACCTCACCAGGTTCGACGTCGTGACGACCCGGCGGACCACGGCCTTCCACCACTACTCGGTGGGCGGCGAGCTGGCCATCGAGGACGTCGAGGTCCTCGACGAGACCGTCGAGGACGTGACGTGCCGGTGGTGTGGCAACGGCAAGGGCATCGAGGTGCTCGCGGCGTCCTCGTCCGAGTCCGACCAGGGCTGACGGGACGACCGACCGGTGTGGTGGCGGCGCCGGCGGGCCACTCGTGGGCACGCGGCACCCGAGGCCGCTGGTGGCGACGCCGCACCGCCGACTGAAATCCCGCCGGCCAGTGCCCCTCTGCCCGATCCCCGGCCGAACCCGCTCGACGACCCGGAGTTCACTTCGGGCCTCCGCACCGTACCGTCCGGGTCGGGGACCTTGCCGACTTGGCGGGCGAGCGACCTGTCGGGATCCGCACCGGACGGCTCACCGGTCAGTATCCGCTTCGACGCCGCGGAGCGCCCGGTACTGCTGGTGTTCCTCTCTACCCGGTGCGACGGGTGTGACCTGTTCTGGAACGGGCTCGGCGCAGGTACACCGGAGGGCGTCGACGCCATCGTGGTGACGAAAAGTGCACCCGGGGTCCCGGCCGAAGAGGTGGCGCGGTTGGCGGCCGCGATCGACGCACCCGTGCTCATGTCGGATGGAGCGTGGTCCGATTTCCGGGTGACGAGCTATCCGTTCTTGGTCCTGGTTGAACCGCACACCCGGCGCATCATCGGCGAATCCGTGGGGTTCGGATGGTCGGACGTACAGACGCTGGTCGGGTCGTTGCCCAGGGGCTGACCGGCCCCAGATGGTGTCACGGGGAGGCATCGGACGGTGACGAGGACGGATGCCCCGAGGTAGGTGGTCCCCAGGATGCTCCGTCCCACCAGCGGTGTGAGCCGGTGGTCGGGTCCGGGTACCAACCGGGCGCCGCCGTCGAACGGACTGGCGCCGACCCCCGTGGCTGCGACCAGCACGCCATCGTCAGGACGACCACCCATCCGAGGAACGTCCAACCGAAGAAGATGTTGATGACCAGGACGCCGGCGCTGAACGGGAGCTCCCGCTTGAAGTGGGAGCTCAGCCGTCGGGAGGCACCGGGTCCGGTTCCTGACCGAACTCCGGCATCGGCGTGAACGTCCAATTCGGCGAGCCATCCGGTGCCCGTCCCGAGGACTCGAGCGTCCACCCCTCGTAGGTCTTGAGGAAGTGGTGGTGATGACAGAGGAGCGCGAGGTTGGCGAGCTCGGTGGGTCCGCCCTCGGCGAAGGGACGGATGTGATCGATCTCCAGACCGTACGCCACCCCGCAGCCCGGCACCACGCAGCACCTGTCGCGGTGTGCCAGCGCGGTACGGAGGGTGCGGTTGATGGTGCGACCGAAGTGTGAGACGGCCCGGATGTCACCCGCCTGGTGGAACACGAAGCGGAGGAAGGAGTCGTCCGCCATGTCCCGGGCCATGGCCACGGGGATCGGGCCCTGGTTGTCGATCTCGCATACCTCGCCCGGGAGCGTGTGCCCGCGCAGGAGGGCGTCGAGGTCGACACGGACCATGACCGAGCAGTTCGGAGGGCGATCGATGACGGAACAGCTACCGCCCGGTGGCTCGCCCTGCAGTTCCGGCCGTTCAGAACCGGTCGCCGGGGCGAGCTGCTCGTCCGGTGGACCGGGGTCTTCGTCCCCGTCCTCCGTCCCGCCTCTATCGGTGGCGCCCGGCACGCCGCCACCGGTCACGAGAAGGAAGAGCGCGTCGGCCCGCCGGTTGTGTTCGCTGGTCCGTGGCTCGTCCCCCGTCCCGGTCGACCGTTCCTCGGCCTGACGCAGGCGGGAGGACGAGTGCTCGAGCTGTTGGAGGATCCGGGCCCCGCGGTCCGCCGTGTCGCGTCCCTGGTAGCAGAAGGCGCCCTCGCCGTCGTGCCGCCAGGAGAAGGTGCGGGCTGCGTGGATCCGTCGGACAGCTCCGACCGGGTCGTTGCTCGTCGAGGCGGCCCGTGAGCGCCGGCACCGCTCCTTCACCTGCTGGAGGCCATGTTCGACCGCGCCCTGGAGGAGCTGGCCCTCGCTCGACGGGTCCAGGACGGCTGCGCCCGACAGCTCGGTGACCTTGGGACCCGAGAGACCGCCGCCCCGCAGCACCTCCTCGGTCCCCGGCAGCTGTTGGAGGCGTTGACCCACCTCGAGGGTGTTGCGCGCCTGACCGGTCGGGACGCCTTCGAGGTCGGCCAGCATGACGGCTGCGTTCCGGTGGCCGGAGTCCCGCCACACCCCCGAGGCGTCGATCCTTGGCGCCAGCAGCGTCTTGCCGGCCATGGCGAGGCGCTCGATCCCGGCGAGGTGGCCGTACAGGAGCGCGGCGTCGGCCCCCGTCAGCCGGGCGGGGTCGAGTTCGGCGATGACGCGCCCGAGCACATCGGCGGCGTCCGTGATCCGGGTCCCGAGAGGTGTGTCGGAGGCGACCGGACGACGTCGATCCTCGGCTCCCCGACCCACGGCGGGAGTCGCAATGGCAACCCGGGGAAGGGTGTCGCAGAGGACCGTTCGACGGCCATCCACCCGCCTGCTCGTCGCCGTGCTCGGTGTCATGTGAGGAGCCTCCCAGGGGGGTGTGACAAGCCACTGACCTGCGACAATGTGCCGTCCGGCCGCAAGTTTGCAGGACGGACCCACCAGATTCACAGGGTGGTCACAGGTTGACCGGGGATGATGTCGGCGACAGGGTCCACGACCGCGAGGAGCACCTCCATGGACGAGATCGAGACGAACGAAGCCACCCCCGGCACCCCCGGGGCCCCCGGCGATCCCTTCGCCGTCCTGCATCGACGCCGGCGGGGCGTCTGGGTGACCACGGCAGCCGCCGTGGCCTTGGGCTTGGCCGTCACCGGTGGAGCGGTCGCCGGGGCGACAGGGTCGTCGACCACCTCGACGACGGCACCGTCGAGCGGATCGGGTCATCCCGACGGTCCCGGTGGACACGGCTTCGACGGAACCCCGCCCGCAGCGTTCGGCACGGTGAAGTCCGTGGGGAGCAACACCTTCACCCTCACCGGCCGTGACGGCGCGACGGTCACCGTGGACGTCAGTTCGTCCACGACCTACGTCGATCCCTCGGTGACGTCACCCACCTTCTCCACCCTCAAGGTGGGCGACCACGTGGCCGTGTTCGGGACCGAC
>Ga0265327_10000322_pt1 | contig 91392 bp, 78 predicted proteins | sample 41621metaG_FD_202089 | JGI IMG/M metagenome (GOLD analysis project Ga0265327, IMG submission 202089) | Rhizosphere microbial communities from Carex aquatilis grown in University of Washington, Seatle, WA, United States - 4-16-21 metaG | ecosystem: Host-associated > Plants > Roots > Rhizosphere...
GCCGAGTGGATCGTGGCGGGCGAGCCGACGGTCGACCTGGTGGCCCAGGACATCCGCCGATTCGCCCCCTTCAACGGCAACAACCAGTGGCTCCACGACCGGGTGGGCGAGATCCTGGGCCTCCACTACGAGGTGCCGTGGCCCAACCGCGAGCTGGTCACGGCCCGGCCGTTCCGCCGGTCGCCCGTCTACCACCTGCTGCAGGAGGCCCGCGCCCAGTTCGGCTCCAAGATGGGCTGGGAGCGGGCCAACGTGTTCGCCCCCCCCGGGGTCGAGCCGGTGCTCGACTACACCTGGGACCGCCCGGCCTGGCTGGCCTGGTCGGCGGAGGAGCAGGAGCGGACCCGGAACGCGGTGGCGCTCTTCGACGAGACGTCCTTCGGCAAGCTGCTGGTGACCGGGCGCGACGCCGAGCAGGTCCTCCAGCGCCTGTGCACGGCCGACGTGGCCGTGCCGGTGGGCCGCGCCGTCTACACGGGCATGCTGAACTCCCGGGGCGGGTACGAGGCCGACGTGACCGTCACCCGGCTGGCCGACGACCGCTATCTCCTGGTCACGGGGTCGGCGTCGGTGCTGCGCGACCAGGACTGGATCCGGCGCCACACCGCGTCCGCCGAGCACGTGACCGTGGTGGACGTCTCGTCCGCCTACGCCGTCTACGGGGTCATGGGTCCTCGCGCCCGTCAGCTCCTGGAGCGGCTGACGCGCGCCGACCTGGGCGACGACGCCTTTCCGTTCGGGGCCAGCCGGGAGCTCGACCTCGGCCACGCCACCGTTCGGGCCACCCGGATCACGTACGTCGGCGAGCTGGGCTGGGAGCTGTACGTCCCGACCGAGTTCGCGGTGGGCGTCTTCGAGCAGCTCCTGGGCGCCGGCGCCGACCTCGACCTGGGTCAGGCCGGTTACTACGCCATCAACTCGCTCCGCCTCGACAAGGGCTACCGGGCCTTCGGCAGCGACCTCACGCCCGACTACGGCCCGGTCGAGGCCGGCCTGCGCTTCACCTGCAAGCTCGGTACCGACATCGACTTCGTGGGCCGGGCGGCCGTCGAGCGGACGGCGGCCGACGGGCCCCGCCGGCGACTCGTCTCCTTCCGGCTGGCCGACCCCGACGCCATGATGTGGGGCGGCGAGCTGGTGCTGCGCGACGGGGTGGTGGCCGGGCAGGTGACGTCGGTGGCCTGGTCGGCCACGCTGGGGTCGTGCGTCGGGCTGGCCTACGTCTGGCGCCCTGACCGGGAGCCGGTGACGCCCGACCATGTCCGCGGCGGCCGGTGGGAGGTGAACGTCGGGGGCCGGGTGCTGGCCGCCGACGTCGGGCTGAAGGCACCCTTCGACCCGGGCAACGAGCGCATCCGCCCGTGAACGCGCCGCGGCTTGCTCGCGCCGGCCGCGGTCATCAGACTCGGTGACGTGACGGCCACGCCGAGCGAACCGCCCGACCCCGCCCCGGCCGGCGACGGACCCGCGCCGGGCCGGCTGGCCCGGGCCCGGGCGGCATTCGCCCGCGCGTTGCGGAACCTGCTCGCCCCGGACGGCCTGCCGAGCGGCGCCTCAGCCGAGCTCGAGTCGGCGCTGGGGGACATCGGCCGTCAGGCCCTAGCCCCGGGTCCCGGCCGGCTCCGGCGCATCCGGGCCGAGGTGGCGGCAGCTCCGCCGCGGATGCTCGACTGGATGTCCGGCCAGGTCGTCGACCACCCGGCCGTCGTCTACGACGTGGCCGGTGTGGAGGAGCTGGCCGCCCGCCAGACCAAGTCGATCCAGGCCGCGGTGGGCGCGCTGCAGCTGGCGTTGGTGGGAGCGGCCTCCGCCTCGACCCTGGAGGGCGGGCCGGTCATCGCCCTGGCCATCGACGGGGTGGTGGGCCAGGTGGCGGCCGTCGTCCATGGCGTGTGCGACTGGTACACGACGGGCTCCTACCTGGTCCGCCGGCTCGACGGCCTGGGCCTGCGGGCCGACGTGACCGAGGTACGCCGGCTCACCAACGCCGCCCTCATGTCGAAGGGGGGCGAGGTGGACCGGCGACTGCTGGCCCGTTCCACCGAGCTGCGCCTGATCCGGCGCTGGTCGGCCAACGGGTTGGTGGACGCCCTCCCGTTCGGCTCGTCGCTGGGCAAGGCGTCGGTCAAGGCCGTCGGCCGCATCGACGGGTCCGACCTCGGTGGCCTCCTGGCGGTGCTCCGTGCCGAGGGGACCCGGCCGGGGGTGTAGGCGGGTGCCTCAGAGCACCTTGGCCAGGAAGGAGCGGGTGCGCTCGTGCTCGGGCTCGGTCAGCACCCGGGTCGGGTCGCCCTGTTCGACCACCACGCCGCCGTCCATGAACACCACCGAGTCGCCCACCTCGCGGGCGAACCCCATCTCGTGGGTGACCACGATCATGGTCATGCCATCGTTGGCCAGGTCGCGCATCACGTCGAGCACGTCGCCCACCAGTTCGGGGTCGAGCGCCGACGTCGGCTCGTCGAACAGCATCAGTTTCGGGTCCATGGCCAGGGCCCGGGCGATGGCCACCCGCTGCTGCTGGCCACCGGAGAGCTGGTTCGGGTAGCTGGCCACCTTGTCGGCCAGCCCCACCCGGGCCAGCAGTTCGCGGGCCCGGTCCTTCGAGGGTGCCCCCGAGGCCCGCTTCACCCACACGGGCCCGGACGTCACGTTGTCGAGGACCGACAGGTGGGGGAAGAGGTTGAAGCGTTGGAAGACCATGCCGATCTCGGCCCGCTTGGCGCAGACCTCCTTGTCCTTCAGCTCGTGGAGCCGGTTGCCGGCCAGGCGGTAGCCCACCAGCTCGCCGTCGACGGACAGCTGGCCGGCGTCGATCTTCTCCAGGTGGTTGATGCACCGGAGGAACGTGCTCTTGCCGGAGCCGGACGGGCCGATGAGACAGAGGACCTCGCCACGCCGGACGGTGAGGTCGATCCCCTTCAGCACCTCGAGGCGGCCGAAGGCCTTGTGCACGCCCCGAGCCGACACCATGGGGGTGTCGGAGCCGTCGGGTCCGACCGCACGCGGGTCAGTCATGGGGTGCCACCCAGGGGACCTCGGCCAAGGCGGGCGCCGGACGCAGGCGGGTGCGCCCGAGGGCGGCCTTGAGCTGCTGGAACGGCGTCGGGGGCAGCTGCCGGGTGGAACCCCGGGCGTAGTACCGCTCGATGTAGTACTGCCCGACGGTCATGATCGAGGTGAAGAACAGGTACCAGAGGCTGGCCACCAGCAGCAGGGGGACCACCTCGTAGGTGGTGTTGGCGATGTTCTGCGCCGACTGGAACAGGTCGGTGCCGGCGATGACCGACACCAGCGACGTCGTCTTCAGCATGGAGATCGTCTCGTTGCCGGTGGGCGGGATGATGACCCGCATGGCCTGGGGCAGGACGACCTTGCGCAGGGTGAGCTGGCGCGACATGCCGAGCGAGGCGGCCGCCTCGGACTGGCCCTCGTCGACGGAGATGATGCCGGCCCGGACGATCTCCGCCATGTAGGCGCCTTCGTTGAGGCTGAGCCCCAGTGCCCCGGCGATGAACGACGTGGCCAGGGTGGTGGTGTGGATGGTGAGCGGCGGCGCCAACCCGAGGTAGGTCAGGAAGGGCACGCCGATCCCGAGCTGGGGGTACAGGTAGGTGATCCCCAGGTACCAGAAGAACAGCTGGACCAGGACGGGGGTCCCCCGGAAGAACCAGATGTAGGTCCACGCCGAGCCGGACAGCAGCCGGTTGGGGGACAGCCGCATGACGGCCAGCACCACGCCGATGAGCACGCCCGCCACCATGGCGATGACGGTCAGCTCGAGGGTCACCACCACGCCCCGCAGGATGGGCGTGGCGAACAGGTAGTGACCGACGACCGCCCACTGGAACCGTCCCTCTCGCACGCCGCCCCGGGCCACGTGGGAGAACACCAGCGTGTTCACCATCATGGCGATGAGGACCACCACCACGATGCTGGCCACCCAGCGCCACGGATGGCGCACGGGGACGATCTTCAGCGTGGACGGGTCGACGGCCCCGGGGTCGTCGCTCGTTCGTACGGGGTCGTCGGTCACGGCTCAGGCCGAGGGTCCGACCGGCCCGCTCAGCTGGTGGCGCCGTTGACGGTGGCGGTGGTGACGGCGCCGGCCTGGAGACCCCACTTGGTCAGGATCTGGTTGTAGACCCCGTTGGAGATGAGCAGGTTGACCGCCGCCTGGACCGGCGAGGTCAGCCCCTTGTTCTTGGGGAGGGCCAGGCCGTAGGGGGCGACGCCGATGGGGGCCCCGCTGTTCTGGAAGACGCCGTTCGAGGTGGACACGATGTAGGCGGACACCGGCGAGTCGGCGAACCCGGCGTTGGCCCGGCCGCTGGACACGGCCACGTTGGCCTCGGTCTGCGTCCCGAAGCTCAGGACGGTCACCTTGCCCTTGCCGGTGGCCGCGCACTTGGCGGCCTGGGTCTTGGCGTCGGTCTCCTCGGTGGTGCCGCTCTCGACGGCGACGCTCTTGCCGCAGAGGTCCTGGAGCGAGGTGATGAGCGGGCTGCCGGCCTTCACGTAGAACGACTCCCCAGCGCTGAAGTAGTCGACGAAGTCGACGACCTTCTGACGGGCCTTGGTGTCGGTGAAGGACGAGGCGCCCATGTCGTACTTGCCGGCCACGATGCCGGGGATGATGGTGTCGAAGGTGGCGTTGACCATCTTCGCCTTCAGGCCCATGGTCTGGGCGATGGCGTTGGAGAGGTCGGCGTCCATGCCCACGATGGTGGTCCCGTCCGAGGCGAGGAACTCGTTGGGCGGGTAGCTGGCGTCGAGGGCCACGACCAGGTTGCCGGTGGAGTGGATCGAGGCCGGCACGCTGGCGGCGATGGCCGAGTTGGCCGGCTGCGTCGGGATGACCGTCGACGGGATCGGGGGCGTCGTCGACGTGGTGGTCGACGAGGAGCTGGCCGCGGTCGTCGTCGTCGAGCTGCTGGAGTTGCTGGAGCAGGCGGCGGACAGCACCGCCACGGTGCCGAGGGCCACGGCCACTGCGGCCTTCTTCATTCCACGGGACAGGTGCACCGGCGGACCTCCACGGTCTTGGATTGTTGAGGGAACGTACCTGCGAGCGTCACAAGTGTGCCACTCCGGGGCGCAACGGGTGAACTGCCCGTGAACGCGGCGTGACCCCGGTCCCGCCGGGGGATCCGGGGCCACGTGTGCCGAAGGGTGGGCGGTCGGCTCACCCGGTCGGTGCCGCCGCCGCCCGGGTACCGCCGCCACGCTCGACCTCCCGGTAGTGCTCGCGCCAGATCAGGCGGTAGAGGCGGGTCCACCGTGGGATCGACCGCAGCCCGGGGATGAAGGGGAGCAGCGCCAACAGGGTCGTCAGCACGATCATGATGGCGAACACCTGGATGTCGCCGTTGTCGGAGGTGTTGGCCGGCGGCACCTGGTACCAGAGGGTGTACAGCCACAGCCACGCCTGGCCCGGGTAGCTGCCCGTCTCGTTCATCATCCCCCACTGGTCGCCGCTGAGGTGCTGGTTGTCGGCCAGGTTGGCCAGGTACTGCCCGTCGGCGATGAACAGCAGGGGCTTGGTGTAGTCCGTCCCGTAGAATTGGCGCGAGCTCAGCAGGGCGCCGTCGAGGGCCCCGGCCCGGGCCATGGCCGTCTCCTCGGCGATGAGGGTGGCGACGGGCCCGTAGTCGCCCCTGGGCACGACCAGCCGGCCGCCGACGAAGGTGGCGTTGGCCACCGCCTTCTCGTAGGCGGCGTTCCAGGACGCCTGCTGCGAGGCCGGGGCCGAGCGGTACTCGGCGAGCGCCGCCTGCACCTTCGGGTTGTCGGGCAGCGTCGACAGCGGGCCGAGGACGAAGTCCTGTGCCGTGTCGATCGGATGGTGGACGCCGAGCCACTTGGCCGGCGCCAGGGGCCCGATCGACTGGGCCGTCCCGTTCAGGTTGTAGGGCGGGCCGTAGGTGGCGGTGCCGCTGGTGCCGTCGAGCTCGGTGGCGGCCGTCTGGGCGAAGTCGACGGCGTCGGCGGTCGACCACGAGCGCACGGTCACCGGCTTGTCGTCGGGGGAGCCGAAGAGCACGGCCAGGCCGCCCACCAGGATCACCACGACGACCAGGGCGATGGTGAACTCCTTGGCCAGGTCGTAGGGGGCGTACCGTCCCGTCCAGGGGGCGACGTCCCGGTCTGGCTTGAGCTTCCGGACCTTGCCGGACCGGGTGACGGTCTCCGCGCTCATGCCTCCACCTCCGATCCCGCCGGCGACTCCGCACCGATCGCCTCCCCCTTGGCGGCGAAGGGCGGCACCACGCCCCGGAGCCGGACCATGAGGACGTGGATCCCGACCAGCGCGATCACGCAGAGGGGGAGGAGGGTGATGTGCCACATGATCATCTGCCCGAAGTTGGTGACGTTGAAGATGGCACCGGCACCGGTCGAGTTGATGCCGTCCTTGGCCTGGGTGGAGATCCACTGTGAGTCGAAGTTCTGCTGACTCAGGTATCCGGTGAAGGCGGCGCCGACGGACACGAGGAAGGACACCACCCCGGTGATCCACGTCAGCTGACGCCGGCCCCGCCAGGCGGCCATGAAGAACTTCCCCCACAGGTGGACGACCATGGCGAAGAAGAAGACCTCCACGCTCCACAGGTGGAGCGAGTTCACGAACAGCCCGGTCGACGACACGTGCCACCAGTTCGGGCCCATCACGGCCAGCAGGAGCCCGGTGGCGATGACCACGATCAGGGCGCACACCGTGGTCACCCCGAACACGTAGATCCACGACGCCACGTAGGCCGGCTGGCGGTCGGGCAGGAGCTTCTGGGGCGGGAGCGCCTCGACCGCGGACTCCCGCAGCCGGGCCGTCCACTGGGCGGCGTCCTCCGGTCGCCCGGCCGCCTTGTCGAGATCGGCCTGGTCGGCCCGGGCCGGCTTGGGATCGACGACGGTCATCGGCCCTCCCCCTTGTGGCTCCTGAAGGGGATCAGGATCGCGGCCAGGAACACGATGATCATGAGCAGGATGACCAGGGCGTTCGCGTACGACATCTGGATGAATCCCCAGTGGATGTAGTGCCCGGGGTGGTTCAGGTCGATGATGCTCCCGAACAACGCTCCGACCACGAGTGCGAGTGCGTGCATGGCGGACCTCCTGGTTCGGAGGCTAAGGAGCCGCGGACGTGTCCCCTAGGGCCGAAAGGCTCTTGGGGTGCGGGTGGCGGCACACCCGGTGGTTAGGTTGGACCGATGACCCGTCCGGGACCGGAGCCGTTGGGCAGGAGCGTGGTGGTCGGGCCGGGTGGGACCCCGCCCGACGCCTGGTCGGACGCACCCCGGGTTGCGGTCGCCGCGGCGGACCTGGAGCATCCGGAGGAGGTCGTCCGCGCCCTGCACGCGGCCTGGGCCGGGCGCCGGCCCGTGGTGGTGGAACTGGCCGTCGACCCGGAGGCGCTGCGGGCGCCGGAGCGGTACAGCGGGCCGGTCCACGCGCTCGGACCCGGGTTCACGTTCTGGCGCGAGCGGCTGCAGTTCCTGGTGTGGGCCAACGCCTACGACGCCCGGGACGGCGACCCGGTCTGGTGGCACGGCCGCAGGGCGGCCCGTCGGCTGGCGGAGCAGGGCGTCACCGAGGGCGGCCGGGCGGACGTGTGCCTGGGGGACGGTACCCCGGTCTGGATCGACGGCGGTCCGCCGGACCCCCCCGACCCGGGCGACGGGGTCGCGGTGGTGCACCGCTGGACGGCCGAGGCCGGCCGCCTCACCCCGTCCACCCGGCGTCCGCCGGACGCCGACCTCGCACCCGACCAGCTGGCGGCCGTCGACCACGCGTCCGGCCCGGCCCGGGTGATCGCGCCGGCCGGCTCCGGCAAGACCCGGGTCCTGACCGAGCGCCTGCGCCTGCTGGTCCGGCGCGGCGCCGCGCCGGACGTCGTCACCGCGCTGGCCTATAACACCCGGGCGGCCGAGGAGATGCGCTCCCGCGCCTCGGACGTGCTGTCGCCCGACGGGCCCCACGTCCGCACCCTCAACAGCCTGGCGCTCTGGATCTGCAACACCTTCGGCGCGTCGGGGCGGGTCCAGGTCCTCGACGAGGTCGCCGTGCGCGAGCTGGTGGGCGAACTGTTCGAGGTCAGACGGCAGGCCAACACCGACACCACCGCGCCCTACCTGGCGGCGCTGTCGCTGGCCCGGCTGGGCCTGCTCGACCCGAGCGCCGCCGAGGAGGCCTACCCCGATGCGACCGGCCTGGCCGAGGGCTTCGACGGGTTTCGCGCCACCCTGGCCGAGCGGGGCCAGGTCGACTTCGACGAGCAGATCTACCGCGCCATCGAGATCCTGGTGGGGGACCCGGGGGCCCGGGCCGCAGCCCAGGCCCGCTGCCGACGGATGCTGGTGGACGAGTTCCAGGACCTGACCCCCGCCCACCTCCTCCTCATCCGCCTCCTGGTGGCCCCCGGGTTCGACTGTTTCGGGGTGGGCGACGACGACCAGGTGATCTACGGCTACGCCGGGGCCACCCCGGAGTTCCTGATCGACTTCGACACCTACTTCCCGGGGGCGGCCGACCATCCGCTCGAGGTCAACTACCGCTGCCCGCCGGGCGTGGTCGACGCCGCCCGCCACCTCCTCTCCTACAACCACGAGCGGGTGGCCAAGACGGTCCGCAGCCCCGAGGGCCGCGCCGACCCCCAGCCGGCCGGTTCGGGTCTCCTGGCCGGCCGCGGCCCGGTGGTGGTGGAGCGGGCCCCGGCCGACGAGCAGGCCGGCCGGGCGGTGGCCGTCATCGAGGCCTGGCGCGCCGCCGGTGTCGACCCGGCCGACATCGCCGTGCTGGCACGGGTCAACTCGGCGTTGTTGCCGGTGCAGGTGGCCTGCCAGGAGTCGGACGTGCCCTGCACCACGCCGCTCACCACCCAGGTGCTGTCCCGGACCGGCATGCGGACCGCCTTCGCCTACCTCCGGATCGGGAGCGACCCCGGTGCCATCCGCCGGGAGGACATCCGCGACACCGTGCGCCGCCCGTCGCGTGGCATCGCCCCCATGGTGGTGGACATGCTGACCAAGCAGCGCACGACCTCGGTACACGACATCCGCCGCCTGGCCTCCCGGCTGTCGGGCCGCGACGTGCCGAAGCTGCTGTCGTACGCCGACGACCTCGAGGTGGTGGCGGCCGCCACGGCCCGGTCGACGGCCGCCGCCCTGGAGGCGATCCGGGTGGGGATCGGCCTCGACGCCACCCTCGACACGCTCGACGCGTCCCGGGCGGGCGCCGACCGCTCCACCCACGCCGACGACCTGGCCGCTCTCGAGTCGGTGGCGCCCTTCCACCCGGACGCGGCCACGTTCGCCCACTGGCTGCGGGAGGTGTTGGGCCGGCCGGCCGCCGACGGCCCTGGGGTGGAGTTGTCGACCGTCCACCGCATCAAGGGGAAGGAGTGGGGACACGTCCTGGTGGTCGGGGCCACGGACGGCCTGTTCCCGCACCGGCTGAGCGACGACTCCGAGGGGGAGCGACGGGTGTTCCACGTGGCGCTGACCCGGGCCGCCACCCAGGTCGTGGTCCTGGCCGACGCCGGTGCGCCGTCACCGTTCCTCGAGGAGCTCGACGGCACGGCGTCGCACGCGCCACCACCGGCCCGCCCCGTGGCGACCAGGCCGGCCGGTGGTCGGGACCGTCGCCGGCCGGCGACCCCGCCACCGGCTGCGGGCAGCGGCGGCCCGGGCGAGACGGCTCTCCGGTCGTGGCGCTCGTCGGTGGCCCGTAAGGACGGGGTGCCGGCCTACGTCGTGCTCAACGACAAGGAGCTGGTGGGCATCGCCGAGCGCAACCCGGCCACCCTGGCCGAGCTCGGCCGGTGTCGTGGCATGGGGCCGATCCGCCTCGAGCGCTGGGGTGACGAGATCCTGGCCGTCCTCGAGGGCGCCGGCGGCGATGCCGGCACCGACGGCTGAGCACCCCGTCGCCGCCCGGGGCGACCCGGGGGTCCACCACCTACGCTGGCCCCAGGTCCGGCACGGGCCCGACAGCCACGACCCAGGAGCACGCATGGAACTCGGCATCCACTTCGCCAACTTCACCCTGCCGGGCGGCCCGTCCGCCATCGGTCCGATCCTGTCCGACACGGCCCGGGCCGCCGAGGAGTCGGGCTGCACGCTCTTCACCCTGATGGACCACTACTTCCAGATGGAGGAGTTCGCCGACCGGCGCGAGCCGATGCTCGAGGGCTACACCGCGCTCGGCTTCCTGGCCGGGCGCACGGAGCGCATCCGCCTGGGCCTGACCGTGACCGGGGTCACCTACCGGCACCCCGGGCTGCTGGCCAACATCGTCACCACCCTGGACGTGGTGTCCGGAGGCCGGGCCCAGCTCGGGATCGGCGCCGCCTGGTACGAGCGGGAGCACCTCGCCTACGGGGTGCCGTTCCCCCCGGTGTCCGAGCGCTTCGAGCGGCTCGAGGAGGCCCTGCAGGTCGTCCACCAGGTCTGGAGCGACGACGACGGGCCCTACGAGGGCACCTACTACCAGCTGGCCGAGACCGTCTGCTCGCCCCGGCCGATCAGCAGCCCGCACCCGCCCATCCTGGTGGGGGGCAGTGGCGAGCGGAAGACGTTGAAGCTGGTGGCCCGGTACGCCGACGCCTGCAACCTGTTCGCCACCGACCCGGCCGAGGTCACCCGCAAGCTCGAGGTGCTCGAACGGCACTGCGCCGACGAGGACCGCGACCCGGCCACCATCACGAAGACGATCCTGGGATTCGCCGACCCGGTGGCCGACCCCGACGGCTTCCTCGCCTCGATGGAGGGCTACGCCGCCCTCGGCATCGACCTGGTCGAGGTCATGCCCCTGGTCGAGGACCCGGCCGCCTGGGCCGCACGCCTCGGCGACCGGGTGGTGCCGGCCCTGGCCGAATTGGGGCGCTGACCTCCGGGCTCAGCCGGCCGCCTTCCGGGCCGGTGCCTTCTTCGCCGGCGCCTTCTTCGCCGGTGCCTTCCTGGCAGCCGTCTTCTTCGCGGCCGTCTTCCTGGCGACCGTCTTCTTCGCCGGTGCCTTCTTCGCCCCCGTCTTCCTGGCCGCGGCCTTCTTCGCCCCCGTCTTCCTGGCCGTCACCGACTTGCGGGCGGCGCCGACCCGGGTGCGCGTCCGTTGCGTCGCCTCCCGGCCTGCGTCCGCCGCCCGGTCCGTCTGCTCGTTGACCGCCTTCATGACGTCGGCCACCAGCTTGCGCTGGCTCTTCAGCACCCGCTCGGCCACGTCGAACACGTCATCGACCATCCGCTCGAGGTCGTGGGTGACCGGCGGCACGATCCGGTCGGCCTCACGGGTGATGCCCTTGGCCAGCTGATGGCTGGCCTGCAGCAGCTCCTTCTCGGCCCGTTCGATCGCGCGCTCGATCCGGACCCTGGTGTCCCTGGCCTCGGCCATCTGCATCGCCTCCTCGGTCGTCGCGGCGGGGATGCCGCCTGGAGCCATGGTGACCCCGTGACCGGGAACTGACGAGGGGCGAACGTCCCAACCTCGGGGACGCGGAGGTTCAGACGGCGACGGGGGAGAAGCGCAGCGGCAGGTGGGCCGGACCCCAGATCCCGAACGTCGTCGGCTTCCACTCGACGTGCCCGTCGATGGCCAGACCGGGCATGCGGCGGGACAGGAGGACGAGCGCCTCCTGGAGCTCCGCCCGGGCCAGCGCCGCGCCCATGCAGTGGTGGATGCCGGAGCCGAACGTCATCTGCTGGGTCGTCCGCTCGCGGGTGATGTCGAACGTCTCGGGATCCTCGTAGACGTCGGGGTCGCGGTTGGCCCCGGCCAGCGACACCGACACCAGCGTGCCCTTGGGGAACAGCACGTCCCGGAAGACGACGTCCTCGGGCGTGACGCGGATGGTGCCGCGCACGGCCCCGAGGTACCGCATGGCCTCCTCGACGGCGCGCTGGGCGAGCTCCGGCCGCTCGCCGAGCAGCGCCCACTGGTCCGGGTACTCGGCGAAGAGGGCGAGCGCGCAGGCCAGCTGGTTGCGGGTGGTGTCGGTGCCGGCCATGAGCACGGCGACGGCCAGCGATGTCAGCTCCTCGTTCGACAGCCGGTCGCCCTCCTCCTCGATGGCGATCAGCACGCTCAGCAGGTCGTCGCCCGGCGTCGTGCGGCGGACGGCGATGAGCTCGTCGAGGTAGGCCTCGAGCGCCGCGTTGGCCGCCTCGATGAGGGGCAGGTCCTCGGCCAGGTTCTGGTTGAAGATCCGGAAGATGTCGGTGGCCCACGCCGAGAACTGCCGCCAGTCCTCCTTGGGGGCGCCGAGCAGCTCGCAGATGATCGGGATCGGGTAGGGCTCGCACACGTCGCGCACGAGCTCGCAGTGCCCGGTGTCGGCGAAGGCGTCCACCAGCCCACCCACGACCTCACGCATGAACGGCCGGAGCCGGTCGGCGGCGGCCGGGGTGAAGGCAGGGGCCACCAGGCGGCGCAGCCGGGCGTGGTCCTCCCCCTCCATGGCCAGGATGGAGGGCCGACGGCTGTCCTCGACGGGGTCCATGCCGTTCATCTGGCGGAGCATGGACAGGGCGTTGTGGAAGCGGCGGTCCCGCAGCAGCGAGACGCTGTCCTCCTGCCGCACCACGGAGAACCCCATGGGGGTGCGGGCCAGCCAGTGCCGCTGCCGGGCCTCGGCGATGAGGGCGAGGGACTCCTCGCGGTCCAGGCCGACCGTGTCGACCTCGGGGAGGTCGAGCTCGTACGCAGATGTGACCATCGGGCAGGCTCCGTAGCTGGGGGAACCCCTCCAAGTTATCCCGGCTGCCGCGATCCCGGTATGGCTAGGGTGCGGCCATGGATCCGCAGACCGCCGCAGCCGCCACCTCCGCACCGCTCGGGAACGTGGGAGCGGCCTTCTACTTCTCGTCGCAGGCGTCGGCCCGGGCGGAGGGGATCGGGCTCGACGTGGTCAGCCTCTACGCCGCCGGCCGCGGGTCGGTCCTCGGTGACCGCACCCCGGCCGAGGTGGACGAGACCTTCTTCTTCTTCCGCACCGGGCTCATCGCCGGGGTCGTCGAGGCCGCCCGGGCCCAGGCCGACGGTGCCACCATCCTGGCCGCCCACCTCGGGTCGGCCGACGACTTCGCCGAGGCGTCCTACGGCGCGCTCGACCCGGCACCGCTGGTCGCCTTCGCCGGCGCCGCTGCAGTCGTGGCGGACGCCCTCCCGACCGGCCGGTGGCCGCTGGTCGACGGCTACCGGGCCCAGCCCGCGCCGACCGCGCCGGCCGCCGTGGCCTACCGGGGTGCCATCGTGCTGCGCGAGCTGCGCGGCGGGGTCCACCGCGAGGCCGTCGAGGCGGCCGGGCTCAGCGCCGCCGTTGCCTGCCAGTTCGACCGGGGCGACGACTACTACCGGCTCCACGGCTACCGGGATGAGGACCGCGTGCCGGCCACGTCGGCCACGCTGGGCGCCCGGGCGGCGGCCGAGCAGGCGACCGACGAGGCCATGGCCCGGCTGCTCGGCGTCGTCGACGGCGCCGCCCTGGCCGACCTGGTGGCCGGGGCCGAGCTGATGGAGGCCTCCGGCCCGGGCGTGGTGCTGCCCGGTTCCTGAGGGGGACTACCCGACGGCGGGAAAGGCGACGAAGGCGTCGGCGGTGGGCTGGGCCTCGCCCCGCCAGCGGTAGGCCACCAGCGGCCGGCCTTCGTCGCGGACCGCGCTGTAGTCGACGCAGACGGCGTGGCGCCCGGCCGGGCGCGGTGTGCCCGTGAACCAGTAGTGGCCGAAGAAGACGGGCACCGGATCGGTGTAGCGGACGGAGTCGGCGCCGTCGACCGTCACGTCGGGCAGGCCGGGGTGCGGCCGGCCGTCGAGCGTGCGGGACCCGCGGGGCAGGACGGCCAGCTCCGGCAGCGTGGTGGCCGACGGGTCCCACCACCGGACCCGGGTCGAGAAGCGGGGAGTCCCCTCGGGGTCGGTGAAGGCGAGCGCCTGGCCCAACCGGACCTCGGGTCCTTTCAGGACGATCTCGACGGCGGTGAACAGCTCGGTGCCAGGAGTGTTGGCCTCGACCAGGAAGCCGTCGCCGACGGGGGCACCCGGGGCCAGCCACTTGTCGAGCACGGCCAGCGACGGCGGGTGCCAGCAGGCGTGGGCCACCCGCGCCCCGCCGAGGTCGAGCCACAGCGGCAGCGTCCGGAACCAGTCCAGGGTGGCGGCGTGCAGGGTCGAACCCTCGCCGAACTGGTCGAGGAAGGCCTGGTGCTGGCGGTGGTTGTGGGGACCGCGCCGGCCCAGGTGGGTGCGCAGGAAGTCGCCCGACGACCCGGGGCGGGGCGTGGCCCAGGCCAGCGCGTTGAACTCGTGGTTGCCCATCACCACCTGGGCCGACCCGGCCTCGTGCATGGCCCGGACGAGCTCCACCACCCGCACCTGTCCGGGGCCCCGGTCGATCAGGTCGCCCACGAAGACGGCCTGGTGGCCGGCGAGGCGGTGGGCGCCGCCGGACTCGATGTAGCCCAAGGCGCCGAGCAGGCCGACCAGCTTGTCGGCGCTGCCGTGGACGTCGCCGATGATGTCGTAGACGGTCATCCGACCCCAGTCTACGGGGGGCGGCCCGGTCGACCGCTCAGCGGCGGACGTCGGCACCGGCGGTGCCGGGCCGTGTCACCGGATCAGGCCGAGGCCCTCCTGGCAGTGGGGCCCGCCCCAGTGCTCCACGATCTTGCCGTCCCGCATGCGCAGCACGGCCGTCCCGTTGATCACCACCCGCTCGCCCGACGGTGGGACGTCGTAGAAGGGTGCGCCGGTGTGGGTGCCCTCGACCGTCCAGTTGGAGACGATGAGGTCGTCCTTCTCGATGATCAGGTTGACGGTGAAGACCATGTCGGGAAAGGCGGCCCGGGCCGTCTCCCACCACTTCTGCTCCTCGCCCCGCACGTCGGTGCCGACCCGGCCGGGGGTCACCCGCTCGGTCACGTGGCTGTGGAACTCCGGGGCCCAGAAGGCGAAGACCGCCTCGCTGTCGCCCGACTCCATGGCCGCGCTGTACTCGGCCAAGGTCCTCAGGTTGTCCGACACGGGCAGCTCCCCCCACTCGCTCGCCCCCGACTCTAGCGACCCGGCGCCGTCCGGCCACGGGCCCGGGGTGGGTCAGGCGGGCACGCCCTCGATGAACTGGTCGGACGCCGACAGCCCCTCGAACTCCTCGTTGACCAGCCGGTCGTGCTCCGCCTGGTCGGCCAGAGCCGACGAACGCCGCCACCGGCCCACCAGCAGGAAGATGGTGGGGATGAACAGCACCTCGCCCCCCACGCAGATCAGCCACCAGCGCTGCCACTGCTTCGGGGCGGCGGCCCGGGCGGCCAGCACCTCGCGGCCGTGGGCGGCCAGGAAGGCCCGGTCGGCCTTCGGGATGTGCGAGGCGGCGATGAGGTCGGCGGCGGCGGCGGCGAAGGAGACCCCCCGGGCGGCGCGGATCTGGCCGATGGCGGCCACCTCCGCCTTCCGGTCGGCGGGATCGGCCTGGAGCCGGGCCAGGGTGGCCGGCTCGACCACCTTGAGCGTGGCGATCTGGGTGGAGTACTTCGCCTGCAGGGCGGCCGCCTGGGGTCCGTAGTCGGCCACCGGCGTGGCCGATGGCACCAGGAAGGGCACCACCAGGAAGGCGCCGGCCGCCACGATGCGCAGGACCCAGCCCCAGATGGCGAGCCCGGTGGCCACCAGTGCCGGGTTCCGCTGCTCCAGGGTCTCGGTGTAGGCGGCCATCCACGGGGCGTAGGCGACGCCCCGGGCGGCCGACATGACCATGATGACGACCACGAACGTGGCGTAGGTGGTGTGGGGCTTGGTGGCGAGCGAGGCGAACACGAGCCCCATGCCCACGGCCACCACGCCGCCGGCCAGCATGAAGGGCTTCCGCACCCGCAGCTTGTCCGAGATGATCCCGATGCCCACGACGGCGACGGCGTCGGCCGACCAGAACCAGTTGCCCAGGCCGTTGGCCTGCGACTGGCTGAACCCGAACACGGACACGAAGTAGATGACGAAGAAGCCGACGGCGGACAGGTAGATGAGGAGGAACAGGCTCACCCCGATGGACGGGATGACCGTGTTCCAGCCCGCCATCTGACGGAAAGGCCGCTTCAGGGCGCTCTCCACCTGCATGCCCCGGGCCCGGACCTCGGCCAGCACCCGCTCGCGCAGCGACGTCATGAGCTGGTCCCGCAGCGCCGGGGCGAGCTCCCGCAGGAAGAGGAGCGCCACCACGAAGACGCACAGGCCGACGGCGCCGGCCACCCGGAACTGGAACTGCCAGTCGTGGGCGTCCACCGTCTGGGAGGCGACCAGCGACACGGTCAGGCTGCCGAGGACCGGGCCGAGCGTCCAGAACCCCATGGCCGCGCCCCGGCGACGCTGGGGGGAGAAGTCGCGCACCAGCGCCGGCGTCGCCACCAGCACCATGCCCTCGAAGAAGCCGACGGTGGCGACGGCCACGGCGTAGGCGGCCCGGCTGTGGGCGTTGGGGATCCCGAGGAACGTCACCAGCCCGACCACGAGAAGGCCGACCACCACCATGTTGGCCCGGCCGATGCGGTCGGCCACCGACGCGATGAGCGACGAAAGGGCGCCGGCAACGCTGGCCACCACCACCACCGTCAGGTAGAAGCGGAAGGACATCTGGTAGTAGTTCAGGATCCGGAAGGAGACCGATCCGGCCACGTACTGCTGGTAGTACATGACGATGCTGCTGACCACCACCAGCAGCAGCAGCCGGTAGCGGGCCCGGGTGGGCGGGTAGTGCCGCAGCTCGCGGTTCCAGAGGCGGGCGACGCCGGAGGGCCCGTCGGCGACGGGGGGCTCGGCGACCGGGGTGGCGGTGTCGCTCACGAAAAGGCCGCGATCACGATGGACACCGAGCGCAGCAGGTCGGTGCGGAGGTCCTCGGGGTCGCCCATCTGCACCACCCAGTCGACGATGGCGCCGAGGCCGAGCCGCACCATGGCGGTCGCGGCCACGCCCGGGTCGGTGGCCGGTCCGAGCTCGGCGTCGGCGATCGCCTCGCCGAAGGCCTGCTCCAACTCCTGGCGCATGCGGCGCAGGAGGGGGAACTGGTCCGAGCCCAGCGAGGCCAGCACGCCTGAGGCGAGCAGCCCGCGCACGAGCTCGCGCTCGTGGTCGACGATGCCGGTCAGCAGTTCGACGAGGTCGGTGACCCGGAACAGGCCCCTCGAGTCGAGCCCGGTCAGGCGGTCGTCGAACCGGTGGACGCCCTCGGCCATGAGGGCGGCGATGACGTCGTCACGCCCGCCGACCAGTGCGTAGATGGTGGGGACGCTGACCTCGGCCGCGTCGGCCAGGGTCCGCATGGACAGCGCCGCCACCCCCTCGCGGGCGATCAGGTCATGGGCCGCCTGGAGGATGCGGTTCCGTCGGCGGAGCTTGTTGGTCGTCCGGAGATCTTGCACGCACGCACGATATTGCACGCGTGCAAGCTCCGCCCGCGAGGGAGGCACCGATCCGACATCATCCCAGGTGCAACGGCTATTCCCGTGGCGCAGGCGCGATCGGAGGTCATACAATTGCGGGTCCGGCGACGGGGTCGATCCGCCCCACGGCCGGGGGAGGGTGGCATGGGCCCAACATCGTCGGTCCCGGCCGGTGTCGGGCGAGCCGAGTCACCGACCAGTCGGCCGGTCGTCCTGGTGGTCGACCCGCAGCGGTGGCTGCCGAACGACGTGCTGGCCGGACTCCTGGACCGGTCCAGCGGCCCGCTCGATCCCCACTGGCCCGTGCGGACCTCGCCCGAGGTCCGGGCCGTCCGCCAGCGGGACGAGGCCCGGCGGGCTTTCGAGACGGAGCCGGTGGTGGCCGCCGTGCTGGTGCTGCCCGAGGGCGACCAGCAGGCCCACGAGCGGACCCGCGACCTGCGGGCCGCGGTCACCGGGGTGCCGCTCGTGGTCGTCCACGACGGGGGCCCCGACGAGCGGGCCGAGCTGGTGGCGCGCGGCGCCGACGACGCGGTGACCCGCGATCGGCTGGCCACCGACCTGGTGCCTGCGTTGGTGACCGAACTGCGGCGTCGGCGCCGGACCACCCTCGAGGCGCTGATGGCCGCCCACCTGCTGGTGGATGTCCTGGCCTGGGAGTCCGGCTACGTGCTGCTCGACCCGGACGGCTACGTGGTGGAGAGCGCCCTGCAGTCGGGCGAGCCGTGGTTCGGCGGCCTCACCGGGCTACGGGCCGCCGACCTCGTCGCCGCGGGCGACCTGGAGCGCTTCGAGGGGGCGCGCCGGCTGGCCCAGCAGGTCCCGTCGGTGGCCCGGACGGTGGTGGTGGAGGTCGTGCCCCCCGGCTCGGATCGCCGGTGGCTCGAGATCACCCTGGTGAACGTGACGAGTGTCTCGCCGCTCGACGGGGTGGTGGCGACCCACCGCGATGTGTCCGACCAACGCCAGGGGATGCCGCCGGCCGGGCCGGAGCCGGCAGTGGCCGTCGGCGCGGAGGACGAGGTGCTGATGGAGTGCCTGCCCGAGGGCGTGGTGGTGTTCGGCCCCGACGGCCGGGTCACGGCTTGGAACGCCTCGGCGACGCGGCTGCTCGGGATCGCGTCGGCCGACGCGCTCGGGCGCGACATCCAGGAGGTCGTCCCCCACGTCCGGCCTCCCACCCACCCGGCCGCGGCGGGCCGGCCGGAGGTCTGGGTCGACGAGATGCGCAGCGTCCTGGCCGACGGGTCCGAGGAGATCCTGGAGCGCCGCTTCACCCGGCGGACGGGGTCCGACGGGGCGGAGGCCGGGACCGTCCTGGTGGTGACGGCGGTGACCGCCGCCCGGGCGGCCGCCGCCCTGGCCCGACGGTTCCAGGCCATCCTCGACTCGACGTCCGAGGCCGTCCTGTCCAAGACCTCCGACGGGACCATCATCACCTGGAACGACGCCGCCTCCCGCATGTACGGCTACACCGCCGAGGAGGCCGTGGGCCAGCACGTCTCGATCCTGGTGCCGGCGGGCCGGCGGGCCGAGCTGGCGACCATCATGCACCGGGTGGTGGCCGGCGCCGCCGTCGAGCGCCTCGAGACGGTGCGCCTGCGCAAGGACCGCACCGAGGCCCGGGTCATCCTCAACGTCTCCCCCCTCTACGACGACGAGGGCAACGTGGCCGGCGCCATCACCGTCGCCTCCGACGTCACCGAGCAGCGGGCCGCCGAGGCCGAGCGGGCCATCGCCGAGGTGCGCTTCGACGGTGCCTTCCGCCGGTCGGCCTTCGGCATGGCCATGGCCGACCTGCTGGGGCGGATGACGGTGGTGAACCCGGCGCTGTCGGAGATGCTCGGGCGCACGCCCCGCGAGCTCGTCGGCCACCTGCTGTCCGACTTCGGCGCCGGCGCGGCGCCGGCCGGGGCCGCCGGACTGCCGGCCGTCCGCGAGGGCGGCGACTCGTACACCGACGAGCGCCGCTACACCCGGCCGGACGGAGCGGTGGTCTGGCTGCAGTGCAACGTGACACTCATCCGCGGGGCAGCCGAGGAGCCGCTGTACCTGATGGTCCAGGTACTCGACATCACCGCCCGCAAGCGCATCGAGCTGGAGCTCGAGCACCGGGTGCTCCACGACGACCTGACCGGACTGCCCAACCGGGCGCTGCTGAACGACCGGCTCGAGCAGTCGCTGGCCTCGGCCCGCCGGTCGGGCGGGCAGGTCGGCGTGGTCTTCCTCGACGTCGACGGCTTCAAACACGTGAACGACGCCCTCGGCCACGGCACCGGCGACAGCCTCCTGGTCGAGCTGGGCCACCGGCTGTGCTCGACCGTCCGTCCCGACGACACCGTGGCGCGGTTCGGCGGCGACGAGTTCGTCATCCTCTGCACCGACGTCGGCATCGGCGAGATGGAGCAGCTGGCCGACCGGATCCGCACGACGATGGCCGAGCGGTTCGACGTCGGCGGCAACGACGTCGAGGTCCACGCCAGCCTGGGGATCACGGTAAGCCTGCCCGAGAGCTCGGCGCAGTCCATGCTGTCCGAGGCGGACGCCGCCATGTTCCGGGCGAAGGACCTCGGACGCAACCGCGCGGCCGTGTTCGACGACACCCTGCGGGCCAGGGCCGCCGAGTTCCTGGACGGCGAGAAGGCCCTCCGGATGGCCATCGCCCGCCGCGACCTGGTCGCCTACTACCAGCCCATCATGGACCTGGCCTCCGACCGACCCATCGGGGTGGAGGCGCTCGTGCGGTGGGTGCGCGACGACGGCGTGGTCCCGCCGGACCAGTTCATCCCGCTGGCCGAGGCGACGGGGCTGGTGGTGCGCCTGGGTGAGCTGGTGCTGCTGGAGTCGGCCGAGACGGTGTCCGGGTGGAGCGACCACGGCTGGTCGGCCGACGGCCTCTGGGTCAGCGTCAACCTGTCCGCCCGTCAGCTGGCCGAGCCGTCGCTCGTGGAGACCGTCCGCCACACCCTGGAGACCACCGGGCTGGCCCCCGAGCGGCTGCACCTCGAGGTGACGGAGACGGTGGTCATGGACGATGTGCGCGAGTCCATCGTCCGCCTCGACGAGATCCGCAGCCTCGGCGTCCAGCTCTCGATCGACGACTTCGGCACCGGGTACAGCTCGCTGGCCTACCTCAAGCAGCTGCCGGTCGGCACCCTCAAGATCGACCGCTCCTTCGTGGACGGCGTGGTCGACGACCCGGACGACCGCACGATCGTCGAGGCGGTGGTCAGCCTGGGCCGGGCCCTGGGCCTGACCTGCCTGGCCGAGGGCGTGGAGACGCCGGGCCAGCTCGACGCCCTGGTCCGCATGGGGTGCCAGCTCGGTCAGGGCTACCTCTGGGCCAGACCGATGCCGGCCGAGGAGGCGCGGACCTGGTTGCGGGACCGGCTCGTCCCGGGGCGTGACAACGGCGGAACAATGGTGGCCGGCGACGTTACAGACTCGTAAAGCCCCCTGTACCCGGGCTTCGGGCTGGATCACCATGGAAGCATGACCCAAGCGCTCGTCACCGAGCCTGACGTACCGGGCGCCGGCACCGTGGTGCCGGCGCCCGGGCAGGCCGTCACCTCGGACACCCGGGTGTGGCCGCTGGCGGCGGTGGCCCTCGTCGCACCTGTCGCCGCCGCACTGCTCCTCGTGCCGTGGCGCGATCGGCTGGCCGCCGCCGACGACGCCCTCCTCCTGGTGGTGGTGATCGTGGCCGTGGCCACCGCTGGGCGCCGATGGGCGGCCGCGTTGAGCGCCGTGGCGGCCGCAGCGTCCTTCGACTTCCTCCTGACGAGGCCGTACGAGTCCTTCCGCATCACCCGGACCAGCGACCTGACCACCGAGGTCCTGCTCCTGGTGGTCGGCCTCCTCGTGGGCGACCTGGCAGCCCGGGGTCGTCACCACCGTGCCTCGGCTCGCGCCGGACGCGACCACCTGGCGGCCCTCCACGCGGTGACCGAGGCGGTGGCGGCCGGCGCTGAGCCGGGCGACGTGGCCCGTCTCGCCGGCAGGGAGCTCCGGCGCCTGCTGGGCTTGCGGAGCTGCACCTTCGCGTCGGGCGACGGCGGGTTGGCCGCCCGGGTGCTGCCCGACGGGGAGGTCCGGGTCGGCCAGGTGGTCTGGAACACCGCGGACATGGGCCTCCCCCATCGCGGGGTCGACCTGCCGGTGCGCACCGGCGGCGTAGTGGTCGGCCACCTGCTGCTGTCGCCGGAGCCGGGCCTACCCGTGGACCGGGCCTCGCTGGTGGCGGCCGTGTCGCTCGCCGACCAGGTCGGAGCCGCCGTGGCCTCGTCGCGGGTCGGCGGGGTGCGGGAGCCGGTGCGCAGCCGGGCCTGACCCCGAGGACGTGCAGCGGCCGGTTCACACGATGCATGCACGCCCGCAACCTTCCCGAAACGCGGGCCCCGTACCGTCGGGGGGACGAGGTGCACGGCATCGTGCGCCTCGTGTCCCGAGGGGACCGGTCGGGGGCGGGCCCGACCGGCGCCCCCGGGGCTGCCCGACGGCGTCACGGGAGGACGAGGGACGGAGCGATGGTTGCAGTGCCGGAGGACGAGGGTGGTGCCGGCCCGCTGACGGTGCTCGCCGTGGAGGGCGCCGCGGGCCACGCCCCGGCCACCCCGCACGTCATCGTCCTGTTCGGGGCCACCGGCGACCTGGCCCGGCGCAAGCTGCTGCCCGGGCTGTTCCACCTGTCGCGGGCCGGCATGCTGCCCGACTGCCACATCGTGGCCACGTCGCTCGACCCGCTCGAGGAGGGGGAGTACCACGGCATCGCCCGCTCGGCCTGCGACGAGTTCGCCCGGGGCCGGGTCAGTGACGAGCACTGGGGCGACTTCGCCCGGCGGATCACCTACGTGCCCGGTCACCACGGGGTCGACGGCCTGGCCGCCACGGTGCGGACGCTGGAGGCCACCTTCGACACCGAGCCGCGCCGCCTCCACTACCTGAGCATCCCGCCCCACGCGGCGGACGCGGTGGTGCGGACCCTCGGCGAGGCCGGGCTCACCGACCGGGCCCGGGTGATCATGGAGAAGCCCTTCGGGACGGACCTCCACAGCGCCCGTCAGCTCAACTCGCTCGTGCGCGAGGTGTTCGACGACGACCAGGTGTTCCGCATCGACCACTTCCTGGGCAAGGAGGCGGCCCAGAACATCCTGGCCTTCCGGTTCGCCAACGGGCTGTTCGAGCCCATCTGGAACCGGCAGCACATCGACCATGTCCAGATCGACGTGCCCGAGGTGCTGGGGGTCGAGTCCCGGGCCGCCTTCTACGAGCAGACCGGGGCCTACCGGGACATGGTGGTGACCCACCTCCTGCAGGTCCTGGCCTTCGTGGCCATGGAGCCACCGACCGAGCTGGAGCCGCGCTCGATCAACGAGGAGAAGAACAAGGTGTTCCGCTCGCTCCGGCCCATCGACCCCGCCCACGTGGTGCGGGGCCAGTACGAGGGGTACACCCACGTGGACGGCGTGCCGGCCGACTCGGACACCGAGACCTTCATCGCTCTGCGCTGCGAGATCGACAACTGGCGCTGGGCCGGCGTGCCGTTCTTCCTCCGCACCGGCAAGCACATGGCCGAGGGCGCCCGCATCGTGTCGATCGCCTTCCGGGAGCCGCCCCAGTCGATGTTCCCGGCGGGGTCGGGGGTGGGGACGCAGGGCCCGGACCACCTCACGTTCGACCTGGCCGACGCGTCCAAGCTGTCCCTCTCCTTCTACGGCAAGCGGCCCGGGCCGGGCATGAAGCTCGACAAGCTGAGCCTGCAGTTCGCCCTGCACGAGACCGAGGAGACGGACAACGTCCTCGAGGCCTACGAGCGCCTCATCCACGACTCCATGGCCGGCGACCAGACGTTGTTCACCAACGCCGAGGGGATCGAGCGACTGTGGGAGGTCTCCCAACCCCTGCTCGACCACCCCCCGGAGGTGCAGCTCTACCGGGTCGGCTCGTGGGGGCCTCCGGCCATGCGCGACCTGATCGCCCCCCGCTCGTGGCGCCTGCCCTTCGAGCGGGGGTGGCGCCAGCGACGGTGACGGGCGCGACCACCGCACCCACCATGGCGGCATCCGGCGTGTCCGACCGGTCCCGGGAGGGCGACGGGCGGGTGATCGTGTGCGGGCTGCACGGGGTCGGCCTCCGCACCGTCGAGCTACTCCACCGGAGCCGGGTGCCCGTGGTGGTGGTCGACGACGCGCCCGACCCGCGGCTTCTGGCCGTGGTCGAGGGATGGGGCGTCCGGCTCGTCCGCCGCAGCGCCCGGATGGGCGACGGCCTGGCCGACGCGGGGCTCGACGCCGCCCAGGCCGTCATCTGCGTCGAGTCCGACGAACTGGCGGCTCTCGAGACGGCCCTGCGGGTCCGCGAGGCCCGCCCGGACGTCAGGCTGGTCGTGCTCATGGCCAATCCGTCGGTGGGGAGCGCCCTCGAGCGGATCCTCGGGCCGGGGACGGTCCTGGACCCCGCGGCACTGGCCGCCCCGTCGTTCGTCGAGGTGTGCCTGCACCGGCCCTCCCACCGCCTGGACCTGGGCGGCGAGCGCTTCGTCGTGGCCGAGGTGGCGGCCGTCGAGGACGAGGGGGCGGGCCGCACCTTCCGGAGCCGGTACGGGCACCTCGCCCCGGTGGCGGTGGTGCCGGCAGACGGCAGCGGGATCGTGTGCTGCCCGGGGCGGGACCATCCGGTGGCGGTGGGGGACCGGGTCACCGTGCTCGCCACCACGTCGGACCTCGACCGTGCCGGGGTCGCCCTGGGCGGGTCGGACGGCCCGGCGGGCACCCGGGTCCCGATGGGCGAGCGGGTCCGGCGTCGGCTCGCCGGGCTGCGCGGGTCGGACGGCTGGGGGCTCGTCGTGGTGGCCTCGGCCGTGCTGGTGCTGGTGGTGGTGGCGTCCGCCGTCATCCGGGCGGCCTACGTGGTGCACGGTCGACCGGGCCACCTGAGCGCGCTGCAGTCCGTGTACTTCACCGTGGAGACGGTGGCCACGGTGGGCTACGGCGACCTCAGCTTCAGCGGCCAGTCCACCTGGTTCGTCGTCTTCGGCATCGTCCTGATCGTGCTGGGTGTGGCGCTCGTCTCCACCGTGTTCGCCCTCTTCACCAACTTCCTGGTGAGCCGCCGCATCGACCGGTCGCTCGGGCGGGGCAAGGTGCCGGGCATGACCGGCCACGTGGTGGTGGTGGGCCTCGGCGCGGTCGGCGTGCGGGTGGTGGAAGGGCTGGTGGCCGAGGGGCGGCGGGTGGTGGTGGTCGAACGGGATGCCGACAACCGCTACCTCGCCCGGGCCAGGGCACTCGACGTGCCGGTGGTCATCGCCGACGCCACCCAGCGCCAGACCCACGCCACCGTCAACCTGGCCGACGCGTCGGCCGTGGCCATCCTCACCAGCGCCGACCTCACCAACATCGAGACGGGCCTGGCCGTGCGCGAGTCGCTGGGCGACCGCTGGGACGAGGTGCCGGTGGTGGTGCGCGTCTTCGACCGCGACCTGGCCCGCATGATGGAGCGGAGCTTCGGGTTCCGTCACGTGCGCTCCACGTCGGCCCTGGCCGCCCCCTGGTTCGTGGGGGCGGCCCTCGGCCTCGATGTCCTCGAGACCTTCTTCGTCGACCAGCAGCCCTTCCTGGTCGGCCGCCTGACGATCGCGCCGGGAGGGGGACTGCAGGGGCTGGCCATGCAGGACCTGTCCGCCCGCACCCGGGTGGTGGCGCTGGCCCGGGCGGGCACCGACGGCACCCTCGAGCACCCGCCGCGCCGCGGCACCCGCTTCCAGGGGGGCGACCGGGCGTATCTGCTCGGGCCCTATGACGAGCTGCTCGACGTCCTGCGGCGGGCCCAGCGTCCGGCCGACGCCTGAGGAGGGGCGTGCAGGCGTCGCCGGTCCCACGTGTGACGCGGGCCGGGGTCGGACGATGGAGGGGGTGACCGGGTGCGGCCGGTGCGCTGACGTGCGCGCCGCCGCCGACCGGTTCGGACCAGACGACGCCGGGGGGAACGATGACGACGATGCGCAGGATGGTGACGGCCGCCGTCGGCCTGTCCGTAGTGGCAGCCTGGCTGGTGGCGGTGCCCGAGGCGGCCGGAGCCGACCCGGTGCCGGTGCAGCTCGTCCTCGGCCAGGGCCAGGCGTTCGCGATCCTCGGGTATTCGTGCGGTGGGATCCAGGAGACGGTCACGACCGGCGGCTTCGACCCGGTCTCCGGCTACCCCACCGGGGTGGTGGACCTGCGCACCACCTGCGGCGGGAGCGGACGGGGCGGCGGCTACCACTCGACCACGTACACCGCCTCGGCCGACGTCGTCTGGGACCTGACCGGTGCCACGGTGTCGGTGGCGGTCCCGGCCCTCGGGACGCCGACCGGCCCGGGCTTCACGGCGTACGACGCGTCCGGCAACGAGGTCTACAACTCGGGCCCGTCCGCGTTCCTGCTCCTGGCGCCCGGGTACACCCCGGTGCCCCGCGTGACCGCGGTGTCGGTGGCCCAGGGACCGGCCGCCGGGGGGACGGCGGTGACCGTCACCGGGACCGGCTTCACCGCGGCCACCGCCGTGAGCTTCGGGTCGGTGCCGGCCGCCAGCTTCACCGTCACGTCGGACACCTCGATCACCGCGGTCGCGCCCGCGGTACCACCGGGGACAGTCGACGTGACCGTCACCTCGGCCGGTGGCACCGACACCACCGGACCAGCCGACCGGTTCACCTTCGTGGTCTCGCCGACCATCACCTCGCTCAGCCCCGCGTCGGGCCCGCTCAACGGTGGTAACCCGGTGGTCGTGACGGGCACCGGCCTGGCCGCCGTCACGTCGGTGACCATCGGCGGCGCGTACGCAGCGGTCACGTCCCAGGACGACGGCTCACTGACCGTCACCGCGCCACCCGGCGAGTCGGTGGACGGCGCCTCGCTCCAGGTGGCCTCGGTGGGCGGGTCGGCGTCTGCCGCCTACACCTACACGGCTCCCGACCTGTGCGGCCCCGGCTGCGTGTTCACCAGCCCGGCCGCAGCCTCGGCGTCGACCGGCGTGCCCTTCAGCTTCACCGTCGCCGCCAGCGGGGGAGTCACACCGTCCTTCACGGCCAAGGGGAGGCTGCCGAGCGGCGTCACCTTCGCCGACGACTTCGACGGCACGGCCACCCTGTCGGGTATGCCGGTGGCCGGCCGGCGCCCGGCGGCCGGTACGTACCGGCTCAAGGTGACGGCCACGTTTGCCTACGGCACGGCGGTGAAGCGGGTCGTCCAGCACCTGGTGCTGACCGTCACCTGATCGGGGCCGGGTACCCTGTGGGGTACGCGATCCGGAGGTGTCCCGTGGAGCTGCCCGAAGAGGTTGTCAACGACCTGCGCAAGCGCCTGCGCCGCGCCGGCGGCCAGGTCCAGGCGGTCGAGAAGATGCTGGCCGAGGGACGCGAGTGCCGGGACGTGGTCACCCAGCTGAGCGCAGCCATCAACGCGCTGGAGCAGACCGGCTTCCGGCTGATCGCCTCAGGGCTCACCTACTGCCTCGAGCACCCGGACGAGTCGGCGGCCTCGGGCTACCCCCTCGACGAGGTGCAGCGGCTCTTCACGAAGCTGGCCTGATCAGCGCGCGCGCCGTCGAGGTGCGGGCCGCCTCCGCCGCCCGCCAGGTGGCCAGTCCGCCGTCGAGGTTGCGGGCCTTCAGCCCCGACTCGTGGAGGAGCTCGGTGGCCGTGTGCCCGCGCTGGCCGACCTGGCAGAAGACCAGGAACGGCCCGGTGCCGAGGTCGTGCAGGTCGCGTCGCAGGTCGTCGAGGGGTGCCGAGACCGCCCCCTCGATGGTTCCCGACCGGTGCTCGGCATCGGTCCGCACGTCGAGCAGCGTCCAGCCGTCCTCGACCAGCCCGGCAACCTCCTCCGGCTCGACCACGTCGCACTCGCCCGAGAGGATGTTCTCGGACATGTAGCCGAGCATGTTCACGGGGTCCTTGGCCGACGAGAACGGCGGGGCGTAGGCGAGCTCGAGGTCGGCCAGGGCAGGCGCCCGCAGGCCGGCCGTCATGGCCGTGGCCAGGACGTCGATGCGCTTGTCGACGCCGGCACCCCCGACCGCCTGCGCCCCGAGGATGGTGCCGTCACGGGGGTCGAACAGCAGCTTCAGGGACATCTGCTCGGCGCCCGGGTAGTACGTGGCGTGGCTCCACGGGTGGGCATGGATGCAGCGGTACGGCCGTCCCGCCGCCCGCAGCCGGGCCTCGTTCCAGCCGGTCATGGCGGCCGTGGCGCCGAAGATCTTGACGATGGCCGTGCCCAGCGACGGCGCCGGCGGGCGTTCGAGTCCGGCGATGTGGTCGGCCACCCGCCGGCCCTGGCGGTTGGCCACGTTGGCCAGCGCCACCAGCGAGGGCCCTCCGCTGACCGAGTCGGTCTTCTCCACCGCGTCGCCGACCGCGTAGACGTCCGGATGGCTGGTACGCCCGCCGCCGCCCACCGCGATGCCGCCGTGGGGCCCGAGGTCGAGCCCTGCCATGGCAGCCAGCCGCGTGTCCGGCCGGACGCCGATGGAGCCGACGACGAGCTCGGCCGGCAGCACCCGTCCATCGGCCAGGGCGACGGCGTCGTCGCTCACCGCGGTGACGGCGGCCCCCGTCACGACGTCGACGCCGTTGGCCAGGAGCTCGGCCTCGACCAGCACGGCCAGCTCGGGGTCGAGCGGTGTCAGCACCTGTGGGGCGGCCTCGACCACGGTCACCGCGATGCCGGACCGGGCGAGGTTCTCGGCCGTCTCCAGGCCGATGAAACCGGCGCCCACGACCACGGCGGTCCGAGGGCGGGTGGTGACGTCGCGGGCCAGGCGCTCGGCGTCCTCCACCGTCCGCAGCGACCGGACCCGGTCGAACCCCGGGATGGGCGGGCGGACGGGAACGGCTCCGGGACTGAGCACGAGCTTGTCGAAGGGGACCGGGGAGGTGGACCCGTCGGCCGTGGACCGCACGGTCACGGTGTGGCCGACGACGTCGATGCCCACCACCTCGCTGTCGACCCGGACGTCCAGGCGGAACCGCTCGTGCAGCCGTTGCGGCGTCTGGAGCAGCAGGTCGTCCTCGTCCTCGATGACGCCGCCGACGAAGTAGGGCAGGCCGCAGTTGGCGTAGGAGACGTGGCCGGACCGCTCCAGCACGATGATCTCGGCCGACTCGTCGAGCCGCCGCAGGCGCGTGGCGGTCGACATCCCACCGGCCACTCCGCCGATGATCACGACCCGGAGGGGTCGGCCGGTGTCGTCGGGGGCGGGCAGGGGTGCATCGGTCGTCATGGAGACATCCTCGGTCGGGTGCGGTGCGCGGCGAAAGGGGCGTTGGACTCTGTTCAGTATACCCCCTGGGGTACTACATTGTCCGCCATGGAACGGCGTGTCCGGGCAGCGGTGGCCGAGCGGCGGACTGGGGGTGCCGCGTGCACCGGATCGTGATCCTCGGGGGCGGCACCGGCGGCACGTTGGCCGCCAACCGACTGCGCAGGGGCTATACCTCCGACGAGGCGTCGATCACCGTGGTCGACCAGGACGACGTGCACGTCTACCAGCCGGGCCTGCTCTTCGTGCCGTTCGGCCTGACCCATCCCGAGGACATCGTCCGCCCGCGCGGCCGTCAGCTGCGGGCCGGTATCGACTACCGGACCACCGGGGTGGACCGGGTGGAGGCGGCCGACCGGACGGTGGTCCTGACCGACGGGTCGAGCCTCCCCTACGACGTCCTGGTGGTCGCCACCGGTGCCGTCCTCGCCCCGGAGGAGACCGAGGGCCTGACCGGGGCCGGCTGGATGGAGCGCGTGTTCACCTTCTACACCCGCGAGGGCGCCGCCGGCCTCGAGCGCGCGCTCGACGCCTTCGACGGTGGTCGCCTCGTCGTGAACGTGGTCGACCTCCCGATCAAGTGCCCCGTCGCCCCGCTGGAATTCTGCTTCCTGGCCGACTGGTTCCTGCGCGAGCGCGGGGTGCGCGACCGGGTCGAGCTGACCTACGTGACCCCGCTCGACGGTGCCTTCACCAAGCCGGTGGCGTCCGAGCGGCTCGGGGGCATGCTGGCCGAACGCGACATCGACCTGGTGACCGAGTTCAACACGGGCGAGGTGGACGGGACGGGAGGCCGGCTCGTCTCCTTCGACGATCGCGTCGTGCCCTTCGACCTCGCCGTGGTGGTGCCGGCCCACAGCGGCGCACCCTGTATCGCCCGGTCGGACGGCCTCGGCGACGAGCTCGGCTTCGTGGCGACCGACGAGCACACGCTGCGGTCGTCGGCCTTCCCCGAGGTGTTCGTGCTGGGCGACGCCGCCGCGCTCCCGATCTCCAAGGCCGGGTCGGTCACCCACTTCGAGGGCGAGGTGCTGGTGGAGAACGTGCGGCGACACCTGGCCGGTGAGCCGCTCGACGCCAGCTACGACGGCCACGCCAACTGCTTCATCGAGACCGGGTTCCACAAGGCGATGCTCATCGACTTCAACTACGACACCGAGCCGCTCCCCGGGCACTTCCCCTCCGACGTGGGCCTGCCCCTACTGAAGGAGTCCCACCTCAACCACCTCGGCAAGCTGCTGTTCCAGTGGGTCTACTGGCACAGTCTCCTGCCCGGCCGCGACCTGCCCGGCGTCCACAGCACGATGCCGCGGCGCGGCAAGCACCGCCCCACCACCGCCAGCCAGGAGGACGCACCATGACCGTCAGCACGATCGCCGGGGTCGACGTGGACCTCAACGACGAGGGGTTCCTGACCGACCCTTCGCAGTGGACCGAGGACGTGGCCGTCGAACTGGCCCGGGCCGAGGGCATCGAGCCGCTCACCGAGCGCCACTGGGAGGTCATCCGCTTCATGCGGGCCGAGTACGAGGCGAAGGGCACGGGCCCCACCGTGCGCATGCTCGGGAAGACGTCCGGGGTCCCGGTCAAGGAGCTCTACCAGCTGTTCCCGAAGGGCCCCGCCAAGCTGGCGGCCAGGATCGCCGGCATCCCCAAGCCGCGCGGCTGCATCTGACCACGCCCGGAGACGGGCACCCCCGACCAAGGAGCACACCATGCCGGACCAGATCGAGAAGGTGTCGATCATCATCTCCAAGGGATCCCTCGAGGGGATCTATCCGGGCCTCATCATGGCCAACGGCGCCCGGGCCGAGGGTATCGAGGCCAACCTCTTCTTCACGTTCTTCGGCCTCGACGCCATCCACCGCGAGCGCCTCGACCACATCAAGGTGGCGGCGGTGGGGAACCCGGGCATGCACATGGCGAGCCTGGTGGGCGTGCTCCCGGGGATGTCGGCCATCGCCACCCACATGATGGAGAAGAAGATGGAGTCCTTCGACATCCCGGGCATCCCGGAGTTCATGGAGCTCATCGGCGACACCGGCTGCGGGATGTACGCCTGCAAGGCGTCCGTCGACCTCTTCGGGTTCACCGCGGCGGACTTCATCGAGCAGGTGCAGGGGATCATCACCGTGGGCGAGTTCTACGAGATCGCCGCCGGCGGGGAAATCATCTTCACGTGAGTGGGGCCGAGCCGGGGCCGAGATACCCTTAGAGGTATGTGTAGAGCTGTGACCTGCCCCCGTTGCGGACGCCCGACCTGGAAGGGCTGCGGCCTCCACGTCGAGCAGGTGCTGGGCCACGTGCCCCCCGACGAGCGCTGCGCCTGCGGAACGGCCCGGCAGGCGGGCAGAAAGCGCTGGTTCGGCCGCTGACCCCCGAGGGGCCTCCGCTCAGCTGCGGGGCCGCGGGTGGTGACCGGGCCGACCGGCGCCGGTGTCGTCGTCCTGGTTGACCACCTCGACCACCGGCTCGGGGCGGTCGTCGAACTCGGTGCGCAGCGCCCGGGACATCACCGCGTGCTGGAGGTACAGCGTCGTGATGTAGGTCAGCTCGAGGATCTCCTCGTCCGGCAGCGCCGCCCGCAGGGCGTCGAAGAGCCCATCGGGCACCCGCCCGTGGTCGAGGGCGAGGCAGTCGGTGTAGGCGAGCACCAGGCGCTGGGTGGGGTCGAAGCAGTCGGCGGCCGCCCAGTGGGGCACCGCCGCGATGGCCTCCTCCGACACCCCGAGCCCCCGCAACGACTTGCAGTGCTGCGAGTAGACGAACTGGCTGCCCGTCGCCCAGCCGACCCGGGACTGGGCCAGCTCGCGCAGCACCGGGTCGAGCAGCCGTTTGGGGCTCTGGTAGAGACCGAAGCCCTGGACGGAGTGCTCGAGGACGTCCGGCACCAGTGCGAAGACGGTCCACCAGTCGCCAGGGGTGCCGTCGGACGTGCCCGGCTCGGCCACCGGGTCGCGGTCCTCGAACAGCAGGTCGTACATGACGGTGACGATGGGCGCCTGCGCCTCGGCGCGCGGCACCTGGCGGAGCCTGGGCACCGCCGCGTCAGGCCCGGGCCGCGTCGACGGCGCGGGCCGGCGCGTGGGAGACGTCCGCCGGTCCGAGCTCCCGGGTCCAGCAGGCGAACTCGAGAAGGATGCCGTCGGGGTCCTGGAAGTAGATCGAGCGGACGAAGACGCCGGGGTGGAGGTCGTCGGCGATGCCCCACTCGCTGTCGTCGTGGTTGGCGACGTCGGTGCAGTCGATGCCGGCGGCGCGCAGCCGGTCGCGGTACTGGTCGATCCGCTCGGGCGGCACGGCGAAGGCGACGTGGTTCATGGAGCCGACCGCGCTGGTGAGACTGCCCTGGTCGGGCCGGCCGGTCGGTGCGGACACCCCGGGCACGCCGTCGGGTGCGTCGGGGAACCAGAAGAAGGCCAGGGCGTCGCCACCGCCGCAGTCGAGGAAGAAGTGCTGGCCCATGCCGGCGGGGAGGTCGATGGTCTTGATCAGCGGCATACCCAGGACGTTGGTGTAGAAGTCCACCGTCCGCTCCATGTCGCGGCAGACCAGGGCCAGGTGGTTGATGCCCCGGAACTCGAAGCCGACGTCACCTGCGCCGTCCGACGGTGGGTGCTCGTTGTCCATGGTGGTCCTCCCGACGCCTCCGGCACGGCGACCCACCCGCGCAGGCACCGTCCGCCGCTCCACCGTACCGCCGGCCCCGGCACCCCGCCCGGGCACCGGCGGTCAGAGGTCGTCGAGGAGGGCCGTCGCGTCGAGGTCCAGCACCTGCTGGGCGTGGCGGCGGGTGTTGGTGAGGAACATCTCGTCGCCGCGTGCGGTCTGCCGCACCATCATCGAGGCGCCCACCGACATCATGAGGCCGCCGAAGCTCTCCCGTCGGTAGTCGCGGCGCAGGTCGTCCAACCCGTAGCCGGTCACGCCGTGGCCGAGCAGCGCCTCGTGGTAGCCGGCCAGCAGGTCGTCGACGTGCGCCCTCCGCACTCCGGGCTCCAGGCTGCCGCCGACGAAGTAGGCGACGTCGTAGGCGGCGGCACCCCAGTTGACCGTCTGGTAGTCGACGACCACCGGGTCGCCACCGTCGGGCGGGAACAGCATGTTGTCGAGGCGGAAGTCGGCGTGGACCACGGTGGCCGGGCCCCGTGGCCGGGCCATCCACGCACCGAGCCGAGGCAGGAACGCCTCGAGCACGGCCACGTGGGCGGGGTCGAGACGATCGCCGTAGCGCTCGACGAATCCAGGGAAGACGCCGGTCACGATCGACGCGGTGAACTCGTCGCCCTCCGGGGTCGACCGGTTCATCCACCCGCTGGCCGCCAGCTCGGGCGCCTCCCAGCAGGGGCCGTGGAGTCCGGCGAGCTGGTGGAGGGCGGCCGCGGCGGTGGGGGCGTCGCAGCCGGCCAGCTCGTCCCCCTGGTCGGCCCCGACGACGTCCTCGAGCAGGAGGGTGAACCAGGCCTCCTCCGGGTCGACGGCGGCGAAGAGCAGGCCCGGCCGGCGGGCCGCCACCCGTGGGGCGACTTCGGCGTAGAAGCGCACCTCCACCTCGTAGGCGCGCATGATCCGTCCGGTGGCGTGGCTCTGGGCGTCGCCGGAGGTGAACTTGCCGATAACGGTGGCCGGACCGGCGCCGGCCGGCTCGTAGGTGAGCCCGAAGCGCACGGTGTCGGCCATCTGCCCGGTGCCCACCGGGTCCGCGTCGATCCCGACCACCCGGGCGCCGGTGGGGAGCAACCCCCGGTCCGCCAGGACGCCCGTCAGCCACGCCGCGTCCACGTCCGCCGGGCTCCGTCGCACGTCCGTCGGGCCCCCGGCCGCCACCGCGTCCCGTCCGCTCACCGACCGGTCTCCATCCGTCCCGCTCCCCCTGTCGCCCGACACGGCGACTCCCGGCAAGCTATCCCGGAGCGGGGGACTCCGGCGGGCCCCGTCACCCGAGGTCGGCGGCGGCACGGGCGAGCAGGCGCTGGAGGTGGAGCCCCCGGGCCGCGTCGAGGGCGTGGGGGCGGCCCGAGCGGGCGGTGGCCACGAACTCGTCGACCAGGACCGGGGCGGCGGACCCCGACACGCCGGTCGTGTCCACCTCGAGGACGCCACCGGTGGTGTGGACCTCGACGCCGGCCCGGGGCGGCTCGAGTCGGCTGTAGGCGGTCAACGACGCCTCGCTGACCGCGCCGCTCTCGTGCTCGAGCAGGAGCCCCACCCACCGGTGGGGGTGGCCGTGGGCCCGGATGCCCACCACCGGTCCGAGGGCGGCGTCGAGCAGGTCGACCACGTGCGGCCCGAGGTCGGACAGGGGCCCTTCACGCAGGCGCCAGGGTGTCGCGAACATCCCGCCCAGGAAGCCCCCGGTCAGGAACCAGCCGCGGCCGCCGAGCACCTCGGCGCCCGACAGCCCGGCAAGCAGCTGCCGCACCTCGGGCGCGTAGCGCCATGTCAGCACCATCTGGGTCGGGACTCCGGTGTCCGCCACCACGTCGGCCAGCCGCTGGGCGGCGTCCAGGTCCAGGGCCAGGGGCTTCTCCAGCAGCAATGCCCGCCCGGCCCGGGCGGCGGGGACGGCCAGCTCGGCCTGCACGTCCGGCGGCACGGCGAAGGCGACGGCGTCGACGGCGCCGAGGAAGGCGTCGAAGGAGGTGCTGGCGAGCGCGCCGTAGGGGGCGGCGACCTCGACGGCCGCCTCCTCCCGTCGGGCCCAGACCGCGGCCAGCTCGACCTCGGGGTGGGCCGCCAGGGCCGGGGCATGGAAGAGCCGGGCCCACGGTCCGGCGCCGGCCACGCCGACCCGCAGCGGTGCCGGTCCGGTCGGCACGGACGGCCTCAGTCCACCCCCGCCAGGCGCGGGGCGACGGTCAGCCCGCCGTCGACCCGCAGCACCTGCCCGTTGACGAAGGAGGCCAGGTCGGACAGGAGGAAGCCCACCGCGTGCGCGATGTCCTCCGGCGTGCCCAGGCGCCCGAGCGGGTTCTGCTCGGCCAGCCGGGCCCGGCCCGCCTCGGGCACCCCGCGGGCGGCCGTCTCGGTGAGGATGAAGCCCGGGGCCACCGCGTTGCAGCGGATGCCGTCCCGGCCGTACCGGGTGGCGACGTGGCGCACCAGCTGCTCGACGGCGGCCTTGGACACGCCGTAGGCCACCCGCCGGTGCTCGCCGATCGACGCCGAACCGGACGAGATGCAGACGATCGACCCGCCGCCCCTCGCCCGCATCAGGGGGAGGACGGCGCGGACCAGCAGCAGGCCGCCGGTGGCGTTGACGGCCAGCACCCGGTCCCACGTGGCCAGGTCGACGTCCTCGGCGTCGAGGTCCGTCCGGAAGTCGGTCCACGCCGCGTTGTGGTCGAGCAGGTCGACACCGCCGAAGCGGTCTGCCGTGGCCTCCACCGCGTCGGCCACCGCGTCCGGGTCGGACACGTCGCAGGTGAGACCCAGCGCCTCGTACCCGGCGCCCTCGAGCTCGTCGGCCAGGACACGGGCGGCGTCGCCGTCCCGGTCGGTGACGGCCACCCGCGCGCCGAGCCGGCAGAGGTGCCGGGCGGTGGCGGCCCCGATGCCTCGTCCGGCGCCGGTCACCACGGCCACCCGCCCGTCGAGGCGCCCGTCGATGTGCTCCCGGCCGTCGGGGGGAGTCGTGGTGTCGGCCATGGGGGCACGGTAGTCAATCGGCCCCGGACGGGTCGGACACCCCCGCCGCTACCGTGGCCGTGACACCCCCGTCCGCCACCGCAGGAGAAACCCGTGCCCGACGCCCTCCCCACCCTCCGTGCCTCCGTCGACCACCTGGCCGCCGTGGCCGGCGGGCTCGACCCCGCCCAGGTGGGGACGCCGGCCTATCCGTCCGAGTGGACGGTCGCCGACACCCTGTCCCACCTCGGCTCCGGCGCGGTGATCTTCCAGCGGATCCTGGACGACGCGCTGGGGGGACGGGAGACGCCGGGCGACGCCTTCCCGGCGGTGTGGGACGAGTGGAATGCCAAGCCGCCGCCGGCCCAGGCGGCGGACGCCCTGGTGGCCGACCGGGCACTGCTCGACCGCCTCGACGGCCTGGGTCCCTCGGACCGGGCCCGCTTCCGCACCTCGTTCGGCCCCATGGAGGTCGACTTCGACGGGCTCGTCGGCCTCCGGCTCAACGAGCACGTGCTGCACACGTGGGACGTGGAGGTGGCGCTCGACCCGACGGCCACGCTCCCGCCCGACGCCGCCGCGGCCGTCGTCGACGGCCTGGCCCGGGTCGCCGGGTTCACGGCCAGGCCGACGGGGGACGAGCGGACCATCGACATCGTCACCACCGAGCCCCGGCGGGGCGTGGCGGTGGTGCTGAAGGCCGACTCCGTCGTGTTCGAGTACGGCGAACCGTCGGACGGGCCCGACCTGGTGCTGACGGCGGAGGCCTGCATCCGGCTCGTCTACGGCCGGCTCGACCGGGACCACGCCGGCGGTGCGCCCGAGGGCCCGGTGCTCGACGAGCTCCGGCGGGTGTTCCCCGGGGTGTAGGGGGTCAGGCGGGCCCCGACGGCGTGCCGGTGCCGGCCATGAGGGCGGCCGTCCCGCCGTGCGCGGCCAGGAGCAGCTCGATGTCGGTGGCCGGCACCGGGCGGGCGAAGACGTAGCCCTGACCGTGGTCGCACCCGTGGGCCCGGAGCCCGTCGATCTGGGCCTGGTGCTCGATCCCCTCGGCCAGGGTCACGAGGCCCAGGGTGTGCCCGAGCTCGACCAGGGTGTGGATGAGGGCGGCGGCGTCGGGCGAGGCGTGCATCTCCGCCACGAAGGCCCGGTCGATCTTGAGCACGTCGGCCGGGAACTGCCGCAGGTAGGCCAGTGACGAGTAGCCGGTGCCGAAGTCGTCGATGGCGATGCGGACGCCGAGCTCCTTCAGGCTGGCCAGACGGGCCACGGTGGCGTGGGCATCCTTCATCAGCACCGTCTCGGTGATCTCGATGACCAGGTCGTCGGCGTCCAGGCCGTGGCGGTCGAGGGCGGAGCGGACGTCTTGGACGAACGAGTCGGACTCGAGCTGGCGCATCGACACGTTGATGGACATCGAGAGCCGACGGCCGACGGCCGCCCACCGGGCCAGCTGGGCGCAGGCCTCGTCGAGGACCCATCGGCCGACCTCGACGATCTGGCCGCTGTCCTCGAGCACGGGGATGAACCGGTCCGGTGTCAGCAGCCCCTTGGTCGGGTGGTTCCAGCGGATCAAGGCCTCCACGCCCTGGATGCGCAGGTCGTCCAAGTCGACGATGGGCTGGTAGAGGAGAGCGAACTGTCGGGCCCGGAGCCCCGTGTCGAGCTCCGTCCGGAGGGCGAGGCGGTCGTTGGCGGCCAGCTGCATCTCGGCCTCGAAGACGACGGCGGTGTCGCGTCCGGCCGCCTTGGCCCGGTAGAGGGCGATGTCCGCGTCGCGCAGCAGGTCCTGGGAGGAGTTGCGGTCCCCCACGGCGATCCCCACGCTGGCCGACACGGTCAGGGCCACGGACTCGAAGCCCTCCACGTAGAAGGCCGGTCGGAGCACCTGGCGGATGCGGTCGGCGATGGCCCCGGGGCCGTCGGCCAGCGACACGCCGTCGGCCAGGACGACGAACTCGTCGCCTCCGAGGCGGCCGACGGTGTCGCTGGTGCGGAGCAGACCCACCAGCCGCCCGGCGACGGCCTGGAGCAGGCGGTCGCCCGCCTCGTGCCCGAGGGAATCGTTGGTGTCCTTGAAGTTGTCGAGGTCGATGAAGAAGGCCGCCACCGGCTCGCCCGTGCGCCGGGCCCGGACCAGCATCTGGTCGGCCCGGTCGAGGATCAGCTGGCGGTTGGCCAGCCCGGTCAGGGGGTCGTGCAGGGCGCGGTGGGAGAGCAGCTCCTCGAACTTCTTGCGCTCGGTGATGTCGCGCACGTTGGTGACGTAGCCGCCGACCGAGGGCCGGTGGAGCTGGTTGGAGATGGCCGCCTCGACGTCGCGGTGGCCGCCCCCGCGCCGCAGCATGCGGAACTCCAGGACGGCGGTACCCGGCGAGGCGTGGAACTCCTCGCCGAGGCGCAGGCGCAGGTAGTCCTGGTCGTCGGGGTGGACGTAGTCGGTGGCCCGCCGCCCGACCAGGGCCAGGGGGCGGTAGCCGAGCAGCTGCTCCACGGCCGGCGAGAGGTACCGGAAGAACCCCTCGCCGTCGATGATCATGGTGACGTCGGAGGAGTTCTGGATGAGGGAGCGGAACCGGTCCTCGCTGAGGCGGACGGCCACCTCGGCCTCCTCCTTCTGCTCCATGGTGGCCCCGGCCATGCGGACCACGAACACCAGGACGAAGGCTCCCATGACGGACAGTGCCACCGACTGGCCGAGGGTGAGCTCCGAGGGGAGCACGCCGGCCCAGATGCCGAGCAGCCCCACCGCCATGCCGGCCAGGCTCCAGACCGTCACGGACACCCACGACCGCGAGCCGCACTTGGCGATGACCTCGAGGGCGATGAAGGCGTAGGCGCCCCACATCACCGGGCCCCAGCCGGTCAGGAAGATGACGGCCGTGACCGCACCCACCTGGACGGCGACCCGCAGGTTGAGCGACAGGGTGTCGGGGCGCCGGTCGTAGAGCCGGTCCACCACGAAGTTGCACGCCGGGACGGCCACGAAGACGCCGAGCCAGATCCAGGCGGACTCGCGGGTGATGTACCCGACGTGCATCAGGACGAGGATGGCGCAGAAGGCCAACGGGCCCATCAGGTAGCCGAGCAGGGCGGGGTCGATCATGGCCCGCGCCGCGCTGGTGGACGCCGGTCCCGTCGCCACCATGCCGTCCCCTCCGGGCCGGGCGGTCGCCTGGTCTTCCATGTCCCCTCCGCCGGCTCGCTGCCTGACCTCCGGTCACGGAACATCGACGCGAACGGCGGACAACTTGAGTTGTCACCGGGGTCCGGGGTGGCCCCGGGTCCCGGGGCGGGCTGCCGTCGTCCCTGGTCAGGCGGGGCGACGGTAGACGAGCCCGCGCACGTAGGCGGCCTGGCCGACGTGCTGGAGGTCGTCGGCGATGACGCTCACGATCCGGACCAGTGTGGTGACCGGGGGGTCCCACCGGGTGTCCACCACCCGGTCGAGGTCGGCCTCGGTGAGCGTGCCCAGATAGGCGAGCGTGGCGGCGTGGACGTCCTCGAAGTAGTCGAGCAGGACCCGGGCCTCGGCCACGACGAGGGCCACCTGGTCGGTGTCGTGCCCGTAGCCGGTGTCCGAGGGGTCGAGCGGCAGGGCCATGGCGTCGGCCCACCCGCCCTCGAGCCAGCGCTGGCCGACGCCGGCCAGGCCGGCGATGTGGTCGTCCTGGATCCGGGTCAGGTGCCAGGCCAGCCAGGCGATCGAGTTCGACTCGCTGTCGGGCCGGAAGGCCAGCTCCTCGACCGACAGGCCGTTGACGGCGGGGTGAACGCCGTCCCGGATGCGTTCGAACGCGTCGATCAGGAACTCGGTGGTGCTGCCCATGGTGGTGTCCTCCTCGTCCGGTGTGCGCCGGACCCAGCATGGCCCGCCGGCGGTCCGTCGGCACGCCCGGCCCGTCGGCGGGCCGCGGTGGGTAGGTTGGGACCGCCGCCGGCCGTCGGAGGCCGCAGCGGCAAGGGAGGACGCACCCATGGCCGAGACCTGTACCCACCTCGACGCGCTGTCCGACGTGACGCCGTCCGGCGACGGCTGCGAGGAGTGCCTGCGCGACGGTGGCCGCTGGGTCCACCTGCGGCTGTGCATGACCTGTGGCCACGTCGGTTGCTGCGACAGCTCGCCCGCCCGGCACGCCACCGCCCACGTCGCCGACCACCCGGACCACCCGGTCATCCGTTCCTACGAGCCGGGTGAGGACTGGTGGTGGTGCTACCCGGACGAGCTGCTGTTCGAGGTCGACGGGGCACCGCCGGCCCCGTCCCACCCCTGAGCGCCCACCGCGCCTCGGCGGTTGTGCGAGGGGGTGCTGCCGGCTGCGCCCGGCCGTCGTTTAGCGTCGGCGGCGGACGGTGCGTAGCGTGCGGGTCCGACGTGGCCGTCCGTGCCGGGGCAAGGGCCGGACGGCGCCCTGAGGAGAGGTGGACGATGCGGCAGTTGAGACGGCTGGCGGCAGCGGCCGTGGTGGTGGCGGCCCTGGGGATGACGGGCGCGCTGGCGTCGGTCGTGACGGCCACCCCGGTGGGGGCGGCGTCACCGCCGACCGGCTACCCGTGGGTCGCCCACCCGCCCGCCAACGTCGGCCCGGGCGTCGACAACACCCTGACCGCCGTGTCCTGCGTCGGCGGCAACGTCTGCACGGCGGTCGGCTACACCAATGCCGGCAAGGCCGACCAGACCCTGGGCGAGCTCTGGAACGGCACGACGTGGACCGTGGAGCCCAGCCAGAACACGGCACCGACCAAGAACAACGACCTCTACGGCGACTCCTGCGTCGCCACCACCTTCTGTATGGCCGTTGGCGCCGGCACCACCAAGTACGCCATCCAGACCCTCGTCGAGCAGTGGGACGGCGGCGGGTGGAATACGGTGGCGAGCCCGGACACCAGCCTGGTCGAGCCCCAACAGCTCTACGGGGTGTCCTGCTCCTCTCTCACGTTCTGCGTGGCCGTGGGCTCGTCCCAGTCCGTCGCCGGGTCGACGGACACGCTGGTCGAGCGGTGGGACGGGACGGCCTGGTCCATCGTGCCGAGCCCCGACCAGGGTCCCGCCGGGTTCTCCGAGCTGACCGGGGTGTCCTGCCTGGCCGCCAACTGGTGCACGGCGGTCGGCGACTACTTCAACGGATCCGTCAGCCAGACCCTGGTGGAGGCCTGGAACGGGTCGGTGTGGTCGGTCGTCCCGAGTCCCGACCCGTCGGCCACGGTGACGAGCATGCTCACCTCCGTCGCCTGCGCGTCGCCGGCGGCCTGCACGGCGGTGGGGTACGCCACCGCCGGTGGCGGCTACCAGAGCCTGGCCATGGCCTGGAACGGCGCCACGTGGACGGCCATGACGGTACCGGCCACCGGGCCCGACGACGACGACCTGCTCCAGTCGGTGGCCTGCGGCTCACCCACGTCGTGCACGGCGGTCGGCTCGTCGTCGCCCGACGGGGAGACGTACGCCAACCTGGTCGAGCAGTGGGACGGCGGGGCCTGGTCGGCGGTGCCCACCCCGCCCTCGCCGTCCGCCTCCGACGACGGCGAGCTGCTGGGCGTGGCCTGCACCGGGACGTGGGCCTGCACCGCGGTCGGTGACACCCCGGACGACTCGCCCATCCTGACCCAGGCCTTCGCGGTGGAGCCGGGCTACTGGATGGTGGCCAGCGACGGCGGCATCTTCTCGTTCGGCTCCTCGGCCTTCTTCGGCTCGATGGGCGGCAAGCCGCTCGCCCAGCCGATCGTCGGCTTCGCCCCGACGCCGGACCGCCAGGGCTACTGGATGGTGGCCAGCGACGGCGGCATCTTCGCCTTCGGCGACGCCACCTTCTACGGGTCCATGGGCGGCAAGCCCCTCAACCGGCCCATCGTCGGGATCGCCACCACCCCGGACGGCAGGGGGTACTGGGAGGTGGCCAGTGACGGCGGCATCTTCGCCTTCGGCGACGCCACCTTCTACGGGTCGATGGGGAACAGGCCCCTCAACCAGCCCATCGTCGACATCACCACAACGGCCGACGGCAGGGGCTACTGGGAGGTGGCCAGCGACGGCGGCATCTTCGCCTTCGGCGACGCCACCTTCTACGGGTCGATGGGCGGCACGCCGCTCAACCAGCCCATCGTCGGCATCACCACCACCCCCGGCGGCGCCGGCTACTGGATGGTGGCCAGCGACGGCGGCATCTTCGCCTTCGGCGACGCCCGGTTCTACGGCTCGACGGGCGGGACCCCGCTGAACCGGCCCATCGTCGGCATCACCACCACGGTGGACGGCGCCGGCTACTGGATGGTGGCCAGCGACGGCGGCATCTTCGCCTTCGGCGACGCCCAGTTCTACGGCTCGATGGGTGGCACGCCGCTCGCCCAGCCGATCGTCCAGATGGGCTGACGCCGGTCCTCCCGTAGACTCGTCGCTTTCCGAGCGACCACCGAGGGGTGTCCCCATGACCTACTGCCTGGCCATCCGGCTCGAGGAGGGACTCGTCTTCCTCGGCGACTCCCGCACCAACGCGGGGGTGGACAACGTGAGCACCTACCGCAAGGTGCACCTCTTCCAGCCGGACCCCGACCGCATCTTCGTGCTCGAGTCGGCCGGCAACCTGGCCACGACCCAGGAGGTGCTGGACCGCATCCACCAGGACCTCACCGACCCCGGTGCCCGGGAGAGCCTGGCCACCGTGAACCACCTGTTCGAGGCCGCGCTCTACGTCGGCCGGCTCAGCCGGGAGGTGGCGGCCAGCCACCGCGACGCCCTCGACCAGATCGGGGCCGACGGCACGGCCACCTTCCTGCTCGGCGGCGAGATCCACGGCGGCGGGGCCCCGGACATCCTGCTCGTGTACCCCGAGGGGAACTACATCCGGGCCTCCGACGACCGCCCGTTCCTCCAGATCGGCGAGAGCAAGTACGGCAAGTTCACCCTCGAGCTCGGCGTGGCCGCCCACGTGAACCTCACCACGGCCACCAAGCTGGCGCTCACCTCGATGGTCAGCACCGCGGGCTCCAACCTGTCCGTCGGTCCCCCCTACGACCTGGTCATCTACCGGGCCGGGTCGTTCGAGCCCTTCGAGGCCCGCATCAACGCCGACTCGCCCTTCCTGGCCCGGCTCGAGGCCGTCTGGGTCAAGTACCTCTTCGAGGCCATCGGCGAGCTCCCGGCCATCCAGGAAGGCGACCTCGAGACGTGACCGGCCCGGCCGGGCCGGCCCACCGGTTCGACCCGATCGGTGACCTCCTCAGCCGCATCCGGGCCGAGTTCGCCGGCGACGACCGGGGCGAGGTCGCGTCGTACATCCCCGAGCTGGCCACGGCCGACCCCGCCGCCTTCGGCCTGTCGCTGGTCGGGGTGGCCGGCTCCCGCTACGAGGCGGGGGAGGCCCGGGCGCCGTTCACCATCCAGTCGGTGTCGAAGCCCTTCGTCTACGCGCTGGCCCTGGCCGACGCCGGCGCCGAGGCGGTGCTGGAGCGGGTGGGGGTGGAGCCGAGCGGCGAGGGGTTCAACGCCATCAGCCTGGAGCCCGGCACCGGTCGGCCCGACAACCCGCTGATCAACGCCGGCGCCATCCTCACCACCTCGCTGGTGGCGGGCGGCGACCCGGCGGCACGCTCCGCCCGGATCCTCGACCTGCTGTCGCGCTGCGCCGGCCGCGAGCTGGCGGTCGACGAGGCCGTCTACCGGTCGGAGCACGCCACCGGCGACCGCAACCGGGCCCTGGCCCACCTGATGCGGGCGGCGGGCTCGCTGACCGTGCCCGCCGAGGAGGCGGTGGACGTGTACTTCCGTCAGTGCTCCGTCCTGGTGACCGCCGCCGACCTGGCGGCCATGGCCGCCACCCTGGCCAACGGTGGGGTCAATCCCCTCACCGGCGAGCCGGTCATCGACCAGCTGGTGGCCGAGCAGGTGCTGACCGTCATGGCCACCTGTGGGATGTACGACTACTCGGGCGAATGGCTGTTCCGGGTCGGCCTGCCGGCCAAGTCCGGGGTGGCCGGGGGGCTGGTGGCGGTCAGCCCCTCCCAGTTCGGGATCGGCCTGTTCAGTCCGCCCCTCGACGAGCGGGGCAACAGCGTCCGGGCCGTCGAGGCCAGCCGGGCCATCAGTGAGCGCTTCTCGCTCCACCTCATGCACCAGGTGGAGCGGACCGGGCCCTCGTTCGTGCTGGTGGCCGACGATGGCACCGAGGTGTCGCTCCCGGCACCCGAGGCGGTGGACGCGGTCGACCTGCCGGTGCTGTCGCTCCAGGGCTACATCGAGTTCGCGTCGGCCGAGCAGGCCCTGATGGCGGTGGGACGCCACGTGGGCGACACCCGGGTTCCCCTCGGTATCGTGCTCGACCTCGACCATGTCACCCGGTTCCACCCGGTGGCGGCGTTGCTGTTCGACGCCATCGTGGACCAGCTGTCCGGCCGTGGGGTGGTCGTGGTGACGGTGGACCGTCAGGCCCGCCGGCTGGTGGGGACGGCCACCGAGTTCCCGACCCGGGACGCGGCGCTGTCCGGACTGCGGGTCGGTTGAACGGGAGGGCGGCGCTGCTCAGGTGGCACCGGACGGCGGGCCGTCCAGCACCTCGTAGCCGCAGTTGTACCCGGGGATGAACGTGATGCCCGGTCCTCCGTGGCACCCGGCCCCGCACAGGTACAGCCCCTCCACCGGCACCGGCCGGTCGGGCCAGCCGCGCGGCCCCGGCCGGAACGGCCCCATGAATTCGGGCTGCAACAGGCCGTGGCAGAAGTCGCCCCCGGTACAGCCGAACATCCGCTCGTAGGTGTACGCCGGGTAGTTGAACTGGCGCTCCACCAGCTCCGGGAAGTTGGGTGCCAGGCGGGTCAGCTTGGCCAGCATCCGGTCGGCCATCTCGTCGCGCAGCCGGGCCTGGGCGTCGTGGTCGGCGCCGATGGGCGCGTAGAAGGCGAAGCTGCTGGCCACGTGCTTGCCCGGGGGGGCGAGATCGGGGTCCCGCAACGACGGGATCGACAGGTTGAACGACGGCGAGGCGGGCACCTCACCGCGGACGCAGCCCTCGAAGTCGGCCTGCATCTCCTCGGGGGTGCCGAAGAAGGTGACGTTGTGGCTGAGGCCGCCGTCGTTCAGGACCTCGTAGGGGCTGGCCCACTCGGGCAGGCCGTCGAGGGCGAAGTGCATCTGGAAGTAGAGGGCCCGGTGGTCGATGGCGTCGACGCGCTGCAGGAAGTCGGCCGGCAGGTCGTCCCGGTCGAGGAGCTGGGTGAAGGTGGCCGTCGGGTCGAGGTTGGACACCACCACCGGTGCGCTGACGGTCTGGCCGTCGCCGAGGCGGACCCCGACCACCCGGCCGCCTTCGGTGGCGATGCCGGCCACCTTGACGTGCCGCCGCAGCTCGCCCCCGGCCGCCTCGAACTGCTCCGCCAGGTGGGCCGACAGGGTGCCGATGCCGCCCTTCACCTTGGACATGGTGGCGCCGGTGGGGGAGGCGAGGGCGAAGGCCAGGCACAGCGCGCTTCCCTCGGAGTAGGGACCCCGGTGGGTGGAGTTGACCGAGAGGAAGGCCAGCATGCTGCGGACCTGCGCGTGCCGTACCGGGTCGGGCAGGTGGCGGTCGATCACGTCCATGACGCTGCCGAAGAGCGCGGTCCGGATGGCCTGGCGCTCCGTCTCGTTGGCGGCGCAGGCGAACATCTCGTCGAGCGACTTGGGCGGCGTCCGCACGTCGAAGCGCCCGATGGCCCGCGCCGGCGCGTCGGCCCAGGCGGCGATCTCGGCCATGCCCAGCACCGCCTCGAGGCCCATGCGCTCGTTCAGGTGCTCGAAGAGGGTGTCCGGGTCGCTGTGCAGCAGCAGGGGCGGCTCGCCGGACGGGCCGATGGCGGCCGACTGCACGTCCGGCTCGAAGATGGGGCAGGCGTCGAAGCCGAGGTCGTCGTAGATCTCGCTCGGCACGGGGAACTGGATGGAGCCGGCCAGCTCGAAGCGGTAGCCGCGGGCCAGCTCGGTGGTGGTGGCCATGCCCCCGATGAAGTGGTTCTTCTCGAGGCAGAGGACCCGCATGCCGCCGCGGGCCATGACCAGCGCCGCCGTCAGCCCGTTGTGACCCGCCCCGATGACGACCGCGTCGTAGTCCGGCATGGCGACACGGTACCGGAGGGCCATCCCTCCCGCCGGGTGGCTCAGCCGTGCTGCCAGACGCGACTGGCCAGGTTGCGGATGCCGGGGAGGGCGACCCGGTCGAGCGTGGCCACCTCCTCCTCGTCCAGGTCCCAGCCGAGGGCACCGGCGTTCTCCTCGGCCTGGGCCCTGTTCTTGGCCCCCGGGATGGGCACCGCCCCCTTGGCCACGATCCAGTTCAGGGCCACCTGGCCGGGCGTGCGGCCGCCGTGGGCCTCGCCGATCCGCCGTAGCTCGGCCACCACGGCGTCGACCTGCGCCATGGGATGGGCGGAGAAGTTGCGCTTGCCGGGCGGCGGGTGGGCCGCCGAGTACTTGCCCGTCAGGCGGCCCTGGCCGATCGGCGAGTAGGCCAGGGGAACGACGCCGAGGTCGGCGCAGGCGGCCAGGAGGCCGCTCGTCTCCGGGCCGCGGCGCAGGAGCGAGAACTCGATCTGGTTGGTGGCCAGGCGCAGACCGTGCCGCTCGAGGGCGGCGGCCATGGCCCGCGTCTCCTTGACCGAGTAGTTGGAGACGCCGACGGCCCGGACCAGGCCCTCGTCGTGGGCGGCGGCCAGGGCACCGGCCAGTGCGGCATGCGAGCGCAGGCTGATCGGACCGTGGAGCTGGTAGAGGTCGACGGCGTCCAACCCGAGGCGTCCGAGGGAGGCCCGCAGCGAGCGGAGCAGGGCCCGCTTGACGTCGAGCCGACTCGGGCTCGGCATGAACTTGGTGGCCACCACCGCCCGGGCGGCGCGTCCGGGGTCGGCGGCCAGCAGCGAGCCGATGATCCGCTCGCTCTCCCCGCCGCCATAGACCTCGGCCGTGTCGAACAGCGTGACCCCGGCATCGATCGACGCCTCCCAGGCGTCGCGGATCGAGTCCCGGGTGAGGTCGGCGTCGTAGCCGCCCATGCCCCACGTCGACCGGTCGCCCCAGGCCCAGGTACCCACCCCGAGCCGCGGGACGACCACCTCGGTCCCGGCCAGGGTGATCGACTCGGGCGCCATGCCGCCCACCGTACCCGGCGACGCCCCACGACCCCTCTGGGCAGGAGCTTCCCGCTCAAGCTCCCGGGCACAGCACCCGATGACCCAGGTATGCCCCACGTCGTCGAAGGGCCCGGGCTCCCCGGGATCGCGCGCACCCCCGACGCGGAACTCCTGCGGCTCTTCCGGGAACTGCCCGACGCCGTCGTGGTCATCGGTGCCTCCGGCACGCTGGTATGGGGGAACGCGACCGCCGAGCGCCTGTTCGGCACGACCATCGCCGAGGCCATGGGCCTGTCCGGGCTCGACTACGTCCACCCCGAGGACCTGCCCTTCGTCCTGTTGTCGCTCGGGACGGTCCAGGAGAAGGAGGTCGGGGCGCCCATCGAGATCCGGCTCAAGACCCCCCAGGGGTGGCGGCTGATGGAGCTGGTCGGCACGCCGGTGCCGTGGCTGGCCGAGGGCTCCGTCCTGCTCAGCCTGCGCGACCTGACCGAGCGCCGCCGCTTCGAGGTCTCGCACAACCGCGACGCCCGCCTGCGGGCGGTGGTCCAGCACGCCGCCGTGGTGACCATGCTGGTGGCCCGGGACGGCACGGTCGAGTCGTGCTCGGGCGCGGTGTCGAGGATGCTCGGCCACGACCCCGAGCTCATCGAAGGCCGGCCGCTGGTGAACCTGGTGTCGGGCGAGGACCGCCAGGCCGTCATGGAGGCCATCGTCCAGGCGTCGCAGTCGGGCGCGGCCGCCGGGCCGGTGACGGTCACGGTGGGCCTCAACCGGATCGGGTCGGCCGTGCCGATCCCGTTCGAACTCAGCCTGGTGAACCTGGTCGACGACCCGACGGTGGGGGCCTACGTGGTGTCCGGCCACGACGTGACCGACCGCAAGCGTCTCGAGGAGGAGCTGTCGTACCAGGCCTTCCACGACCAGCTCACCGGCCTGGGCAACCGGGCCCTGTTCCTGAAGCGCCTGGGCGACGCGCTGGAGCGGGCCGAGCGCTCGGGCTCCCGGGTGGCCGCCCTCTTCCTCGACATGGACGGGCTGAAGTCGGCCAACGACCGCCTCGGGCACGCGGCCGGCGACGCCCTGCTGCAGGCCATGGCCGGCGTCCTGCAGTCGAGCGTGCGCAAGACCGACACGGCGGCCCGTCTCGGCGGCGACGAGTTCGGGGTGATCGTCGAGGACTTCGCCCACCCCTCCGAGGTCGAGGGGCTGGCCGACCGCATCCTCGAGGCCTGCCGCCGGCCCTTCGTGGTGGACGGCGAGTCGATGTCCGGCACGGTGAGCATCGGCTTCGCCTTCGCCGAGCCGGGGGTCAGCGTGGACGAGCTGATGTCCAACGCCGACCAGGCCATGTACTCGGCCAAGTACCAGGGCAAGGACCGCCACGTGCAGTTCGGCACGGACGGCCCCGGGGCCGTCCGGACCGCCTGAGCGGACCGCACACCGGGCGCGGGCCCGGCGTAAGGTCCGGGCATGGCATCGGCCCGCTCGACCCTGGCCGGGCTGCGGACCCACCGGGCGCCCGCCTGGTGGCGGGACGCCAAGCTCGGCATCTTCGTCCACTGGACCCCGGCGTCCATCCCGGCCTTCGCCCCGACCCTGGGCGACTACGGCGACCTGCTGGCCTCGGGCACGTCGGACGCCTTCCAGTACTCGCCCTATGTCGAGTGGTACGAGAACTCGCTGCGGTTCCCGGACAGCCCGGCGGCGCGCCACCACCGCGAGGTGTGGGGCGACCGCCCCTACCGGTCCTTTGCCGACGACTTCGTGGCCGGGCTCGACGGCTGGGACCCGGACGGGTGGGCCGCCGCCTTCGCCGCCACCGGCGCCCGCTACGTGGTGCTGGTGTCCAAGCACGCCGACGGATGGTGCCTGTGGCCCTCGGCCGTGCGCAATCCGCACCTGGCGGGGTGGTACTCGGAGCGCGACCTGGTCGGGGAACTGGCCGAGGCCGTCCGGGCCCACGGGATGCGCTTCGGGCTCTACTACAGCGGGGGCCTGGACTCGACCTTCCTCGAGTTCCCCATGGGCTCGATGGGCGGGGTGCTGGCCGCCGTGCCCCGGGGCGACTACCCGGCCTACGCCGAGGCCCAGGTGCGCGAGCTCATCGACCGCTACCGGCCGTCGGTGCTGTGGAACGACATCGCCTGGCCGGCACCGGGCGGCCAGCTGTGGCCGCTGCTCGAGCACTACTACCGGGTGGTGCCCGACGGGGTGGTCAACGACCGCTGGATGCCGTGGTCGCCGCTGCTCGGGCTGGCCCGCTCGGCCCGCGGCCGCCGGGTCATCGACGCGCTGATGGCCCGCCAGACCCGGGCGGAGCGGGGCCTCGTACCGCCCCGGCCGCCGCACTTCGGCTACCGCACCCCCGAGTACATGACCTTCGAGGACATCCAGACCACGCCGTGGGAGTGCGTCCGGGGCATGGACCACAGCTTCGGCTACAACGCCGAGTCGCGCGAGGAGGACTTCCTGAGCCGCGACGAGCTGCTCTGGTCGGTCACCGACATCACCTCGAAGGGCGGCAACCTGCTGTTGAACGTCGGGCCGCGGGCGGTCGACGCGGCCATCCCCGAGGAACAGCTGGTCCGGTTGGGCTGGCTGGCCGGCTACGTGCCGGCCAACGGTGACGCCTTCTTCGGCTCGCGGCCGTGGTGGACGCCCGGGACGGCCACCGTCGAGGGTTACCCGTTGCGCTACACCACCCGGGACGAGCGGGTCTTCGCCTTCGTGCGCCCGACCGGGCCGGTGTCGACGCTCCCCGAGGTGGCCCACACCCCGGCCACCACCGTCGAGGACCCGGCCGGCCGGCCGCTCACCTGGCGGGCGGCCGACGGCGGCCTGCAGGTCGACCTCCCGCCGTCGGCGTCCGGGGACCCGGTGGTGGTGGCGCTCGCCCACGTCGCGGCGCGCCGCCGGACCTGACGGCGGACGCGGTGCCGACCCCGTCGCTGCGCTACCGGTCCCGGGCCGGGCGGTGGGTCATCGCCGCGTCGGTGCTCGGCTCGGCCATGGCGTCGCTCGACGCCACGGTGGTCGGGATCGCGCTGCCGACCATCGGGCGGGAGTTCCACGCCACCGTGGCGCAGCTGCAGTGGGTGGTCAACGGCTACACGCTGGCGCTGGCGTCGCTGCTGCTGGTCGGCGGGTCGCTCGGCGACCGGTTCGGCCGCCGGCGGCTCTTCGGCGTCGGGGTGGCCTGGTTCACCGTCGCCTCGGTGGCCTGCGCGCTGGCCCCGGGTACGTCGGCACTCATCGTGCTCCGGGTGCTGCAGGGCGTCGGGGGCGCGCTGTTGACCCCGGGGAGCCTGGCCATCCTGCAGGCCTCCTTCCGGGCCGAGGACCGGGGCCGGGCCATCGGGGCGTGGACGGGGCTCGGCGGAGTGGCCTCGGCCGTCGGGCCGTTCCTGGGCGGGTGGCTCATCGCCGCCGCCTCCTGGCGGTGGATCTTCCTCATCAACCTGCCCGTCGGCCTCGTGGTCCTGGTGCTGGCCGTCCGCCACGTACCCGAGTCGAAGGACCCCGACGCGCCGCGGCGGGTCGACGTCCTCGGGGCGGCGCTGGTGGTGGTGGCGCTGGCCGGGGTGACGTACGGACTCACCGAGGGGCCGGCGCACGGCTGGCGGGGGGCCGGCCCCGTCCTGGCCCTGGCGGCGGGGGTGGCCTCGGCGGTGGCCTTCGTGGTGGTGGAGGCGCGGCGCCGGGCGCCCCTGCTGCCACTGGAGCTGTTCCGCCACCGGCAGTTCGCCGTCACCAACGCGGTGACCTTCGTGGTCTACGGCGCGCTGGGCGGTGTGCTGTTCCTGCTGCCGGTGGTGCTGCAGGTGGTCGGCGGCTACACGCCGCTGCAGTCCGGCATCGCCCTGCTGCCCCTGACCATGGTCATGCTGCTGCTGTCGTCGACCTCCGGTCGGGTGGCGACCCGCATCGGGCCACGCCTGCAGATGGGCGCGGGCCCGGTGGTGGTCGGCTGCGGGCTGGCGTTGCTGTCGCGGATCGCGACGGACAGCTCGTACGTGACGGTGGTGCTGCCCGCCGTGCTCGTCTTCGGCCTCGGGCTGGCGGTGACCGTGGCCCCCCTCACGGCCACGGCGCTGTCCTCGGCGCCCGACGAGCACTCGGGGATCGCCTCCGCCGTCAACAACGACGTGGCCCGCATCGGCGGGCTGGTGGCGGTGGCCGTGCTGCCGGCGGTGAGTGGCATCTCGGGGTCCGCCTACCTCCACCCGGCCGCCCTCGCCTCGGGGTTCCGCACGGCCACTCTGGTGGCGGGGGCCTGGTGCGCGGCCGGCGGCGTGCTGGCCGCCGTCGGCATCCGCAACCCGCCCCGCCCGACCGCCACGCCGGCACCCGGGGCCCGGGTGGCGGTGCCGTTGCACCACTGCGGACTCGACTGCCCGCCGCCGGTGGCCGTCGAGTGATGCCGGAGCCGGCGCTACGTTGTCCCGATGACCGGGACACCGGAGGCCCGGCTGGACGGGTGGCTGGTCGGAGGGCTCTGCCTGCTGACCGCCACCACCGGCGTCCTCGACGCCACCAGCTTCCTCGACCTGGGCCGGACCTTCACCGCCAACATGACGGGCAACGTCCTGCTGCTGGCCTTCTCGCTGACGGGTACGTCCCTCGGCGGCGGCTCCAGCTCCCAGGGCTTCGTGGTGGCCCTGATCGGCTTCGTGGTCGGTGCGCTGGTGGGCGCGGCCGCGGCCGGACGACGGGGCCGTCCGGCCCACCTGCCCGGTGCCCTGGCCCTCGAGTTCGTGGCCGTGGCCGTGGCCCTGGCCGTTGCGGCCGTCGGCAGCGTGCAGGCCACCGACGGACGGGATGTGGTCCTGGCCTGCCTGGCCTTCGCCATGGGGGTCCAGAACGCCATGGTGCGGCGGATGATCCTGAGCGAGGCGAATACCACGGTGCTGACCACCAGCCTCGGGTCGCTGGCCGCCGACCTGGTGGCGGTGGGCGGTCGACCGCCGCGTGCGGGGCGGCGGGTGGCCACGGTGGCCTGCATCTTCCTCGGGGCGGTGGTCGGGGCCCTGCTGCAGCGGCACGGGACGGCCTGGCCGCTGAGCCTGGCCCTGGCCCTGGTGGCGGCGGCCGGCGGGGCGTTGTGGCGCGCCGGCTGGCCTGCGCCGGAGGGTCCCCTCTGATTCTTGACTAAATCCATCAGATTTACCTAGTATGGCGACGTGAGCACCGCATCCCGAGCCTCCCGTCCATGAGTCCGACCGCGGCGCTGGTGCGCCCCGACACCGCCGACCTCCTGGCCATCGCCGGCGCACTGGCCCCGGCTGCCGCGTCCCGGCCCGGCATGGCGGACCCGCAGGACCGGGTCTGGCAGACCGTGGCGTCGACCGACCGCTACGAGGCCTTCGTGATCGCCTGGCCGGTCGGCGGGGCGATCGAGCTGCACGACCACGGCGACTCGGCCGGGGCGGTGGTGGTGGCCGCCGGGTCGCTGGTCGAGACGGTCGTGGGGTCCGGACCGGACGGCGCCCTGGCGACCTCCTCCCGCACCGTCGGGAGCGGGGGGAGCATCGAGTTCGGACCGGGCCACGTCCACGACATCGTGAACCACGGGCCCGGGCCCGCGGTCAGCGTCCACGTCTACTCGCCGGTGCTGCGCTCCATGACCTTCTTCGAGCCTGACGGCGGGCACCTGCTCGTACCGGTGCGGACGGAGGAGTTCGCCACGGACGGCGGGGCCTGGTGACACGGGTCGACGAGCTGCTGGCCGAGGCCCGCCGCCGCATCGAGCGGGTGCGGCCCGAGGAGCTGGCGTCCTTCGTCGGCGACGACGGTCTCGTGGTGGACATCCGTCCCGAGGCCCAGCGGCGGGCCGAGGGCGAGCTGCCCGGTGCCCTGGTGATCGAGCGGAACGTCCTCGAGTGGCGCCTCGACCCCGCCGGTGCCGACCGCCTCCCCGAGGTACGAGGTCCCGACCAGCCCGTGGTGGTGGTGTGCTCCGCCGGCTACGCCTCGAGCCTGGCCGCCGCCTCGCTGGCCGACCTGGGACTGCGCCGGGTGGCCGATCTCGACGGCGGGTTCCAGGCTTGGGCGGCATGGCAGGCGGGACCCACCGGAGCGGCCCGGTGAGCGCGGCCCCGGTGCTGATCACCCTCCACGCCCACCCCGACGACGAGTCCATCTTCACCGGCGGGACCATCGCCGCGGCCGTCGAGGCCGGGTGGCGCGTGGTGCTGGTGGTGGCCACCGACGGCGGGGCGGGCGCCCGTCCTCCGTCCGCCGGCGCCGACCTCGGCGCCCACCGTCGGGCCGAGGCGGCGGAGGCCGCCCGTGTGCTCGGCATCGCCCGGGTCGAGTTCCTCGGCTTCGCCGACTCGGGATGCGCCAACCCGGCGACCGGGCCGGCGACCCCCGGCACCCTGGCCGCCGCCGACGTCGAGGCCGCCGCCACCGCCGTCCGGCGCATCCTCGTCGAAGAGGGGGCCACGGTCCTCACCACCTACGACGCGGCGGGCATCTACGGGCACGTCGACCACGTGCGGGTGCACGAGATCGGCGCCCGCAGCGTGGCCGGCACCGGGTGCGAGCTCTACGAGGCCACACTCAGCCGGTCGGCGCTCCGCCGGCTGCGCCACGACCTGGTCGGTCGGGGCCTCGAGGACGCGCTGTGGCCCTCCGCGCTGTCGGAACAGCTGGGCGTGGAGGACGGCCCGGACCTGGTGGGGGTCGACGTGTCGCGCCACCTGCCGGTCAAGCTGGCGGCCGTCTCGGCCCACTCGAGCCAGATCATGGAGGCGCCGTCCTTCATGGGCCTGCCGGCCGGGGTGTTCCACCACCTGTTCACCACCGAGTGGTTCCGCACGGCGCGGTCCGGGGGCGGGCGGTTCCTGGACCTGGTGGCGCCGACCCCGGTCGGCTGACGCCAGCCGCCGCCGTCAGGCGGAGCGGGCCGTCGAGGGTCCGTTGCGGATGGTCGACTGCACCCGGCGCATCTGGCTGCGCAGGCACAGGCCGCGGTAGCGCTCGGCATCGATGTCGAGGTACCGGACCACGGTGTCGGCCTGCGAAGCGTCGGGCAGCGACTCGTCGGCCACCCAGCCGTGGAGGTCGTCCACGCTGACGCCGAGCGCCAGGGCGGCTGCCGCCGGCGAGTCGGCGCGCTCCTCCATCCGCTCGTCGATGGCGTCACCGAGTGTCTGGAGCTTCATGATGATCGGACCGGCCTCCGTCGGTTCCCCGTGGCCGCAACGTTGCGGAAAGGGGCGTTGACCATCGTCCGCCTTCGTGCGGGGGGAATCAAGTCGCGACCGCGCTGCGCGCGCAGATCACGGGGCTCCGGCCGAGGCGACCACGGACCGCGACCGGAACGCATCGCGGGCGCACCACGTGGTGCGCCGCCCGGCTGCCGGACGCGTTGCACTTCCGAGTTGCCGGGAGTAGCTTCGCGGCAGCGCCGGGTGGCCGTGCGGGGGTTCCGTCAGCCGGCGGGGTGGACGGCCGTGTAGGGGGCGTCGTGGGCGAGCAACAACCGGGCAGCGGCGGATGAGTCCGTCCTGGGACGAGTTCGGACCCGGTCGGTCGGTGGTGGGTCCAGCCGAGGTCGCTCTCATGACGCCCGCCTCGGACATCGAGGTGGCGCTCCTCGACGCCGACGGTCGCATCGTGTGCGTCAACGGGGCCTGGTCGCGTTTCTGCGCTGACAACGGGGGTGACGCCGACCGCTGCGGCGTGGGCACCTCCTACCTCGAGGTCTGTGACCGGACGCCCGACGACGTGATGGCGACGCTGGTGGGCGGCGCCGTCCGGTCCGCCCTGCAGGGCGAGCTGCCGGCGCCGCTGGCGGTGGAGGTCCCGTGCCACTCGACGGGCGAACTGCGGTGGTTCGACGTCCTGGTGTCGTCGCGCCTCGACGACGACGCCACCTGCCGGGGAGCGACCGTCACCCTGTCACTGAGTCGGTCGGTGTCGTGGCCGAGCCCGGCCGCGACGACCGGTACCCGACCGGCCCGGGGGCCCGGACCGGGTGCACCGGCCCCGTCGTGGTCGCGCGAGCCCGTCAGCACCGAGCGCCTGGGTGACGGCGTGGCCCACGCCGCCTTCGCAGTGGCGCCCTGCGCCATCCTGCTGGCCGACGACGCCGGGCGCGTGCTCGCGGTCAACCCGCAGGCCGACGGCCTCTTCGGCGTGGGCCCGGGCGGACTGGTGGGCCGTCCGCTCGACACCCTGCTGCCGGGGCGTTGGCGCGGCACGGCAGCCACCGGGTCGACCCGGGCGCCGACAGCCTGGGACGAGGCCCCGTACTCCGGTCGGACGGGTGTGGCCTTCCGACCGGGCGGGGGCCAGGTCGACGTCCACCTGGCTTCGGCGCCGGTCCCGCTGTCGTGCGGGACGGGGGCGCTGGTGGCGGTGTCGGCGGTGCCCCTGGCGACGGGTCCGGTCACCCACGTGGCCGGGGGCCTGCTCTTCGAGCTCGACACGGCGATGCGGCGGATCTTCTCGGCGGGGCTGACGTTGGCCAGCGTGCGGTCCCGGCTCGTGCCCGGCTCGGTGCCGGCGCAGGCCATCGGCGAGGTCATGACCGAGCTGGACCGGGCGGCGCGGGAGGTCCGACGGGCCGGGCTGCCCCGCCCGCTGCAGAGCGGACGGCCCTCCTCCGACGGGTGACCGACGCGTCGCGACCCCTACGCTGGGTCGCGACGGCCGTCGGGCGGCTCCGGCGGCGTGACGAGGTCACCGCGTGAGGAGGATGCCGATGGGACCGGACCCCGAGGAGTCGGCGACCACGGACGACGGGCCGGTCGTGGACCCCGTCGACGAGATGGTCGACGAGAGCTTCCCGGCCAGCGACCCTCCCTCGGGATGGGCCGGCGAGGACCCCCGGGACGTGGCCGGCGCAGGCTGACGCCGGAGGTCCGCGTCCTGTCGGACGGGCCGGCTCAGCCCTCGGGGTGCAGCATGCCGGCGATGGCCGAGCCGGTGGTGGGGTTGTTGAGGTAGGGCTCGGGGTCGTGCACGCGGTGGCCGTTGTCGACCAGGCGTTCGACCACCGGACCGTCGAAGGCCTCGGGAAGGTGCCGGAGACAGGCCGGGTCGTCGGCGTTGCGGATGTTGACCCACTGCGCCACGCCGGACGGGAACCGGCCCCGGCCGTCCACCGGTACCGGGTCGAGCAGGTCGAGGATCCTCGGCCCGCCCAGCGGCGAGCCCATGGTGACGAAGCCGGTCACGTCCCACTCGGGGTGGGCGGCCAGCGCCTCGTAGGCCACCACGGTCCCGAGGGAGTGGGCGACCACCACCTCGGTGTCGGGCCCGACCAGCGCCTCCAGCCGGGCCCGGGCGGCGCGGCGGATGTCGCCGTTCTGGAAATAGGCGGCGGCCTGGGCCAGCAGCCGGTCGAGGTGCTGGTCGGCCAGCATCTTGACCAGCTCGTCGAGATCGATGTCGTGGTCGCCGGCCCGGAATACGCCCGACGCGTCGGACAGCAGCTCCTTCAGGTCGACATCGGGGGCGTAGCCCCGTTCCGGGTCCTTGCGGAAGAGGTCGCCGTAGAAGGCCACGGCCACGTCGGCTTCCGGCACGTCCACGCCGTGCCACGCCAGTCCGTCGGCCAGCGCCGGGTACCAGCGGGCCCGGATGGAGGCCGGCCCCCACAGTGAATTGCCGGCCCCGTGCACCATCACGATCCTCGCCATGGCCGACAGTGTGGCACCGTCCGCGGGGTGGGCGTGGCGGGAGGTCTCAGGGGGGGAGGACTCAGCCGCCGGATGGCACGAGTCGCACCGGGGCGTGACGGAACCCGGCGTGCTTGTTCGACCGGGTCCGTTCGGGCGGGCCGGCCGACGCGACGGAGGCGACGCGGTCGAGCAGACCGTCGAAGACGAGGCTGATCTCGAGGCGGGCCAGGTTGGCTCCGAGGCAGAAGTGGCCGCCGGCGCCGAAGGCGAGGTGCGGGTTGGGATCGCGGCGGATGTCGAACGCCAGGGGATCGGCGAAGGCCCGCTCGTCGTAATTGGCCGCCTGCCACCACAGCACCACCTTGTCGCCCGGTGCGATGCGTCGGCCGTGCCGCTCGACCGGCGCCGTCGCCGTCCTGCGGTTGTAGACCGTCGACGAGGCCCAGCGCAGCATCTCCTCGACGGCGCCGGGCAGCAGCGAGCGGTCGGCCCGCAGGGCGTCCCACTGCTCGGGCCGGTCGACCAGGGCCAGAAGTCCGGCGGTGATGGAGTTCCGGGTCGTCTCGCTGCCCGCCGCCACCAGCAGGTGGAAGAACATCTGCTGCTCGAGGTCACTCAGCGGTCCGCCCGGCCCGGCCTCCTCCGGCAGCTCGGCGGTGGCGACGACCGAGAGGAGGTCGTCGGCGGGGCAGGCCCGCTTGTCGGCCAGCAGCCGCGTGCCGTACGCCGACATGGCCGCGCCCGCCGCCTGGGCCCGTGCCGACGTCTGGCCGGGGTCGTGGTCCTCGTAGTCGAGGGTGGCGTCGGCCCAGTCGAGCAGGAAGTGCCGGTCCTCCTGGGGCACGCCCAGGAGTGAGGCGATGGCCTGCAGTGGCAGCTCGGCGGCCACCTCGACCAGAAAGTCGCAGGGGTCGTGGCCCAGCGCGTCGTCGAGCAGCACCGCGCACCGGTCGGCCAGGTCGGCCCGGATCCGGCGGAGGCGGGTCGGGCTGACCGAGGGGGTGACCAGGCGGCGGACGTGCCGGTGGCGCGGGTCGTCCTGCATGTTGAGCAGCACCCCGGCGGCGAAGCCGGCGGGAAGGTCCTCGATCAGGGTGCCCCCGCCGTCCCGGTCGCCACCTCCCGCCGAGGAGAACAATGCGGGTTGGCGGGCGGCCCAGTTCACGTCCTCGTGGCGGGTGAGGCACCAGAACCCCTCACCGCCCGGGGTGGTGGGGGTGGGCTCGTGCCAGTAGAGGGGCGCCTCGTCGCGGAGGCGCGCGTAGACGGCGTGCGGCGCGCCGGCCGCGAAGACGTCGGGGTCGGTCAGGTCGATGGACACCGGGTCGGCCATGTGTGTTGCTCCCTGTGGGCGGGGGACCGACGGGCATCATCCCATCGCGACGACGGGTCCGCACCCGTGGCTGACGAGCGTCGAGCGATTGGCGGACTGGGTGGCGGGGAATAGGCGTACCAGTCTCGAGAAGGAGTGCGAGTCATGGCTGTTGTCGACCAACGAGAGGCGGTGGCCGCGGAGGAGTCGGGCGGCCCGATCCACACCCTGATCCCGGCTCGCCTGGACCGGCTCGGCTGGTCGAACTTCCACACCATGCTGGTGGTGGCGCTCGGGGTGGCATGGGTGCTCGACGGACTCGAGATCACCATCGCCTCGAACGTCACCAGCCTGATCAGCTCCAAGCAGTCGCTCAACCTGTCGTCGGCCGGCGTCGCCTTCGCGGTGGGCACCGTCTACCTGCTGGGCGAGGTGTTCGGCGCCCTCTTCTTCGGCCGGCTGTCCGACCGGTGGGGTCGGCGCAACCTCTTCATGATCACCCTCGGCGTGTACCTCTTCGGCGGCTTCCTGACCGCCTGCACGTTCGGGCACTCGACCTTCTGGGTCTACTGGCTGTACATGTCGCGGTTCGTGGCCGGGGCCGGCATCGGCGGCGAGTACGCCGCCATCAACTCGGCCATCGACGAGCTGATCCCGGCCAAGTACCGGGGCCGGGTGGACATCGCCGTGAACGGCACCTACTGGGCCGGCGCCTTCCTGGGCACGGTCCTGACCCTGCTGGTGGTCAACCACCTGTCCGTGTCCTATTCGTGGCGGGTGGCGTTCCTGTTCGGCCCGGTGCTCGGCGTCGTGATCCTGTTCGTCCGGCGTCATCTGCCCGAGAGCCCGCGCTGGCTGATCATGCACGGACGGGTGCAGGAGGCCGAAGAGCAGGTGGCCATGATCGAGAAGGCGGCCGAGCGGTCAGGGGGCACACTCGACGAGGTCGACGAGTCGAAGGCCATCGACGTGGAGCCGGCGGGCGACATGGGGTTCCTGGTGCTGGCCAAGACGCTGTTCGTCCACTACCCCCGGCGGGCCATCCTGGGCGCCACCCTCATGATCACCCAGTCGTTCCTCTACAACGCCATCTTCTTCACCTACGCGCTCGTGCTCACGAAGATCTACGGCGTGAACGCGAAGGACACGGCGTACTACTTCATCTTCTTCGCGCTGGGGAACCTGATCGGACCGTTCACCCTGGGCCACCTGTTCGACACGGTCGGCCGCCGCAGGATGATCGCCGGGACGTACCTGACCTCGGGCGTGCTGCTGGCCGTGTCGGCGTTCCTGTTCAACGCCGGCGCGTTGAACGCGGTGACGCAGACCTTCTGCTGGTGCGTGATCTTCTTCTTCGCCTCGGCCGGGGCCAGCGCCGCCTACCTGACGGTCAGCGAGATCTTCCCGGTCGAGGTCCGGGCCAAGGCCATCGCCGTGTTCTTCGCCATCGCCCAGACCTTCGGGGCCCTCGGCCCGTGGCTGTACGGGCTGCTGATCGGCACCGGGCAGGACCACTCACGCCTGTTCGTCGGCTACCTGATCGGGGCGGGGGTGATGATGCTGGGCGGCCTGGTGGCACTGTTCCTGGGGGTGGCGGCCGAGGGCCGGTCCCTGGAGGACGTGGCCAGTCCTCTCTCGGCGGTCAACCGGCCGGGTGCACTGTCGAACGTGACCGGTGCGCCGCGCCCACCGGCGGCCCGGGCCAACTGGCACTGACGGCCCGACCCGGTCAGCGGACGCCCGGCGGACGGAACTGCATGCTGAGGCGTGGGCCCACGGGCCTGGCCGACTTGGGTACGGCGTGCTCCCAGGTCCGCTGGCACGTGCCGCCCATGACCAGGAGGTCACCCCCGCCGAGGTCGAAGGCCCGGCCACCCGTTCCGCCGCCCCGGGGCCGCAGGGCCAGGCGGCGGGGCCAGCCCAGCGACACGATGGCCACCAGGGTGTCCTCGCGGGCGCCGCGTCCGATCGTGTCGCCGTGCCAGGCGACACTGTCCCGACCATCCCGGTAGAGGCAGAGTCCGGCGGTGGCGAGGTCGCCTCCGGGCACGCCCCGGTAGTGGCGGCGCAGCGCCCCGCGTGCCTGGTCGAGCAGGGGATGGGGCCAGCCCGCCCCCTGGCCGTAGGAGGCGACCAGCCGCGGCACGGCCACCAGCCGGTCGTACATCATCCGCTCCTCGGCCCGCCAGGGGACGCGGTCGACCAGGGCCTCGAACAGCAGGTCGGCCCGCTCGACCCAGCCGGGGAGGTGGTCGACCCAGGCACCATCGGTCAGCTCGATGCGGCGCACGGCGCCCTCCAGCGGACGCAGCCCCGGCTCGGACGCGGCGTCGAAGAGCGAGCCCTGGAGGACGGCCATGGCCGGGATCCTAACCGAACGCACGTTCGATCCCGCCGGCGCCCGACCCGGGGCGGGCCCCACCGGCGGCACCTATCGTGACGGGGTGGACGGGGGAGAGGAGGAGGTGGAACCGGGGGTCGACCTCCTCGTCGAGGACGCCCTCATCGACGGCGACCGGCCCGTCGAGCGCGGCGGCGCGCGGGCCGCCTTCGCCTATCCGACGTTCCGACGGGTCTACGTGGGCGCGCTGCTCTCCAACATCGGCAGCTGGATGCAGACGGTCATCCTGGGTGCCTTCGTCTACAACCAGACGGGCTCCGCCGCCTACGTGGCCCTGGCCACGCTGGCCCAGCTCGGCCCGCTGCTGGTGCTCTCCATTCCCGGTGGAGCGGTGGCCGACCGCTTCAGCCGCCGGACCGTGCTGATCGTGGTCAGCGTCGAGCAGCTGCTGTTCTCCGTGGCCATCGCCGTGCTGGTGGCCCAGCACACCCCCGACATGGCCCTGCTGCTGGGCTGCATCCTGGCCATCGGCATGGGCCAGGCCGTCTACGCCCCGGCCTACTCGGCGCTCATCCCGACACTGGTCGAGCGCAAGGACATGGCCGGTGCCATCTCGCTCAACTCGGCCAACATGAACCTGTCGCGGGTGATCGGCCCCGCCGTGGGCGGCGTGCTCTACGCCAAGGTGGGCGCGTCGTGGGTGTTCGTCGGCAACGCGGTCACGTACCTCTTCATCATCGCCGCCCTCTGGGGCGTACAGCTCCCGCGGGCGTTGGTGGAGGCGGGCGAGAGCCGGATGCGGCGGCTGCTGGGCGGCATCCGGGCCGCCCGCGCCGACCGGGTGGTGGCCCGCTGCCTGTGGACGATGGTCCTCTTCTCCTTCTTCTGCCTTCCCGTCGCCGTGCTGATGCCGGTGGTCGCCCGCGACGACCTGGGGATCCGGGAGAACTCGATCGCCTACGGGCTCCTCTACGCCGCCTTCGGGCTCGGGGCGGTGGTGGGTGCGCTGTCGATCGGGACGGTCCTCGTCCGACGCGACCTGACGAGGCTGGTGCGATGGGGACTGGCCGGCTACGCGGTGTCGCTGGCCGTGTTCGCGCTGATGCGCCACGCCGGCCCGGCCTACCCCGCGGCCTTCTGCGTCGGCGTCTTCTACTTCGGCACGGTCACCTCGTTGTCCACCGTGCTCCAGCAGCGGCTCGACGACGCCGTGCGGGGGCGGGTCATGGCCCTGTGGATCATGGCCTTCGGCGGCACGGTGCCGATCGGGGCCATCGTGGCCGGGCCGACGAGCGACGCGGCGGGCATCACCACCGTGCTGCTGGTGGGTGCGGGGGTGGCCGCCCTCCTGGCGGTGCTGCACCGTCCAGGGGTCCGGGCGGCCTCGGCCTGAACGCTGCGCCGTGCGCCAGCGCTACCTCGGGTAGCGGATCCCATCCTCGATCCCCCCGCACCGGTGGTTAGACCTCCGGTGCGTCGGGTACCGCTCGCGCATGCCCCGTACCCCCCTGGATCGACGACGCCCCGCCGCCACTCCGGGCCGCCGCTCCGCGACGCCGCTCCGGCTCGTCGGCCCGGTGGCCCCACCGCGCTTGGCCGACCGGCTGGACGCCGCCCTGGCCGGCCGGCGGTCGGATCTCGAGGCCCTGCACGGGGCCGCTCCTGTCGACACGCGGGACGCCGCCCTCACCCTGCTGGCGATCCACGACCTCCCGGCGGAGCCGGTGGCCGACCACGGACACGGTCCGGCCGGTCGGCGCCATCCCGCGTTGGTCGACCTCACCTGGCGGCTCGAGGGCGAGTTCCTCGAGCGCGTGCAGGAGGCGGACGAGGCCCGGCGGTGGGTCCTGCCCGACGACCCGTCGGTCGCGATCCGTGCGGTGGCTGCCGCCGGACGGGTGCCGGCCATGTACCGGTGGCTGGCCGCGGTGGCCGAACCGGAGGACGTGCGCGCCTTCCTGGAGCTGGAGGGCGGTCCGGAGGGCGCTCCCGGTGACGGCGCCGAACTCCACGCCGCCATGGAGGGCGCCCTCCGCCTGCGCCGGACGGAGCGGACGGAGCTCCCGACGGCATGCCTCGACCGTCCGCTGCTCCGGTCGACCCTGGCCACCAACCCGTGGTTCCACCCCGAGACCCTGGGCGCGCTCGGTCTGATCGAGCTCCGGGCCGGGGCGCGTGCCCGACGGGTGGTGACGGCCCTCCGCCGGACGGGCGCCCCGCCGGCGGCCCTGGACTTCCACGCCGCACGGGCCAGGACCGGCCGTCAGCGCGCCCGGGGCTGGATGGACCAGGTGGTGTGCCCGCTGGTCGACGAGCGCCCGGAGCTCGGCTGGCGCATCGTGCGCGGCGCACGCTGGCAGTGGGCGGTGGACGCCCGGTTCCACGAAGGGGCGCGCGGACTGCTGTACGCCGCCCCCGTGCCGACGGACCCCGCCGGCGTGGACCCGTGGGCGGACGGGGCCGCCCCGGCCCGCCCCCGGCTCCGGCTGCTGTCGCCGGGCTGAGGGGCGCATAGTTCGGCGGCGTGCGGGAACGGTAGGGGGGACGGGTGGCACCGCCGTGCCCCGCCGACAGCGAGGAGGAGACGATGGGCGAGTTCCTGACCGATGTGACGACGTTGCGCGACCGGGCGCGTGAGCACATGGGCCGAGGGTCGGTGACGGACGCCTACGGCGCCGACCGGGAGCTGGTGGTGGAGGTATTGAACCAGGCCCTCGCCACCGAGCTGGTCTGCATCCTGCGCTACAAGCGGCACTACTTCACGGCCCAGGGCATCAACGCCCAGGCGGCGGCCAGCGAATTCCTCCAGCACGCCGCCGAGGAGGAGGGTCACGCCGACATGATCGCGGCGCGCATCACGCAGCTGCGGGGTGAGCCCGACTTCGACCCGGACACCCTGACCCGTCGCAGTCACGCCGAGTACGACGCCTCGTCCGCCCTCGAGTCGATGCTGCGCGAGGACCTGGTGGCCGAGCGCGTCGCCATCGCGTCCTACAGCGAGATCATCGCCTGGCTCGGCACGGGCGACCCGACCACCCGCCGGATGCTCGAGGAGATCCTGGCGGTCGAGGAGGAGCACGCCGAGGACATGCTCACCCTGCTCGAAGGCCTCGGCAGCGTGGCCTGACGACCAGGCCCCCGCTCAGCGGGCGACCAGGGTCCGGTGGCGCCGGCCGCGTGCCCGGGCCCGTGGAGCCGACGAGCCGGGCTCGGGTCGGGCGGCGGTCCTGCCGTCATCATCGGGTTGGCCGTGCGTGTGCCCGACGCTGTCGGCCGCCGCCTGCAGCGGGAGGTCGTCCCGCGTGGGGGCACTCCCGTCCCGCCGGGCCGTCGCATCGAGGCGGAGGACGTACCAGACGGTCTTGCCGGAGCGGTCGGGGTTGTCCGACATGCCCCAGTCGTCGGCCAGGCGGGTGACGATCTGGAGCCCGCGGCCGTGGGGCTCGCTGCTGGACGGCGTCTGCACCTGGGGCTCGCCTCCGCCCACGTCGGTGACGGCCACGCGCAGCTCGGCGGGTGACCGGTCGATGGTGACCTCGAACCCCGTACCGGCGTGCACGATGGCGTTGGTGGCCAGCTCCGACATCATCAGCACGGCCGACTCACGGCGGTCGTCCGGGAGGTCGGCCAGGGCGCGGTCGACGAAGCCCCGGCTGGCGGCCACGGACCGCCTGGTCAGCCCGAAGGACCGGCGCTCGGTCACGGGTCGAGCCCGAGCACGTCGACGAGACCGGTGACCTCGAGGACCCGCCGCACGATCGGCGTGACGTTGCGGACGGTCATCGAACCGACCTCCTTCGAGGTCCGCAGCATCAGCGCGATGCCCGAGCTGTCCATGAACGTCAGGCCCGCCAGGTCGAGGACCAGTTGGCCACACCCGTCCTGCAGGGCGTCGCCGACGGCCGTCTGCACGGCGTCGACGCTGGCGAGGTCCAGCTCGCCCGAGATGGCGATGGTCAGCGCGTCCGGGGAGCGCTCCACGACCTCGACCGTCGCCGCGGGCCCGCCCTCCTCCACCGTCATCGGAGCCCCCGGACGACGATTCCGTCCGAACGGCGAGCGACCTTCTGCACCACAGCGCCCTTTCCCGTCCCAACTCAGGAGCGCAGGGAGCCGGCCCCGCACGGGGGCAATGTTAGCCCGCACCCCGATTCCCGAGCGTGGCGGGGCTCCGGGTCCGAGGGCGGTGGGTTCAGCGCCGACCCGCTGGGTACCGCGTCCACGTGACCTCGACACGCCACGAACCGGCCGGGACGGACACCGGCGCCGCCGGGCCCGGGTCGCCGAGCGGCAGCGGGCGCGTGGGCCGGACCCCCACGCGTGCGTCGGCGGCGTGGACGGCGGCCATCGGCGCCACCGTGCTGCTCCTGCTGCTGGTGGTCTTCGTCGCGCAGAACACGCAGCGGGGCCAGGTCAACTTCCTCGTCTGGCACGGTCGGGCGCCCATCGCCGTGCTGCTCCTCGTCGCCACGGTGACGGGTGCCGCCCTGGTGGCGGTGGCCGGAATCGCCCGCATCCTCCAGTTGCGCCACCGGGCGTCCCACGCTCCGGCGGACGCGGGGGTGGTTGCCTCGACCGGTCCTCCGGACTGACGGTTTCCCCCCGGGGGGGCGGGGTAGTGCGGCAGGAGAGCCGGTCGATCCCCCGGCCCGTACCGGGAGGTGCCATGCCGACGAAGTCCACACCCACGTCGAAGTCGAAGTCGAAGTCGAAGTCCACACCCAAGACGAAGTCCACGGCCACGTCCACGTCGACCGCGAAGCCCAAGGCGACCGCCCGCAGCGGTGCACGTCGGCGGACGTCCGACCGTTCCCGGTCGCAGGATGCGATCGCCGTGCTGACGGCCGACCACCGGGATGTCGAGTCCCTCTTCACGAAGTACGAGAAGGCGGGGGCCCGGGCCTTCAAGACCAAGCGGACGCTGGTGGACAACATCGTGCGTGAGCTCGTGGTCCACGCCTCCATCGAGCAGTCGGTGCTCTACCCGACCATCCGACGCGAGCTGCCCGATCTGGAGTCCGACGTGCTGGAGGCCCTGGAGGAGCACGACGTCGTGACCTGGGAGCTGTCGGAGCTCGACGGCCTCGATCCCGCCGCCGAGCGCTTCGATCCCAAGGTCCGGGTGCTGATGGAGAACGTCCGTCACCACGTGAAGGAGGAGGAGGGCGACCTGTTCCCGGCGGTGCGGGCCGGCCTCGGGCGCGACCGCCTCCACGACCTGGGTGACGAACTCCAGGCCGCAAGGGGTGTCGCGCCGACCCGCCCCCACCCCCGGAGCCCGGACAGCCCGCCGGCCAGCGTCGTCCCGGACCTCGTCGCCCACGTGGTCGACCGGGCCCGGGACAAGGCCCGCGACCTGATCGGCGGCGACCAGGGCTGATCCCGCCGTCGGTGGTCCCGCCGGCGGGCGGTGCGGTGACCCGGGGCCGGTGGTGCCCTCGTCCGCCTCGTGGGTCCCGGGGTGGGTCCGGAACGCGTCCCGGACGCGGTCGGCCACGGCGGCCACCGGGTCGACGATGCGGTCGGCGGGCGGCCGGTCGGGTGCATGGGGGTGCGGATGAGTGGGCGCGGCACCACGGGCGACACGGCGTCGCCCGGCGGTGTCAGGCCGTGGCCGGCCCCCGCCAGAGGTCGATGCCGCCCTCGACGGCGAAGCGGTCGATCTCGTCGAGCTCCCGGTCCGTGAAGTCGAGCCGCTCGAGCGCGACGAGGTTCTCCTCGAGCTGGGCGACGCTGCTCGCACCGATCAGGACCGAGGTGACGCGCACGTCGCGCAGCGCCCAGGCCAGCGCCAGCTGGGACAGCTTCTGGCCACGCCGTCCGGCCACCTCGGCCAGGCCGGCGACGCGGGCGAGATTGGCCTCGGAGAGCATGTCCTCGGACAGCGACCCGCCCCGGGCCGCCCGGGACCCCTCGGGGATGCCGTCGACGTACCGGTCGGTCAGGAGGCCCTGCGCCAGCGGTGAGAAGGCGATGCATCCGACCCCCTCGGCCGACAGGGTGTCGAGCAGCTCGTCCTCGATCCACCGGTTCAGGAGGGAGTAGGAGGGCTGGTGGATGAGCAGCGGCGTCCCGAGGTCCCGGAGGATGGCGGCGGCCTCCCGGGTGCGGGCGGCCGAATAGGAGGAGATGCCGACGTAGAGGGCCTTGCCCTGCCGCACGGCTGCGTCGAGCGCTCCCATGGTCTCCTCGAGCGGCGTCTCCGGGTCGAACCGGTGGTGGTAGAAGACGTCGACGTAGTCGAGTCCGAGCCGGTCGAGGCTCTGGTCGAGGCTGGCCAGCAGGTACTTCCGGGACCCGTGGTCGCCGTAGGGTCCCGGCCACATGTCCCAGCCGGCCTTGGTCGAGATCACGAGCTCGTCGCGGTGCGCGGCGAAGTCGGTGCGGAGGATCCGGCCGAAGTTCGACTCGGCGCTGCCATAGGGCGGCCCGTAGTTGTTGGCCAGGTCGAAGTGGGTGACGCCGAGGTCGAAGGCCCGACGCAGGATCGACCGCTGTGACTCGAGCGGACGGTCCTCGCCGAAGTTCTGCCACAGGCCCAGGGACACCGCCGGCAGGAGCAGTCCGCTGCGGCCGCACCGTCGGTACGGCATCGAGCGGTAACGGTCGTCGGCGGGGGCGTACTCGGACATCTCCGGAGTGTACGGGCGACCCGCCACCGCGCACCCCGGGCGTCGGGTCCCCGCGGTCGCAGGGCGCCGCCGCCGGCGGTCAGGACGGCGGGGGGAGGTGGCCCTCGGCCCGGAGCCAGGTGACCGTGTCGCGGAACGTGTCGACGACGGGCCGCCAGCCGTGTCCGAGGTCGGCCAGCGTCGCCGAGTCGTCGGTCGGCGGACACTGGGTCATCACCAGCGCCGCCTCCTCCGTGAGCGGGACGTCGACCGGGGCGCCGGTGCGGCGCTGGTCGTCGAACTCCCGGCCCAGTGCCACCATCTGCTCCACCGTCACCTCCGCGCGAGCTACGGGGGTGCCGGCTCCCTCGCTCAGCAGGTCGACCCACTCCGCCCAGGACACGTGACGCCCGCCGGCCAGGTAGCGCCGGGGCCCCTGGCCGGGCCGCATTGCCCGCGCCAGCAGCTCGGCTGCGTCCCGGACGTCGACGATGCCGGTGCCGCCCGGCGGCACGAGCATGAGGGTGCCCAGGGCGCCGAGCACGGCGGCGAAGCTGCTGTCGAGGTTGGGCGAATTGGGTCCGTAGACGCCGCCGAGGGCGACGCTGACCACCGGGTGGCCGTCCGCCTGGAAGCGGCGGACCAGCAGCTCCGCCTGCTGCTTCGACGTCGTGTAGGGCGAGCGCGCCTCCGACATGGGCGACGCCGGAGTGAGGAGGGGCAGGTCGGACGGGAGGAAGATCGAGACGCTCGACGTGAAGACGATGGGGTCCATGCCCGTGGCCACCGCCCGGGCGACGACGTTGCGGGTGCCGTCGACGTTGACGTCGCCGACCTCGGCGGCGCCGCTCGACACGCCGATGTGGGCCGCTGCGTGGAGGACGGCGTCGCACCCGTCGAGTGCGGCCGCCACGGTGTCGGCGTCGGTCACGTCGCCCCGGACCGCCTCGGCGGCCACCCCGAGCGGGCCGAGTACCTCGGGCACCGCCTCGGGCCGCCGGGCCAGCACGCGTACCTCGTGTCCGTGCCGGACCAGTGCGGCCACGGTATGGGACCCGACGAATCCCGTGCCGCCGGTGACGGCGACCCTCACCCCGCGCCCTCCGCCACCGCGCCCCTCGGGCTCACCGCCCGCACCGGCCGGCTCCCCCCGTCGTCGCTCCGGCCATCGTGGTCAGGTTTACACATGTGGCGCAACGCGCAAGAGTGTCTGACAAGGTGGCGCCGTCAGAGGGGCGGTCCGTCAGTGGGACGGCCAGGGGCCCCGGGTCGGGACGGAGGACCATGGACGCGGCACGCGACGAGATCGTGGACCTGCTCCTGCGCTACGCGCGGGCCGTCGACACGAAGGACTGGGCGCTGCTGGCCTCGTGCTTCGTCGACGACGTGGAGGCCGACTACGGGGTCATCGGCTCGTGGCGGGACGCCGGCTCGTTGGTGGCCTTCATGGAGGAGGCCCACGCCGGCATGGGCCCGACCCAGCACCGGCTGACGAACTTCGCCGTCGAGGTCGACGGCGACCGGGCCACGTCGAGCACGTACGTCCACTCGGTCACGGTCCTGGCCAGCGGTCCGGACGACTGGATCGACACCATCGGCGCCTACGACGACGAGTTCGTCGGCGGACCGGGCGGCTGGCGGATCAGTCGACGCTGCTTCACCGTCACCCGGATGCTGGTGAGCCCCTCGCTCGGGCCGGCGCCGTGGCGCGTGCAGGGGACCTGACCCCGACCGGACGGACGCCACACCTACACGAGAGGACGACCGACATGACCGACGACGGAGCGACCCCCTACGAGCGAGGCCTCGCCCAGCTGCGTGGCGTCTACGCCGGCGACGTGGTGACGCTGCCCGAGGGGACCATGGCCTTCAACGACGTGATGGTCCGGAGCCTCTTCGACCAGGTGTGGGGGCGCGACGTGCTCGACATCCGCTCCCGGCGCCTCCTGCTGATGGGCGTCATCGCGGCCAACGGCCAGGTCGACACCTGGCGGATCCAGGCCCGGGCCGCGCTCAAGCGCGGCGAGCTCACCCCCGACGAGCTGCGCGAGACCCTGGTCATGCTGGCGCCGTACGCCGGCTATCCCAACGTGGCCGGTCTGGTGGTGCCCTGCGAGGAGGTCATCGGCACCTGGCTGGCCGACGGCTCGCCCACATGGGACGACGAGGACGGTGCGGCATGACCGCCGTTCCCTCCGTGCCGCGCTGATGTTCACGCTGCGGTTCGACATGCGGGCCCCGGCCTCGGGCGCGCCGGCCGGCGCCCTGTACGCCGCCGCGCTGGAGATGACCGCCTGGTCCGAGTCCCGGGGCGGCGTGGCCGTCATCGTGTGCGAGCACCACGGGCAGCCGGACGGCTACCTGCCCGCGCCGGTGGTCCTGGCTGGCGCGCTGGCCGCCCGGACCGCGTCGATCCCGATCGTGCTGGCCGTGGTGGTGCTGCCGCTGTACGAGCCGGTCCGCCTGGCCGAGGAGATGGCCGTGCTGGACCTCCTCAGCGGCGGCCGGGTCAGCTACGTCTGCGCGGTCGGCTACCGCGAGGACGAGTACGACATGTTCGGGGTCGACTTCCACCGCCGGGGCCGGATCGCCGACGAGTGGCTGGCCGTGCTCCTGCAGGCCAAGACGGGCGAGCCGTTCGAGCACCGTGGCCGGAGCATCCGGGTCACGCCTCCGCCGGTCACGCCGGGCGGCCCGTCGGTGTCGTGGGGCGGCGGCAGCGCGGCGGCGGCCCGCCGGGCAGCCCGCAACGGGCTCGGTTTCTTCGGCCAGTCGGAGGACCCGTCGCTGCGTCGGGCCTACGAGGAGGCGGCGCACGCGGCGGGGCTCGAACCGGGCTCGTGCTACCTGCCGCCCCGTGACCTGCCCACCACCCTGTTCGTGGCCGACGACCCCGACCGGGCGTGGGAGGAGCTCGGCCCCTATTTGCTGCACGACGCGCGCAGCTATGCGGCCATGAACGAGGGGGACACGATGACCACCAGTTTCTCGTTCGCCTCGTCGGTCGACGAGCTCCGTGCCGAGGCCCGGAGCCATCGGATCGTGACGGTCGAGGAGGCCGTCGCCATGGTCCGGGGCGGGCTGCCCCTGCCCCTGCACCCGCTGGTCGGCGGCCTGCCCCCCGAGGTGGCCTGGCGCTACCTGCGGACCGTGACCGACGACGTGGTGCCGGCGCTGGCCGGCGGCTGACCCTCGGCGCCACGGGCCTCCGGGCGCCCTGTCGCTGGATGCGCCTCCGGCCAGGCGGTAGACCAAGGGGGTGTCCGACGCCGACGTGACCGCTGCCGAGGAGAAACGCCGGCCTGTCCACGGGCTGGCGAGGCTGCCCACCCGGACCGACACCACCGTGGCGGCCAGCCTGCCCGAGAGCCGCCGCTACCGCGTCAAGCGGACACTGCTCGGGCCACCGCTGGTGAGCGATCAGCTGGAGGGCCAGCGCCTCGGGAAGCCGACCGCGCTGGCCGTCCTGTCGTCCGACGTCATGTCGTCGTCGGCCTACGCCAGCGAGCAGATGATCCGGGTACTCGTCCCGATCGGAGGACTGGCCGCCTTCTCGCTCATCACCCCGCTGACCGCGGTCATCCTCGCCGTCCTGGCGGTGGTGACGATCTGCTACCGGGACGTGGTGAAGTCCTACCCGAAGGCGGGCGGCTCCTACGTGGTCAGCCGGGACAACTTCGGGCCGAACGTGGCCCAGATCGCCGGGGCGGCGCTGCTGATCAGCTACACCATCACCGTGGCCGTATCGGTGGCCGCCGGCTCGGACGCCATCATCTCGGCCTTCCCGTCGCTGTCCGGGACCGAGGTGCCGATGTCGATCGGCTTCGTGGTGATCCTGGCCTACGGCAACCTGCGCGGCATCCGCGAGGCGGGCCGGGTGTTCGCCGTCCCGACCTACTTCTTCATCGCCAACATGGCCGTCCTCATCGTGGTGGGCCTGGTCAAGGAGGCGACCGTCGGGCTGCCGCACGCGTCGGCGGTGCCGGGCAAGACCATGCCGCTCGGCCACGCCTCGGGCGGTCTCATCCTCGGCATCTCGGCCTTCTACCTCCTGCGGGCCTTCGCCCAGGGCAGTTCGGCCATGACCGGCACCGAGGCCATCTCCAACGGCGTCAGCATCTTCCGGGTGCCGCAGGCCCGCAACGCCCGGACCACGCTCGTCCTGATGAGCTCCATCCTGGGCGTCATGTTCCTCGGGGTGTCCGTCCTGGTGGCCCTCACCCACGCCCTCCCCTACGCCTCGGGGACGCCGACGGTGGTGTCCGAGATCGGGAAGCTGGTCTACGGCACCAGCCCCGGGGGCAACGTGCTGTACTACCTGCTCCAGGCGGCGACGGCGCTCATCCTCATCCTGGCCGCCAACACCAGCTTCACCGGGTTCCCCTTCCTGGTGAGCTTCGTGGCCGAGGACTCCTTCCTCCCACGGATGCTGACCGTGCGCGGCCACCGACTGGTGTTCTCGAACGGCATCATCGTCCTGGCCACCGCGTCGATCGTGCTGCTGCTGGCCACCGACGCGAAGGTGTCGGCCCTCATCCCGATGTACGCCATCGGGGTGTTCACCGGGTTCACCATGGCCGGCGCCGGCATGGCCACCCACCACGCCCGGCACCGGGACGAGCACTGGAAGCGTGGCGTGGCGGTCAACGTCGTGGCCGCGGTGGTCTGCGCCGTCATCGTCGTCGTGTTCGCCATCGCCGAGTTCACCCAGGGCGGCTGGGTCGTCGTCGTGGTCATGCCGCTCATCGTCTACGCCCTCGTGCGGATGAACCGGCAGTACCGGGCCGAGGACGAGGTCCTGGAGGAAGGTGCGGCCATCCAGGCGTGCGAGGCGCCGATCCTGCGCCGCAGCGTCGTGGTCATCCTGGTCGACCGGATCGACCTGGCCACGGCCCGGGCCATCCAGTACGCCCGGAGCCTCACCCCCGACGACCTGCGGGCCGTCCACTTCAACATCGACCACGCCCGCTCCGAGGTCCTCATCGAGCGCTGGCGGCGGCTCGGGCTGTCCCGGCTCCCGCTCGACGTGGTGGACTGCCCCGACCGCCGGCTGACCCGGGCGTCGCTCGAACTGGCGGCCGAGCTGGCCGACGGCGAGACGGAGGTCAGCATCCTCCTGCCGCGTCGCTCGTACGGCAAGGCGTGGCGGCGCATCCTCCACGACCAGACGGCCGACCAGATCGTCGAGGTCGTCAGCCAGGTCTCCCACGTCAACGCCACCATCGTCCCCTTCGTGGTGGCACCCGGCGGCGACGTGGACGTGGAGCCGGGGGAGGCGCCGGCCCGCCGGCTCCGCCGCCCCGCCCCGGGAGCCGACGGGAAGCGGCCCGGCCCGGTCGTGCCCGACGCCACGCCCATCTCCGAGCTGACGTGGCGGAGCCGGGCCCGGGTCGCCGGACGGGTCAAGTCGGTGCGGGTGCAGCCGTGGGCCGAGTCCCAGAGCCTCGAGTGCACCCTGGTCGACCACAGCGGCCACGCGGTGACACTCGTCTTCCTCGGCCGCCGTGCCATCGCCGGCATCCGGAGTGGCACCCTGCTGGTGGCCGAGGGCACGGTGGGCAAGCACCGCGACCGCCTGGCCCTGATCAACCCGCTGTACGAGATCCTCTCGGTGGCCGAGCCGGCCGATGGCCGCTGATCGGAGGGCCGGGGCAGCGGGGCGGCCGTCGGCGGTCGGATCGGTCGGTACGTGGGCGGGGCGCCGCTGGGTGATCTGGGCCCTGGCCGTCGTGCTCCCGCTGGTGACGGCCCTCCTCCTCCTGCCGGGCCGGGGCCACCTGAGCGCGGCCGACGACGCGCTGGTGCTGGTGGTGGTGACCGTGGTGGTGGCGTCGACGGGCAACCGCAGCGCAGCGGCGGTCTCGGCGCTCGTCTGCGCGGCGGCCTTCGACTTCTTCCTGACCCGTCCCTACCAGTCGTTCCGGATCAGCGACGGGGCCGACGTGACGACCGAGCTGCTGTTCGTCCTGGTCGGACTGCTGGTGGGCGACATCGCCGCCCGAGGCCGGTCGTACCGGCTGACCGCCACCGAGGGCCGCAGCGGCCTGCGCCGGATCCTCGGGGTGGGCGAGCAGATCGCCGGCGGCGAGGACCCCGAGTTCGTGGTCATCACCGTGGCCCAGCAACTCGGTGAGCTGCTCTCCCTCCGGGACTGCCGCTTCGTCCGCGAACCGCCCTCGGAAAAAGGGGCCTGGATCGAGCCGGACGGGAGTGTTCGGCTCAACCCGGTCCGATGGCCCACCGCCACCTACGGCCTGCCCACCGACCGCGTCGAGCTGCCGGTGCGCGGGGGCGGCGAGACGCTCGGGACCTTCGTCCTGACGCCCACGCCGACCCGGCCGATCTCGCGGGACCAGTGCATCGTGGCCGTCGCCCTGGCCGACCAGCTGGGCGCGGCGCTGGCGGCCCGACCCGGGAGTGGGGACTAGGTCCGGGCCGCCGGGGTGAAGGGCCGCCCGGCCGCCAGGTCGACCGGGGCGAAGCCGTCGGACCGTTCAGCCGGCGGATCGGCGAGGCGGTCTGGCGTGTCGCTGCGACCGGATAGGGGCGCCGGTCACCGCAAGGGTCAGCGGCCCTCGAACACCGGCGGGCGCTTCTCGAGGAACGCCCGGGGCCCCTCACGGGCGTCGGCCGACGCCATCACCACCTGGCCATGGCGCTGCTCGATGGCGTACGCCTCCGCCTCGGGTAGTGACTCGGTCTCCCGCAGGGTGGCGATGAGCGCCTTGACGGCCAACGGTCCGTTGGCGGCGATCCGGTCGGCCAGCTCGCGGGCCTTGGCCCGGGCCTGGCCGTCGGGCACCACGTAGTTGACCAGCCCGACCTCATGGGCCCGCGCCGCCGAGATGTCGTCGCCGCACAGCAGCATCTCGGCGGCCACGGCGTAGCCGATCTGGCGGCGGAGCCGCACGGCCGAGCCGCTCATGGGGAAGAGGCCACGCTGCACCTCGGTGACGCCGAACACGGCGCTCTCGCCGGCCACCCGCAGGTCGGTGCCCTGGAGGATCTCGGTGCCACCGGCCCGGGCGAACCCCTCGGCGGCCAGGATGACCGGTTTGGTCGGCAGGTCGACCTTGAGCCAGGCCCGCCAGATCTTGGCCGGGTCGTCCCGTACCCTGGCGATCCACTCGTTGGCCGGCTCGGGCTGAGCCAGCAGCCCGATCTCCTTCAGGTCCATGCCGGCGCAGAATGTCGTGCCGTTGCCCGAGAGGATGGCCACCCGCACGCTGTCGTCCTCGTCGAGGCGGCGCCAGGCGTCGTCCAGCAGGCACATCATCTGGCAGTTGATGGCATTGCGCTTCTCCGGACGGTTCAACGTCACGTTGAGCACGAAGCCGTCCTGCTCGACGAGGACCGGCGGGTCGCCCGCCTGCTCACTGCTGACCGTCATCGGTGCTCCTTTCCGCCCCGGGGGCGGGCTCGTCCCGGGCCGACGCTACAGGCCGCCGGCGGCGGGCACCGGAGCCCGTCCTGGCCGCGACCGCCCAGGGCCAGGACGGTCAGGCCTCCCGAGGCACCGGCCGGACGGTCCCCGCGAAGGCGGCTGCGACGTCGGCCACCGCCGCCACCAGCCCGTCGTCGGCGGCCAGGTCGGTGCCCAGGGTGCCGAGCACCCGCCGGGCCGCCGCCGGCCAGGCACCGGCCGCCGCCGCCACCAGTCGGTCGGCCTGCGGGTCGTCGACCGGTGCGCCGAGCCCGCGCAGGTGGCAGAGCCACCCGGCGAGCACCGGCACCGCACCTTCCGCCAGCCGGGCCTGCCGCTGGGCGTGGCGCACCGTGGGGACGACCCGGTCGGGCAGCTTGGCCGACCCGCCGGCGGCGATCAGGGCCAGGCGGTGGTCGATCCGGGTGTTGGCGAAGCGGACGGCCAGCGCCCCGCGGTAGGCGGCCAGCTCGTCGCCGGCCAGGTCGATGCCGGCGGCAGCTTCGTCCCACCACGCTTCGACCAGGGCACGGCAGCTGTCGTCCGCCATGGCCCCGGCGACCGAGCGATGGCCCCGCAGCGGGCCCACGTAGGCGAGCAGCGAGTGGGCGCCGTTGAGGAGGCGCAGCTTGCGCTGCTCCCAGGTGGCGATCCCGTCGACGAACCGGGCGCCGGCGTCCTCCCACTGTGGCCGTCCCGACGGGAACGCCCCGCACAGCACCCACTCGGTCCACGGCTCGGCCACCACCGGCACCGGGTCGGCCCACCCGGTCACGTCGGCCACCAGCACCACGTCGGCGGGGGTGGTGGCCGGCGTGATGCGGTCGACCACGGTCGACACGAACTCGGCGCGGGCGCCGACCACATCGGCGAGTGCGGGGTCGGCCGCGTCGGCCAGGGCGCGCACGGCTGCGCTGACCCGGGCACCGTTGGACGACAGGTTGTCGCAGGGCACGACGGCCAGCGGCGGGGCGTCCGCCCGGTCGCGGGCCAACAGTCCGTCGACGAGGCGTCCCGCTGTGGTCGTGCAGGCCTCGCCGCGCCGCAGCGCATCGAGGTCCGCCCGCACCGCGGGCGCATCGAGGTCGAGCGTGCCGTCGGGGGCCAGTGCGTAGCCGCCCTCCGACACGGTGAGCGTCACGACCGCGGTGGCCGGGGCGGCCAGGACGGCGCGCCAACCCTGGAGGTCGGCCGCCGCCGCGGTGGCTGACAGGGCGGCCACCCGGTCGAAGTGGTCGCCGTCGCCGGCCCGGGTGACCAGGGTGTAGAGGTCGTCCTGGGCGTCGAGCTCGGCCAGCGTCCGGTCGGAGCGGCCGCCGACCCCGACGACCCCCCAGTCGGCGGCGTCGTCGACCAGGTCGGTGCAGCGGACCACGTGCGACCGGGCGAACCGACCGAGCCCCAGGTGCACGATCCGCACCGGTGCCCGCCGGCGCAGCCCGCACGCCTCCCGAGCGAGGGGGCGCGGCCCGTCGACGCTCACAGCTTGAACACGGCGCGGGCCTGCCCGGTGAGGGCGACGGCGATGTCGCTCGCCTCGTCCTCGGCCAGCCGGTGCTGGACCACGAGCTCGGCCAGCACACCGGCGTCGACCCGCCGGGCGACGTCGTGCCGGGCCGGGATCGAACAGTAGGCCCGGGTGTCGTCGACGAACCCCGAGGTCCGGGTGAAGCCGGCCGACTCCATGGTGGCGTGGCGGAACCGGCGGAGCGCCTCCGGGGCGTCGAGGAACCACCACGGGACGCCCACGTGGACCGACGGGTAGAAGCCGGCCAGGGGCGCCAGCTCGCGCGACCAGCACGTCTCGTCGAGGGTGAACAGCACCAGGTGGAACCCGGGATGGGTGCCGAACCGGTCGAGCAGCGGCCGGAGAGCCTCGACGAACTCGGCCCGCCGGGGGACGTCCGACCCCGTGTCGGATCCGAAGCGGGCGACGGTGGGCCCGTGGTGGCCGCGGTGGACGCCGGGGTGGAGGGTCATGACGAGCCCGTCCTCGCAGGACATGCGTGCGCTCTCGAGGACCAGGTGGCGCCGGAGGGCGTCGGCCTCCTCGGCGGTGGCCTCCCTCCGCAGGGCGAGCCGGTGGATGCGCTCGGCCTGGGCGTCGGCCAGGGGCTCGGCCCGGGCATCGGCGTGGCTGTGGTCGGCCGACGTCGCCCCCTGGGCGACGAAGTAGTGCCGGCGTGCCTCGAGGGCGGCCAGGAACCCGGCGTGGGTCGAGACGTCGGTGTCGGCGGCCTCGCCGAGGAGGGCGGCGGCCGATGGCCAGTCGGGGGCACCCACCTCGAGGTAGCGGTCCGGCCGGAAGGTGGGCACCACCCGCCCCGTGAACGTCGGGTCGGCGGTCAGGGCCCGGTGGGCGGCCAGGTCGCCGGCCGGGTCGTCGGTGGTGGCCAGCACCTGGAGGCGGAAGCGGTCGTAGAGGGCCCGGGGTCGCAGGTCGGGCGAGGCCAGGCGGTCGCTGATGGTGTCGAAGAGTGCGTCGGCGGTGGCCGCCGAGGGCCGCCGGTCGACGCCCAGCACCTCGACGAGCTCGCTCTCGAGCCACGTGCGCACCGGCGTCCCGGCAAAGATCGGCCAGCGCTCACAGAACGCCCGCCAGACGACCCGGGCCGAGCGCTCGTCGAGGGGACCGCGGCCGACGCCCAGCCGGTCGAGCGGTACGCCGTCGGCGTGGAGCAGGCGTGTGACGTAGTGGTCCGGCGTGACCAGAAGCGACGCCGGGTCGGTGAAGGGGCGGTCCTCGACGAGCAGCGCCGGGTCGACGTGCCCGTGCGGCGACCAGATCGGCGCGTCGGCCGCCGCTTCGTGCAGCCGCCGGGCGACGGCCCGGGTGGTCGGGTCGACGGGCAGCAGTCGGTCCGGATGGAGCGTCAGGACGGGGCCGGTTCCGGGCACGGGACCTAGTATGTCCGCACACTCCTGACTCGAGGCTGCGATGACCGACACCGTCGACACACCGCCCGGGACGGTCGCCGCCATCGGGGGTCCGGACGGGCTGCTGGCCGGTGACGACGTGGCCGCCTTCGTCGCCGGCCGACTGGCCGATGTCGACCTCGACGGGGCCCGGGTCTGCGTGCTCGTGCCCGACCGCACCCGCGCCTGCCCGCTCCCCCTGCTGCTGCGCTCGGTCGACGCCGCCCTGGCCGGACGGGCCGCCCACGTGACCGTGCTGGTGGCCCTCGGGACCCACGCCGCGCTCGACGGCGCCGACCTGGCTGCCCACACCGGCCTCCCGGCACGCGACGGGCTCGAGGTCCGCAACCATGAGTGGTGGGAGCCCGCCACCTTCGCGCAGCTGGGCCGCATCGACGCGGCGCGGGTGGCCTCGCTCACCGGTGGCCGGCTGGACGAGCCGGTGGAGGTCCGGGTCAACCGGGCGGTGGCGGAGGCCGACCTCACGCTGGTGGTGGGCCCGGTGCTACCCCACGAGGTGGTGGGCTTCTCGGGCGGGAACAAGTACCTCTTTCCGGGGGTGTCCGGCCCCGAGATGATCGACGTCTCGCACTGGTTGGGCGCCCTGCTGACCAGCCCGGCGGTCATCGGGGTGACCGGTGTCACCCCGGTCCGCGCCCTCATCGACGAGGCGGCCGCCCTCGTACCCGGCCGCCGTCTCGCCCTGTGCGTGGTGCCCGACGCCAGCGGTGACCGCCTCCACGCCGCCGCCTTCGGCCCGCCCGAGGTGTCCTGGGCGGCCGCCGCCGAGGTGGCCGCGGTCACCCACGTCCGCTACCTCGACCGGCCGGTGCGACGGATCCTCTCCCTCGTGTCGGCGCGCTACGACGACCTGTGGACGGGGGCCAAGGGGTTCTACAAGGTGGAGCCGGTGGTGGCCGACGGCGGCGAGGTGGTGCTGTTCGCGCCGCACATCACCGAGGTGGCACCGATGCACCCGGGGGTGGAGGCCATCGGGTACCACTGCCGCGACTACTTCCTCGGCCAGTGGGACCGCTTCGCCGGCGTGGCCCGGGCCGACCTGGCCCACGCCACCCACCTCCGGGGGGCCGGCACGTGGGACCCGGTCCACGGCGAGCGCTGCCGGGTCCGGGTCACGCTGGCCACCGGCATCCCCGAGGCGGTGGTCCGCCGGGTCGGCCTCGACCACCGCGACCCCTCGACGGTCGACCCCGTCGCATGGGCCGACGACCCGGACACCCTCGTGGTGCCCGACGCGGGCGAGCAGCTCTACCGGCTCCGCCCGTGACAGACTCGCCGCCGTGCTGCTGACCGCCGCCGGAGGGCTGACCGCCGGACTCGACCCCGACGGCACCGTCCGGGTCGGGCTCGACGGGCAGGACTGGTTCGGGCCCGGCCGGCCGTCGCTGGATGCCACCGTCGGCGACCCGGTCGAGCTGGTCGACGCCCGGGGGCCGGCCACCGCCGTGACTGTGGTCGCGGGCCCGGTCCGCTGCTCGCTGCTGGCCTATGCCGGGCTGCCCCTGCTGGTGTTCCGCGCCGAGGCGACGGAGGGGGTCGACGGGCTGGCCACCGGGGCCTTCGACCGACCGTCGGTGGCGTGGCCCACCTTCACCCCGGGCGACCGGGACGAGGGGTCGGCGCCCGAGGGCCTCCGCGCCGTCACCTTCCAGCACTGCGAGTTCGGCCTGCCGTCGCTGGCCGGCCCCTCGCTCGACGGGTGGTTCCTGCTGCCGCACCGGCCGCCGACCGGCTGGCCGCTGCTCGCCACCCGCGGCGACGGTCGCACGCTGCTGGTGGCCCCGCTCGAGCACTTCCACGAGGTCACCGTGGGCCTGGGCGAGGGCGCGCTGCGGTGCGGCTGGCACGGCGACCTCGAACGGGTGCCGGCCGGCTTCACCACCGACCTCGCCGTCCTGGCCGCCGACGGGCCCCGGGCCGCACTCGACGCCTGGGGGGCGATGCTGCTCGAGGCGGCCGGCACCGTACGTCCCGGCCGGTGGCCCGACGCGCTCGGCACGCGCCCGTCCTACTGGACGGACAACGGCGCCGCCTACTGGTACCGGACGGAGCCGGGCCACGACGCTGCCGGCTCGGTGGTGGCCGCGGTCGAGGACCTGCGGTCGCGGGGTGTGCCGCTCGGGTCGGTGCAGCTCGACTCCTGGTTCTACCCCCACGTCGACCTGCGGCCGTTCGACACCGACGAGTGGGTGGTGCCGCCGTCGGCGATGGTCGAGTGGGACGCCCGTCCGGACGTCCTGCCCGGTGGCGTGGCCGACCTCCGCCATCGGCTGGGCGACCCGCCCCTGGTGGCCCACATCCGCCACCTGTCGTCCGAGGCTCCGCTGACCGCCGAGGTCCCGGTGTGGGTCGACGGCGCCTACGCGGCGCCTGCCACGCCCGAGGCCTATGAGCGGTGGCTCGACCAGTGTCTGGCCTGGGGGGTCGAGACCTTCGAGCACGACTGGCTGGTCGAGGTGTTCTTCGGTGTGCGGGGGATGCGGGCGGAGCCCGGGCGGGCCCGGGCCTGGCAGGAGGGGATCGACGCCGCCGCCCGGGAGCGGGGGATCACCCTGCAGTGGTGCATGGGGACGCCGGCCGACTTCGCCCGCACCACCACCCTGACCCAGGTCACCTCGATCCGGACCTCCGGCGACCACGGCTACATCGCCACCGCCGGCCAGCTGTGGGCGTGGTTCGCCACCACCAACGCGCTGGCCCGCAGCCTCGGCTGCGCGCCCTACAAGGACGTCTTCCGGGCCGATCCCGAGGTGGCCGGCGACAACGGCGAGCCCGAGGCCCTGCTGTCGGCGCTGTCCACCGGCCCGGTCGGTCTGGGGGACCGGGTGGGCCGGTTCGACCCGGCCCTGGCCATGCGCACCTGCCGGGCGGACGGTGTGCTGGTCAAGCCCCACACCCCGGTGGCCGCGGTCGACGAGTCGCTCCTGGCCGGGCCGGCGTTCCACCCGGTGCCGCTGGTGGCCGAGTGCACCTCGCTCCACCCGGCCGGCGTGTGGACCTACGCCGTGGCCATGCACGCCCACCCGGGTGACGAGCCGGTCGAGGGGGCGATCGAGCTCGGCGCGGTCGGTCGGCCGCCCGACGGACCCGACGTCATCGCCTGGGACTGGCGGTCGGGCGCGGCCACCCGCCTCGGACCGGACGGTGCCATCCCGGTCCGCCTCGGCCACGAGGAATGGACGTTCCACGTCCTGGCCCCGCTGCTGCCGTCCGGGCTGGCCGTCATCGGCGACGTCTCGAAGTTCGCGGCAGCCGGCGATGCCCGGATCGAGGTGTCGGCCACCGGGGACGGTGCCGTGCTCGTGGTGAAGGGGGCCGGGGAGACCGTGACGGTGACGGGCTGGTCGACGTGGGAGCCGGTGACATCGGCGGGCACCCTCGACCACGATCCCGGGACGGGCGTGTGGAGGCTGGAGGTGGAGGTGCCCGAGCGGGGCTGGACCTGCGTGACCGTGGGGCGCTGAGCCGGCTCCCTGCCTGATCCGCCGGACCGGTCTTGTTCACACATAAGTTTAACTGCGTACAATCGCCCGATGGCGGATGAGACCGAGCGGGCGATCGCAGACCTCGAGGCCCTGATCGGGATGGTCGACCGGTGCGTCGCCGAACTGACGGAGGCGCGCGACCTCTACTCGATCGTGCTGACGCAGATGCAGGCAGGCGGCGGCACCAGCGAGGCCCTCGAGGCGGGACGGGTGTCGGAGACTCGCCTGGCGGTCACCACCGCGCTCGATGAGCTCGACCGGGCACGGCAGGTCTCGCGGACGTCGTTGTTCCGGGCCCAGATCGCCGAGGGATCGTCGGTGCCGGAAGTGGCCGTGGTCTGGGGGATCTCCCGGCAGCTGGTGGCGAGGACCATCGCCAGCGCGGCGGTGGAGTGACGGCGTCCGGCTGAGTCCGGCCCCGAGGGTGTGGCCGGGCCGGAGCTGGACGGTATCGGGGCCGACGTGTCGATGTCCGAGGTGCACCCACCGGCCCTGACCTGGCCGACGCTGCCTCACCGCTCCGGCAAGAGGCGTTGCAGTGAATCCTCAAGCGACAGCACCGGATTGCCGAGTCAACTGTCCATGGCGTGCAACGAGATGACATCACGGGACCGGAGAATCAACGCGGGAGTGCCCACGGGTTCCGGACGGTGGGGAACCCGGGTCCCGGGGCGCAAGCGGTCCGTCCGGTCGGGTCTGGCGGTGGTGGTGGCGGTGGTGGCGGTGTCCGCCGCCCTGCCGTTGGCTGCGACCTCCGACGCGCCGGCAGCCGGGGGCGCGACGCCGCTGACCGTGACCCAGACGTTCGGCTTCGACAACGACACGCTGCAGAGCTTCACCGTGCCGGCGAACGTGACCTCGCTGACCGTCGCGCTCACCGGCGGCCAGGGCGGGTGGGGCGGCGCCGACTCCTCCGGGGCCCCTCCGGCCGGGGGGTACCAGGGCCAGGTGAGGGGCACCATCGACGTGACGCCCGGTGAGGTCCTGACCATCGGCGTCGGGTCGGGCGCCGACGAGCCGTTCTACACGGCCTGCACCGCCGGCAAGGACGCGTCCTCACCCGCCGATCAGTACGACGCGGTGGGAGGCGTCAACCCTCTGACCCCGTACGACGGCGGCAACGGTGGCGCCCCCGGGCCGAACGGCTGCTCCGGCTACGGCGGCGGCGGAGGCGCAGCGACCGTGGTCGAGCTCGGCAGCTCGACCACGACGACCAGCGACCTCGGGACCATCGTGGCGGGCGGCGGTGGTGGCGACGGCGGCTCGGGCCAGTACTCGCTGGTGAAGGGGCAGATCGGCCTGGCCAACTATGTGGCCCAGTCCACGCCCACGCCGATCACCTACGGCATCCCGGCAGGCTGCACCACCTCCTGCACGTCCACCCCGACCATCCAGAGCCCGAGCCCGCTCTCGTCGCCCGGCAGTCAGGGGCAGCAGGGCACGGCGGTCTTCACGACCTGCGGTGGTTCGACCAACGGCAACAGCTCGAACCAGTACTTCAACGCCAACGCCCCCGCCGGCGAGGCCGGGTGCGACGGTGGCGGCGGTGCCGCCGGAGGTGGCGGGGTGACGGGCGGCGCCGCCGGCAGCGTCCAATTCGGCTCCGGCTCGTCCGACGAATGGTACGGCCAGGGCGGCAGCCCCGGACAGAATTCGACGGACGGGTTCGCCGGTCTGTCGGCCCAGTACACGTACTACTCCGACACCAACACCGGCCGTCCTACGGGCGCCAACGCATTCCAGGACCCGGGCGCCTCCTTCGACGGGTCGGTGTCGGTGACGTACGCCACCGGCGTGCCCGGAGCGCCGACCGCGGTCTCGGGCACCGCCGGCGATCACACCGCCACCGTGACCTGGACCGCCCCCAGCGCCGGCGCCGACCCGGTCACCGACTACGTACTGCAGTACTCGAGCAACGGTGGGACGTCGTGGACCACCGTCGACACCGGGGCGACCGACACGTCCGCAACGGTGACCGGTCTGACCGACGGCACCGGCTACATCTTCCAGGTCCAGGCGGTCAACGACATCGGCGGTGGCCCGTTCTCGGCGTCGTCGCCGACCATCACGCCCTCCGGGCCGCCGGCAGCACCTACCATCGACTCGGTCACGCCCACCGACGGCGGCCTCGACGTCGGGTTCACGCCCCCGGCCAGCACGGCACCCATCACCGGCTACCGCTATCAGCTGGACGGGTCCGGGCCGTGGCTGACCGCGTCGGGCGCGGCGAGCCCGCTCGTGATCGGCGGTCTCACCGACGGGACCACCTACTCGGTGGTCATCGAGGCGGTCAGCACCATCGGTGCGGGCGCGCCCTCCGCTCCGATGTCCGGCACCCCGGAGGCCGTGCCCGGGGCGCCGACCATCACCTCGGTCCAGACCGGCCCGGGCTCCGCCCAGGTCGCCTTCACACCGGGAGCCAGCGGCGGCGGGTCCGTCACCGGCTACCGCTACAGCACCGACGGCGGCTCGACGTGGACCACCGTCGGCACCTCCAGCCCGTTCGATGTGACCGGGCTCGGCAACGGCACCACCTATGGCTTCGAGCTCGAGGCGCTGAACGCCAGCGGGGCGGGTCCCGCCGCGACCGCCGGTTTCACCACCCCGAGTGCGCCGGGCGCGCCCTCCGTGATCAGCATCAGTCCCGGTGACGGTTCCCTTCAGGTGACCGCCACCGTCCCGTCCAGCGGCGGGTCACCGATCACCGACGTCCAGTGGTCGACCGACGGCGGCGTCACCTGGGCGTCCGAGGCGACTGCGGGGGCGCCGTGCGTGACCACCGGGGCCGCAATGGTGTGCACCATCGCGCGCCTGTCCAGCGACGGGGTCACCGGGCTCGTCAACGGTACCGGGTACCCGGTCGAGCTGCGCGGCGTCAACGCCGTGGGGCCGGGCGCACCGTCCTCCCCGGTGTCGGGCACCTCCGCCACCGTCCCCGGCGCCCCCACCCTCACCACCGGTGCCGACGGAATGGTCGCCGCCGACCAGTCGCTGACCGTCTCGTTCACTCCGCCGGCCTCCGACGGGGGCTCGCCGGTGACCGGCTACCAGTATTCGACCGACGCCGGTGCCACCTGGCACGACCGCACCGACAGCGCCGGCCCGACCGCCTCCACGATGACCATCACGGTGGCGTCGTCGGACGGCACCACGGCGCTGGCCAATGGCACGACGTACGACGTGGAGGTCCGTGCCGACAACGCCGAGGGGGCGGGACCCGGCTCCGCCGTCGCGGTGGGCATTCCCGAGACCGCGCCGTCGGTGCCGGTGCTGACAGCCCTGACGGTTGGCAACGGCTCGCTGGCCGTGGCCGTCACGCCCGCCTCCAACGGGGGATCGCCGATCACCGGGTACGAGTGGTCGCTCGACGGCGGCCGGTCGTGGAACCCGAGCGGGTCGACGTCCACCACCTTCACCATCGCCGGCCTGGTGAACGGCACTCCGGACACCGTCGTCGTCCGGGCCGTCAACGGCGTGGGGTCGTCGGGCACCTCCAACGCGCTCACCGCCACCCCGGCCACCGTGCCCGGCCAGCCCACGGTCACGGCCACGTCACGGGGCAACGGCACGATCAGTGTGACCTGGTCGCAGTCGTCCGACGGCGGATCGCCGGTCCTCGGCTACGAGTACTCGACCGACTGCGGGATCACGTGGTCCACCACGGAGGTCGGCGCGGAGCCGCTGGTCATCACCACGCTCTCCGGTGACGGCGTCACCCCGGTGGCGAACGGGACCCAGTACCCGGTGGAGGTCCGGGCCGTCAATGCCGTGGGGATCTCGCCCGCCTCGGCCCCCGTCTCGGTGTCGCCCGCCGCGGCACCCTCGGTCCCGACCGTAATGGTCACCCCGAGCAACGGCGCCCTCAGCGTGCAGTTCAGCCTGAGCGACGACGGGGGCTCGCCCGTTACCGGGTACGAGTACTCGGTGGACGGCGGACCCTTCATGACGACCGGCACCTCGGGCACGAGCTTCAGTGTGACCGGCCTCGGCAACGGCACCTCCTACACGATCGCCGTCCGGGCCGACAACGCCATCGGCGTCGGCACGCCGTCGGCACCCGTCACCGGCACCCCGTCCACGGTGCCCGACGCCCCCACCACGGTGCAGGCGGTGAGCGACTCCGCCTCGGCCGACGTGGCATGGACGGCACCCGCCTGGAACGGTGGCAGTCCGGTGACCGGCTACCGGGCCACGGCCTACACGTCGGCGGCCGGCACGGCCACCGCCGGGACTCCCTGCACGACGACGGCGCCCGTCACGGCGTGCACGATCACCGGCCTCACCAACGGCACCACCTACTACGTCGGCGTTGCGGCCACCAACGGGGTCGGCACCGGGGTCTCCTCGAGCCCACTGGTGGCCGTCACCCCGATCGCCCGGCCCTCGGCACCGACCCTGAACTCCGTCAGCTCGGGTGACACCTACCTCTCGGTGGCCTTCACCGCGGGAGCGTCCGGTGGTGACCCGATCACCTCGTACCAGTACTCGTTGGACGGCGGGTCGACGTGGACGACGGCGTCGGGCACCTCCTCTCCCGTCATCATCTCGGGCCTGGTCGACGGGACCAGCTACCCGGTGGTGCTGCGTGCGATGAGCGCGGCCGGCCCCGGAGCCGCGTCCAACAGGAAGTCCGGCACCCCGGCGGCCTACCCCTCCCCGGTCGACCCGACCACGGTGGTCGCCAACGGCGAGAATGGCCAGGTGGCGGTGGCGTGGACGGTGCCCGCCAACGGCGGCGCCGCCATCACCCAGGCGCAGGCCACGGCGTTCAACCTCATCACGGGGGGCACCCAGGTCGCCAACTGCACGACCACCTCGAATCTGACACCCGGCGCGGTCGCCTCGTGCACCATCACCGGGCTCACGAACGGCACCACGTACTACATCTCGATCCAGTCCGACAACGCCACCGGGTGGAGCGCCCGCTCGGCGCCCCGGGTGCCCGCCACGCCTTCGGTCGACCCCGGGCCCGTCACCGCGGTGACGGCGGCCGCGGGTGACGCCCTCGCCTCGGTCTCGTGGACCCCGGGCAGCACGGGCCAGAGCCCGATCAGCGGGTACGCGGTGCTCTGTTCGACCGGGGGTGCCTACACGGCCTGCGCATCGGCCGGACCGGGCGCCACCTCGGTGACCGTGGAGGGACTGACCAACGGCACCGCCTACACCTTCGAGGTGGAGGCCACCAACAGCCAGGGCACGGGTCCGGCCAGCACGCCCTCGAACGCGGTCACACCGGCCGCCCCGACCATCGCCGCCGGCCCCCTGGCCGACGGCGAGGTCGGTGTGCCCTATGAGCAGACCCCGACGGCCCTGGGAGGTACGGGCACCGTGACCTGGTCGGTCGGCGACGGCACCCTGCCCGACGGCCTGAGCCTCGATCCGACCACCGGTGCCATCACCGGTACGCCGAACACGCCGGGAACGTCCTTCTTCACCCTGGTGGCCACCGACGGGATCGGCGGCTCGGGATCGCAGGACGAATCGATCGTGATCGGCGCCGCGCCCGTGGTCACGTCGGACCCCCTGCCCGGCGGCGAGGTCGGCGTCACGTACGACCAGACCCCCGCGGCTACGGGCGGTTCGGGCGACCAGCTCTGGTCGGTGGTGGACGGCGTCCTGCCCGACGGCCTGACGCTCGATCCGTCGAACGGGCACGTGACCGGGACGCCGACGACGCCGGGGACGTCGACCTTCACGCTCCAGGTCGTCGACGCCGTGGGCGGGTCGGGGTCCCAGTCGGAGTCGGTCACGGTCGTCGGCGCCCCGACGATCGGCGGCCCGGACCTCCCGGGCTCCGCCGTGGGCTACCCCTACAGCGCCGGTCTCACCGCTTCAGGCGGCAGCGGGCAGCTCACGTGGTCGCTGGCGGACGGCTCCCTGCCACCCGGGCTGCTGCTCGACCCGGGGACCGGGGTCATCTCCGGGACGCCGCTCCTGTACGGGTCCTGGGCCTTCACCCTCGAGGTGACGGACCAGACCGGTGCCTCCGCCGTCCACGACGCCACCATCGACACCGTTCCCACCCTCGTCATCAGCTCCGACCCCGTACCGGGCGGGGAGGTGGGTGTCGCCTACGACACCACGCCGCTGGCCGGCCACGTCACCGGGGCGGCGACCTGGTCGGTGGCCGACGGCTCCCTACCCGCGGGCCTGACCCTTGATCCTGCGACAGGTGAGATCACCGGTACCCCGACCTCCGGCGGCACGGCGACGTTCACGCTGCAGGTCACGGACGAGTCGGGGTGGACCGCCACCCAGGACGAATCGGTGCCGGTCCTCGACGCGCCGTCCATCACCTCGGACCCCCTGCCGGGCGGCGAGGTGGGTGCCACCTACGACACGACGCCGACGTCCACCGGCGGCACCGGGACGTACACCTGGTCGGTGGCCGACGGCATCCTGCCCGCCGGCATCACCCTCGACCCCACGACGGGCGAGGTGTCCGGCACCGCTTCGACCCCGGGTACGTCCAGCTTCACCCTGGTGGTGACCGACGCCGACGGCGCCACGGCCACCCAGCAGGAGTCGGTGACCGTGGTCGCGGTCCTCGCCATCACGTCCGACCCCTATCCGGGCGGGGAGGTCGGCGTCCCCTACGTGGCGGACGCGACGGGGACGGGCGGGTCGGGCGGCTATGTGTGGGCCACCGTGGACACCCTTCCCCCCGGCCTCAGCGTCGACCCGACGACCGGCCGGCTGACCGGCACACCCATTGCGGGCGGGACGTACACGTTCGTGCTGATCCTGTCCGACGGGTCGGATCCGGTCACGTCACAGCAGGAGTCGCTGACCGTCCTCGACGCGCCGTCGATCAGCTCCGACCCGCTGCCGGGCGGCGAGGTGGGCATGGCCTACGACGCCAGCCCGACGGTCACCGGTGGCACCGGGACGAATACGTGGTCGGTGGCCGACGGCACACTGCCATCGGGCCTGACCCTCGATCCCGCCACCGGCGAGGTGTCCGGCACGCCGACCACGCCTGGATCGTCGACCTTCACCCTGCGGGTGACGGACTCGCTGGGCGCCATCGACACCGTCACCCAGACCGTGGTCGTGGCGGCCGCCCCGGCCACCGACGGATCCCGCACGATCGACGGCAACGTCGGCGTGGTGGTGCGGGCCCAGCTCGACGAGACCGGTGGAATCGGTCCCATGGCCTGGACGGTGTCCTCGGGCGCACTGCCCGCCGGGCTCGGCCTCGACGGTGCCACCGGACTGGTGTCCGGCACGCCGTCGGAGGCGGGCACGACCGTCGTGACGGTGACCGTCACCGACCACGATGGACGTGACGCCTCGGGCACGGTCACCTTCGTCGTGCTCCCCTCGACGCTGAACTCGCGCACGATCGCCACCACCCCCGACGGCAGGGGCTACTGGGTGGCGACGGCCGACGGCAAGGTCGTGGCATTCGGTGACGCGGTCTCCTACGGCTCCATGGCCGGACGGCACCTCCAGGCGCCGGTTGTCGGGATCGCCACCACGCCCGACGGCAAGGGCTACTGGCTGGCGGCTTCGGACGGCGGCGTGTTCGCCTTCGGCGACGCCGTCTACCACGGCTCCGAGGCGTTCACCCACCTCAACCGGCCCGTCGTGGGCATGACCACCACCCCGGACGGCCAGGGCTACTGGTTGGTGGCCTCGGACGGCGGCGTGTTCACCTTCGGGGACGCGGTCTTCCACGGCTCAGCCGGGGCGGCCCACCTGAACCGGCCCATCGTGGGCATGGCGGCCACCTCCGACGGCCAGGGCTACTGGCTGGTGGCCTCGGACGGTGGCGTGTTCTCCTACGGGGCGGCCACGTTCCACGGCTCCGAGGGTGCCACCCACCTCAACCGGCCCATCGTGGGCATGGCGGCCACCCCTGGCGGCCAGGGCTACTGGTTGGTGGCCTCGGACGGTGGCGTGTTCACCTTCGGCGACGCCGTCTTCCACGGCTCGGCCGTGAACCTGCGCCTGAACGAGCCGGTCACGGGCATCGAAGCGACCGCCGACGGGGGCGGCTACTGGTTGTCGGCCGGTGACGGGGGCGTCTTCGCCTACGGTGACGCCGGATTCCTCGGGGCGGACCCGGCGCCGCGCAGGTGATCCTGGGCCGGGGGTACCACCCGGCCCAGGCCACGCGGGGAGGGCCGGAGGTGTCCTCCCGGTTGGGTGAGTTGAGTGGGCGAGGGGGGACTTGAACCCCCACATCCTTTCGGACACAGGAACCTGAATCCTGCGCGTCTGCCAATTCCGCCACTCGCCCGAGCGACCGGTAGAGGCTACCCGATGATCCGACCCCCACGGACCGCGTCGGGGCCGGTCGCACGCCCCGGCGCCGTGTCTGGCGTCACCACGGCCACCCCCGGGATTGTCTGCGTGCCCACCCCGACCCGGCGGATCCACCTCCCTCAGCCCGTGCCGTCGATCCCGGTACCCCGTACCCCCTACCAGGGGGTAGACACCGGTAGGCTGACGCCGACATGGGACTGCAGAAGTTCGAAGGGCGCCTCGAGCGCATGGTCGACGGCACCCTCTCCAAGGCCTTCCGCGGCGATCTCCACCCGGTGGAGATCGGCCGACGGGTGACCCGGGAGATGGACCTGAAGCGCCGTCTGGGCGTCCACGGCCTGATCGCGCCCAACGCGTTCGTGGTGCACCTCTCGGCCTCGGACTTCGACCGCTTCGAGAGCTTCCTCGACGCCCTGGTGCGCGAGCTCGAGGAGGCGGCCCGCGAGCACGCCCGGACCGAGGACTACGTCTTCGTCGGCCCGGTCACCGTGTCGGTGGTCGAGGACCCCCGCCAGCGCCGGGGGCGCTTCGCCGTGGTGTCCGACGTCCACGAGGGTCCCGCCGGACTGACGGCCGCCTCGGTGGTGCTGGCCGACGGCATGCGGGTGGTGCTGGGCCCGGAGCCGATCACCATCGGGCGCCTGCCCGAGAGCACCATCGTGGTCAACGACCCGAACGCCAGCCGGCGGCACGCCGAGATCCGGCGTTCCGGCAACGACGTGGTGGTGGTCGACCTCAACTCCACCAACGGGACCCGGGTCAACGGGGCGACGATCCGGGAGCGGTTGCTCTCCGACGGCGACCAGATCGTCATCGGCACCACCGTCCTCCGCTTCGAGACCTCGTGAGCCACGGCACCTGACCTTGATCCCCCTCTTCTACGCAGCGGCAGCTGCGCCGGCCCCCGTCGACAACACGCCCGTCCTCCGCGCCCTCGAGTTCGGCGTCATCCTCCTGCTCTGGCTGTTCTTCATGTGGGTGGTCCGCGCCGTGTGGGTGGAGGTGCGCCCGCTCAAGCGGAAACGCCGTCGCGGACGGGACGTGGACCCGGTGGTCGACGGCAAGCGGCGGCGGCGCAGCCTCCGCCTCCACGTGATCCGACCCGACGACCAGGCCGGCCGCGTCTACGACGTGGGCGAGGAGGTCACGGTGGGCCGGGCGCCCGGGTGTGGCGTCCCCATCGACTACGACTCCTACGCCTCCAACCTGCACGCCCGGCTGTTCCGCCTCGACGGCGACCTCTGGGTGGAGGACCTGGCCTCGACGAACGGCACGTGGGTCAACACCGTGCGGATCGAGGAGCGGACCAAGCTGCAGAAGGGGGACCTCCTCCAGGTCGGCGGCACCGTCTTCGAGGTCGGGCGCTGACATGACGCTGCTCCGCTCCGGATCGGCCACCGACACCGGGCTGGTGCGCTCGGTCAACCAGGACCTGGCCGTCGAGACGGGGACCCTGTTCGCGGTGGCCGACGGCATGGGGGGCCACGCCGGCGGCGAGGTGGCCGCCCGGCTGGCCGTCGACTCGCTGACCCGGGCGTTCGGCGCCAAGCCCACCGGGGCCGGGCTGTCGGAGGCGGTGGTGGAGGCCAACCGCGTGGTCTTCGAGCACAGCATGGACAACCCCGAGCTGCGGGGCATGGGCACGACCCTGACGGCGGCCGCCCTGGTCGAGGAGGACGGACGCGACGTCATCGCCCTCGTCAACGTGGGCGACTCGCGCTCCTACCGCTACCACGGCGGCGAGCTGACCCAGATCACCGTCGACCACAGCCTGGCCGAGGAGATGGTCCGCGGTGGCGAGCTGAGTGAGGCCGAGGCGGCCGTCCACCCGCACCGCCACATCCTGACCCGCGCTCTCGGCGTGGCCGACGACGTGGTGGTCGACCTGTGGCGCATCCAGCCGGCCCGGGGCGACCGGTTCGTGCTCTGCAGCGACGGGCTGACCAATGAGCTCGACAGCCCCCAGATCGCCGAGGTGCTGGCCACGGTGGCCGACCCGAAGCTGGCCGCCGACCTCCTGGTGCGGGCCGCCCGTACCCACGGGGGGAGCGACAACATCACGGTCGTCGTGGTCGACGTGGTGGTGGGCGAGGACGACGACGGAGCCGCCCCTGACGTCCCGGCGGTCGCCGCCGTGGCCGCGGACTTCCAGAGCGCCCGGCCCGAGGAGGACGAGGCGCCCGTCGAACCCGCGCCCGACGCCCCGGTCGGCGAGGACGTGGCCGTGCTGGAGGCTCCCGAGCCGCTCCGTCCGAAGTTCCGCGACCGCTGGCGGGCCCGGCGCAAGGCGCGGCGGGCCGCCCGGGGCCGCCGGCTGGTCACCTTCCGCGTCGTGCTGTTCGTGGTGATCCTCGGGGCGATCCTCTTCGCCGCCTGGTACGCGGTGCGCTGGTACGACACGAACGCCTACTACGTCCAGACCTCGAACAACGAGCTGATGATCTACCACGGCCGGATCGGCGGCGGCGTGCTCTACAAGCCGGAGCTGGTGGAGAACACCAACCTGACCACCGCCGACGTGCCGCCCTACACGCTGACCCAGCTGGCCACGGGCGTCCAGGAGGACTCGCTCAAGGCGGCCCGTGCCTACGTGGCCAACCTGGCCGCCACCCAGAAGCAGACCGTCTGTGCCCAGAACCCGGCCACGGTCGGTTGCCCGGGGGTGGGCACGACCACCGGGTCGACCACCACGACGACGGGAGCACCCTGATGGAGCGTCGTATCCGCTGGCTCGGGATCGCCCTGGTGGTGTGCTTCCTGGCCCTCTTCATCCAGCTCAACAACATCCAGATCGTGAAGGCGCACGCCCTCTCGACGTCGTCCAGCAACCCGCGGGTGGTCCAGGTGGCCCGCAACGACCCGCGGGGCGACATCCTGTCGGCCGACGGGATCGTCCTGGCCAGCTCGGTGCCGACCACCAGCGGCTATTACAAGTACC
>Ga0265327_10000323_pt1 | contig 91060 bp, 73 predicted proteins | sample 41621metaG_FD_202089 | JGI IMG/M metagenome (GOLD analysis project Ga0265327, IMG submission 202089) | Rhizosphere microbial communities from Carex aquatilis grown in University of Washington, Seatle, WA, United States - 4-16-21 metaG | ecosystem: Host-associated > Plants > Roots > Rhizosphere...
CGATAGAATTTCGAAAGGAAATATTCCTCCAAAAATTACCGATACTTACAATGGCGACTTTAATGAAATAAAGAATAACCTGAACGTTTGTGTTGATGCTGTTAATATGTTAGTTGCCGATGCTGCAATGTTAGCAAAAGCTGCAGTTGATGGCAAATTAGCCACAAGGGCTGATGCTACAAAACATGGTGGCGATTTCGGTAAAATTGTTGACGGTGTCAACAAAACCCTTGATGCTGTTATTGGTCCATTGAACGTTGCTGCCGAATATGTCGATCGCATTTCGAAAGGCGATTTACCACCAATTATTACTGATACATACAATGGCGATTTCAACGAACTCAAAAACAATTTGAATGTTTGTATTGAAGCCACAAGCAATCAGGCCAAAGTTGCCCAATTAATTGCCGATGGCGATTTATCTGTTAAAATTGATGTGCGTTCGGAAAAAGATGTTCTTGCCAAGAGTCTTATTAATGTAGTAAAAGTTCTACAAGGATTACAAAAAGAAATGGCGCGTTTGACAGACGCATCAAAAGACGGTTTGTTGTCTGAACGTGGAAAACCAGAACAGTTCCAAGGCGCTTATGCAGATGTTGTAAAAGGCATTAATGCAATGCTTGATGCAATACTTTTACCGATTGGTGAAGGAAACCGTGTTTTAACACTCATACGTGGTGGAAATCTGAGAGAACGTGTTGAAATTATTTGCAAAGGCGATCACGAAAAAATGAAAAACTCAATCAATGGCGTTCATCAATGGTTAACCGAACTGATTGCTTACGTTACCAAAATTGCTAATGGCGACATGACAGCCGAAATGGCAAAGGCATCAGGAGACGATCAAATTCATCAATGGTTAATTATGATGCGAGATCGTATAAGCGCTCTGGTAGCAGATGCAAACATGTTGGCAAAAGCTGCTGTCGAAGGCAAATTAGAAACACGCGCTGATGCTACAAAACATTTTGGCGATTATCGCAAAATTGTTGAAGGTGTGAACAATACGCTCGATTCTGTTATCAATCCATTAAACGTTGCTGCAAATTATGTTGACCGCATTTCAAAAGGCGACATTCCGACTAAAATTACCGACAAATACAATGGCGATTTTAATACCATCAAAAATAATTTGAATCAATGTATCGATGCTGTAAATATGTTGGTTGGCGATGCAGGAATGTTGGCAAAAGCTGCTGTCGATGGTAAATTGGCAACACGCGCCGATGCCACAAAACATCTTGGTGACTTCCGCAGAGTTGTTGAAGGTGTAAACAATACGCTTGATTCTGTTATCATTCCATTGAATGTCGCTGCAAATTACGTTGATAAAATTTCGAAAGGCGATATTCCTTCAAAAATTACTGACACTTACAATGGCGACTTTAATTTGATCAAAAATAATTTGAATCAATGTATTGATGCTATTAATCTATTGGTTGGTGACGCAATTATGTTGGCAAAAGCTGCTGTCGATGGTAAATTAGCAACACGCGCTGATGCAACAAAACATTGGGGCGACTTCCGAAAGATTGTTCAAGGAGTTAACGACACTTTAGATTCTGTTATCAATCCACTAAACGTTGCAGCAGATTATGTTAATAAAATTTCAAAAGGCGAAATTCCTACAAAAATTATCGACAAATACAACGGCGATTTCAATACAATCAAAAACAATTTAAATCAATGTATCGATGCAATCAATTTGTTGGTTGGCGATGCTGCAATGCTGGCAAAAGCCGCTGTCGAAGGTAAATTAGCAACACGTGCTGACGCTACTTTGCACTGGGGCGATTTCCGCAAGATCGTTCAGGGTGTTAATGATACGCTTGATTCTGTAATCAATCCATTAAATGTAGCTGCAAACTATGTTGACCGCATTTCAAAAGGTGACATTCCAGCCAAAATTAAAGATAATTACAATGGCGACTTCAATACAATTAAAAACAATTTGAATCAATGTATTGATGCTGTTAATTTGTTGGTTGCCGATGCCGGAATGTTGGCAAAAGCTGCCGTCGATGGAAAACTTGCAACCCGTGCAGACGCAAACAGACACTGGGGCGATTTCAAAAAGATTGTTGTCGGTGTAAACGATACACTTGATTCGGTAATTGGACCTTTAAATGTAGCAGCAGCTTATGTTGCAAAAATATCTGTCGGCGACATGCCAGAAGTTATTACTGATAATTACAATGGCGATTTCAACACAATCAAAGCAAATCTGAACGTCTTGATTCAATCGACCAATTTAATAGTTGACAAAGCTAAACAAGTTGCAAACGGCGATTTGAATATCGAACTAAAGAAACGCTCCGAAAGAGACGAATTGATGCAAGCATTATCAGAAATGGTGAAAGCAATTGCTTATATAGTTGGCGAAGTTAAAACCGCGGCCGACAATGTTGCAATCAGCAGCAACGAAATGACTTCGACAACCGAACAAATGTCGCAAGGTGCAAATGAACAAGCAAGCGCTGCCGAAGAAGTTACTTCGTCGATGGAAGAAATGGTTGCTAACATTCAACAAAATACAGACAATGCTCAACAAACCGAAAAAATTGCTCTCAAAGCAGCACAAGATATTGCGGAAGGTGCAAAGGCAGTTGAATTGACGGTTCAGTCGATGAAAAATATTGCAAATAAAATTACAATTGTCAGCGACATTGCAGACAAGATTGATTTGTTAGCTATTAATGCAGCAATCGAAGCAGCCCGTGCCGGAGAACATGGCAAAGGATTTGCGGTAGTTGCATCAGAAGTTCGTAAGTTGGCAGAACGCAGTTTAACTGCTGCAAAAGAAATTGACGATGTTTCGGGGAATAGTGTTGATATAGCTGAAAGATCAGGCAAATTGCTAAGCCAAATTGTTCCCGATATTCAAAAAACAGCACGGTTGGTACAAGAAATTGCAGCAGCAAGTATTGAGCAAAACAGTGGTGCAAATCAAATTAACAATGCCATTCAACAACTCAATCAGGTTACACAACAAAATGCGGCAGCGTCCGAAGAAATGTCGAGCAATTCGCAAGAATTGGCAAGTCAGGCTGAACAAATGAAAGAAGTAATTGGTTTCTTTAAGGTGAGCGAAAATTTGACGGAAAAGCAAACTAAAAAAGCGAATGTCTTACAAACAACTCGTCAGACAAAAAAGAATCAGCCTGTTAAATTCGAGCATCTCAAAGCAGGTGGCGGTATCAAACTAAATCTTGATAAACACGAACACGTTGACGACGATTTTGAAAGAATTTAATTTACTATATAACTTTGACAAAGTTTTTTAACTTTGTCAAAGTTTTGAATTAAACGCAATAAAAAAAACAAAACATTAAAAAATAATTCAATCATGGAAGATCATTCACATACACGACAAGCTTATCTTTCGTTTAAACTGAACAACGAATTATTTGCAATAAGTACTTTCAAAGTTCTTGAAGTATTAGAAAAGCAGCACATCACGCAAGTTCCAAAAGCGCCGGAATATGTAAAAGGAATTATAAATTTTCGCGGCGAAGTATTACCGGTTATCGACATGCGCAAAAAATTTATGATGAACGAACTTGACGAAAATCAAAAATTTGTTATCATAGTTCTCGACCTCAAATTAAATGACGAAAGTTATCAACTTGGTGCAATTGCCGATGGTGTAAAAGATGTTATCGAAATTGACGACAAAGAAATCAAAGAAGTTCCAAAAATGGGACTCAATTACAACACCGAATTTATTATGGGAATGCTACATGTCGATGCCGGTTTTGTAATGATTCTGGATGTTGACAAAGTATTTTCATTAGCTGACGTCGCTGCGATACACACGGAAACTGTACCAGCGATGGCTTAAAGTTTTTTCTATTACATTTTAATAAAACGAAATCAAGCTTTGGTAAAATTATCTCTTGCCAAAGCTTTATTTTTTATAGAGTTTCTCTAATTTGAAATCATTAACCATTATTTTACTGCAATAGTTTCAATTTCAATTAATGCACCAAGTGGCAATTTAACAACTGCGTAGGCAGCGCGCGCCGGTGGATTTTCGTTATAAAATTTTCCATAAACTTCATTCATTGCAGCAAAATTATTCATGTCGCTTAACAGGCACGTTGATTTAACAACGTCTTTGTAGGTATAACCAGCTTCGATTAATATGGCGCCAATATTTTTCATAACTTGCTCGGTTTGTATTTTGATGTCGCTTTCAACAACAGCGCCGGTTGCAGGATCGATTGGTATTTGCCCCGAAATATATAATGTACCATTTATTTCTACTGCCTGACTGTACGGACCAATTGCTTTTGGTGCATTGCCGGTGTTGATTATTTTTTTCATTTGTATTTTTGATTTTTAAGTTAAATTTTGTTGTGTTTTTTCAATCCAGTTGCTTTCGAAAAGTTTGTCGAGTTTTGTCCATGGTTGCCAAATAAGCAGCGCAACAATAATTAAAACCAAGACAACCGCAGCGATAATCCATTTCATTTTTGAAGACTTATTTCCGCCTTCAAAAGATTTCAACATTTTGCGGGCATCTTTCACAAAGTAGCCTTGCGGATACCATTCGAGATACATTTGCGCAGCACTTACAGCTTTCGATTTACTTGCTTCGCCCCAAATTAATTTTTCTTCCTGATATTGCAATTTTTCTTCGGGAGTTTTTTGAGCTGACTTTCCGGGTGTCATCAGTTTTTTTGGACGCGACTGTTGACTCAACAATTTTTCTTTCTTAGCGGCTTGTAATTCTTTTGCCTTATTTTTAAGTTCATCGATAATTGCAGCAACTTCTTGCGCATGAACTCCGTTTGGATATTTTTTTAGAAAGACGGCATAATGCGGAAGTTGATTTTTTGCTTTAGTTTTTTTCCAATCGGAATCTTCTTTTAATGTAAGTATCGCTTGTTCTGCGTCTTCTACGTGACTACTTGATGGATTATTATCAATAAATTGTTGATATGTTTCAATTGTATTTTTTTTGCTGGCTTTTATCCACTGCTCGTCTTCCTGAACCATCAAAATTGCGGTTACAGCTTCGCCAGAATATTGTCCGGCAGAATACCGGTTTAAAAAAACCTGATACGCTGCCACTGTATTTTTAGCAACTGCAGCTTGCCAATCGCGTTCTTCTGCATCTATTACCGTAGCCATAAATTTTTGTTTAATAAAATTAAAATTTCAATGTCATTTTACGAAAACAAATTATGTTCCAATTCACAAATCTGATGGTTTATCAATTCAAAAAAATAATTTTCGTAAGCAACAAATTTACAAAAAATATTTCGATGGCAAATTAAATTTGACATTTTAAAAAATGCTTTGTCAAAAAAAAATTATTTGACAATATTCATTTCATCAACAAGATGCTTGGCGCCGGCAAATTTGTCGATAATAAATAATGCGTAACGGATGTCAAGCGATATGTTGTGGCATTGATCCGGATCGTACATAATGTCACTCATGGTTCCTTCCCAGCAACGGTCGAAATTAATGCCGATAAGATTTCCATTAGCATCGAGTACCGGACTGCCGGAGTTGCCGCCGGTTGTGTGATTCGATGCAATAAAACCAACGTGCATGGTACTGTCTGTACTATAAATTCCAAAATCTTTAGCAGCAAATAAATCTTTTAATTTTTTCGGGACATCGTAATCGTAAATATCCGGATTGTCTTTTTGCATGATACCTTTGAGCGTTGTAAAATAATTGTAACAAACGCCGTCATAAGGACAATAACCTTCGACTTTACCATACGCCACGCGCAATGTCAAATTGGCGTCGGCATAAAATATTTTGTCTTTCAAAAATTCACGTTGCCCTTGCATATATGTGCGATGCAAAACAGTCAATTCGTCATCGTACTTCGAATAGTTTGGCAAAATATTTACGCGATACAAATTAATAACATCGCTGTATAACTTGTATGCCGGATCGTCGAGCAAAGTTTTGACATCTTTGTAAGTAAATTTCGCCAAAAATTTTTCTATTTTTTGACGGTCGGTAATAATCGATTTTTCAAACACAAAATCGGCGTATTTTGCAAAGTCGCCTTTAAATTTCTTGTCGATCCGTTTAAAAACTTCCGGATAAAATTTTGCATCCAAATCGTCGTGATACGCTTTTAGTAATTGCGCGAAATTCAGTTTATCGATTGGCTGATAATAATTTTTGTAAAAATTCGAAATCCGGTTTTTAATTTTCAAAATATGTTTATCAATATTTTCCTTTGTAGTTTTTTTATCGACCAGCGCCAGACTTTCAAATTCGCCGACAATGTCCATTATTTCGATTGAAAAAACGGCTTCGTTTACATAAATCCGCGCAACATCATACGGAATAATTTCTTTATAAATTTCCTGATAACGGCTCAGAATTTTCGAATATTTTCCGGCACGCGACGGATCGTTTGCCCAAGTTGTAAAACCGTTTTCGAAACTATGTTTTTTATCGATAGCATTTATTTTTTTAAGACCTTTCACTTCGCCAATCCATTTTTTCCAACCGTTTGCAATACCGGCTTGTTTCGACGCATATTTTATTCTGACTGAAATACTTGTGTCCATAGACAATTTAATATTGTCGAGACGAATTTGACGCAATTTAATACGCGACGGGTCTTCGTAATTCTGAATCATTTCGACTGCCGACGCCGGTAAATATTCGCTTGTGCGTCCGGGAAAACCGTAAACCATTGTAAAATCGCCTTCCTTAATTCCTTTGAGCGACACCGACAAAAACTTTTTAGGTTTGTACGGCACATTGTCCAGCGAATAAGTAGCCGGTTCGTTGTTTTTGTTTGCATAAATTCTGAAAACCGAAAAGTCGCCGGTATGACGGGGCCAGACCCAATTGTCAGTATCGCCGCCAAACTTTCCAATTGACGACGGTGGAGCGCCAACCAAACGGATGTCCCGAAAAATTTCGTTGATAAACAAATAATATTCATTTCCGCTGAACATCGGTTTCACTTTGACTTCGTTTTTGGTTTGCAAACGCGCAACTTTTTCGATATTTGCAATTGCTTCGCTTACTATTTTTTGACGCTGCGATTCTGGCATTCCATCTTTTACATTTGCTAACACTTGATCGGTAACGTCTTCCATGCTCACCAAAAACGAAACCGACAAACCTTCGTTCGGCAATTCATCAGCATGTGTGGCTGCCCAAAAACCGTCGGAAAGATAATTGTGGTCCAGTGTGCTGTGGCGTTGTATTGCATCATATCCGCAATGATGGTTTGTCAGTAACAATCCTTCACCCGAAACCAATTCGGCTGTGCATCCGCCGCCAAACAAACACACGGCATCTTTCAAACTTGCTTTATTGATGCTGTAAATATCTTCGGCTGTCAGTTTGAAACCTTTTTTCTGCATGTCGGCAATGTTGTATTTCTGCAATAAAATCGGAATCCACATTCCATCGTCGGCTTTTAGATACGGCAATGTCAAAATAAAAATTGCGATTATAAATAGTAATCTTTTCATGTATAATTTTTTAAAATTCGTGTAAATGTTTGTAAACTTTGTGAACCGGAAAACCCATCACATTAAAATAACTGCCGGTTAATGATTCTATCCCGACGTAGCCAATCCATTCCTGCGCACCGTAGGCGCCGGCTTTGTCGTAAGGTTTGTAATTGTCGAGGTAAAATTTTATTTCGTCATCGGTAAATTCTTTAAACCTGACTTGTGTTGCGTCATAAAAAACATTTTTTTTATCGATTGATTGAATGCAAACGCCGGTTATAACAGTATGTTCGCGACCAGACAATTTTCTCAGCATCAATTTTGCTTCGTCGTAATTAAATGGTTTGTTAAGTACGTCGTCATCGATGCAAACAATTGTGTCGGCGGTGATGACGATTGTGTTTGCGTCAATTTCATTTCTAAATGCGTTTGCTTTGTGTTCGCACAGAAATAACGCAATTTCTTCGCGCTTCAATTGCTCTGGAAAACTTTCGTCGATGTCGTTTTTTATTTTAACAATAAAATCTATATCCAAACCTTTTAATAGCTCGCGCCGACGTGGCGATTGCGATGCAAGTATTATTTTTTTGCCTTTTAAATTTTGAAACATAGTCTTTAAAAACTGTCAATGATGTATTTACCCACAATCGAATATGACAATCCGAGTAACATAATTATTTTTAATAAACCACTTGCAAAACGGTAATGGCTTTTATGACTTGCCGTTATAATTTTATAAATCAATATCCAAAACGGAATGATTAAACACACCAGCAAATACCAAAATGTAATATTGTCGTTAACATATCTTGTGTAAACCACTGCCAATGCCGCAATAATTAATAAAATCAGTGCAACGAGAATGAATTTTGTTGTCTTGATACCGAGTACAATTGGTAATGTATTTCGTCCATAGGCATTGTCGCCTTCAAAGTCTTCTACATCTTTAATAATTTCGCGCAAAAGCGTCGTAATAAATGCAAAAAATGAAAATCCTAACACCCAGTAAAAGATATTCAGTAAACTGACTTTATAAATGATAATACGCGCTTCGTAAAATTGTTGCACAGCAAGCAACTCAAACAAAACAACCATTAACGGAACAAGCGCAGTCAACAATGCGACGATTAAATTGCCGATTAAAAACTGGCGTTTAAAAGTTGTAGAATAAAACCAAAGTATTCCGGCAACTATCAAAAAAATAATTCCGATTTTATAAATGCCAATTGCCCACGAAATATAAAAACCACATAGGCAGCCAATCGAATTTAACACAATGTGCAAAATGAGCGCAACTCGGCGATGCACTTCTTTGTCAACAATTACACTTTCCGGTCGGTTAACCAAATCAGTTTTGCGATCGAAATAATCATTTATAACATAACCTGCGGCAGTCAAGCAAACCGTAGCAATTATGAGCAATGCAAATCCAAAATTATTTAATTGCAACTGGAAATTTAATACCTTGTAAATACTACCGGCATCGTCGAGTGGCACAGTAATTTTTTTGAGCAAAGGCGCAACTACACACCATCGCATGGCGCACATGGTCAATATAACGATGATTAAATTGTGGTAGCGTACGAGTTTTAAATATTTCATAAATCAATTGTTATTTGTGCTTTAAAAGTTTTTTTAATATTTTTTTTACGACGCCCGGTCCTTCGTAAATAAAACCGGTGTAAAGTTGCACGAGTCCTGCGCCAGCATAAATTTTCTCACTGACATCAACTGAATTAAATACGCCACCTGCAGCAATCACCGGAATTTTTCCACGCGATTTTTCCGAAATATATTTTATTATCGCGTTTGATTTCCGTTTCAAAGGCTCACCGCTTAATCCGCCCTTGCCAATTTTGTCGATAAAATCGTGCGGATACGACAAATTTTCGCGGCTAATGGTTGTGTTTGTAGCGACAATTCCTGCAATACCGGTCTGACTAACAATTTCGATAACATCGTCGAGTTGCGGATAACTCAAATCGGGTGCAATTTTTAATAAAATTGGTTTTGGTTTTTCTTTTAGAGTATTTGCTTCCATCAATCGCACCAAAATTTGCATCAATGGTTCTTTGTCTTGCAACGCGCGTAATCCGGGTGTGTTTGGCGAACTTACATTGACAACAAAATAATCGACATAATTAAATAGTTTTTCGAAACAAATTAAGTAATCGTCAATTGCGTTTTTGTTGGGCGTTATTTTATTTTTGCCAATATTGCCGCCAATAATAATATTTGTTTTTTTCTTTTTCAGACGTTCAACTACTGCATCGACTCCGGCGTTATTAAAACCCATCCTGTTTATGAGCGCTTTATCTTTTACAAGACGGAACAGTCGTGGTTTAGGATTGCCGGATTGTGGCAAAGGTGTAACTGTTCCTATTTCGACAAAACCAAAACCAAGATTTCCGAGCATATCAAAAACCTCAGCGTCTTTATCAAGTCCGGCAGCCAAACCAATTGGATTTGGAAATGTTATTCCGAAAATCTCTCTTTCGAGCGTTAAATCTTTTACCTGAAATATTTTTCGAATTATCGCATCACAAAATGGAACATAGTTGGCAATTTTTAACGCAAAAAAGACCAACCGGTGAGCATTTTCTGGTTTGCACTGAAATAATATTGGTCTGAAAATTCTTTTATACATTGCTCGAAAACAAATTTTTGAGTTCTTGGAATTTTATGCAAATTAAACAATTTTTTTGTTGCAATAAAATAATTTCTTAAAACTCTGAAATGTTTTTCGATAAAATAAGAAAGGCTGTCCTTTTGAGACAGCCTATTTTATCATAGAAAACTTCAATTGTCAATTATTTACTTGCTTTAATTGCTGCCTGTGCTGCAGCCAAACGTGCAATTGGAACGCGGAATGGTGAGCAACTTACATAGGTCAATCCCATTTTGAAACAGAATTCGACTGATGCTGGGTCGCCACCTTGTTCGCCGCAAATACCAACTTTTAAGTTTGGTCTGGTTGCGCGTCCTTTTTTAACAGCCATTTCTATTAATTGTCCAACGCCGTCTTGGTCGATGGTTTGGAATGGATCAGCTGCCAAAATTTTGTTGTCCAAATAATCGTTCATAAATCCACCGGTATCATCACGGCTAAAACCAAATGACATTTGAGTTAAATCGTTCGTACCAAATGAGAAAAATTCAGCAGTTTTTGCCATTCTGTCGCCCAATAAACAAGCGCGCGGAATTTCAATCATTGTGCCATATAAATGTGCAATTTCTTTCACACCAAATTTAACACAAACTTCTTCGTGAATTTTCAATGCAATTTTTTTGGTTGCATCTAATTCGGCAACGTCGCAAGTAACCGGTACCATAATTTCTGGTTTTGGATGATGTCCTTCGTTTATCAATTCCTGAGTAGCTTCGAAAAGTGCGCGGAATGTCATTTCGGTAATTTTTGGGTGCGTCAAACCAAGACGTACGCCACGGTGTCCCATCATTGGATTTGATTCGTGCAAACCTTCTCCACGTTTTGCAACTGCTTCTGTTGTTATACCTAAAGCTTTTGCCAACTCAGCTTGTTTTTCGTGTCCCTGTGGAACAAATTCGTGTAATGGTGGATCCAACAAACGGAAAGTTACAGGCAAAGTATCCATTGCAAGCAAAGTGCCTTTCATGTCGCGTTTTACAAAATGGAATAATTCGTCGAGCGCATGTGTTATTTCAGCGTCGGTGTTGCTTAGAATCATTTTGCGGAGTAAGAATAATGGTTCTTCGCTGCCTTTGCCATAGAACATGTGCTCAGTACGAAATAAGCCAATACCTTCTGCGCCATAATCGCGTGCAATTTTTGCATCGGCAGGAGTGTCAGCATTTGTACGGACACCCATTGTTCTGTATTTGTCAACGATTGCCATAAAGGTTAAGAACTTTGGATTTTCAGATGCATCCATTAAAGGTAACGCACTTTGATAAACGTGTCCTTTTGAACCATTTAATGTAACGACATCACCTTCGTGTAAAACGATATTTGTTCCTTCGATTTTACAAGTTTTTGATGCAACGTCAACGTGCAATTTGCCGGCGCCAACGATACAACATTTTCCCCAACCACGAGCTACAAGCGCAGCGTGTGAAGTCATACCACCGCGAGCAGTCAAAATACCAACTGCGGCGCGCATACCTTCAACATCTTCGGGATTTGTTTCTTCGCGTAATAAAATAACTTGTGCTTTCGAATCAGCGCGAACAGCAGCAACTGCGTCTTCGGCTGTGAAAACCAATTTACCAACTGCTGCGCCGGGACCTGCCGGTAAACCTTTTACCAACACAGAAACTTTTGCTTCTTCTTTCGGGTCGCAAATTGGGTGAAGAACTTCGTCAAGTTGCGCTGCTTCTACACGCATTACAACTGTTTTTTCGTCAATTAATTTTTCAGCGAACATGTCCATTGCCATATTCACAGCTGCTGTACCGGTACGTTTTCCAACGCGGCATTGCAACATATACAATTTGCCTTCCTGAATGGTAAATTCAATATCGAGCATGTCATGATAATTTTTTTCAAGAATGCCACGTATTTTATCAAGTTGCACGTAAGTTTCAGGCATTGCTTCCTGCATACTGTGCAAATGTTTGTTCTGTTCGTTCTTTGTGTCGTCATTCAATGGACTTGGTGTACGGATACCGGCAACAACGTCTTCGCCTTGTGCGTTAACCAACCATTCGCCATAGAATAAATTTTCGCCGGTTGCCGGGTTACGCGTAAATGCAACACCTGTTGCTGATGAATCGCCCATATTACCGAATACCATTGCTTGTACGTTTACTGCTGTTCCCCAATCGTCTGGAATACCTTCAATACGACGATATGAAACTGCTTTCTTGCCGTTCCAACTTTTGAAAACAGCTTTGATACCACCAAACAATTGTTCTTTTGCATCGTCGGGAAAATCTTTGCCAATCTCAGTTTTAACTTTGGCTTTGAATTGTTCAGCTAATTGTTTTAAATCATCGGCTGTTAATTGGGTGTCTTCTTTTACGCCTTTTGCTTTTTTGTAACCATCAAGCATATCGTCGAGTTTCTTGCGGATACCAATTTCAAGACCTTCGGCTTTTTCCATAACGACGTCGGCGTACATCATAATTAAACGACGGTACGAGTCCCAAACAAAACGTGGATTGTTTGTCTTTTTAATAAGACCGGGAATCGTAGCGGTGCAAAGTCCAACATTTAAAACTGTGTCCATCATTCCGGGCATCGATTTACGAGCACCAGAACGGCAAGACAATAAAAGTGGATTTTCGGCATCACCGTATTTCATGCCCATGTCGCTTTCAACATTTTTCATGTTCGCCCAAACTTCGTCAAACAAAGATTGCGGAAGTTCGCAGTTGTTGTCGTAATAAGCGGTGCAACATTCGGTTGTAACAGTAAAACCTGCCGGAACCGGAAGTCCCAGATTAACCATTTCGGCAAGGTTTGCTCCTTTGCCGCCGAGCAGATTTTTCATTGTAGCTTCGCCTTCGGCTTTTTTACCGCCAAAGAAATAAACATACTTCTTGTTCATATATTTAATTTTTATAATTTATAAATGCACTTTTCGAGAAGTTCCAAAAGTAAATCATTTTTATTTTATAACAAATGATTATTATTTTATTTTGGCTTATTCATTTTCCTCACTCAATTAATTTTCATTCTCACCACAGTAATATCATCAGTTTATCTTCATCTGTTTTCCCATGTTTCGGTGCAGATAGTTAAATTATTTTTTGAACTTTAAAAATGTTTGTTGTGGATTTTTCAGATTAAAGTTTGATAAATAAATTTAGTTTTCGCCGTAAACAGGTAATGTAAATTTAAAACAACTTCCTTTCCCTAATTCGCTTTCAACCCATATTTTTCCCCCATGTTTTTCGACAAAATCTTTGCAAAGCAATAAACCCAAGCCGGTGCCTTTTTCTTTTTCGGTTCCTATGATTGATATTTTTTCGTCAATTTTAAACAATTTGTTTTTAGTATCTTCGTCCATTCCAATGCCATTATCGCATACGCCTATAATGATTTCATCGTTCTGCTGAATTACATTGATTTTTATACTGCCGGTTTTATGCGTAAATTTTATCGCATTGGTAATTAAGTTGCGTAAAATGGTATTAATCATATTCAAATCTGCATAAATCATCAAATTATCGGCTGATGCGTATGCGATTGAAATATTTTTTGCTTGCGCAGAATGATTACAAAGATTTATGTTTTCAATCAGAATATCACTTAATAGATAATTTTTCGGTTCAAAATTTATTGTGCCGGTTTGACTATTTGCCCATTCCAACAAATTTTCCAATAATTTAAAAGCGGTTTGGGCTGATGAATTAATAAATGACGCAAATTCAATTAATTTTTCGCGGTCAAAATCGTTATTGGAATCAACCATCAATTCAGAGAAACCTAAAATACCGCTAAAAGGATTTTTCAAATCGTGTGCAATAATTGAAAAAAGTCTATCTTTTGTGGCATTGATTTCTTTAAGTTCATCGTTTTGATGCTCGATACTGATTTTTTGTTTTTCAATTTGTTCGTTTCTTTTTTTAATTTCTTTAAAGGCGTTTGCCATATTCAAAGCCGAATTTATTCGTGCAGTTAATTCAATTGGCTCAACCGGTTTACGGATATAATCAACTGCTCCTGCCTGTAAAGCTGTATCCAGATTTTTTGATGACGTCATAATTCCGGTACACATAATTATGGGAATGTCTTTGGTTAATTGGTCTTTTTTCAATTCGACAATCATTTCAATTCCATTCATTTCTGGCATTTCCCAATCAACAATAATTATATCGGGGTTAAATTTTTTAGCCAATGTAATACCCATTTTACCATTGAATGCCTGCACAATCTTGAATTTTTTTTCTTTAAGTGTTTCGGCTATCGTATCTAAATAAGTCTGTTCGTCGTCAACTATTAAAATCACTTTGTTGTCCATTTTTATAAGTTAATCAATTATTGTTTTATCAATTCGTTATACTTTTCTTCATTTCCAACTTTCATAGCACTCATTACTAAATTTTTCCAAGTTTCGATTTTCGAATTATTTAATGAGTCAATATTTTGTATTGTATTTCGAATATCAGAAAATTCGTAAACTGTAAATTTAGCCAATATTTCTTTAAATGGTAACAAATATTCTTTTTCTTTATTGTTGAATTGGATTGTTTCAGATTGATTTTCAGTTTTGTTTTGATCATAATTATTTTCAATTATTTTTTCTGACTTTAGCAGCAAGAACCAAAATGTTGAACCTTTTCCAATTTCCGATTCGACACCAATTTTGCCACCATGTGCTTCGACTGCCAGTTTGCAAAAAGTCAATCCAAGTCCTGTTGAACGCACACCGCCTGAATTTTTAGCTTCGACCTGTACAAATTTATCGAACACCGAAATTAGTTTGTCTTTTGGAATGCCACAGCCGTTATCAGAAACTTTAATAATTTGGAATTTGGAATTTGGAATTTGGAATTGTATATCCTGTTTTTCCATTCCTAATTCATAATTCTTAATTCCTAATTCAATTTTGCCATTGTTAGGCGTATATTTTACAGCATTTGTCAACAAATTGATAAATACACGTTGGATAATTTCGGCGTCGCCTTTTACAGTAAGATTTTCGGGAATTGAATTTTCAATCGTTATTGATTTTCGTTCATATAATAATTTGACTTGTTGCAATGCGTCAAATAAACATGTACTTAAATTAAAATCTGTCAATTGAATATTCATTTGCGCATCTTCAAGTTTTTGAACGTCTAAAATATTTAAAACCATGTTTAGCATTTGCTTTGCGGCTTGCTTTGTTTCGTCGTTATTTGAAACATTAAGAATTGCAGCTAAAGGATTTTTTAAATCGTGAACAATCATTCCTGTCATGCCTTCTTTAAACTGGTCGAGTTCGACTAATTTATCGTTTGTGGTTTTGAGTTCTTCAGCTTGCGTTTCAATTTCTTCTTTTTGCTGAACAATTTCGACAGTCCGTTCTTTCACAATCTGCTCCAGATTTTCTTTTTGTTTTCTTAAGCGACGTGTATAAAATATTACCGTTACATAAACAAAAATAAAAATAAATAATACATAGCAAACATAAGCCAACCATGTATTGTACCAATGCTTTCTTACAGTGAATTGGTATGTCGCAACTTTGCTCCAACGATAGTTGCCATGCTGCAATGCTCTTACCTGAACGGTGTAAGCTCCGGTTTTTAATTTAGGAATGAACAATTCGTTGCTGTATGTTTCTTTTGACCAGACAGTGTCTTGCTCTAAAATTCTGGTCTGGTACTTAATATCTTTGCCCGGAAAACTCAACGAAATAAAACGTATTGTAGAATAAGCGTCTTCTGTAATTTTTGAGATTTTTGAACTATCAATTCCGTCAAATTTGATAGAAGAAAAAAACGGCGCTGGTGTTATTAATTCTGGTTCGTTGTTTTTTAGTGAATATATCCAGCCGTTTGTAGTTCCGGCAAAAACGCAGTTATCATCGCTGATGACAATGCTACGTAAAGCCATTGAATTTACAGGCAAGCCATCTTTTTTATCAAAAAATATTGTATTTTGTTTATTGTATTTAATTAAGCCTTTGTCATAACCGAGCCAAAGATTGTTATTTTTATCTACCTTTACAAAACGGGTGTCTGTGTTTTCAAAATTCCTTACAGGGACCCGAGAGATTTGCTTATTTTCAATTAAGTATAAACCATCTGTGGTTGCCAAATAAATTAATTTGTTTATAACGCAGATATCATTGACCATAAAATATTTATTGTGCTCAAATTTTATAGTGATACTAATATTTTTAAAGCGGTCAGTTTTTTTATCATATTGATGCAAGTAGGTTGAATCGGTACAAGAACCAGCCAAAAGATTTCCGTCCATATCCAAGTCCATTGAATAGGTTCTATTTGGTAATCCGGACGTTTTATCATAATAGAATAAATCGGCATCGGAATGTACTCTACTTACTCCTTCTATATTTTCTTTGCATACCCAAACATCGCCGTTATTGTCTCCATGTAACAAAATTGCTGATGATTCTGCAAATTTCATGCGATTGTTTTTTGTATCATCACACCAGCCCATTTCTTTTGCATTTGAAGCCCAAAAGAAGCGTTTACCTATTGGGAGAAAATAATTGATAAAGCCGTATTTTCTATCTGACAGGAACAAACTGGTCAGGACATGTTTATTTTCGATGTCCAACTTCTGTACTTGACCATTTGCAACAACATACATACTATTATCTGTACCTTTTACAATGCAATTTATAAATGTGTGGTTTATACCTTCCGTTTTAGCTTCAAAAAAAGTAAGATTCATCAAAACAATACCGGCATCAGTTGATACCCAAATATTGTTTTCTTTGTCTATGTAGATATTATGGATTGATTTTTGAATTAAATTTTGAATCTTATCTATTTGATACGAATTGTTTATCTTGTTTAGCAAAAATATTCCATCGTTTTGACTGGCTGCAAAAATAGTATGGTTTGTGTCAACCCTAAATTTTATAAATGATAAATCTGGAATCAACACCGAAACAGAAAAATGCAAATCTTTATCGTATTTCAAAACATGCAAACCTGAACTTGTCGCCAGAAGAATTTCTCCTGTTCGGTTACATAAGGCATCGTAAATAAAAGGGAAATGACCTAAGTTTGTCATTTCAATAAAACTGTCGGTTTTCAAATCATATTTATAAGCATATCCACCATTGGAAAAAGCAAACAGATTGCCGCTGGAATCTTTTACGATAGAGTACGAGCAAAAATAATTACCGGTAAAATTTTTTTTTTCGAAAGTATATTCCTTTAATTTATTGTTTTTGAAATGATTGATTGCCATTGTACAAGAAAACCACAAAGACCCATCGGTATCTTCAAAAACTGTTTTGGGAAAATATAATGCTGAATCGGTTAAATCGCCAGTTCCGCTAAGAATTGGCTTAAAGAATGCGGTGTCTGGCTTACTCACAATTTCAACTACGCCCATATCGGTAATGGCGAGCAATTGCTTTTTTTTAGTCAAATACAGGTTTTTTACAAAACTACTGGGTAGTCCTTTGTTAAACAGTTTAAAATTAATACCATCAAAACGTTCCAAATAATTGTCGGTTGCAATCCAAATAAACCCCAAGCTATCTTGAACAATTGCTTTTATAGAATTGTTATGCATTCCATTTTCATTATCATAGTTGAGCAAATTATAATTCTGTGCTTGCGAAATTTGCGAAAACAAGAAAATTAAACTTGCTAATAGTTTGATAATTTTTATCATACAATGATTTTAAAATAAATGTAAGTTTAACTTAAAATAAAACAATGTGTCATATAATAAATATCGTTTGCAAAAATAGATTTTTTTTGAATAATAATTTCGTTTCATTATTGCTATAAAAATAATTGGTTAATACGTTGACCAAAAAATGAGATGTATTTGATTAAGTATTTTTGAAAAATCTTTTCCAAAGGACAATGATATAAATTTATTATTCAAAAACATTTTATCGCGTAAAATAAAAATAGGATGGCTAAAAAATATTAGTAGCTATGTAACAAAAGTCACAAATTTTATCGTGAATAGACATTATTTTTGCCAATATTAATCAATTAAAAACTAAATAAAATGAAAGCTAATTTAGGGAAAACCGATAAAATTATTCGCTACGTTTTGGGATTAGTTATTATGGGCGTATTATGGTTTGGTTACCATTCACTTTGGGCATTGGTTGGACTGATTCCGATTGCCACCGCGGTTATGAGCTTCTGTCCGTTTTATGTACCTTTCGGAATTACCTCTGGCGAAAAGAAATAAAAAACTCTTTTTAAATTGACCACTTCGTGTATAATTTTTTTATATCTTAGTGGTCTGTTTTTTGCAAATTGTTATCATTAAAAATAAAGATTATGAAAACTTTAAAATTTAAAACTTCGATAAAATGCGGTAATTGCATCAAAACGGTTACACCGCATTTGAATGCGATTAAGGGAATTGCATCGTGGAAAGTTGATATTAACTCGCCAGATCGTTTGTTGGAAGTCGAAACCGAAGATGTCAACGAAAACGAGATTGTCGAAACATTAAAAAAAATTGGCTACAATGCAGAACGCGTCAATTGAAAATTGATAAGTTCAGCTCTTAGCATAAACAATTGAGTATTAAAAGTGTTTTTGAATATTTAAAAAGTCAATATAAAATAAAATCATCAATGAGATACTATTCGACTGTGGCGAATTGATTGTGTATCTGAAATTATCTACAAACGTTCGATTAACAACTGCATCACTTGTTGGGTAAATACTGTTTTTCCAAACCAAAGATAATTCACTGCCGGGTGCAAATTGCCAGGTGTAAGATAAATCGATTGTAAAAGCATTATAATTTATATTGTTGTTGACATTATACGTATTATCCGCAACAAGACTTCCGTTTTGCTGTAAATCATAATTTTTGTAATAATTTACTACCGACCAGTAATGACGCACGTTTAAACTAAGCGAAGCACAGTTTGTAAAAATATAATCCAATTGCAAAGTATTGGTGATGGTGTTGATTTTTCTTTTGCCAAAATAAATGGTGTCGCCTGTTCCATTTTGAATATAACCAACATTATTTTGCCTGTCGATATTAAAATCATATACAAGTAAAAAACGGTTTGAAAATCTGAAACGCGGTGCAAAGTCAATCCATGCTTCGGCTGAATTTGAATATCCGATGGTCATGTCAAGCGCAAATTTTTTCGAATAATCTGACGAAATCCAAGTATTGAGATTATAATTTTTTGGTCTCATATAAACTCTGCCAATAGTACGTGGTTCATAATAATCGTGCTGGTCGTCGGGAAAAATAGTAGTGTTAAATCCGATTGACAAATGATTGCGAAAAGTTGTACTTAAATTGTAGGCGAAATAATAATTGGCAAACTCTCTTGGATTGTACAAAAATTCTTCGCGAAACGTAAGCGCATTCCACATTTCAAGCAATCGCCAGAAAGGTTTGTAAATGTTATAACGCAACTGTGCCAATCCGCTGACATAATTATTTCGTGACTGATAGCCAAGATCATTTGGATTGTAAGTGTCGGTGTATAAAGAATTATCGAGTGTGAATTGGAAGTTGCCTTTTATTTTATCAATTGCAATATCGTAATAACTGCCACGATTGGCTTTTAGCGTGTCGTTAAAAATTTGATCCAGCGCAGCCGACGTTGATAGCTGAAATTTTTGCGAATTGTCAATTAAAATCCATTGCGTACCGGTAACGTTGGCAACATAATGGTCGTTAAAGCGCGCCACATTTGTATTTATAAGACTTACACGCGAATTGTTTTTAAGGGTTTGTTCCAAAACGATTACATTATAATTTGTAAGAGGTTGCGTTAAAATTCTACGTTTATCGCCGGTAATCGAATCTTGCGCTACAGCAAAAGCGTCCGATGAAACTGCGTTTAAAAAGCCAAGCGAAAAACCGGACTTGGTTTTTCCTGTTATTTTCGTTGCATTAATTAATTGTGTTGTTGTCGGATTTACAATTAAGCCTTCGTGCTTAAGCAATTCATTGCCTAAGCTGTCGTGCTGCGTGGGTGTTCCACCAATTCGCCGCGAATAAAAAATATTGGCGCGTTGGAATAGTTCGGTGCCTTCCATAAAAAATGGACGTTTCTCGGAATAGTAAACTTCGAATGGCGTCAGATTCAAATTTATTGGATCGAATTGTACTTGCCCAAAATCGGGAATGACCATCATGTCGAGTGTAAAACTTTCGCTGATGCCGTATTTCAAATCCAATCCACCTTTGAACGAATAAGCTAATTTTTCGGCGCCGGGATCATTTTCGGCATAAGTTGATAAATAAGGCGTGAACGACAGTCGCAAAGGTGGTTTTATGTTTTGAACACCGTCAAGTTCGCCTTCTTGTTTGACTAAAGAATTCATGGAGCGGTCAACAAAGTTCCACGACGATTGTTCGCGGTGACGTTGCACAGTCCTGAAAATATTTATGCCCCATGTCTGAATATTTTTTTTTGGAAAACGCAAAGCCGAGTAAGGTATTTTTATTTCTACTGTCCAGCCTTCGTCATTTTTGCCGACGGCGCTTTCCCAAACGGCATTCCAGTTTGGGTCTTCATTTGCGACATCGCATTTCAAATCCATCTGAACGCCGGCGCACGAAACGAAAAAGCCATAAGCATTTTGTCCGTCATTGTATGGATCGATGTAAACGCCACAATAATCTTCGGTACCAAAGTTGTCGCGTTTACTTAAAAAGCGTAAAGTACTGTCGGGTGCGGTATCGTAGAACATAGCGCCGACATACAAAGCCGTGTTATCGTAAACAAATTTAACTTCTGATTTTTGTGTGGATGGTTTGCCGTTATCAGGTCGAATCTGAATGAAATCTTTTGCCGGTAGTGCTTCATTCCAACAGGCATCGTCGAGTTTGCCGTCAATTTTCGGAGGTACGTTTGTACGCACTGCGACAACTTGTTTTTTTACAGCTTGTCCGTATGTAAAAAAAGATAACATAACCAGCACGGCTAATAATATCTTAGACATATTTTTGAAAATTTGATTGTTTGATTGCTTATATAAAATACGGTTTGTCTTAAAAAAAACGTTTAAAACAAATCAATGCAATTATACATAAAAATACAAATATACTTTGCATAAATTGGCAAAAAAAATTACCGATTTGTTAAAATAATTATACATTAGCTTTTAAAATTTGGAAAAACATGTCAATGAAAAAATATACCGACAATATTTCGATTTCGAAATTATTTCTTATTATTAATGTAACGCTTATTGTAATTATTGTTTTTATAACTTCGCTGGCGTTGTACATTCAATATGCCAATCAAAATTTACAAAAAATAAACGAACAGCGATACGAAAGCTATTTGCTTGCCGACGAAGTGCATCACAATTCTGACGACCTGACAAAATTTGCCAGAATGTTTGCAATTACAAATAATCCTGTTTTCGAAAAATGTTTTTATGACATAATGAATATTGAAAACGGAAAAATTGCCAGACCAAAATTTTATAACCGGATTTATTGGGATTTTGTAATTAACGATACAACCCAAATTCAAAAAAACGGATCGAAAATTTCGTTATTGCAATTGATGAAAAATGCAAAATTTACCGATTCCGATTTAGAATTGCTAAGCAAAGCAAAACGAAATTCAGATAAACTGGCATTACTCGAAATTGATGTAATAAACAAAATTAAACAAACTACCAACGATTTGCTTTCAACAAACCATTCGCAAAAATATTCGATTAACGATATTTTAAATAAACATACTGATTTTGATAGTCAGATTTTCAGGCTTTTTGATAAAAATTACATTGCTCAGAAAGCAGAAATAATGAAACCTATACAGGAATTTTATGCACAGATTGACAATAGAACTGCATTAGAAATTCAGTATGGCAAAGAAAAAGTTCAAATTGCAATTTATCTGTTAATAATTTCTTTATTGACAACGTTCCTATTACTCATTTTCAGTTATTTAATTATCCGTCGCAAAATTGTCAAACCAATTTTGAATTTACATTATATGCTTTTGGGTCAGACACCAGAATTTGTTGATGTCGTACCAAATAATAAAAACGAACTTCTTACATTAAAAAAATCAATCAACAATTTTGTTCGTTTCAAAAATGAAACCGAAACTAAGCTGAAAGAACAGTTTGAAGAAATTCAGATAAAGTCTCAAAAATTAGAAACAACCATCGAAGAACTGATGACGACCAGCGAAGCCTTCAACCTTACAAACAACGAATTGGAAAATACTACCGAAAAATTAATTTACAGCGAAGAAAAATTCAGGCAATTAGCCGAAAATATTGATCATGTGCTTTGGCTCAATACAAAAGACAAATTGCTTTATTTAAGCCCTGTATTTGAAAAAATCTTTGACATCGCGTTAGAAAAAATGTACGAAAATCCGAAAACTTTGTGCAGCTTAATTTATCAGGATGACTGCGAAAAACTAATGCACAATATTAATGATATTTTAAGCAAAGGCATCAATTTCGAAGGCGAATTCCGAGTTGCGCATCCTAAAAAAGGTATGCGTTGGATTTTGGTCAAGACATTCAATTTTAATATAGATAAAGAACTTAGAACGGTTGGAATTGCAGAAGACATCACAGAAAAAAAACAAGTAAACGAAACGCTTAAAAATCTCAACCGTAAATTTTTGATATACATTGAAAAAATGCCACTGGGTTATATCGAAATAGATCACAATTTTATTATCCGCAGTTGGAATCCGTTTGTCGAAAAAATTTTTGGATTCAGCGAAATTGAAGCAGTCGGTCAAAATATGATGCAACTTATAAAACCGAAAGCTGTAAAATACGAATCAATTGATTTCGAATACAAATTTTCTGACAAAACAGATGGAAATTTCAGCATCAATAAAAATATTACAAAAGATTGTCGCGAAATTATTTGCGAGTGGCACACCACACCTTTGCAGGACAACGAAAACAAAATAACCGGTTGGGCAATTATTTGTCAAGACATAACAGACCGGATAAAAGCCGAAGAACAATTATATCTTGCAAAAAACGAAGCCGAAAAAGCAAACAAAACCAAAAGCATATTTCTGGCAAACGTTTCGCACGAAATACGCACGCCCATGAATTCAGTCATTGGGTTTACCGATCTGCTCGAATCGCAAATTACTGACCCGATGCACAAATGTTATTTAGAATCGATTAAGTCGAGCGGTACAACGTTACTAAATCTTATCAACGATATTTTAGACTTATCGAAAATCGAAGCCGGTAAACTAAATCTTGCTCTTGAACCGGCGGATTTCAGAAGCGTTTTGCGCGAAATAGAATATTTGTTTTCGCTCAAAATCGCAGAAAAAGGATTAAGATTTAAAATGACAGTCGATCCACAGATTCCCAAATGTTTGTTGCTCGACGAACTGCGACTCCGACAGGTGTTGACAAATTTAATAAGCAATGCCATCAAATTTACATCACAAGGTTTTATCGGCGTTGTTGTCAAAGCAATTCCGGTTGACGATAAATTTATCGATATGACGATTGATGTACAAGATACAGGCATTGGTATTCCAACCGAAGCGCACGAAACAATTTTCGAAGCATTCAGTCAGCAAAGCGAACAAGATACGCGCAAATACGAAGGCACCGGCTTGGGATTGTCCATCTCCAAAAAACTTATCGAGTTGATGAACGGCGAAATTTTTCTCGCCAGCAATCCAAATGAAGGAAGCACATTTACAATATTTCTCCGCAGAATTAAAATTTTAAAACCGAACAAAAATCTTAAAAAAAATCTACCAACGCACGAAAAAAAAATCTATTTCGACAAAGCAAAAATTATTGTTGCCGACGACTTAGAAATCAATCGTCAAATACTAAAAGAAACTTTAAATTTTTCGCCTTTAGAAATTTTCGAAACCGAGAACGGCAACCAAACGTACATGCTTGCCCAACAGCTTTTACCCGATGCTATTTTACTCGATTTGCGCATGCCCGACATGGATGGCTTTGTAACCTCCGAAATGCTAAAAAACAATCCGGTTACGAGTCATATACCCATCATCGCAATTTCGACTTATAGTCTTAACGAAATAAAAAATCACAAATATTCTATTAACTTTGCTGCGTATTTGCAAAAACCAATCCGTGCAAACGATTTAATAAATTGTTTGACAAATTTTTTGAAATACAAAATTATTGCTGTCGAAGACGAAGACGATTTTTTAACAGTAGTTGAAGTCAAAAACGAAATTAAAAATCTAAGCGAATTAATAAATTTGCTTAATTATAATTTAAAAGCCAATTGGCAAGCGGTTTGTAAAACATCGTCGTTCGAAGAAATAAAAAAGTTCGGCGTCAGAATAAAAGAAACCGGAGAAAAACACAATGCTAAAAAATTAATCGAATTTGGCGTTAACTTACTTGCATCGGCAAATATTTTCGATTTGGAAAACGTTTCAAATCAATTACAAAAATATGAAACGATGGTAAAGTATTACAAAAATTTAGAAAATGACAGATAATTCAAAAGCAAAAATTCTGGTAGTTGACGACACGCCGAAAAACATACAACTCGTAGCGCAAATATTAACGCGCGAAGGTTTTACGGTTGACTTTGCACTAAACGGTCTTGCAGCGTTGGAGCATGTTGCTAACAATGCTTACGATTTAATTTTACTTGACATTATGATGCCCGACATGGACGGTTTTGATGTTTGCAGAAAATTAAAAGAAAATCCTGCAACAAGCGACATTCCAGTTATTTTTATTACAGCAAAAACCGATTCAGAAAGCGTTTCGAAAGCTTTTGAACTGGGCGGTGTGGACTATATAACAAAACCATTTAATGCACCCGAATTAATTGCACGCGCCAAAACGCACATTACCATTAAAAAACAAAAAACCGAAATGCAAAACTTAATTGCTGTGCGCGATAGACTTTTTTCTATTATAGGACACGATTTGCGTGGTCCAATCGGTAGCACATCGCAGATGCTTAATATGGTTCTGAATGACACAGCAGAAAACGACAGCGAAAAATTACTCGAAATTTTAAATCTCACAAAAAACGAAATCGACAAAGTATATTACCTGCTCGAAAATTTATTAGATTGGGCGTCAGATCAAAGAAAGCGCATTGCAATCAATCTTCAGCCGGTCGATTTATCAACGTCTTTATTAGATTCAATTTCAATTTTAACCGGATTAATTAAAGACAAGCAAATCAATATAATCAATAAAATTCCATCGACCATTTCGGTTATTGCAGATGAGCGCATGTTGAAAACCATATTCCGTAATTTGATTTCGAACGCTATAAAATTTTCATTTCCCAAAGGACGCATCATTATCGATTTTCATTTGACCGACGACAAATTTGCGAACATTTCGGTAATCGATAAAGGATTAGGCATGACAACCGATACAATTATAAAAATACTTAAATCGACCGAAAGTTTTACAACTCTTGGTACAGCAAACGAAAAAGGAACCGGTTTGGGAATACGGTTATGTAGAGAATTTATTGATAAAATGGGAGGCAAATTAAATATAGAAAGTTCGTTAAACGAAGGCAGTACTTTTAGTTTTATGTTGCCCTTGGCAAATAAATAATTTGAAATGTTTTCAACTAAACTTTTTCATTTTATCACGAAACGTAGAAAGACTTAAACCAAGTATTTTTGCAGCGTCCGATTGATTGCCCTTTGATTTTTTAAGCGCTTCTTCAATAAAATGATGCTCGACGCACTGAAGCAAGTCCGGCAATGAAAGACCGCCGTTTAAATAACAATTGTTGCAAGCCTTTAAAAGAATATCGACAGGATTTATTTTACTTATTTCGCGTGGAAAATCAAGCGGTTCAATAACGTCGCCCGAAAAAATAGTTGCACGTTGAATAATGTTTCGCAATTCGCGGACATTTCCGGGCCAATCGTAATTTACCAAAGCATCAAGCGCTTCATTTGATATTGACAAATTGCGTCCACCCGAAAAACGTCTGATAAAATGTTGTGCTAAAATTGAAATGTCGTCTTTGCGCTCTCGCAATGGCGGAATGTCAAATGGCACGACATTAATCCTATAAAACAAATCTGACCGGAAAGTCCCGCGTTTTACCATTTCTTTTAAATCGACTTTTGACGCGCAAATCAAACGCACATCAATTGGAATTGATGTTCCGCCACCAACTCGCATCAATTCGCGCGACTCCAATACACGCAACAATTTGGTTTGAATATTTAATGGTGTATCGTCAATATCGTCAAGAAAAATGCTGCCAGTGTCTGCCAGTTCGAATAAGCCTTTTTTGTGATTGATTGCGCTTGTAAACGAACCTTTTTCATGTCCAAATAATTCGCTTTCCATCAATTCTGACGGCATTGCCGACAAACCGATTTTCATAAACGGACGCAAACTGCGGTTGCTGGAATGATGAATGTATTCTGCAAAAATTTCTTTGCCAACGCCGGTTTCGCCAATAAGTAATATAGAACTATCAGTATCTATCACGCGATTAAGCCGCGAAATTATTTCGCGCATCTGCTGATTTTGTGTGATGATGGTTACTGATGTTGACATTTTTAATATTTTTTTTCGAACTTTGTCAAAGCTTAATTCTTTGTCAAAGTTTTGTTCTTAACAAATTCGCGGTAATTGTTCACCGCTAATCATATCGACAATGCGATGACTGCCGATTTGCGTTTTTAAACGAACCATTCCTGTATTTTCGCTTGTTACTTTGCCAATGATTGCTGCGTTTGTACCCAATGGATGTTGTTGCATAACTTCAAGAATTTTTGCTGCTTCATTTTCCGGAACAAAAACTAAAATTTTGCCTTCGTTCGCAACATACAATGGATCAAAACCCAATAATTCGCAAGCAGCTTTGGTTTCTTCGATCAACGGAATTTTGTCTTCAAAAATCGTTATTCCTTTTGACGACGCTTGCGCTATTTCGTTCAACGAACTTGCCAATCCGCCGCGTGTAGGGTCGCGTAAAACGTGAATGTTTTTCGTGGTTTCGAAAACATGTTGCATCAAACCGTTTAACGCTGCGGTGTCGCTGGTAATTTGCGTTTCAAATTCCAATCCTGCGCGTGTTGACATAATTGTAATTCCGTGGTCGGCAATATTTCCATTTACAATAATGACATCGCCGGTTTGCGCATTGGTTGGCGAAATATGCAAATCGTCGTCAATAATTCCAATGCCCGATGTGTTGATAAATATCTGGTCGCCTTTGCCGCGGTCAACAACTTTTGTGTCACCCGTAACTATTTTAACGTTTGCTTTGTTGGCAGCATTTTTTATTGATATGACAACTTTTTCGAAATCCTGTAATAAAAAACCTTCTTCGAGAATAAATGCCAGCGACAAATAAAGCGGTTTCGCGCCGCAGCAAACCAAATCGTTTACTGTTCCATTGACTGCCAGTTCGCCAATGTCGCCACCAGCAAAAAATATTGGTTGCACGACATACGAATCTGTTGTAAATGCTAAACGTTTTCCAGAAATTTCAAACATCGCGCCGTCGTGCCCGACATTTAAAATGTCGTTACCCAAATAATGAAAAATTATATTCTGAACCAATTGTTGCGAAAGTTTACCACCACCACCGTGTGCCAGCGTAACTTTGTCGAATTGCGAAATTGGTATTGGGCACGATGCGTTTATCATTTGTCAAAAGTTTTATAATGAAAATAAGCGGCACAAGCGCCTTCTGTCGAAACCATTGGTGCGCCCAAAGGTTTTTCTGGCGTACATTCTTTGCCAAACGCAGGACATTCCAGTGGACGGATAATTCCCTGCAAAACCAATCCGGCTTTGCATAGTTCTGATTCTGGACTTTCGATATTTTGTAATTCGAAAATTTTTTCTGCATCAAAGTCGTTGTAAATATTTTTTATTGCGTAACCACTCATCGGAATTGTTCCAATGCCACGCCATTTGCGGTCAACGGTATCGAAAACGTCCTGCAAAGTTTTTTTCGCCAAAATATTTCCTTCTTTTTTAACAACGCGACTGTAAGCATTTTCAACTTCGTACCTACCGTCTTCCAATTGTTTTAAAAGTTGTGAAACTGCCAGCAAAATATCAACCGGCTCGAAACCACCAATCACAATCGGAATTTTATATTTTGCTGCCAGCGGTATATATTCTTCGTATCCCATAACGGTACAAACATGACCTGCCGCAATAAATCCTTGAACTTTAACATCTTTTGACGACAGCACTGCTTCGATTGCCGGTGGCACCAAAACATGCGACGAAAGCAACGAAAAATTTTTAAGATTTCTATTTTTTGCTTGGACAATTGCCTGTGCATTTGCAGGTGCAGTTGTTTCAAATCCAACACCAAAAAACACAACTTTTTTGTCTGGATTTTGTTCAGCAATTTTTAATGCGTCGAGTGGCGAAAAAACCATTCGAACATCGCCGCCCGAAGCTTTTACCGAAAATAAATCTGTCGCAGAACCGGGCACGCGCAACATGTCGCCATAAGATGTAAAAATGACATCGCTGCGTTGCGCAATGGCGATTGCTTTGTCAATCATTTCCAGTGGCGTTACACAAACAGGACAGCCGGGACCATGTATAAATTGAATGTTGTCAGGAAGATATTCTGTAAGATTGTATTTTAAAATGGAATGAGTTTGACCGCCGCAAATTTCCATGATTGTCCATGGTTTTGTAGCGATATTTTTTATTTGTACCGCCAAAGCTGCAACCGATTGAGAACTTCTAAATTCGTCGAGATACTTCATCGTTGCAAAATCTAAGAATTTAAATCGGGAAGTTCGCCCATGTCATCAAGAAGCTGCAAAGTTAACAAGGCGTCATCTTCGTCTATTTTACTTAATGCAAAACCAACGTGTGCCATCACGTAATCGCCAACCACACATTCTGGCAGCCACATCATGCTGATGTCTTTTACAACGCCGCCAAAATTTATTTTTGCCATCCTTATGTCTGGATTGCTTTCGTCTATCGAAATGATTTTTCCGGGAACTGCTCTGCACATGATTGGATTGGATTTAGAAGTTGCTAATTTATAATTTTTTTTTTGTATCTCCAATTAATAATTGAAATTTTGGATATTTAAGTATGTAATTATTATATTTGAAAAAATTATAAAAATGCAATTGCGTTGTTTAAAAATACATATCGACGGTTTAGTGCAGGGTGTTGGATTTCGACCATATATTTATCGTCTGGCAAAACGATTTGAAATTAATGGAACTGTCGAAAACAGCAACGAAGGTGTATTTATTATAGCAACTGCAACTAACTATTTATTGGATCAATTTTTAATCGCTATTCGTGACGAAAAACCGGCAGCATCGAGCATTGATGTGTTTGAAGTAAACGAAATTCCGGTTGAGTATTTCGATGATTTCAACATTGTAAAAAGCAAAAACACGTCCGAAGAAATAACCGAAATAAGCCCTGACATTACCGTTTGCGAAGATTGTTTGCAAGACATTAAAAATCAGCCGCGACGAATGTTGTATCCGTTTACAAATTGCACCAACTGCGGGCCACGATTTACAATTATTCAATATTTGCCTTACGACCGCGCTGTTACTACTATGCAATCTTTTGAAATGTGCGACGACTGTAAAAAGGAATATACAGACATGCTTGACCGCAGATTCCATGCGCAACCGGTTGCATGCAATAATTGCGGACCAACTTATACATTAATATTACATGACAAATTTATAAGCGACTTTGACGAAATTTTGAATTGCCTTTCAATGTTTATTTCAACGCAGAAAATTGTTGCAACAAAAGGTTTGGGCGGTTTTCATTTTATGTGCAACGCTTTTAGCATCGAAGCTGTAAATAAACTTCGGAACATCAAACAGCGCGAAACAAAACCTTTTGCGGTGATGTTCAAAAATCTTAAATCGGCTAAAATGTTTGTATATATTAATGAGTACGAAGAAAAAAGTTTGACATCATGGCAACGTCCAATTGTTTTGTTGCGTTTAAAAGAAAATAACGATAAAATCGCTGACAGCATTTGCAATGGTTTGAATACCTTGGGCGTAATGTTGCCGTATTTGCCAATGCATTATTTGATGTTCGAAAAATTTGAAACCGAAGCTGTTGTTTTGACCAGTGGTAATTTATCTGACGAGCCGATTGTTATTGACAACCAGAAAGCAATTGACGAATTTGGTAATCTGGTTGACGCAGTTTTGATTTATAACCGCGCTATTTTTAACCGTACCGACGATTCAGTTGCAATGGTTGCCAATGGTAAAGAACGTTTGCTGCGTCGTTCGCGCGGGTTTGTACCAAAGCCGGTCAAACTAAATATTGATGTTGACGGTATTGTTGCACTTGGAGCCGAACTGGTGAATTGTTTTTGCGTTGGCAAGGGAAATAAAGCAATTTTAAGTCAACATATCGGCGATTTGAAAAACTGGGAAACGTTTGATTTTTTCACAGAAACGCTTGAAAAATTTATTGGAATATTTCGCATCAATCCATCTATGCTTGTAACTGATTTGCATCCAGATTATTTGTCGTCCACGTTTTTCGAAACGATGCTTAAAAATGAATCTTCGAAATATCATTTAGAAAATTTGGCTGACATTCCGGTTTTTAAAGTACAACATCATCATGCGCATATCGCGTCGTGCATGGCAGAGAATGGTTTGGACGAAAAATTAATTGGCGTAAGTTTCGATGGAACCGGTTACGGAACTGATGGAAATATATGGGGTGGCGAATTTTTGGTTTGCGATTTGAAAAGTTTCGAGCGTGCAGCGCATTTTGACTATGTGCCAATGCCATCAGGCGATAAAGCCGTTGAAGAACCTTGGCGAATGGCGGTTTCGTTTCTACATAAATATATTGGCAACGATTTTATAAATTTTGATTTGCCCTTTCTGAAAAATGTCAATCAAAATGAGTTGAAATTGATTTTGCTTATGCTTTCGAAAAATTTTAATTGTCCGTTGACTTCGAGCGCCGGACGTTTGTTCGATGCAGTTGCGGCTTTGACGGGATTGTGTTGTCATTCGCAATTTCATGCACAGGCGCCAATGTTGCTCGAATCTGTTATTGAACACAATTGTAACGAAAAATATCCGTTTACCTACAATGGCGAAATTATTTTATTTGACGTTACTATAAAAAATATTATCGATGATATTTTGAATAATGTTCAGGTTTCACTAATTTCAGCCAAATTTCATAATACGATTATTGACACAGTTATTGAAGTTGTAAAAGACTTGACTGTCAAGAATAAAATAAATAAAGTCGCATTGTCTGGCGGAGTTTTCCAAAATAAATATTTGTTAGAAAACATAGAAAGACGTTTTGCTAACGAAACAGATTTAATGATATTTACGCATCAATCCATTCCGTCAAACGATGGTGGTATTGCGTTGGGACAATTGGCAATAGCGTCAAAAAATAGAAAATAAAAATGCACGAATTATCAATAGCAATGAGCATTGTTGACATTGCATCTGAAAATGCCGAAAGGGCTGGAGCGAAAAAAATTTTAGAAGTTGAAATAGATTTAGGCGCTTTGTCGGGAGTGGATTACGAGTCGCTTAAATTTTCATTGGAAATTGCTGCGCAACATTCTTTGCTCGAAAATGCTGCATTTGTTATCAATCAAATTGCGGCAAAAGCAAAATGCAAAAATTGCAATATCGAATATGATGTAGCAAATTATTTTACGCCTTGTCCGAAATGCAATCAATTTGCAAATGAAATAACGGCAGGCGAAGAACTTAAAGTAAAATCAATAGTAACAGAATAATTTAATGGAGGAAATTTTATGTGTAGTACATGCGGATGCAATCAACCTGACGATGAAATAAAAATGACCGTTGCCGGCGAAGAAGCCAAATCTCACAACCATCACAAACATCATCACCACGATAAAGATAAACATCATGGACACCATCATCACGATGAACACGACCATGAACATCAACATTCTCACGATCATCATCACCAAGAGAACGATCTTGAACATGCCCATCATTCTCATGGACATGATCACCAACACAAAGTGATAAAAATTGAACAGGATATTTTATACAAAAATCAAATGCTTGGCGAGCGCAATCGTGGATTTTTCGAAGCAAAAGATATTATGGCTATAAATATTATCAGTTCGCCGGGTTCAGGTAAAACAACACTGCTCGAAAAAACTTTGATAAAATTAAAAGATAAACTTCCGTTTTATGTTGTCGAGGGCGACCAGCAAACCATGCGAGATGCTGACAGAATCAATGCAACCGGCGTCCCTGTAATTCAGATAAACACTGGTAACGGTTGTCATCTCGATGCTGAAATGATTCGCAATGCTGTTAAAAAACTGAACGTCAAAGAAAAATCTGTTTTGATAATCGAAAATGTTGGCAATCTTGTTTGTCCATCATTATTTGATTTAGGCGAAAAACATCGCATCGTTTTGATGAGTGTTACCGAAGGCGATGATAAGCCAATTAAATATCCGACAGCTTTTATGCACGCAGGTATTTGTATTTTCAGCAAGACAGATTTATTGCCTCATGTTGATTTTGATATTGAGCAAGCAAAAACTTATGCTCGACAAGTAAATCCGGACATTAAATTTTTTGAATTATCGGCAAAGTCTGGTGATGGAATGAATGAGTGGTGTGATTGGTTGACTGGAATGGTCTTATAATTTTATTTGTATGCGAAACTTAACCGTTTTTACTTATATGTTTAAGTGTAGGCATGTCAAGAATCTGAACATAATTGCCTTTAGTTTTGATAATATTTTCTTCTTTAAAATCTTTTAAAATGCGGCAAGCGCTTTCTTTCGACATGGACGTGAAATCAGCCAAATCCTGACGCGAAATAACCATGTCGAAACTGCCTGCATTAAATATTTTCTCCGAAAGGTAAATCAAAGCATCAGCAATTCTACCCGGCATTTGTTTTTGCAATAAATCGGTAAGTCGCTCGAAAGTATATACAGTACCGAAGCTTATTCCGCGCATAATCCTGTCGCTAAAATCGGGACTTTGATGCACTTTTTGTTTGAAAAATGAAGAATCAATGAGACAAACATTTGAATCGACCAATGCATCAAGCGAAAAATGATGACGATTGTCAAAAAAAATTCCCGGACTTGAAATTATTTCAATTGGTTTAATTATTTTAATAATGATATTGCGATTGTTGTAACCTTCGATATACATTTTAGCAAGACCTTCAGTAAACGACACTACGTGCGTCGCTGCGCTACCTTGCTTGAAAATATTTTGCCCGGCTTTAAATTTAAGTTCAACCCTGCTTCTATGAAAATGCTCGTACTCTTCGTCAGATAAAGAATTGAAAATAGAACATCTGTGTTCACATTCTTTACAAGAAACTTGTTTATCAAATTTTGCCATCTGATTTTAAGCTGTAATTGTTGATTATCTAATGAATGATTTATTTTATTTACGCTGTCAAAATTACAATTTTTTAACGAAACTCAAAACATATCAGTAAAAAAATTGAGATAAATCAATTAAATATCTAAATATTATCAATTTGATTTTGATTTCAAACAAATAACTTCAAATATCTCTTAAATTTAAAGTATGTTTTAACTGAGTGATGTTATTTTTCAACATTAATATAAGTAAAAAAATCGAACGAGTGTTTTACATGTTTATTGCAAGGAAAAAACACATCGATAGTAAATTCAAAATGACAACGCTCCCTGTTAAAATAAGGATAGCCACTGTTAATAAAATAGAAAATAAATCATTAATCTCATAAATTGACATTTATCAATAAGGTTTATGATAAATATCTTTACTGATTTACATATATATCAAATATCAAAGTGTTTATTGAATACTCAAAATACATATCTTTGTCGTGAAACTTTAATTATATTAATTATAAACTTAATTCTATGAGAAAATTTTTAGCAATTTTAATGGTAAACGCAGTAATCATTTTCTTCGTTGGTTCGTCTTTGATTACCAGTTGTACAAAAGAAGGTCCTACCGGACCTGCCGGTACAAACGGTACGAACGGTACCAACGGTGCCACTGGAGCAACAGGAGCTACAGGCGCTCAAGGTACTCAAGGTCCGGCTGGTAAAGACGGTTTAGATGTTGGCAATACTTGCAAACAGTGTCACGCACCCGGTATGGTTGGTGAAAAACAGTACGAATTCCAATTCGCTAAACACAGTTTTGGAACTACAGCTATTAATGAAAATGGTAATGCCGCTTGCGCCCCTTGCCATGAACAAGAAGGATTTCACTATGTTGTTGCAAACAACATTCCTGCTACATTTACAGGAACGACTAACAATTATGCAGCTACCGCAGCTACAGCTTATGGCGAATTAACATGTACAACTTGTCATAACAAAATTCACACAACTTACACGCTGAGCGACTTAGCTTTTACGACCACAGCACCTGTTCAAATGACCATGTGGGGTGGCGCAAAAACTATTTCACTTAATCAAGGCGCTTCTTTCCTTGGAGGACTTAACAACCTTTGTATTAAATGCCATGAACCACGTCCCATTACAAATTCTACAAACAAACAATTAATGAATTACGATTCATTGAGATTGTACCCAACACTACCTTTCAATAAAGTTGTATTGAGTTACAGAACAGGTGTGCATTATGGTGGCGTAGGTGCAATTTTTGCAGGCCAAGGCGGAATCGAATTTGCCGGAAATCAACCTTATGTTAATTCATCACATACATTATTGGCAACATGTGCAGACTGCCACATGGCTACTTTTGACGGTAAAACCGGTGGTCATACATTTATCGCAGCAGGTAATTTCAACGGCTGTGCAACTTGCCATACAAGCCCTGTTGTTACCTCAAGCGAACCTACACATTGGACAACCCCAAGAACAACTATTAAAAATTTACTTTCGGCAGTAGCTTCAAAACTTGCTACCGAAATTGGACAAGGAATAAGTGTTATGAACAGAAATCCTAATTCAACGACTAATTTGTGGTATGGCGTTACTGCTGAAAATTTTGACGGTTATTTAAATATTTATGATCCAATCAATAACCCAACAGGACCAACAGATAATGCTGCTGCCGGAGGCGGTATCTTCCAAAATCCAGCGCCATCAAGTTCATGGTCAGCAACACAAAAATCAACGAATGCTTCATTAAAACCATTAAATTTGACAAATGCACAAATGGGCGCTGTTATCAATTTCCAGCTTTGCTTACGCGAATATAGTTTGGGAATACATAATTACAAATATACTTATGCATTATTGTCAAACACACTTTCTACATTACCGTAATCACAAATAAATATAAAAAAAGCTTCAGCTAAGCTGAGGCTTTTTTTTATTTTTCGAAAAAATATCATTTATATATAAAAATCAAAGACATGCAAAAACTAATTTATCTTTTTATTTTGGCATTTTTCGGTTTGGCACTTTTAAATTCGTGTGAGTCGGACACTTTTCAATATATAGCACCAGTTCTTCCGCCAGCACCACCGAGTGATGGGAAATATCATACACCATTTAGTACACAGGTTTATCCAATATTACAAAACCGATGTTTAACCTGTCACGGCGCTGCAGCCTCCGGTGGATTAAATTTAACAGGTAGCGCCGCAGGCGTATATTTAGTTGTCGATAAATCTCCTTATGTAACATCATCAAGTTCTACAAGTCTCTTGTATTTGAAACCAGCAGGTTTGACTACTCATGGTGGTGGTACAGTTTACAAAGGTTCAGAAGCGGATACTGTTAAAAGTTGGATTGATGGCGGCGCACGCTATTAAATTCAATTTAGATTAATCTCTATTTCGAGAAAGAAATCATATTAAATTATTTAATAAAATTATTACTATGAATAAAAAATTTATCGCTCTATTAATAATATTTTTCGCGACGTTAAGTTTTGTGTCAGCGCAGGATTCGCTAAAAGTTGCTGACGAAGATGGTTTAAGACCGGTGCGCGATCCATGGGCTTGCACAATGTTGATTGATAATCAAACAACAAAAACTGCAGAAAAAGGTCAACTCGAATTTTTGATAACGCACCGTATGACCGATTGGAGCAATGGCTTGACAGACCTTTATGGATTGTACGGCGGCGCTGATATTCGATTAGGTTTTAACTACGGAATAACTGATAAAATCCAGGTTGGTTTTGGAACAGTGAAGAACAGCAAATTCCAAGAATTTCAGTTCAAATATAATTTTTTGACACAAAACAGAAATGAAAGTATTCCATTTTCATTAACTTTTTTTGAAAATATTGCAATTTGCGGAAACGACTACAATCCATACAATGAAAAATATGTATTGTTTACTGATCGCTTTTCATATTTTTCCGAATTACTTATTTCAAGGAAAGTTACGGATCGTTTATCAATTCAAGCCGGTGCAAGTATAAGCCACTTTAATGGTGTTGATTCGTTACATCTAAATAATTATTTTGGACTAACTGCCGATGCCCGCTATAAATTTTATAACGAAATCAGTTTTATGGCGGAATATAGCCGTGCCTGGGCAATGGGCAATGATATTAAAAATACCATCACTCAACCCAGCCCCAATTTTGCAATCGGTTTCGAATTTGGTACTGGTACACACGCATTTCAACTTGTAGCGACAAATTACAGCGCTATAACGCCTCAACAAAATTACGCTTTTCAATCAAAAGAATGGGATCGTACAAAATTAGGACTGGGATTTAACATAACAGTTCGGTTCTAAATTTTTTTAAAGAAGCAAAATTTTAAGAGAGGTTGTTTTGACACTGACGTCCTCAGATATTTTCGCAGAGAATCGCAAAGCATTAAATAATCAAATTTCAGCTTTGATATTCTCTGCGATTTTTTTTTTGAAAAACGTTAAAAATAAAAATTTATAAAAGACAGCCGTTCTTAATTTAAATTTTAAATTTTAAATTTTTTAAATATCGATTGAACTACTAAAATATTTCATCGATTGATTTTTCTAAATCTAAATTAATAATGAAATCGAAAATCTTAATTTCAAGTATTCTCATATTTTTTTCAATTTTGTTTAGTCCATTTTTATTTGCACAAGACAATCAATCAACTGTAAAAAATGAAACGCCAAAAGAAAAAAAATATACAAATAAAGGAGATAATTCTAAATGTTTTACTTGCCATGCCCACAATGTCATAGAATTTAAAAACGAAAAAGATGGCAAAATTATAAAACGACGCATGAGCAATAATTTTAGAATCGATACGGTTCAATTTTACAACGGCAACCACTGGAATTTTAAATGCACCGATTGCCACGACAGTCAATACGGCAAAACGCCGCATGATGGACAACTACGTTTTACCGACATGCCGAAATGCTTGGATTGTCATGGCGGTGATCCCGCGTTTGCACAATACAAGTTCGAACAAATAAGCGTTGAATTTGAAAAAAGTGTTCATTCAACAAAGCACCGCGCTGAGTTCTCTTGCTGGAGCTGTCATGATCCACATACATATAAAATTAATGCGCGCAATAAACAAGATGTCAAAACAACAATTGCTTATGACAATTCAATTTGTTTAAGCTGTCATGCCGACGTGGACAAATATCAATTGATTTCGTCTAAAATAAATCCTAACATTTTAACAAAACACGAGTGGTTGCCCAATCAGGCAAATCATTTTAAAAATGTTCGGTGTATAGAATGTCATGCGCAGCGCGACGACAGTATTTTGGTTGCCCATAACATTCAACCAAAAGCAAAAGCGGTGAAGAAATGTGTAGAATGTCATTCAAAAAATCCGGTATTATTGCAATCGTTGTATAAATTTAAAGTACAGGAAAGTCGCGCAGCACAAGGTTTTCTTAACTCGGCAATTCTTACCGAAGGTTATGTTATCGGCGCTAACCGGAACACCTATTTGAATATCTTTACTATCATTGCTTTTGCATGTGCAGTGCTTGGCATTTCGATACATGCGTATTTACGATCAAAAATCAAATAAAATAATTATAACGATATAATTCATAAAATGAGTCATAATAAAATTTATTTATATCCGGTTTGGATACGGTTCTGGCATCTATTTAATGCGTTGCTGTGCCTGGGTTTAATAATTACCGGAATTAATATGCAATACACATCCACCGATTTCCAAATGTTTGGATTTGTTTGGTCAGTACGCATCCACAATATATGTGGGATAACACTTTCTGTTGTTTACATTGTGTTTTTGTTCGGAAATTTTTTCACAAAAAACGGCAATTTCTACAAAGTCGAAATAAAAGGTTATGTTGACCGTCTTTTGAAGCAAGTAAATTACTACACATTTGGTATTTTCAAAAAAGAAAAGGCACCGTTTCCAATCAGCGAAGAACGAAAATTCAATCCTTTGCAGCAGTTTACATATATTGCGATGATGTATTTATCGGTACCTTTAATAATTGTAACCGGCTGGTTAATGTTATATCCCGATGTTTTGGTACACCGTAAACTTGGATTTAACGTCTTACTATTAACTGATTTAGCACATATTTGCTTTGGCTTTTTTATTTCGATGTTTTTAATAATCCATGTATATTTTTGCACCATAGGTGTTACAAAACTCAGCAGTTTTCAAAGTATGATTGATGGTTGGCATCAATCGCACGATTAAAGGATTTATGATTTGAAATTATATAAATCAATTCTTATGCAATGAAAATTTCGCATAAATTAGGATAATTAATGAGTTTGTGCTGAAACAAAAAAATACATATTATTATGATTAGTAAAAATGGAATAAAGTCTAATTATTTGAATATCGACACTATAAAAGTTTGAAATTGATTCAGATATTTTTTATAATTGATTTATGTCAATATATATTTGATTTTATTTATTATTTTTACCTTAATATATCATATAATCTTGCTTTTCGACAATCTAATTTTTTATAATTTTACGAAAAATTATTTTTTATTAACATAAAATACTAAAACTATGAGAAAAGTACTTTCGATGATGTTATTCAACTGTTTTATTCTGGTGGCAGTTGCTACTATGATGTTAAACACTGGTTGTACAAAAGAAGGACCAGCGGGTCCTCCGGGTGCTAATGGCACAAATGGTACAAATGGCGCAAACGGCGCAACTGGCGCTCAAGGTCAAGCCGGACAAAACGGTACAAACGGGTTAAATGGTAAAGATGCAAGTCTAATGTGTTTAAAATGCCATACACAAGCAAACTTCGATGCTAAACGTGCGCAATATTCGTTATCGAAACATTATTATGGCAACACAAGTGCACGCGGTATATCAAATGCATTCTGCTGCAGATGCCACACCAATGAAGGTTTTCAAGAAATTACGAGCAGACCATGGAACGCTGGTGATTTTATCGTTGTAGGTGATGCTTATCCAAATGCTACAAGAATAACCTGCGAAACTTGCCACTTACATACTGGTTTTGACTTTCCTGGCGATACATTGCAAGATATTTTGAGAACAAATGATCCATTGTATTTGAATTATAATATGCTTCTTGGTGCTAACGAAAAACTCGTTGATTTTGGCGCAATCAATCCAGCCGGCAAAACCAACAATTTATGCTGCACTTGCCATCAGATTCGCGGAGCTACATCATTGGTTTATTCCGATTCTACAAAAAACATTAATGGCGCTGCAAATGCACACAAAACTTATAGCGGAACAACTGTTACATCAGTATCATTTAAACAACTTCCGTACTTCCCATTTCCATTACCCGGCGCTACAAATTATCCGGTTCTTAATGACGCAGTAAACAATGGTGTTAATTATCAAGTTGGACAAAGTATTGCTGTACATGATGGTAACCAATCTAATTTATTTTATGCAATGAATGGTTTTGAATATACAGGTTATGATTACACACAAGGACGTACAACTTCGAACTTTCCTCATTATGGCGCAAAATGTACATTCTGCCACATGAATGCTGTAAGCGCTGATGGATCAACCGGTGGACACACATTGAAAATTAACAGAAATGCTCCAAGTTGTAATATTGCGGGTTGTCATACTGGCGGTTTGAGCGGTTTAATTACTGCTGATAGCCTTGCTGTTCAAACTTATCTAAAAACATTGGGTGATTTATTGGTAGCAAGAAAAGTATTCAAAAAATCAGGTACTTCTTATAGCGCTGAACCAAACGCTGATTTCTATGGAACAATTTTCCCAACAACATCAACTACTACATATTTTGCTACAGCAATAGCAAGTAACAACACTGTTGGTGCAACAACCGGATTATTAGTTTATGGCAATATGATTACATGGGCTAAAGATACCGATTATGCAAACAGAATTGGACGTAAATGGAGTTGGGGCGAAATGGGAGCTGCTTACAATTATGGTTTTGTAAGTTCAGAATCATCGCCAGAAATTCACAACAAATGGTATGCACTTGCACTATTACAATCGTCTATCAATTGGTTACAAGCTAACTAAAATTTAGATATTTAATTCCGGTAAAACGGAACATAAAAAATGGGTTAAACCGGATTTAATAAATCTGGTTTAGCCCAATTTTTTTTGAGCAAATTTATAAAAGTTCGCTTGCCAAATCTGCCAGATAGCTGCGCTCGCCTTTCATCAAATTGATGTGCGCAAAAATATCCTGTCCTTTCATCTTATCTGTAACGTACGAAAGTCCATTCGATTTTGCATCTAAGTATGGCGAGTCTATTTGCTGTAAATCGCCGGTGAAAACAAGTTTTGTTCCTTCGCCTGCGCGTGTGATAATTGTTTTGACTTCGTGCGGTGTAAGATTTTGCGCTTCGTCAATTATAAAAAATATATTTGCAAGACTTCGTCCACGAATGTAAGCCAATGGCGTAATGACCAACTGTTCGTTTTTCACCATTTCATCGATGCGTTTGTACTCAGTGCTTGTTACACTAAATTTGTGTTTGATAATTGACAAATTATCGTACAACGGTTGCATGTACGGCTCTATTTTTTCTTTGGCGTCGCCGGGTAAAAAACCCATGTCGCGGTTGGCAAGTGCAATGATCGGTCGCGCCAGCAAAATTTGTTCAAATTCCTGACGTTGCTGCAAAGCTGCCGCCAATGCCAACAACGTTTTGCCTGTTCCTGCTTTACCTGTGAGTGTTACTAATTTTATATCTGGGCGTAACAATGCGTCCAAAGCAAAAGTTTGTTCGGCATTGCGCGGATCGATGCCATAGCTGCGTTGTTTGTTGACGCGATCTATGGTTTTATCAATTGGATTGTAATGCGCCAAAACTGATACACTTCCAGTTCCTTTTAAAATTAAATATTGGTGCGCAATCAAATCTTTTGCAAAGGGCAATTCAATAACAGGAACACCGAATTGGTCTGCATAAATGCGTTCAATAATTTTTTCGTCAACGTTTTCGTAAGTTACAATTGCTTTGTAAAATGCTTCAACGTCGGCAACTTTGCCCGATTCGTAATCTTCGGCTGCAATACCCAATGCTTTGGCTTTCATCCGCACATTAATATCTTGTGAAACAAGAACAACCGGTTTATTCGGATGCGAATGTTTTAAGTCCCAAGCCACAGCAATAATCCGGTTATCAACAGAAGTTTCGGAAAATGATTCCAGCATTTCTTTCGGGAAAGGTTTACCGGTTTCGATATAAAGCGTTCCTTTATCTTGACCAAGCGAAATACCTTTCGAAAAAAAATTTTTGCCCGAAATTTTATCTAACTCGCGCATAAACTCGCGTGCCTGAAAATTAATCAAATCAGTTCCTTTTTTGAAATGATCTAATTCTTCGAGCACGATTATCGGAATGACGATGTCGTTATCCTCAAAATTATAAACCGATTTATGGTCGTGAAGAATAACATTTGTGTCGAGAACAAATACTTTTTTCATGTTTTTATGTTTTAGTTTTTAATACGATAACATTAAACTTATTTTTTCCGTTCAAAGATTCTGTAAATGTTTTTATAATTTTCGGTGTCCTGATTTTCTAAAATAATCAGTTTGAATTTATCGGGTGATAGCCAAACGATTTTGGCGCGACCTTTTGTGCCGTCAGGAAAAACTTCATCGTAATATGGATCTGTGTATTTCCATTTCGACGAAGTTTCAATAACCTTACCACTTTCATAAATAAAGCGTATTGATGTTGTATTGTTGGGTTTCCATTTTACTTCGATGGTACAATTTCCGTTGATTGGTTCGTTAACTTTGGTAAACCAGTCGCCATAAAAATTACTTTCGGTATAACTTTTCGTTGGTGGTGATACTGGACTACTTTGAGCATTAATATTGCCATGAACGATTGAAATAATAAATCCGCAAAAAAATAACATTCTGACCAAATTGGGTTTCATAATACACAATATTTTTGCCTACTTTAATTACGGCATTGGCAATCCGGTGGTAAATTTATTTAAAACTATACTTATCAAAAATAATGAATCTTTTTCGTAAAACCTATTATATTTGCGTTGAAATTTAATTATTTTTAAATGACTTATCAGAAGACTTTAGACTGGCTGTTTGCGCAACTTCCGATGTTTCACCGGTTAGGCAAAGCAGCGTATAAGGCAAATCTTGACAACACTTACACGCTCGACGAATATTTCGGACATCCGCACAAAAAATTCCGCACTATTCATGTTGCCGGAACAAATGGCAAAGGCTCGACGTCGCATTATCTGGCGTCAATTTTTCAACATGCCGGATACAAAACAGGACTTTACACTTCGCCACATTTAATTGACTTCCGCGAGCGAATTAAAATTGATGGCAAAATGATTTCCGAAAATTTTGTTTGCGAATTTGTTGAAAAACATAAAACGTTTTTCGAAAAATTACAACCATCTTTTTTCGAGATGACAGTCGCCTTGGCATTTGATTATTTTGCTTCTGAAAATATTGACGTAGCAGTTGTAGAAGTCGGTTTGGGCGGACGTTTGGACTCGACGAATATTATTTCACCCGAAGTTTCCGTCATTACAAACATAAGTTTTGACCATACCGATTTGCTTGGCGAGACTTTGCCAGAAATTGCCGGAGAAAAAGCCGGAATAATCAAACCGCAAATACCGGTTGTTATTGGCGAAACGCACAACGAAACCGAACAGGTTTTTATCGAAAAAGCAAAATCACTAAACGCGCCAATTATTTTTGCTGACCAACACTTTGAATGTCGGTTTACAAAACGTGAAAACACAAATCAGTTTTTCGACATTTTTAAAAACAAAGAACTTTTATACGAAAATGTTATAACCGATTTAGCCGGAATTTATCAGAAAAAAAATCTGGCAACCGTTTTTCAGACCATCGAAATATTAAAACAAAAAGATTTTATTCTGGCAGACGAACATATTTTAAATGGAATTGCTACTGCATCGCAAACCACAGGATTGATGGGACGTTGGCAAACCATCCGTCAAAAACCGCTCACAATTTGCGACACCGGTCATAACATCGACGGTATCAAACAAGTGTTGCAACAGATTAGTTTGACGCCGCACAAAACCTTGCATTTTATTTTCGGAATGGTGAATGACAAAGACACAAATGGCGTCTTAGAATTATTGCCAACCGACGCAAAATACTATTTCACCAAAGCATCCATTCCGCGCGCGTTGGACGAAAATTTGTTGGCAGAAAAAGCGTCGAAATATAATTTATTCGGGCATACTTTTCCTGACGTAAAATGCGCTTTTGAAGACGCAACAAAAAATGCAAACGATGACGATTTAATTTTTATAGGAGGCAGCACTTTTGTAGTTGCCGATTTACTGCAATTAACAATTAATAATTAACAAATAATATGAGTTACAATTTTGACGAAATAATTCCTCGCGAAGGAACAGATTGTGTAAAGTACGATTTGCGTTCTGCGTTCTTCAAATCGAAAGACGTTATTCCGATGTGGGTTGCCGATATGGATTTTCGCACGCCCGATTTTATAATGGAAGCAATCAAACAGCGCATAAATCATCCGATATTGGGATATTCTATTTTGTCCGATTCGTTTTATCAATCCATTATCAATTGGATGAAAAACCGCCACCGATGGGAAATTAAACGAGAATGGATAACCATCAGTCCGGGCATAGTTCCGGCGCTTGCGTTTTGCCTTGATGCGTTTACAAAACCCGGCGATAAAATAATTGTTCAGACGCCTGTTTATCATCCGTTTTTTCTCGTACCAAAAGATTTGGGCAGACAGGTCGTCGAAAATCCGTTGAAACTCGAAGGCAATCGTTATTATTTTGACTTCGATGATCTGGAGCGCAAAATTGACAACCGAACGCGTATCTTGTTTTTGTCCAATCCGCACAATCCGGTTGGTCGCGTCTGGACAAAAGATGAACTGGAGCGAATCGGTGAAATTTGTCTGAAACACAACATCATAATTTTGTCCGACGAAATTCATTCCGATTTGATTTTCAAAAATCACCGTCATATTCCTTTGGCATCGATTTCCGAAAGTCTGGCACAAATAACAATTACCGCCATGTCGCCCAGCAAAACGTTCAACCTTGCCGGAATGCACACTGCCGAGCTGATAATTCCAAACCCAAAATTGTTGCGCGAATATAATCTTGTAATTAATAATTTACATCTTACATCCGGTAATTTACTGGGCAACATTGCGCTCGAAGCAGCCTACACTTACGGCGCCAACTGGCTCGACCAAATGATGGATTACATGCAGGGAAATGTCGATGTAATACATTCGTTTATAAAAGAAAATTTACCAATGATTCGCGCTTTCGAATTGGAAGGAACTTATTTGTTGTGGTTGGATTTTAGAAATTTAAATTTGAAACAAAGCGATTTAAACGAACTAATGATTAAAAAAGCCAAAATCGGTTTGAACGACGGAGCAATGTTCGGCACTGGTGGTGTCGGTTTTCAACGAATGAATATTGCATGTCCGCAAAGTATTTTGGTAAAAGCACTCAATCAATTAAAAGAAGCAATAAAACCGAACGAAAAACTAAATTAATATAAAACTAAATAATTTTTTATGAAACATTTTTTCATCGTTGCAATACTCGCGACATTTATTTTTGCTTATTCAAAGTCATACACGCAGGAGAAATCTGTAGTTGACAAAATTATCGAAATTGGAAAAACCGACAATCAGGCAATGAAACATCTCGATGTTTTGTGTAACCGTTTCGGAGGACGTTTGGCTGGCTCTGACGCTTACGCCGACGCTGCCCAATGGGTTGCGGCAAAATTTAAAGAATGGGGAATGCAAGTCGTGTTGGACTCGGCAGGTTCAGTTCCAGTTGGCTTTAATCGCGGTCCTTGGTTTGGAAAAATGCTCGGTGGCGACGGTATGGTTTTGCATTTTGCGACGCCATCATACACGTCGGGAACAAAAGGTGTGCAAAAAGGAATCGTCGTTATTGAACCAAAGTCGCAAAAAGAATTTGACAAAATGAAAGGCAAACTAAAAGGCGCGTGGGTATTGATTGGTGGCGAAAATAAAGGTTGGCCCATCGATTTTTCGAAAGAAGCAATTGCTAAACGAGCCAAAATTATCGAAGAAAATAATGATATTGAAAAAAAGAATGCTGACATCGAGGAAGAAAATCGCAAGAACCGCGAATCGGGCGTCAAAAAAGATTTGTTGCCATTGAAAGAAGAGCCAGCGTTATTTTATACTCAAATGATTGAAGCCGGAATTTTGGGAACCATTCAAAGTTCACCGTTACCAATTCGCGTTCTTTATGACCGCAAAAATATTGACAGTTTGACTTTCGAAACTTTGCCAACAACACCCGACATCAAATTAGACGAACATCAATATAAAATAATCGAACAAATGGCAAAAGAGCGCCAACGTTTTGAACTGGAGTTTGACATTCGCAATCATTTCAAAATGGGACCAGTTGTTTACAATAGTGTTACTGGAATTATTCCGGGCACCGAATACCCAAACGAATACGTAATCTTAAGCGGACATCTTGATGCTTTTGATGTTGCTTCGGGAGCGGTTGATGATGGTTCTGGATTGACGGCAACAATGGAAGCCGCGCGTTTGATTATGAAAGCCGGTGGAAAACCAAAACGAACCATCATCATTTGCGCATTTGCCGGCGAAGAATATGGTTTGTTTGGCGCAAAAAGTTGGGTAAGACATAATGCCGAAAAATTAGATAAAATATCAAACATCTTTAATCGCGACGGTGGTCCCTTGCTTCCTGTAAGTTTGACTGTTTCAGATTCGATGTGGAACGATTTTCAAAAAATCAGCGAATCAATAAATCAAATCAATCCCGAATTTCCGTTTGCATTGAAGAAAAGAATTGCAAAGCCAATGCCCAAAAAAGGCGGCGGAACTGATGCCACAATTTTTGCAATGAAAGGCGTTCCGACGATGACTTTTGATTTAGAAGACTCAAAAGGTTACGATTTTAAATACGACGAAATCTGGCACACCGAGCGCGACACGTACAATATGAGTATTCCCGAATATCAGAATCATTCGGCAATAGCAACTGCAATAATGGTTTATGGCGTTGCCTGTTTGGATCATTTGTTGTCGCGTGCTGGTTTTTATTCGCCAGACGATGCAACGAATGATACAAAAAAAGACAAGGACAAAAAGTCGAAAAAGAAATAATTGTTTTGGATTTAAACTTTGTCAAATCTTAAAGCTTTGACAAAGTTAGACTTTAGGACGTTTCCTTTTTACAGTTTTTATGTACGAAAAATTAGATAAAATAAGACAAAAAATTGATGACGTAATTGATAGGTTGTTTTCGTTTTTTAATAGTTACGTTATTAATTTATTAATGATTTTTATCTTGTCAGGTGGTTGCGGTTTGGCATTTTTTTATTTGTCAAAATCAGTCCTGATTTCAATTTTAAGTTTTATAGTGTCGGTTTTACTTTTATATTCGACCAATTATAATGAAATTAACGATGGATTTATATTAGATAATTTGCCGGATAAAACTAAGCCCGAAACTCAAACATTATTTGGATATATCAGAGCAATTATTTTAATTCCACTTTTTTATATCACGTTTTTTGCTATAATGTTTTCTTTTGAAAAATTTCACGGATTGGGTTTTATTTTCTTTTCTGTAGTTGTTACAATCGTCTTTATAATACCAATTTTAATCGCAATTTTTAAATTCATTGTTTTTTTGACAAAACCACCAATAGACATTCAGGAAATCAGTTTAAAATTAATGCTTGCAATTGTCAAGTCCGAAAATAATGAAGTCAGCGAAATTAAATTAAAGCAACTGAAAAAAGTAATTAAAAAAACTTTAAAAGAAGATGAAACTGTTGATTTTGTTTTTTATTTAAATCTACCTGACAGCGAGTTTAATATTGATACGTTGTGTAAACAAATTAATGAAATAAAAACAGAAAGAAAAGTAAAACTTCTGTATCAACTTTTTTCGGTTGCAACGTCTGATAAAGTGTTGACAGAAAATGAAAACAAATTGCTCGACGAAATTTCGCGAAATTTAAGAATTCCGAAAAAAACTTATAATGCAGTCAAGACAATGTTCGCAGGAAAATACCATCATCCTGAAGACGAACATCACTATACCATTTTTTTCAAACCCGACAATACGTATGCTTATAATATTTTAGGCATTTCGAAAGACGCATCAGAAACTGAAATCAAGCACGCATACCGGACGCTTGCAAAGCAATGTCATCCCGACAAATTTGCGACATTAGGCGAACAAATGTTTTCGCAGGCAAACGAACAATTCAGCCGTATCGAAAATGCTTACGAGTTGATTAAAAAAGAGCGTAGAATGAAATAAATAACTTCGCCAAAGTTTTTTATTGAATAAATGACAAACATTTTAAAATGAATCTTTTTAATTTATATTTTTGTACGACACGAATTAATACAAACAATTAAACATCAAATTATGAATAAGCAATTTACGTTGATCATTGTAGCTGTCTTTGCAGTTGCATTAATGATTACTTGCAAAACGACGAAAAAAGTCGAAACCAAAGCGCCGGCAATTGATGCCAAAAATATGGATTTAACAGTAAATCCGGGCGATGATTTTTTTAAATTTGCCAATGGCGGCTGGATGAAAAACAATCCGATTCCCGAAGAAAAAAGTCGCTTTGGTGCTTTCGACGAAATAGCCGATAACAACCAAAAACAAATCAAAGGTTTAGTCGATGATGCGGTTAAAAATACCAATGCGCCGAAGGGAAGCAATATTCAAAAAATCAGCGATTTTTACAACAGTGGCATGGACACAATTGCAATAGAAAAAGCCGGTATATCACCATTGAAAGACGAATTGGATTTAATCAACAAAGTTTCGAATATTTCAGAATTTCAAAAAGAACTTGCGCATTTACAAACAATCGGGATTGGCATTTTTTTCCGTTTAAGTGGCGGTCAGGACGCAAAAAACAGCACGCAGGTTATCGCAGAAATTTCGCAAGGCGGTTTGGGATTGCCTGAGCGTGGTTATTATATGAATCAGGATAATCGCAGCAAAGAAATTCGCACTGAATATCAAAAATATATCAGCAAAATTTTCTCATTAGCGGGCGACAACGAACAAGTTGCCACAGCCAATGCGAAAACAGTTTTTGACATCGAAATGCAATTTGCAACAATTTCGAACAGCCGCGTAGAAAACCGTGATCCGTTGAAACTTTATAACAAAAAAAGCATCGAAGAATTAAATCAATTTATGCCCAATTTCAATTGGATTGATTATGTTAATTATCTTGGTTATCCTAATATTAAAGAGATAAACGTAGCGCAACTTAAATTTTTTGCCGGCGCAAATAACATGATTAATTCTATTCCCATTGACTCATGGAAAATATTTATGAAATGGAAAATCTTAACCCATTTTGCTGGCAGTTTGACCAAAGATTTTGTTGACGCAGATTTTGCGTTTTTCGGTAAATTTATGAATGGGCAACCACAAAACCGTCCGCGCTGGAAACGCATTCTCGATGCCACAAGCGGTACATTGGGCGAAGTAATTGGTCAATTGTACGTCGAAAAATATTTCCCTGCCGAAAACAAAAAACGTATGCTCGAATTGGTTGGAAATTTAAGAACATCTTTAAAACAACGTATCGAAAAACTAACATGGATGGGACCCGAAACGAAAAAAGAAGCGCTTGCAAAACTCGATAAAATTAATGTCAAAGTTGGTTATCCCGACAAATGGAGAGACTATTCGTCACTCGAAATCACGAAAGAATCTTTTGTTGCCAATCTGATTCGCAGTGCAAAATTCAGAACAGCATATAATCTGAATAAAATCGGTAAACCGGTTGATCGCGTTGAATGGGGCATGACGCCACAGACAGTCAACGCTTATTACAGCCCAAACATGAACGAAATAGTTTTTCCGGCAGGTATTTTACAACCGCCTTTCTTCAACATGAGTGCCGACGATGCAGTGAATTACGGAGGTATTGGCGTTGTTATCGGTCACGAAATGTCGCACGGTTTTGACGACCAGGGACGACAATTTGACAAAGACGGTAATATGCGTGTTTGGTGGACATCAAACGATTCTGCTGAATTTGTTAAACGTGTTAAACTTATCGAAAATCAATACAACGGTTTTGTTGTTAAAGATACAGCGCACGTAAACGGTAAATTAACACTTGGCGAAAATATTGCCGATTTTGGTGGATTGACTATTTCGTACAACGCATTTTTAATGACAGAACAAGGCAAAGATTTGAGTAAAAAAATTGATGGCTTTACAGCCAAACAACGATTTTTCATGGGATACGCTCAGGTTTGGCGCGCCAACATCCGCGAAAAAGCTTTGTTGCGTCAATTGCAGGAAGACGTTCATTCACCGGCTCAATATCGCGTAAACGGAGCTTTGTTTGACATTCCAGAATTTTATGAAGCTTTTCCGCAAATAAAACCAACTGACAAACTATTCCGTACCCAAGATAAACTACCGGTAATTTGGTAGTATTTAAATTGAAAATTGAGAATTGAAAATCTGCAATTTTCAATTCTCAATTTTCAATTCTATTAATTGCTTAGAAAAACTTTTTTTGTTATTATTTGATTATTGACGATGACTTTAACAATATAAATTTCTGTTTGATTTTCGATTGTTATTTGACTATTATTTGTGAAAAAAAATTAATTTTTTAGATAGCCCCTTAGACTATGCCATTTTACTCAAAGAAGAAGCAAAATAAATTGGAATAAATGTTAACTTCTGTTCAGACAATACGGAATACGGTTGAGTTGACAACACAATGCCTTCATCAGTTATCGGATATTCGTTTAAAAATAAATGCAAACTCCGCAAACTGCCGCTGGCTCCACTTTTGACTTCAATAGGAAACCATTTTCCATTTTTTTGAATTACAAAATCAACTTCGGCGGTGCTGCTTTTGGCTTGTCTGTCCCAATAATAAATTTCGTTCTTTTGCGAAACTGCAAATTCTTGCGCAACAAATTGTTCTGCCATTGCACCACGATAAATTGCAAGTAAATCTGTTTTTAGAAATTCGCTGTTTGCTGAAATTCCACATAAATAATTCATTAACCCAATGTCCAACATGCAGGTTTTAAAAATTCTGGTTGAAACAATTTGTACTGGAAATCCAATTGGATTAATTGCATGAATCTGATGAATTAATCGCGCCATTAATAATGCCTGGTATGCTTTTTTTAACGTCGCATTATTGTAACCTTGCGCAAGGGAAACGTATTTTGTTTGTTTGCCGACATTTCTGGCGACTTCGATTAAAGCGGAATTCAAACAATTTTTATCGACATGTGATGAATATTTTGCAAAGTCCATACGCAGCGAATTAATTATTTCGGCGTGGACTTCTGAGCAGCCTCGTATTGATGCTGTTTTGCTAAAAATTTTTACACATTCCGGCATTCCACCGACAAAGAAATAATTTTTCAATTCGGTCAATAAAAATTCATGAACAATTTGCGATAACAATTTTGGTTCAGAAATAATTTGATGTGCAGCTTGTTTTTTTCCACACGCCAAAAGGAATTCGTAAAAATTTAAGGGAAACATATCATAAAACTGGACACGTCCGACCGGAAATGAAATTTCGGAAAGTGCAAATTCCAACAACGAACCACTCGCAACGATATGCAAATCCGGTATTTCTTCAAAGAAATATCGCAACGACATCAACGCCAAACTACATTCCTGAATTTCGTCGAAAAAAATGATTGTTTTACCAGCAATTATAGATTGGTTTTTTATTAGTTCGATGTCATTACAAATTCGTTTTGGATTTAAGTCGGATGTAAAAATTTGACGCAATGCAGGCTCACGTTCAAAATCGAGCGTTATACAATTTTCGAATTCCTTTTTTGCAAATTGCGTTACAGAAAAAGTTTTACCAACCTGACGCGCACCACGAACAATTAAAGGTTTGCGTCTTTTATCTGTTTTCCAGTTTTTTAAATAATCATCAATCAGTCGATACATAATTTGTCTTTTAAAAACACAAGGCAAATTTATATCTTTTTATTCAAAAACACAAGGTAAATTTTATATATTTTGAGTAAAAATACAAGGCAAAATTATTTCACCGCTCTGATAAAAACATAGTCAATCATTTTTTTGCGAAATGTGTAACCAAGCAACCACGAAATAAAAGTCAAAGCAGCACCGATTCTGATACCACGCGTCTTGACTGCATTGATAAACGATGACCATTTGAGATTGAATTTTGAAAAACCCGGAAAAACTTTATCACCGACAATTTCGAAAGAATCAATTTTAAAACCAATATCTTTGAGCATCACAAGTATTTCGTCTGTTGACATCCAGTTTGCTTTGGGCATATACCAATGTTTAGCACAAAAATCACCCAGCATTTTTTTGAACGAGAATCTGCGAAACGAATTTTTATTGACAATAATATCAGAAAGCAAAAGAACACCTTTGTCTTTGAGAATTTCGTAAGCTTTTTGCAAAAATATTTTTCGCGTATTAAAATGCGCCGGACCTTCGATGCCGATAACATAATTAAAACTGGCAGGTTTGTAAGGCATTGCGCATGCATCCATTTTTTCGAATTCAATTTTGTCCGACATATTTATTTCTTTCATTTTCTGTTGCGCAAATTTGATGTGCGAATCCGTAATGTCAATTGCCACAATTTTATCAGGATGAATTTTTTCAAATATCTTGACGGTTTCAGAACCATAACCACAAGCGACATTTAAAATTGTGCCTTTATTTATCGGCTTTTCAGAAATTAAAATATGATTGATAAGCGATTCGACTGCCTGACGATAATCAAAATTGTTATCAGTCCAATATCCGAACGAAAGGTAACCGCCTTCCTGCAAAGCTCTGTTTTTCGAGCCATGTCGGTAGAATTTTTCGACTTTTTCTTCATGTGTTTTCATTTTATAAAATTTAATCTATTTTAAATCGCCAAAAATTTTACGGAAATGATAACCAAAAATGCTGTACGTGATTGCCAACGGAAAAGTTTTTGGTTTGAAAAACAAACTCCAGAAAAACAATTTCCAGAAATATTTTCTGTTTTTCTTCATAATGCCGATATAAAAAATTGATTTGTAAATTGGAATCAAATCGGTGAACGAAATTTTGCGCGCCATTTTTGGCGGATCGAATCTTTTTAAAAACGAATGAATACGGGCATAATAAGCTTTGCTGGTATAAATTCCAGTCAAAATTGTTTGATAACCAGCCAGTAGTTGGTCTTTGTTCATTTTTGGAATAAAGTTCAACGAATAATCCGTATTGTCGCCCGAAGAACTTTGCAGAATTCGACCTTCGTCATGCAGGCGTTTGTATAAGCGGGTTTTAGGCATTGCTGTCAGCAAACCGACCATCGCCGAAATGATACCACTTTTTTGAATAAAGTCAATTTGTTTTTGAAAAATGTTTGCAGGATCGTTATCAAAACCAACAATAAAACCGGCAGAAACTTCGATTCCGTAATTTTGAATTGTTTTTACACAATCGACCAAATCGCGTTTGCTGTTTTGCGTTTTTTTACATTCTTCGAGACACAATTCTTCGGGCGTTTCGATACCGATAAATGCTTTTGTAAAACCAGCTTCGACCATCAAACGCATCAGTTCTTCGTCGTCAGCTAAATTGATGGACGCTTCGGTGGTAAAATTGAATGGCATTTTATTTTTTTTCATCCATGAAATGACAGCCGGAAGTAAATCAGTTTTCACAATTTTTTTATTACCAATAAAATTGTCGTCAACAAAAAATACGTTTCCTTTCCAACCGGTTTTTAAGATATTATCTAATTCATCAATTATTTGAGTCGATGTTTTTGTACGGACGTGAAATCCGAAAAGCGCTGTTATATCGCAAAAGTCGCAATTAAATGGACAGCCGCGCGAATACTGAATACTCATCGAATTGTATTTCGACGGCTTGATTAACGAATAATCGGGACATGGCGTTTTTGTAATGTCGGCAAATTCTGACGAATGATATATTCGTTTTGGAGTTCCGTTTTCCAAGTCAGCCAAAAAATGAGGTAATGTAATTTCGGCTTCGTTTAAAACCAAATAATCAACACTGTCAAATTTCTCCGATTCTTCTGTAAATAAAGGTCCGCCGGCGACAATTTTCTTGTCGCAAACTTTGCATTTTTCAATTACCTTGACAACCGATTCATATTGAACCGACATTGCGCCGATAAAAACCATGTCAGCCCACAATATTTCGTCATCGAGTTTTGGCGAAATGTTCAAATCGACTAAACGTTTTTCCCAACCGGCTGGTAATAAATTCGAAACCGTCATTAAACCCAATGGCGGATTGGCGGCTTTTTTCGAAACAAATTTAAGCGCATGTTTGAAACTCCAGAATGTGTCAGGATATTTTGGCTGAATTAATAAAGCTTTCATTTTTTACAATTTTACATTCTTGTAAAGTTACGACGACTTTGAAACAAATAAAAACCGAAGGGATTTATAACAGGAAAAAGGTACTAATTGCTATTCTGGTGGCGAATAGCATTGACATGGGGTAAATGACATTGGCTTAAGATTCCTTGTTCAGCGCGTCTTTCACTTTGAGAATATATTGACGCGAAACAGGAATTTCTTGATCGAAATTTTTTAAAACAAGACTGTAACCATTTATGTTTCGAACTAATTTTCCGGCAAATTTTATATTGACAATACTGGTACGGTGACAGCGCAAAAAATTATTATAATGACGCAACTGTTCGTCAACGGTTTTGAGCGATGTCCGCAGGAGTTGTTTTTTAACACTATCGTGGTCTAAATAAAATATTTCGATATAATTGTCAGCAGATTTTATAGTTACAATTGAGTCTGGAAAGAGCGCTATCTTTTCTGAATTGTTTTCAGAATAAATTTCGATGGTTTGGGTTTGATTGTCAGAAATATAATTCTTTAAAATATTTTGAAGTTCGTGGTTTCTGTTTTGCAAACTGTTATTTTGATTTTCGAGCGATTTTATAATACAAATGAGTCTTAATAGAATTGGCGAAAAAAAACTAAACAGCACAATTTTGAAAACTATAAATATCGACAATTTAACCGCGCCAACGTAATGCAGATAAAAAGTTGATGCCACTGAAGTAAATATTCCGATAAGCGAAATGATAAGATAATCGGAGCGGTTTTCCCATTCCAGATTTTTAAAAATCATGCTTAAAATTCTGGGCAAAAAAATGTAGAAAAGCGACAGGAAAGCGAAAATAATACCCGACAAACCGGTAATTAAAATTAATTTGGTGTCGAAACTTACCGGCTCGAAATCGAATGGTTGAAAAAATAAAAACAGCAAAAATGCGCCGATGCTAATACCCAACAGTGTTCTGATGTCTTCAATTAATTCTTTGTCATCGAAATAAGATTTGTTAAACGAACTGTTCATAAAAAGTAAAGAACAAATAGAAAATAATTTGAAAAAATATCTATTTACAAATTTACGAAAAATTCATAAAATCTAAGTCGAGCATTACTATTTTTTTTGTAGAACAAATTTATTTGCCCTTTTTCTTCAACTATAGTTCACAAGAAAAAGGGCAAATATTTTGTTATTCAAGTTCTTTATTTGCAACTTGATTTTTATTTTCTTTGACACCGGCAACAATAATAACCAACACCATAGCTAAAATAAGAATCCAAGCCCAGACCGGAAACACCGGCGTGTCGCCCGAAGCATAACTGTGCATACCTTTCGACAAATAATAATTGACGCCGATAAATGTCATCAACACGCTTCCAAAACCAAAGATAGATGCGGCGTTGAAATAGAATTGATTTTTTAATTTCGGTATCAAACGGAAATGCAGAATAATTCCGTAAACAATTACAATAACCAACGCCCATGTTTCTTTTGCGTCCCAGCTCCAGTAGCGTCCCCACGATTCGTTTGCCCAGACGCCACCCAAAAATGTTCCGATGGTTGCCAGCACAACACCGACTTCCAAAGCAATTTCGTTAATATAAGTCAACTCTAAAGTTATAGAACCATAACGTTCAGCATTTTTTGGCGTTTTTAAAAGATAAAAAAACATGTTTATAATTCCCAGCAAAAATCCCAATCCAAGAAAACCGTAACTAATTGTAATTGTTGCGACGTGTATGATTAGCCAATACGATTGCAAAACAGGACGAAGATTTGTCAATTGCGGATCGTAGCTGCTGTGGCTGGCTGTCATCAACATTAAAAATGCCAAAACGGAAGTTGCTGCGATTACAATTTTCGAATACCGAATAAACAGAAAACCTGCCAACAAACTTGCCCATGCCACAAGCAGTAGCGCTTCGTAACCGTCGCTCCACGGCGCGTGACCAGATAAATACCAACGCAAAATTAATCCGTAAGTATGAATTAAAAATCCAACGCCCAGCAAAGCAATGAATGAATTTAAAGAATAGGTGATAATTTTGTTTGCTTTTGTTCGCAATGTGTCGAAAAAAGCGAGTAGCAGCAGAATCAAACATAAGACGGAATAAAAATCGCGCAAGACTATAAAAATTTGAAATTTGTTGTAATGAATTTCGAAATCAACTTTTGAAGCGCTGGGCAAAAAATCTTTCTCCGCACTTTGCCGTTGAATATTATCAATATAACCGATTATTTTTTCTGGGACTGCATAATTATTCGACTTTGTTGCTTCTAAAAGACTTACAAAATATTCGCGTAAAAGATTGGTGTACGAAAAATCGGGAAGTTTCAAATCTTCGTTTAGAATTGCCAACGGACCAACGATTGGTTTTTGCGCAAGCGAGTCAGTCCAAACCAACCAACTGTTATTTTGTGGGTTTTGGGACGGAAATATTTTCAACATTTTTCCCTGCATGGTCATCATAAAAATATTGATGCGTTCGTCAACTTTCAAAATTTCTTTGTCGAACTTATTTTGCTCGGCTGGTTTCTTTTGGAATGCAGTTTCGTCATACGACGCAAGTTTGTATTCGCCTTTTTCATTAAAAAAATCGTTCAATGATGCGTAACTACTTTCGACGCCAATAATATTGCGCACCGATTCTTCGCGCACGTAAATTATTTTTTGTGCCTTCCAAAATTCGCCATTTATAATCATGTCAATAAAAACCTGCATGGCGTCCACCTTTCCTTTGCCGTCGATGTCAAATTTATCTTTGCGCGAAATTTTGTGCATTACGTCGAAAGCCATGGTGTGTAAAGGTTGGAAACGTCCCTCGAAATTTTGTACAATCAAATGTCCGAATTTGTCGGCATGTTCGGCGTTGATTGTGTTTTGCGAAAAGCCAAAATTGCTGCAAATTAAAACCAATGCGATAGTCGCGATTGCTTCTTTCCTTTTTTTGCCGATTTCGTAAACGCGTTTTAGTAAATATACAAACCGCGATTTTTTCATCATCAAAGTTGCAAAAAATCCTAAGCCCATCAATATATAACCGAGATATGTCAACCAGGTTCCAAAGAAGTCGTGGTTTACAGAAAGTATGGTTCCATGTTCGTCGTTGTCGTAAGACGATTGGAAAAAACGGTAGCCGCCATAATCCAGAACATTGTTCATAAAAATTTCGCGGTTCTCATTTAAATTATTGCGACTGTCAGTCAATACCACCGCGCTTTTGTAAGACGACGGACTGTTTGAACCCGGATATTTTTCGAGCATAAATTTTGTCAATGTTAAAGCAAACGGTAACTCAATTAATTTCGCGCCATAAGCGAGTTTGATTGACACGCCATCGATATTTATTTCATTAAATTTCTGCGGATAATTTACACCGCCAAATAAAATAATGTTTTGTTTTTTACCTTTCGCCGAAACTTCAAGCACCAGCGCTTCAGCATCGCTTTGTTCGGGCGTTCCGGACACGATTTCCTTTTTTGCTTTGACGTATATTTTCGAAAAAATAAATTGTGCTGATTGAATTTGATACACAATATTTTTTGTCAATTCGTCAGCAGAATCTTTTGAAACATTTTTTGATTCGTTGCCCATCATTTTGCTTTCTTTAAAATCAACCGGCGATGTCAACATAATTTTATCGTCTTTAGAAAAAATACGAACGGCGTTTTCTATTTTATCATTATTAAATGCAATTGTAACATTTCCAATTCTGGAACTTTCGCCGTCTTTAATAAACAGATGCTGATTTTCGCCATTGTTCGCATAAATTAATTCGACGATATTTGTTCCACCGTCAACATTTTCAACAACGCCGTCAACTGCATTTTTGATTATTTTTTTTAGTTCGACTTCGACTTTTCCATTGTCGCCACAGCTCAACGTTGTTTCAAAAGAGTTGTTTACAAACGGGCTAAGCAATAATGCAATTTGTTTCGAATACGTTTTTTGATTTGCGTCAACTTGCACATTCAAATAGGGCTCGTTGCTGAAAAGTTGGTTTGACGTTTCGCCTTCGCGGATGTGCATGGAACCTTCGTAACCAATATATCGGGTAACTGCGGCGCCAAGTATCATCAGGATGAAAGCGCAATGAAATATAAATGATGCTATTTTGCTTTTATTCAAAAGTTTATATTTGCCAATGTTGCCAATAAAATTGATAATCAAAATAACAAAAAGTAACTCGAACCATTTGGTATTATAAACAAGTATTTTAGATGCAGCGGTATCGTAATCGTTTTCGATAAACGTTGCGACGCCCATCGCTGCTGCCAACAATAACAGCGCTATTAATGTTAATTTTGGAGAGAATAAAAAGTCAATTATTTTTTTCATGAGATATGTTTTTAATTATTGCGCAAAATAAGGAATAAAAATTTGAATATTAAATTTGTTTTTATTTTTTAACGAAAATAAAAGACCTGACATGTTGAAACATGTCAGGTCTAATCAAAAGGAAGTTTACATATTAGTATTTACCAAATATCATCGAGAAAATAATCAAAATAACCAGAATGATGCCGGTGAATAAAGCTGTGTAACCAAAAATCTTTACAAACTTAATCCACGACAACGAAATTTCTTTTTCGACAACTGAGTTTTCCAATTTGCCGTCTTCTTTCAGTTCGCTAATTTCACGTTGACGGTCTTCTTCATATTCTTCAATTGGAACGTGACCAGTAAAAATGACAGTGTCCATCGGGAACGATTCCGGACGCATGTGCGTATTGAAGAAGTGGATTGTGAAAATAAATCCGACTGCCAATAACGCTTCGTCGCTGTGTATTATTGTTGCAACGTTTATTACCCAACCCGGGAAAATTTTTGTAAACACTTCGGGAAACCACAAAATCAAACCGGAGAAACCAATCACTGCAACGCCCCAGAATACTGCCATGTAATCGAATTTTTCCCAATAAGTCCAACGTCCGTATTTTGGTCTTTCGCCTTTGCCAACAAACCATTTCAACGTCGCACCAACGTCAAATAAATCTTGCTTGTTGAACATCAACGAATTTTTGCCGAAAATAAAATCCATAAATGGAATGTCTTTCAAGATTTTAGTTCTGATTAACGAGAACAAATGGAATCCGAAATATCCGAAAGTAATTATTGCTCCAAAACGGTGAATTTTGCCGGCTGTTCTGACGCCACCAATCAAGTTTGCCAAATGATTTGCCCAATCCATGTGCGCAAACTTTAACAACATTCCGGTAAATGCCAACAACAAGAAACTGATAATTACAAAAACGTGTGTTACTCTTTGGCTACTGGTAAAGCGTCGGAAATAAGTTGCTTTGCCTGTTGGTTTTACGTGGCGTTTTTTCTTACGTTCTTTCAACGAGCGCGGCAACCACATTAATGTATGAATTCCAAAAACCAAGAACACACCAATTAGCAACGAAGTCATTGCCCAGAAAACATAAGACAAAATTGGTTTGTCTTTGTGCGTCGAATGTGTTAAATAACCGGTAAAACGTAAGTTTGCATTTGTATGACATTTGCTGCAAGTCGCCACAATATTTTTTGGCGAAACTGAAGAATTAGGATTGCTGACTTTCAAAATTTTGTGCGCTCCGTGACAGTCTGAACAACGTGCAGTTTTCAAATATCCAAGTTGATAAGCCTTGCCATGATACGTTTCCAAATATGTTGCGGCTAATTTTTCGTGACACTTACCGCACTGCATCGTTATTTCGCTCATAAATTTATCTTTGTCAACGTCCGAAATTACGTGCGCTGTGTGGCAATCAATACAAGTTGGATATTTGAGTTTTCCTTTGTCATTTTGCAGCGAATGTTCGCTTTGCATGTAGTCGAGATAAATGCTTTTGTGGCAACCGGCGCAAGTCAACGCAATATTCTGACGGCTAATTGACGACGAAACTACGGTGTCTTTTTGAATATTGTGCGAAGTATGGCAGTCGGTACAAATGGCGCTCGAAAGCAAACCTTTTTCTACCAAACCTTTGCCGTGTACGCTTGTCGAATAATTGAAATATGCGTTTACTTCTTTTAAGACTGTGTTTCCAAAAGCCTTACCGCTTTTGTTATGACATTTGCCGCACAAACTCGGAACATTGCCGCGATACGTTGGCGATGTGTCGTCTTTTTTGGGTTTTATCTGATGCGTTCCGTGGCAAGTTGAACATGACGGAGCATTGTTGTTGCCGGACAAAACAGCTTTTCCATGCCCGCTGTTAAAATAAACTGCGGCAACTTCGGTATGACAGTTTGAACAGTCAACCTTTTTTATTTTTTCGCACGGACGCGCTAATTGAAGCGATACATCGGCGTGACATTTGGTGCATGATATTTTAATGTGCGCAGAATTTGTTATTTCTTTTCGGTCAACTTTTAAAGATATTTTTTTGCCATTAACAGTTTTAAATGCGTCGCCGTCAACGTGGCAGGTAATACATTTTTGATCGGAAATATTTGTTACAATATTTTCTATTTTGACTTTGTGCGGTGGATGGCAGTCGGAACAAGCCGGAACGATTCCTTTTTGTTTTTCCCACAGTTCGCTTTTAATAACTTTTTTGTGGACGGATTCAATTCTTGCATGACATTTCATACAAGTTGATGCAATGTTATTTGGAGCAATTGACGATTTCGAATCTTTCAACGGTAGAATTAAATGATTGCCATGACAGTCGTTGCAAGTTGCAGTAACTGTCAAACCTTTTTTGAATAAGCCTATACCATGCGTGCCTTGACTGTAATTTTCAACAATATTGTGTTCTGTTATTTTGTACAATCGTCCAATGGGTGCGTCTTCTTTATGACATGTTCCGCACAAAACCGGAATGTTCATTTTATAAGTGCGCGAAATCGGATTTGTACGACTGATAACGTCGTGCTTGCCGTGACATTCTTTGCAATTTGGCGCGTACGGTTGATTGGCATTGAAAGCCTTGCCATGAATACTGGCGTTGAATTGTGCCAATTGATTTGTGTGACACGAGCCGCAATTAACCGGATTTAAATTTTCGGGATGCGGAAAATCGGCAACTGCTGCGTCTTTGTGACAGTCTATACATTTGCGTTTTCCATGCACCGATTTTCCAATAATATTTTTGTCGATATAAAGCGATACAGTTTTTTTGTCTCTTACTTTTGTCAACGTTTTATCTTCGTGGCAAGCTAAACAATCGTCGTTGGTTTGTGCGCGCAAACCTGTGATTGTCCACAACAGTGTTACTACAAATAAAAATAATTTAATAAACTTAATTCCAAAATTTTTCCTTTTCATATAATAAAATAAATAAAATTTTCGCCATCGAATCCGAAAGATTGTAACTTTTGAAAGTTGTAAAAATATACAAAATACAACATGAATAAAATGTTGTACAGCATATCAGAATAAATCTCAATAGTTTTAGTATCGGATGTTATTTTTAATATTCAAACAGATACAATTTTTCATTGACTTTGTTGTCATAAAAAGTTGATATATATTAATTAAAAAAGATGGTACTTAATTTGTCAATTTTTAAAAAAACTATAATTTTGCAGCAAATTATTTTTGCTTTTGCACTTATGTAAATTCTGAACCTTTAGGTTACTTGAAATATTAATGTCTAATTAAAAATTTTAAAAAAATGAAAAATCAAGTTTTATTAAAATCATTAACAATGATGATTTGTATGTTTTTTCTGGTTGGCGTTGCTTCTGCTCAACACGAATATGTAGGTGCAAAAAGTTGTACTGGCTGCCACAAAAAAAATGGTGTTGCTGACAAATGGAAAGAAAGCAAACATGCTGCTGCATTTACAGATTTAACAAGTGCAAATGGTAAAAAATTTGCTACAACTGCCGGCGTAGCCGATGCTACAAAAGATGCAAAATGTACAAAATGCCACGTTACAAACGCTACCAATGCTGCTGAAGGTGTTGGTTGCGAATCATGCCATGGCGCTGGAAAAGATTACAAACTTCCTGCAGTTATGAAAGACAAAGCAAAAGCTGCTGCAGCCGGTTTATTAACGCCAAACGAAAAGACTTGCACAACTACTTGCCACAACGATGCTGACAAGACTCATGCTCGTGCAAAATTCAGTTTTGCAACTTTCTATCCAAAAATCAAACACAAACAATAATTGATTTTTAAGACAAAAAAAACAGATAAACAAAAAGTTATCTGTTTTTTTTGTGCCCTTTATAAACGTTTATTATTTCGCCATCAAAACAAATGCTAAAGCAATTAGTGCAGGTAATGCCTGTGTATAAAATATTTTTTTGCTGGCAGTAAACGCACCGTATAAACCTGCAACGATTACACAAGTTAAGAAAAATATGGAAATATTTGTTCTCCAATTTTCATCTGAAATAAAAAAAGTCCAAACTAAACCTGCTGCTAAAAAGCCATTGTACAAACCTTGATTGGCTGCGATAACTTTTGTTTTCGAAAACATTTCGTCTGGCAAAGCGCCTTTAAAAGTTTTTTTACCCAAGGTTTCCCAAGCAAACATTTCCATATAAAGTATGTAGAGATGTTCAACAGCAATCAAACCGATTAATATTTTTGATATAAGAATAGCCATATTTGTTTGTATTAAATTTATATAAGTAAATGGACAATTGATAATGAACAATTCGCAAAGCGGTGTAAAATAGTTTATTGAATCGAATAGAATACCATAAAAATTATGTTCACCTATTTAATACAAAGCTACACTAAATTTTTTATTTCGCTTTTTAACTTTGCGAAAAGTTATGTAAAATTTAGTGTAACTTCGTGTTTCAAAATCAATTTTAACAAACTATTTTGCAATATCGGCGTCTTCCAATAAAACTTCGTATTTATAACCGTAACCTAAATCTTTGTTCAAAGTTATTTTGCCTTCCAACGTAATAACGTCGCCAATTTTAGCAGTTATTTTAGTTGTAACAGTCAAATCATATTTGCCGTCGGTTTCTGTTCCGTCTTGCAAATGAATCCAGTTTTTGCCCATAATGTCGGCGTTGTATTTTGTAATTTGTCCGGTAATTTTTACACTTTTCCCCGAGTAAGAATCTTTTTTCGAAAATAATTCGGAAATGCTGATTGCACCAGTCGCAGGTTTAATGTTCAAAACAAGTTTCTCCGATTTAACTTGATTTCCATGATTTGTAAGCGCAGTATCTTTTGCATGAGCGTTTGTTGCTGCATTTGCGCTGAAAGCATCTTTGTTGTCATTCAGACCTTCTAAAAAAACAATTTTATCAAAAGTTCTTTTTAAGTCTTTGCTTTCAAATTTTTCCATTACCAAACCGCCGCGATAATAATACGTACCACCCGTTTTGATGTCGGCTTTTGTTATAGCCAGCCAAACTTCAGCGCCATTTTCAGTACCATGCACATACGTATAAGAGGCAGTATTTATCGCTTCTACAACTTTAATTTCGTGAACATCGGTTTTAGACGCATCACCGGTTCCCGAATTTTTATTTTGGCAAGACGCCAAAAAAAACAATGCAATAATTGATGTTAATAAAATTCTCATTTTTAAAATGTTTGTTAGTTAATAATAAAAATAATTTGCTGCAAAATTAAAAATTATCCAATATTTTCCATTATTTTTTTTTTTGATTTACTTTTAGCATTAAAATTAAAAGAAAAGGTATTAAATTTGTAACCTAAATATTGAATAATTTCAAAACCATTTTTTATGAAAAGACTTTTCTTTATCAACATATTTCTGTTAACTGCGATGGTTTTTTTAATGGCAAACGGTTATCAGAAAACAAATATTAATTCGTGGAAAATTGACGAAAAAAAATTAAACGCGATCAAAATAGAAAAAGGCGACGTGCAAAACGGAAAAATTGCGTACCAGAAATATTGCAAAAATTGTCATGGCGCCGACGGTGGTGGCAGCAATAAATTAACTGTCAGTTGCGAAGATTTTACAAGAACCGATTTTTTAAAAAGTACTCCCGATAATAAACTATATTTTATTTGTTTTGTCGATAAAGATAACCAACATCAGATTGCAAAAGGTTTAGAGAAAAAAATAACCAACAACAAAGACCGTTGGTCGATAATTGCATATATCAAAACACTGGCAAAAAAATAATTTGCCCGAAACATTTATAATTACACAAACCTTGCTCCTTTTTAATCTGACGTTTTGCAAACTACCAATATTTATTTAATTTAGCGCGGCAATTTTCCCAATTAAAATGCACAAAAAACGAAGCTAAATTTTTAAATTACAAAATATTGAAGAATGGACGAAAACGAAATTAAAAACGAAACTTCATCGAAACGCAAACTTTGGCAACATCCATGGCGATACGCCGAAGGCTTTACAATAGCATTAATTATTTTGATTGCAGGTTTTACAATCGAATTTTTGACCGGTGGTAATGGCTTACATTCATTGCAATACCCATTCAATATTGTTGCCGGATTGGTGGTTGTTAATTTTATAATCGTCACCTGGATTTATGGCAGCAACATTAAAGTTGTAAAATGGTTATCGACAGTACCCGCAGCAATTTCTGCAATGGCGTTATTTACATTTCTGACTTTATTGATGGGACTGACACAACAAAACGATGCATCGACTTGGGCTATAATCAGGCGACTTGGCATTTCACATCTGACATCGAGTTATGTATTCTTTCTTGCACAACTTTATTTTTTGACATCATTGGGATTCGTTGTCATGCGACGTTCCTACCCGTTTACTTTTAAAAACATTGGCTTTCTTTTAAACCACGCCGGACTTTGGATAATTCTTGCAGCCGGAATTTTAGGCTCAGGCGACTTGCACAAATTGACAATGTTCCTCGAAATTGGAAAACATTTTAACAATATCGCTTACGACCAAAGCGGTAATAAATTCGAAATGCCTTTTGCTTTCAATCTAAAAGACTTTCAGGTTGACGACTTCGATCCGAAATTAGTTATTGTCGAAAAAGATACGCAAATGGTTTTAGAGAAAGGCAAAACTTTTTTTGTTACCAAGAAAGGCGAATCACGTCAGATAAAAGATTGGTTGATAAAAGTTGACGAATATTATCCGTTGGCAAAAATGCGCGATTCTGTTTTTTTACCATATCCATTAATTGGCGCATCACCTGCGGCTTATGTTCATGTTACCAATGTATCGACAAACAAAAAATATCAAGGTTGGGTTTCATGCGGAAGTTTTATTGGTAAATATTTTTTCCTGCCGCTCGACAATCACACAGCGCTTCACATGCTACAACCACAACCCAAAAAATTTAAATCGAAAATTGAATACGTTTCGATAGACAAAAAACATGATTCGCTTTACCTCGAAGTCAATAAACCATTTAAACTGATGGGTTGGAAAATTTATCAAACCGGATATGACGAGAGCATGGGGCGATGGTCGCAACGCAGCACTGTAGAAGTAGTAATTGACCCATGGCTGCCGATAGTTTATTTTGGAATTTTTTTAATGCTTGCAGGCGCTATATACATGTTTTGGATTGGTAAAGAATTCGGAAAAAAATAATTTTTGAGACAATGGACTTTTCGACAATTTTAAGCGAACTGGCGGAACAAAAAAAAACAAGCTATAATTTGCTTCAGTTTTTTTGCAGAAATATTCCGTTTGACCGCTATACAAAAGTTGCAACATCATTTAGTCTTACAGAACAAAAAATAAAAATTGCGCTTCCAGTAATTTTTAGTGAATACGAAAAACACAATTATGAATTGAGCCGTGTCAACGAAAATTATTATTCAGAAAAAAGCGTCCGCGATTTAATAAAAGACATTGATTATTTAATACAACAAATTCATCAGACATTCAGCCAGAACGAAGTTGTTGAATAATTCTTCAGATTTAAATTTAAGAATAAAAAAACAGATTTATGACTTGGTTAAATTTTCCAGCAATTGCAATTGGCACAATAGTTTTGTGGGCAATCGCAATATTATTTTATTATTTACCACCGGTTAACAAAACAAAACAAATGATAGCAAATGCTTGCGTTATTTTAGGTTTGCTTGCCGTATCGTATTTTATTTTGACATTATGGATTCATTTAGAGCGACCGCCATTGCGCACACTTGGCGAAACACGTTTATGGTATGCTTTCTTTCTGCCATTAATTGGTATCATTACCGTTTGGCGCTGGAAATATAAATGGTTTATGGCTTACAGTTTGTCGTTAGCAATATTGTTTTTGGTTATCAATTATCTGAATCCCGAAACTTACGACCAAGCATTGATGCCTGCGTTGCAAAGTCCGTGGTTTGTCCCACACGTCATTGTTTACATTTTCTCGTATGCCATGTTAGCCGCTTCGTCAATGTTTGCAATAAAAGAATTATACCTGCTTTATTTTCAACCATCAAAATTCGAAATCAAAACGCTTTACCTTGGCGACAATTTGGTTTATATCGGATTTTCATTTTTGACATTGGGATTGCTATTTGGTGCACTTTGGGCAAAAGAAGCATGGGGACATTACTGGACGTGGGATCCAAAAGAAACATGGGCGTTACTTACATGGATTGGCTATTTAATCTATGTACATTTTCGTTATTTTCAACCTAAAAAAGTCAAAAGTCCTTTGTGGACATTGAGTCTGGCTTTTGTAGTATTGTTGATTTGCTGGTTTGGTTTAAATTATTTACCGTCGGCACAAAACAGCGTACACGTTTACTCAAAATAATATTTTGAAAAATATTTGACCATGAATTTTAAAGACAAAATAGTTTGGATAACCGGCGCATCGTCGGGCATTGGCGAAGCATTGACGTATGCGTTTATCAGTCAAGGCGCAAAAGTAATAATTTCTGCACGTCGCGAAGAAGAATTGAAACGTGTAAAAGCATCTTGCAAAACAAACACCGAAAATTGTTTTATTTATCAGCTTGATGTTGCAAATCAGGAACAAATAAATTCTATTGCAAAAATTGTGTTGGCAGATTTTTCGCGCATCGATATTTTGATTCTGAATGCCGGCATCGGTCAACGTTCGCTTGTCAGAGAAACGCAATTAAGCGTTGACCGTCAAATTATGGAAGTCGATTATTTTGGCGTTATCGCATTAACAAAAGCAGTGTTACCTTCGATGATTGCAAATGGCGGCGGACATTTTGTTGTTACCAGTAGTTTAATGGGACGTTTCGGTTTTACGAATCGTTCGGCTTACGCTGCAGCGAAACATGCGTTGTTCGGATTTTTCGAGTCGTTGCGTTGCGAAGAAACCAAGAACAACATTCGCATAACCATGCTCGTTCCGGGTTGGGTTAAAACAAATATTTCGTACAACGCTCTTACTAAAGACGGCGACAAACATAATGCGTTGGACAAAGGTCAGGAACAAGGTATTTCGCCGGATGTTGCAGCGCGTAAAATTCTTAAAGCAATCGGTCGCAATAAAAAAGAAGTTGTGATGGGTGGCAAAGAATTGGTGATGCTTTATTTGCATCGATACTGCCGACCGCTGTATTATTGGCTGTCAACAAAAGTAAAATCAACATAATAATTGTCAATTGAAAATTGTGTTAACCGTCAAATATTTTTGTTAACGTTTTTTCATCCATTCAAAAACTTTGTAATGTTCGCCATTCATACCTAATTTTGTATAAACTTTTTGTGCAATTTCATTTTCTCTGTCAACATAAAGTCTGATACCTCTAATATTTTCATTGCCTTTGACGTCGGCTTTAATATAATTATATAAACTGACAAAAACGCCTTTTCCGCGACTTTCCTGTTGAACATAAACAGATTGTAACCAGAGATAAAAACAATTTCGCCAGTCGCTCCATTCGAAAGTAGTCAACAGCATACCGATAACTTGTTTTTTCTCGACTGCAACATAGTAAATACCCTTGTTTTCGTCATCAAGAACAGCTTTAACTCCATTGGTAACAGTCTGGTTGTCGAGATACAAATTTTCGGTTTCGTTCGCCATTCTAAGCTGGAAGTCCACCAATGTTTTAATGTCATCTTTTGTTGCTTTCCTAATTATAACCATTTGTAAATTTTTAACTTGTTTAATTTGCAATCAGATATGCAAATGTATTTTAAAATTTTAATTTTTCAAAAATAATAAAATTCATTTTTACAAAACAATTTATTAATTATTTTTACGCAATTTTGTAAAAGAAATTTTTGCAAAATAAACAAAAAACAAAATAGACTCAAAACAAAAAAAAAATCCTATGGCAAAAAGAACAATCGTAGCAATGCCCGGCGATGGTATTGGCAAAGTAGTTACCGAAGAATGTATCAGATTATTAGATGCAGCAGGTTTCGAAGCAGAATATGTTAATGGCGACATAGGCTGGGATTTCTGGTGCAACGAAGGCAATCCCCTGCCCGACCGTACCATTAAATTATTGGAAGAACATAAAATCGGTTTGTTCGGAGCAATAACGTCAAAACCTAAAGACAAAACTGCAGCCGAACTTGCTCCGGCTTTGCGCGACAAAGGTTTCCAGTATTATAGTCCGATAGTAAGCATGCGCCAATATTTCAAGATGGACATTTGTATGCGTCCTTGCAAAACGTTCAAAGGCAATCCGCTTAATTTTGTGCGACGCAATGCGCAAGGCGGTTTCGACGAACCATTGGTTGACGCAATGATTTTCCGTCAAAACACTGAATGTTTGTATGGCGGTGTTGAATGGTCAAATCCATCGCCACAGGTTTATGACGCATTTATGACGCATCCAAAGTTTAAAGAAAATTTTGGTTGGTCGCCAAAAGAAGAAATTGCAATTTCGGCGCGTATTTTTACGCGCAAATATACCGAGCGCATTGTTCGTGCAGCATTTGATTATGCACGTAAAAATGGATACAAAAATATAACCGTCTGCGAAAAGCCAAACGTTGTCCGCGAAACTTCGGGCATGATGCTCAAGCTGGCGCAAGAAATGGGTAAAAAAGATTTTCCAGAAATAAGCGTTGTCGATACTAACATTGACGCAATGATGATGTGGCTGACAAAAAATCCAGAAGATTATAATGTAATAGTTGCCGGCAATTTGTTTGGTGACATTATTTCCGACGGATTTGCTGGACTTGTTGGCGGTTTGGGATTTGCCAGCAGTGCACAATTCGGTGAAAACGGCGTTGCAGTTTTCGAACCAACCCACGGTTCTGCTCCAAAATATGCTGACTATGCAACTTCTATTGTAAATCCGATTGCTATGTTTATGGCTGCCGTAATGATGCTCGAATATCTTGGCGAAAACGAAATTGCAAACAAAATTCAAAAAGCAATTGCCGACGTTGTTGCCGATGGTAAAGTACGCACGTATGACATGATGAAAATGCGCGGCACCGCCGACGTTGTAAATCATGGTGCGGCATCGACAAAACAATTAGCAGACGCAATTATCGCAAAGTTGAAATAGATTAAAACTAAAAACAAAAAAATTATGCGCGAAAAAGTATTACAACTTTGGGGCGAAGAATTAGCATGGATTAACAATGCTGACCTGAAAGAAAAAGTAATAAAAACTTGGGAACTGGCGCTCGAAAAAAGCGTTCTGAAAGCCGAAGATTTACTTGAAATACCGTTTACATTACTTGCGCCAAATTGCAAAGTAAGTTTTATGGCGCATAAACGTTCTGTCGTTCACATTTCGAAAGCAGCAGCCGAAAAAATGAATGCTTTTTACGGTGCTGATATGCCGATTGATTTTGATATTTTAATAGCTGGCGCAATTCTGGCTGACGTTGGCAAATTATTGGAATACGAAATGAAAGACGGCAAATCGATTCAGGGAGCTTATGGCAAATACGTGCGTCATCCATTTTCGGGTGTGGCGCTGGCAGAAATGTGCGGCGTTCCGGCAGCGGTTTGCCATATCATTGCAGCACACGCGCACGAAGGCGACATGATTAAACGAACCGTCGAAGCATACATTGTGCATCACGCTGACTTTATGACTTTCGAGCCGTTTAAAGACCGGTTAAAAATATAAGTTGATAAATAATGGATAATTTTTTTTACAAAAATGAATACAATTGAATTATCCAATTTACTTTTAATTGGAGGCACAGGTCGCAATGTTGGTAAAACTGCGCTGGCTTGTCAACTCATTGAAAAATTTTCTAAATCAGAATTGGTTTGTTCAATTAAAATTTCGCCGCATTTTCATAGCTTGTCAACCGATTGCGAAATTGTTGAACAAAACGAAAACTACATCATAACAATCGAAAAAGATTTTTTATCGAATAAAGACAGTGCGCGCATGTTGCAAGCAGGCGCGCACAAAGTTTTTTACATTCAGACTTTCGACAATTTTTTGCAAGAAGCATTTTTAAAAGTAGTTTCGCAAATCGGTAAAAACAATTTGATTATTTGCGAATCGGGCGGATTGATTAACCAAATTAAACCGGCGTTGTTTGTTGCTTGTGCGTCGCCCAATAAAAACGAGCATAAACCGGTTTCTACCATTTTTCAAAATTTATGCGATTTGTGGCTCGTCTTCGAAAACAATCTGGTTGACGAAAACTGGGAAAGAATTACAATTGACAACAAAAAATGGATAATCGAAATTTGACCATTATTCTTTTTTTACCGAAATTTTGCCGGTATTTTCATTCGTAATTTTGCCGATACACGCAGCCGTTTCAACACCTGATTTCAATAATTCATTTATAAACGAAGCTTGAAATTTTTCAGCAATCGAAAACAATAAACCACCTGAAGTTTGAGCGTCGCAAAGTAAAAGTTTTGCAATGTCCGGCAAGTTATTCCAGATAGCAACGTCGTCAACAAATTGTTGGTTGTTAACCGTTCCTCCCGGAAAAACGCCTGCAGTAGCCATGTCAATTGCCTCAGGTAAAATTGGAACGTCTTTAAAATAAATTTCGCAACCAACGCCGCTACCAACAATCATTTCTTTAAGATGTCCTAACAAACCAAAACCGGTAACATCGGTGCAAGCATTGATTTCAAAATTCGCAGCGACATCGGCAGCTTTGGCGTTGAGCATGCTCATTTGGTTAACCAATTTGCTATGTGTTTTTTCGTCGAGCAATTCGTGTTTAAGCGCGGTGGCTAAAATTCCGGTACCCAATGGTTTTGTGAGAATTAAAACGTCGCCCACTTTTGCGCCGGTATTTTTCAAAATTTTTTTAGGGTGGACGCTTCCGGTAACTACCAGACCAAATTTAGGTTCGTTGTCTTCGATGGTATGACCGCCAAGAATTTGTATTCCGGCTTCGGCACATTTATCCGACGCACCTTTTAATATTTGTTTCAACACTTCGGCTGGCAAACGATTTTCGGGAAATGCAACAATGTTCAATGCAAACAAAGGCTTTGCTCCCATTGCATAAATATCGCTCAGCGAATTTGCTGCCGCAATGCTGCCAAAGTCATAAGGATTATCAACTACCGGTGTAAAAAAATCTACTGTCTGAACAATTGCCGTATCGTCGTTAATCTGATAAACTGCTGCATCGTCGGAAGTTTCAAGTCCAACCAACACATTCGGGTTTGTAACTTTAGGAAAGTCTTTCAATATTTTTTCAAGATATTGTGGACGGATTTTACACGCGCAACCCAACCCGTGCGTAAATCGCGTAAGTTTGATATTCGAAATGTCGGTCAATTCAACTTGTGCAATTTGCTGATTTGGAGAAAATCTTTTCAAAGCATCACCAACAACTTTTGCAGCTTGGTCGATTTCGCCAATGGTATTAAATTTTCCGGTCGAAAAACGGATTGTTCCCATTGCAAATTCAATTGGAACTTTCATGGCTGTTAAAACTGCTGATACGTCAATCTTGTCGGAATGACAAGCGGCGCCAGCAGAAGCAGCAACCTTATCTTGTATTTCGGACAACAAGGTATTTGCCTCGATATTTTTAAAACTGATGCTTAAAGTATTTGGCAATTTGTCTAATGGATGACCGTTTATTTTGAAACTTGTCGAAGCCAAATCGGCATTATCTATAATACGGTTAAGCAAGCGGTCGCGCAAGTTGTGCAAATGCTCCTGATTTTTTTGCAAGTCTTGCAAAGCAATTTCGCAGGCTTTTCCAAGTCCGACAATTTCCAACACATTTTCGGTTCCGGCGCGCAAATTTTGTTCGTGGTTTGCGCCATGCATAAATTTTTCGAGCACCGTTCCCGACTTAATATACAAAGCGCCGATTCCTTTTGGTGCATACAATTTATGTCCGGCAATCGACAACAAATCTACGCCAAGTTCTCTTACATTTGTTTCAATCTTACCTACCGATTGCGCTGCGTCAGAATGAAAAATTATATTATAATCTTTTGCAATTTCAGAAATATCGTACAATGGCTGAATTGTACCAACTTCATTATTGGCGTGCATGATACTGATTAAAATTGTTGAAGTCGTGATACTTTTTTCCAGTTGGTTTATATTGACTTTTCCGTATTCGTCAACCGGTAAAAATGTTACATTGAATCCTTGCCGTTCTAAAAATTTACAAACTTCGATAACTGCTGGATGTTCAATTTGCGACGTGATGATATGTTTGCCTTTGTTGCGGTTTGCTAACGCCACTCCTTTGATTGCATAGTTATTCGATTCGGTTCCACCGCTTGTAAAAATTATTTCGGACGCCGAGCAACCCAACAAAGCAGCAACTTGCTGACGCGCATTTTCGACAGCCATTTTTGTTTTAGCGCCGTAGCTGTGCGCACTCGACGGATTACCGAAATATTCTTCGAGATAAGGACGCATTGCCTGTGCAACTTCGGCATCGATTGGCGTTGTTGCATTAAAGTCGAGATAAATGGGATTCATTAGGAAAAATATTTCTTTCAGTTTGGTTATTCATAATTCAAAATTTCGGTTTCATTATTCATAATCATTTCTGCTGAAAATGAAAGCGAATCCATATCGTTGACTGTCGGGAAAAGTACAATCTTCGAAATTTTTTCGATGCGGTGCAGCAAATGTTGCGTAAAACATTTGCAATGAAAAAATTCACCCGAAAGAATTATAGCATCAACATTTCCAGATAAAACGGTAAACATCGCTCCAATTTCTTTTGCAATCTGGTACGACATGGCGTCAGCAATAAAAATTGCCTTTTTGTCGTCATTGCGTATGCGACGTTCCAGTTCCACCACATTGTCAGTGCCAATGTAAGCCAATAAACCGCCGCTATGTGTAAGCATTTTTAAGACTTCATCCTGGGTATATTTACCGCTAAAGCAAAATCTGACCAAATCGCCGGCAGGCAACGTACCGGAGCGCGTCAACGCAAATGGACCATCGCCATCGAAAGCCTGATTGACATCAATCACTTTTCCATTTTTGTGGGCAGCAACCGACACGCCGCCGCCACCCATGTGGGCAATTATCAAATTCAAATCTTCGTACATCTGGTTGATGGACTGCGCATATTTGCGTGCAATGTATTTATGATTCGCCGCATGAAAAACCGATTTGCGCTCAAACATTGGATGTCCGGAAATGCGCGCGACGTCGTCGAGTTCATCAACGACTACGGGATCGGCAATGTATGCTTTGGCAGCGGTTGTAAGTTTTGCGATTTCGCTTGCCAGCAATCCGCCAAGATTGATGGCGTGTTCGCCCTGCACACCTTCTAATAAATCATTTTTCATCTTATCATTTACAATATAAACACCGGATTTTACAGGTTTGAGTAAGCCACCACGCGCCACAATAATGTCGATATGTTTTAGTTCGACGTCGTTATCGGAAAGTTCGTGGAGAATGGCATTTTTGCGATACTCAAGTTGTTCCGCAATTTTTTGAAACGACGACATTTCGTCGTTTTTGTGTTTTATAATTTTATAAAAAATAAGATCGATGCTTCGGTAAACCGCAATCTTGGTCGATTTTTCCTGTGGATAAATAATTAAAATATGTGCGTTGTCCATATACTATTTTTTTTACAAAATTACTTTTATTTTCCAATTATAATATCAAATTTATTCTTCAGAAATTGATTTGTAATCGGGAATTTCGGTTGTAAATTCCCACGATTGTGTTTTGTAATTCATTTTACAGCAATAATGCGTCAAACCGTTTGTTACAATTAAATATTTGGCTTTAATTGTTTTGTTGTAACGCGCAATTTGTTCGAAAACTTTGTCGGTCAATTTTACGTCGGTCGATTTGCATTCGATTATAATTAATGGATTAGCTGATCGGTCATAAACAACAATATCTGTCCGTTGGTTCATCGAATTGACATCGACTTTTTTTTCGATTGAAATTAATCCTTTCGGGAAATTTTTAACTTGTACCAGGTAGGCAATAAAATTTTGACGTACCCATTCTTCGGGAGTCAATGCCAGATACATTTTGCGAATCAAATCTAATATATATTTTTTTCCATTTTCCGTTTTTATTGTAAATTCAAAAGAAGGCAGGTTGAGAATCGGTAAATTTTCCATCGGTATAGAAATGTACCTAATATTCAATAAATTCAAATTTAACGGTAACAAGTTTCGAAAAACGGATTCCTTGCGTAAGCATATCAGAATCATATTTTTTGTGATACCATTTTACAAGCGCTTCGCTTTTTACCGGAAGTTTTTCGAGCAACAAAAAGAATTTGATTAATTGTTTGGCAGACGCCGTATTGAAATAATCTAACTGAAATTCGAAAATTGTTTTTGGCAGTGGATTGTTTAAATAATTGTTTGTCCAATCCATTATTGGCTCATAAAATTCGAGTGCATTTTCGGGCAACGATTTTCCGTTTACTAAAAATTCGTTATTTTCCGGATCGAATCGTACAGTTGGCGTATCTTTGGTTTCTTCAATAATTATAGGTAGATGAATTTTTGTTATTTTTTTTATACCCGTTTTAATGCTAAAAAAAGAATATTCGTTGTTGACTGTATGAAAATTGAAATCAAATTTTTGCTCACTTTTCAAACGCATGTCGATAATACCAAGACCAGAACGTTTTGCGTCGTCTATTTCAGGATTGAGCAGAGTTGTATCATAAAATTTATCTAATTCGTGCAAAGGTAAATCATTTACGTGTTCCAGTTTCTTTTGCAAAGGCTGGATTTTGTCATTTTTAATGTAGTTACCGGCTGTCAAAATATATTCTTTGTTGACGTCGCTTAGGAAGAAAATTCCGAGATTGCCATATTCGCTGGGAACTATATTGTCGCCGTGTTTGACAATGTTTTGCAACATTTCGACCATAATGTTAAACGCTTTGATTGAAAATACGCTTTCTTTCATTTGTCCTTCAACAAAACTCAACAAACTCAAAAGATTATCCTGATTAAATGCACCTTTAAAATTAATGAGGATATTTTCTTTGTTCAGAATTTCGTGGTACTTAATAATGTCGGCAAGAGAATAATCAATGTGTCCATCGTCTTCCGAAACAGCTTCCTGTGCAAATGGTACTTCGGTTGTCAAATAGAAAAACGAATAATTGTCGTTTATCGGTTTGAAATCGAAAGATAATTTATTACCTGATTTCCTTGCCATTTCGATAAGACCTAAACCTGCTCCACCTTTGTCTGACAATGTCCCAGATTCTAAAATTTCTTTGTAATAAACTTTCAGTTTGTCGGGAGCGAGACTATTTATTTTTTCGAGCTGACTGCGAATAATAACGACTTTTTCAATTGGAATTAAATTACCGGTTGTAATAAAGTAACGCGATTTCTTTTTTTGTATAACAAAAATTCCGTTTTCTTCTGACGATTTGATGATGCTTTCGTCCTGATGGCGCGTAATGTTTTGCAGACATTCGACCATAATAAAATATATACGCTTTTTAATTTTTGCGCCGTCTTCAACTTTGTTCAGATTAATTTCAGCCAGCGAAAGTATGTCGTCAGTAATGTTCTGTGTGAAAATACCACGATAAATATATTCAAAATTATCTTCATGTACATCCTTAAATAAGTCATACGCAAGATTCATTTGTTCATTATCACATATATTCTCCATATTTCAGTCGCTTTTAAACGGATTGTTTCTGCTTTCCAATAGCAATATTACTAATTTTATTGATAATAAATAACTTTTTTCGATTTTTTTTTGTTGATGTTTATAATTCTTTTAGAAAATTATTGTTATTGTCAAATTGACAATTATCGTAAATTATTTTCCATCAAGTTTTTCGTAAACCGAGTTCTGACTCACAAATTCAGGAACTATCGTTTTCATCAATTTGACTAACTTAATATTGTCGTGCTCGTTAATGCAGATAGCCAGTTCGGCAATATTATTTTCGATGGTTTGCAAATCATATTCGAGCACTTTTGCAATCATTATTTGAGGATGATAGGTTGCAATATTTTTTTCCTTATCGTTCAATAATTCTTCATAAAGCTTTTCGCCCGGACGCAAACCGGTAAAATTCATTTGAATATCTTTGTTTGGTGTCAGTCCCGATAATTTAATCATTTTTCGTGCCAAATCAGCAATTTTAACAGACTTGCCCATATCGAAAATAAAAATTTCTCCACCTTTACCCATAGCGCTTGCTTCAAGTACAAGTTGACATGCTTCCGGTATCGTCATAAAATAACGGGTAACATCAGGATGTGTTACAGTTACAGGTCCACCGTTTTCAATTTGTTTCTTAAATCGCAAAATTACCGAACCGTTCGATCCCAAAACATTACCAAAACGCGTGGTAACAAAATTTGTCTTTGTGCTACGATTTAACGACTGTGTGTAAATTTCGGCAATTCTTTTAGATGCACCCATAATGTTTGTTGGGTTGACGGCTTTATCTGTCGAAATCATTACAAATTCAGAAACATCAAACTTGACCGACAAATCCGAAATAATTTTTGTACCCAAAACATTTACACGAACTGATTCTGTCGGATTGTTTTCCATCATTGGAACGTGCTTATAGGCTGCGGCATGATAAACAATTGAAGGGCGAAATACATCGAAAATTTTATTCATCCTGACCGGATTGGTTATGTCACCAATAACTATTTCGAAATTTGCACGATTCAAATTTTCATTCAGTTCAATCTCAATTTCATACAGCGGAGACTCTGCATTGTCGAGCAGGACGATTAATTTTGGACTATAATTTGTAAGTTCGCGAACTATCTGGCTTCCGATTGATCCTGCAGCACCTGTTACTAAAATCGTTTTGTCCAATAACAGTTGACGGATTTCTCCATCATCAAGTTTGATAACATCGCGCTCAAGAAGTTCTTCAATTTTGATATTTCGAATTTGATTTGGATTAAGTTCACCGTTAATCCAATCAACCATATCAGGCACCTGGAGTATTTTAATATCTTTATCAAGAAAACTTTCAATAATTTCGTGTTTCTGACTTTTACTTAAACTGCGTTTTGCAATGATGACATGCGAAATGTTAAATTTTTTTAATACCATGTCGATTTTATTAACATGATAAATATTGACGCCATCGACAAACTTACCGGAAAAAATACTTGTGTCGTCGATAAATGCTGACACACGGTAACGGCTGTTTGTGTCTCGATCTAAGGTGCGTTTAACCGATAAACCAAACTGATCGGCGCCATAAATTACAACGTTGGTCGAATATTTTATAATATCAAAATATCGTTGATAGATGACTTTAACTAAAACGCGTAATGAAATCATCAAAAAAAAGTTGACAAAAAAATCGATAATTAAAATTGAAAATGGAATAAATGCTTTTTTGCCAAAGTTTATATTGATAACATTGAATATCATCAAAGTTACTGTTCCAAGAAAAATAACTGCGAAAATTCTTTCGGCGTCTTTGGTAGTTGTGTACCTGATAAGTCCTGCGTAAGTTCTACCTAAAATAAAACTCAAAGCTCTGATTACAAATAAAAGCGGAATACCGATGGGCAAAGCCTCAAAAAAATCGATATTAATATGGAAGTTGAACCGAACTAAATAAGCTGTTGTTATTGAGACAAAACTAATACATATATCAATAACAAATATGAGCCAAGTAGGTACAATTTTCCTGATTAGTTGTAAATTAAACATTAGCCTACAATATTTTTTTCTGGTCTTGCTTCAATTTAAGTATGAAAATACAAAAATAGTATTTTGTATTGTTTTAACAGGAAAATCGATTTTTTTTTTGTGCCTTCATTTGAATCATCTCAACCTAAATGTTCGATAAACATTCATAATCAGAAATTTTACACTTTCACAATTTGAAAATAAACATATATCCATGCATCGGTTTTCTAAAAAATAATTTTGTTTTGGCTGTCTTTAAAAAAAAAATCATTTATAGAATAAAATTTATATTTTTGTATTATGTAAAAGAAAAATAAAGATTAAAAAATAATTTATGTCGCTAAAAAAAAATGTTGCAGTAAGCGCCGATGGTTTTGTGTTCGATTCGTCGAATGGGTTATCGTACACCGCTAATCCTTGTGGTGTCGAGATTATTGAAATGCTTCGTCAAAATGCCGATGCTTTTCAAATTAAACGACACATTACATCGAAATATGAGGTGGACGATGTTACTGCTGAAAAAGATATTATGGATTTTATTGAAATTTTGAGTCTTTATAAAATAATCGACAAATAATTTTTGTTTAAAAATGGATAAAATAAAACTGACAATTGCCGTTACTGGTTTGAATGCGCATGACAATCCCGGACCCGGAATACCGGTTGTTCGCTGCTTGCGTGATTCGGGTGCTTTTGATCTTCGAACAATCGGGTTAGCTTATGAAAACATGGAACCCGGCATTTATTTGCATAACGACATTGACAAAACTTATATTGTACCGTATCCACAAGAAGGAAAAGATTTACTTTTGCAACGTTTGGAATACATTCATGCAAACGAAAAACTTGATATGATTATTCCTAACTACGACGCCGAACTTTATAATTATATGAAGTTGAGAGATACGCTTAATACATGGGGAATAAAAACGTACCTGCCGTCGCTCGAACAATTTGACGAACGACACAAACATAATTTACCAGAATTCGGGAAAAAATATAATTTGAAAATTCCAAGGAGTCGCGCAATTTTAAGCCATAATGAACTAAAACAATTGCAAAGCGAATTTACTTTTCCAATGGTCATCAAAGGAAAATTTTACGATGCTTATGTTGCCAATTCATTTGATCAGGCAGTTGTTTATTTTAATAAGATTAGTGCGAAATGGGGATTACCAATTATTGTTCAGGAATTTGTGCGCGGAACTGAAGTCAATGTCGCAGCGCTGGGCGATGGCAAAGGAAACACCATTGCAGCTGTCCCAATGAAAAAATTATATATTACCGATAAAGGCAAAGGCTGGTCTGGCATCACGCTCGACGACGATAGCATGGTTGACCTTACAAAGCGTTTAATAAAAAGTACAAATTGGCGCGGTGGTCTGGAGCTTGAATTGATTAAAGACACCAAAGGAGAACTGTATATTATCGAAATCAATCCACGCATACCGGCTTGGATTTATTTATCTTACGGCGCCGGACAAAATATTCCTGAAGCAATGGTTAAAATGGCTTTGGGTTATGACGTGCAGCCTTATCCAAAACACAAAATCGGAGTCATGTTTGTGCGCTATTCGTATGATATTATAACGCACGTAAGCGAGTTTCAAAAATTAGCTACAACAGGAGAACTGTAAATCAATTGTTAATTGTTAATGATAAATGCAGAATTTAATAATTAAAAATTGACAATTTACAATTAACCGATGTTTCCCCATTCGACTGTCGAATTTTTAATTTTTTGTAATTGTTTTTTTAAAACTTGATGTTCCTGTTTTTCGAGATTTTCATCTTGCTCCAAAAGCGAGTAAGCAATTTCGCGGGCAAGTTGCAAAATATCGCCATCGTTAGCAAGACTTGCAATTTTAAAATTGATTGGTAAACCGCTTTGTTGTGTTCCGTCAATGTCGCCCGGACCACGAAGTTTCAAATCCATTTCAGCAATTTTAAAGCCGTCATTTGTTTCTTCCATAATTTTCATGCGTTTGCGGGCTTCCTTCGAAATTTCGTAAGGTGTCATCAAAACGCAATACGATTGTTCTGCTCCTCTCCCAACCCTGCCGCGCAATTGATGTAACTGCGACAATCCAAACCGTTGCGCGCTTTCAATAATCATAACCGATGCATTCGGAACGTTTACGCCAACTTCAATAACCGTTGTGGCAATCATAATATGCGTTATACCTTTTACAAAATATTGCATAGCTATTTCTTTATCTTCGGCTTTCATTTGTCCGTGAACAATGCTGACGGCGTATTTTGGAGCAGGAAAATGATGAATAATTTGTTCGTAACCTTCGTTTAGATTTTTGAGATCCATTTTTTCCGATTCGTTTATCAAAGGATATACAACATAAATCTGGCGTCCGGCTTCAATTTGTTTGCGCATGAAACCAAAAACCTGCAAACGGCTTGCCTCGAAAAAATGTTTGGTCTGAATTGGTTTGCGTCCAGCGGGTAATTCATCAATAACCGAAATGTCTAAGTCGCCATAAAGCGTCATGGCAAGTGTGCGCGGAATGGGCGTTGCAGTCATAACAATTACGTGCGGTGGATTTTCGTTTTTCGACCAAAGCTTGGCGCGTTGAGCAACGCCAAATTTATGTTGCTCGTCAACCACCACCAAACCAAGATTTTTAAACTGCACGATGTCTTCAATCAACGCATGTGTACCAATTAAAATGTTGATTTCGCCCGACAAAAGTTGTTCGTGAATGTCGCGACGTTCTTTTGTTTTTGTAGAGCCTGTAAGCATTCGAACGTTTATGTTAATGTTTTTCAAAAATTTTGTTATCGTTTCGAAATGCTGATTCGCCAAAATTTCGGTCGGCGCCATAATTGCAGACTGAAAACCGTTGTCCATCGCAATCAACATCGACATCAATGCAACCAGCGTTTTGCCGCTGCCAACGTCGCCTTGCAAAAGCCGGTTCATTTGTTTGCCGGTTGCCATTGCTTTGCGCATTTCCTTTATAACACGCTTTTGCGCGTCGGTCAAATCGAACGGAAGATTGTTATTATAAAAATTATTAAAATTATCTGCGACTTTCGAAAACACAAAACCTTTCAACTTGCTGGTGCGATATTTTTTTTGTCCGAGAATTTTCAGCTGGACATAAAAAAATTCTTCGAATTTTAAACGATATTCTGCCTTTCTGAGCGAATCCAAATTTTGTGGTAAATGGATATTCCAAAGCGCGTCCTTCAATGGCAAAAGTGCGCATTGCTGAATAATATAATTGGGCAAAGTCTCCTGAATATAATCTTTGACATTTGGCAATAAAATACATATCAATTTGAAAATGGTTTTCGAATTGAGATAGCCGGTTTTCATCTTTTCGGTTGTATTGTAAGCCGGCTCTAATGGCGACGCCAGTTTGCTGTCAACCTTTGCTGCCTCTTCAATGTCTGGATGCGAAATATTATAGTCGCCACGAAACTCAGTAGGTTTGCCAAAAACAATATATTCTACGTTTTTCTTAATTGTATCCTGTATCCATTTAATGCCTTTAAACCAGACCAGTTCAATCATTCCGGTATTGTCGGTAAAATGCGCAACCAGACGCGGATTTTTTTTGTCGCCGGCAGTTTGAAAACTTGTAATTTTCCCTCGCAACTGCACGTAAGGCATGTCGGCATTGACATCCGATATTTTGTGAAACTCTGTCCGATCAATATATTTGTAAGGATAGTAATACAATAAATCTTCGAACGTTTGCACTTCGGCATCGCTTTTCAACAACGCCGCTTTTTTAGGACCAACGCCGGCAAGAAATTTAATATCGGTTTGTAATTTACTCTCTGTCATCTTTTGAAAACATCATTCTTATTGCACATCGCACAAAAATAATTAAATTTCGATAATGCTGCGATTTTTTTCGTTTGAATTCATTTATTTTGTACTTTTAAACCGCAAAAATCGGATTTTAAAAATGGTTGATTTTAATTTTGCTTACAAATATTTAAAATACAAATTGACTGCGGGTCATCAAAACGGACATGGCATTCACTCGCCATTTTTGTTTGACTTGATTGCTAATGTTATCAGCGACGAAAAAAAATATTACGCTTTTTTTGACATTGACGACTTGAGAAATGATTTGCTGGAATCGAAACAAAAGTTGAAAATTAACGATTTTGGCGCTGGTTCAAAAAAGTCAAAAAAAAAGGAACGCACAGTTGGCGATATTACCAAAAATTCGTCGGTACAACCGCGTTATGGCGAAATGCTTTTTAGAATTGTAAATCATTTTCAACCAAAAACTATTTTAGAACTTGGCACCGGACTTGGTTTGAGCACAATTTATCTGGCAAAACCAAATAGCAAAACAAAAGTTTATACAGTCGATGCAGATTCTGAAAGATTAAAAGTTGCTAAACAAAATTTTGAACAGTTGAAATGTTCGAATATTCAAATAATAAATGATTCTTTTAATTACGCTTTGCCCGAATTGCTGCGACGATTAACAAACGTCGATTTTGTTTATTTTGACGGCAATCATCGTAAAGAACCGATACTCGATTATTTTTCTTTGTGTTTGCCGCACAAACACGACAAAACTGTTTTTATTTTTGACGACATACATTGGAGTACAGAAATGGAAGACGCTTGGCGCGCAATTAAAGAGCATCCAAAAGTTGTTGCGACACTCGATTTGTTTTATGTTGGAATTGTGTTTTTTAAATCCGAATTGCAACATGAACATTTCGTCATCAATTATTAATTATTGTAAACAAAAATATCCCCGAAAAGGAAAATATAACGATTATGGAAAAAGTAATTACATGTAACGAAATAGCAAAATTTTATCAGGTTGGGACGCAGGTTGTAAAAGCACTGCAAAGCATCTCGCTCGACATTGACCGTGGCGATTATGTTGCAATCATGGGACCGTCTGGCTCCGGTAAATCGACTTTGATGAATATTATTGGTTGCCTCGACACACCAACAAAAGGAACATATATTTTAAACAACAAAGACGTCAGCCATTTGAACGACGACGAGCTTGCCGAAATACGGAACAAAGAAATCGGTTTTGTTTTTCAGACATTCAATTTGTTGCCGCGTTATACAGCGCTTGAAAATGTGATGCTTCCACTAATATATGCCGGTAAAAGCAAACAACAGCGGCACGAGCGCGCGATGGTCGTTTTAAACGACGTCGGTTTGTCTGACCGCGTTGAACACAAACCCAACGAACTATCGGGCGGACAACGTCAGCGCGTGGCAGTAGCGCGTGCATTGGTCAATCATCCGTCAATCATTTTGGCAGACGAACCAACCGGAAATCTCGACACAAAAACATCCATAGAAATAATGAAACTGATTGACGACATTCACAAACTTGGTAATACAATTGTTCTGGTAACGCACGAAGAAGACATTGCTTTGCACGCGCACAGGATTATTAAACTGCGCGATGGATTAATTGAGTCGGACAAACGTAGAAGTAATTAATAATGAAAATTTATACAAAAACCGGAGATAAAGGATTGACGTCATTACTGTCAGGCAATCGCGTACCAAAATTTCATCTGCGCATCGAAACATACGGCACAATTGACGAACTAAATACGTTTATCGGACTTTTGCGTAGTTTACAAATCGATACTCATACAAACGAAGTTTTGATAAACATTCAACATAAACTTTTCAACATCGGCAGCAATCTGGCGCTCGACGAAAATAAAAATAACATTCAGATTCCGGAAATTGGCGAACACGAAATTGAATTTCTTGAACACGAAATGGATGCAATGGACGCACAATTGCCTTTACTAACAAATTTTATTCTTCCGGGTGGCAATCAGACCGTGGCGACTTGCCATATTTGCAGAACCGTTTGCCGTCGAGCTGAGCGATTGACGGTGCATTTGGCTACAAAAAATGAAATAAATATATTTATTATAAAATATCTGAATCGTTTAGCTGATTATTTCTTTGTTTTGGCGCGAAAATTGGCATTAGATTTAAATGTGTTTGAAACAATTTGGAAAAAATAATGTCGTTTTTTTGTTAAGAAAAAAAATTGTTTTACTTTCGCACGCCTTTTTTAGGATAGCATTTTTTTTAGAAATAATAATCGAAGGAATATGTATTGGACATTAGAATTAGCTTCAAAATTAGAAGACGCTCCATGGCCGGCAACACGCGACGAATTAATAGACTTTGCCGTTCGTTCCGGCGCTCCGATGGAAGTAATTGAAAATCTTCAAGAAATTGAAGACGAAGGAGAAATTTATGAAAGTATAGAAGACATCTGGCCTGATTATCCAAGCAAAGATGATTTCTTTTTCAACGAAGACGAATATTAATTCGGTTTTCAAAAAAAAAAGTCGCTATTAAATTTAGCGACTTTTTTTATGGTTTAGAAATAAATATGTCATCAACTTTCATTGGTCTTATTTTGTCGAGCCATTTGAAATTTTTCAAAATTAAATCCTTGGCGTCAAGCTCTTTTAAAGGATGAAGCGCACCGATTGGTTTACTAAGAAAAACCACCCGTTGAACTTTTTTTTCGTCGATATAAATTTTCAGATTGCTGCACTCGGCTTTGTTAACGCCAATAATTTCTTTTTTGTCAACCGGATAATAAATTGTTTCGCCATTTCCCAAAACATCAATTTTTGTTAACTGGTTATCTTTTAAATATCCAATCATATTCCTGCCGCTTATCTGGTCGTACTGGGCAGAAGTATCATGTTTCGAAACAATAAACGATTGTGTTTTGAGTTTAAATAAATCGGGTTTCCGGTTTTTGGTCAGAACTTCAATATATTCAGCAGTAATCTGGTTTTCGTAATTCCAAAGAATAGGATTATGATAAAAATGTAACACAGAATCTCTGGTCGTATAAACCAACGAATCGCAACGTGCCTGAATGTCTGGTTTATAAATTCCAACTTTGTGATATGCTTTTAAAACCTTAAATTTACCCGTCGAATCGTAAGCAGATTGCAAAGTGTCGGCGTGTAAAAAAAGCGAATCCTTGTCGCCAATCGAAATGAGCAAAGCTTTTTTCGTAACAAAGCCTCGCTGCGGTTCGCCATAATATTCAGCATATTCGCCGCGAATAATTATCTTTTGAGCTGAGTCTGTCATTTCGACATTGCGAAAGGCGCGTCCCATTTTTTCCTGTTTGTTGTAATACAAACTGTCGCCTTTGATTGTCTGACCATTGCGCTTTATATATGCTTTTATACTTAGCGATGCAATTTGTTTTTGCGTATTGTAAACACCGTTTTCGAAATACATATATGTACTATCGCCGGTAACAGTTGCAGGTCCATAAACATAAGCAACTTTTGTCAATGCATTGTATTTTAATGTGTCGGTTCGCAAAGTATATTTGTCGTTATACAAAACTACTTTGTCATTAAAGAAATAAGTTTTTGTAAGCGATTGATAATGTCCGGTACGACTCACCAAAGTTGCGTTAGAATCTACAACCTGACCTCCATTATAAAAATATCCGGTATTGTCAGCAGTATTAAAATCGAGAAACTGCGTTGTTAGGACGAGGCTACCATCGATCAAGCGGACGTTATTGCGAAGTTTTCCGGTGCGTGTGTTTCCGTCGTATTTGAGCGATTCGCCGGTAGTAACCGAAGTTCCTTGTACTATTTTTATTTTCCCAAATGATTCGAATGAATTGTCGTTTTCATTAAATATCGCTCTGTCACAATACATCGTAACATTATTTTGTTTCAAGACCGCATTACCTAACAAATTGATAATTCCCGGCATTTCGCTCGACATATTGTCTGATTTAAAATTTATTCGCTGTGCTAAACATTCGTTTGCGAAAACAAGCAATGTCAGCGAAAAAATGAAATTCCTAAAAAACCGGAATGGAGTATAATCCATGTATTTTATCAAATTAAAAAGCGCGATTATTTCAACAATTCATTTATAATATTTTCGACAGCAATATTTTCGGCATCAGCTTTGTAGTTTTTTATAATTCTATGACGCAAAATTGGTACAGCAACTGCTTTAACGTCTTCGATATCGGGCGAATATTTACCATTGAGCACTGCATGCGTTTTTGCACCAATTATCAAATACTGCGATGCACGAGGACCTGCGCCCCAATTCAAATATTGATTTGACATTGCATGTGCGCGAACTGTATTGGGTCTTGTTTTTTCAGCCAGACTTACTGCAAATTCGAGTACGTTGTCGTTAACCGGAATTTTTCTAATAATATTTTGGTAAAAAATAATTTCTTCGCCGGTCAACACTTTTTGTAAATCAAATTTTAATTCGGATGTTGTATTTTTTACAATTAATTTTTCGTCTTCGTGGTTCGGATAATCGAGCCAAATGCTAAACATAAAACGGTCAAGTTGTGCTTCGGGCAACGGATATGTTCCTTCCTGTTCAATTGGATTCTGCGTTGCAAGTACAAAAAAAGGCTCGTCTAATTTATAATTTGTTCCGGCTGCCGTGATGGCTTTTTCTTGCATTGCTTCAAGCAACGCTGATTGAGTTTTTGGTGGTGTCCGGTTAATTTCGTCTGCCAGAATAATATTTGCAAACAATGGTCCTTTTATAAATTTGAAATGACGATCTTGGTCTAAAATTTCTGTCCCAATAATGTCCGACGGCATCAGGTCGGGTGTGAATTGTATGCGTTTGTATTGTAAACTAAGTACATTTGCAATGGTATTAACCAACAAAGTTTTAGCCAACCCGGGAACACCAATTAAAAGGCAATGTCCGCGACTGAAAACTGATATTAAGACTTCCTTTACAATTTGGTCTTGACCGTAAATTACTTTTTTTATTTCGCTGGTCAACCGTTCATAAGCATTACGCAATGAGTCAACTGCTTCAACGTCGTTTTTAAAATTCATTCTATATTTTTTTGGGTTTTTAAATTATTTTATCCAGCCTTTGACCATAAATTTGCAATTTTTATATTCGTCCTTTACTTTGATGTAGCTGGCTGCTTGCTTTTGTGTTATCCATTGATTGATATTGTCCTTTTTCTTTTTATCGAGCGCCATATCTTGTATTAACTGGTAATCGTCTTTTAAGTTTGCATTGTGCGCTTTTGTCTTATTTTTGATTTTGATAATTTTATAAACTTCTTTACCTTTATCATTTAAGGTTTTAAAAATTTCAGATACATCGCCTGTTGTTAAATTTTTAATGGCGGCGTTTGTTGCCGGATCAATTTGCGATGGCTCGAATTTCGATGAACCATTTGCGGGATTAATCGTAAGTCCACCATTTTTGCGTGTGGTTTCGTCTTCAGAAAAAATCAAAGCGGCTTGTTCAAAAGTCAAAGTGTCTTTTTTTAATGCTTGTTTCAAACTATCCAAAAAGAATTTGGCTTTTTTGTCGTCAGCAACAGTTGTTTTTGGTTTCAGCAAAATATGACGCAAGTTCATTTGTTCTCCGCGACGGTCGATACATTGAATGATGTGGAAACCAAAATCTGTTTCAACTATGCGCGAAACTTCGCCCGGTTTGAGCGAAAATGCAGCTGCCGAAAATTCGGGAACAAAGTCGCCGCGTCCCATGTAACCAAGTTCGCCGCCATTGGCTGCCGATCCCGGGTCTTGCGAATATAAAGTTGCTAATGCTGCGAAACTTTTGCCTTTTTCCAGTACCGATTTTCGAAATTCCTCCAATTGCGTTTTTACTTCGTTTTTTGCTTTGTCGCTTACCGGAATGTTTTTTACAATCTGAAGCATTTCAATATCAGCATTAATCAACGGCAAACTGTCTTTTGGAATGCCGTTATAAAATTTGCGGACTTCCGATGGTGTAATTTTAATGTCTTCGGTAATTTTGTTCTGCATTTTGCGCGTCAAGAGCTGGTCTTGAATCGTTTCACGAAAATCGCTTTTAATTTTAAACAACGACTTATTAAAATACGCTTCCAACTTTTCTTTCGATCCGATTTGACTGATGAAATAATTGATTCGCGCATCAAGCTCGGTTGTAACTTCTTTGTCGGGAACTGTAACGCTGTCGATATGCGCTTGATTAATTAGTAATTTCTGGAAAAGCTGGTCTTCCAATATCGAACATTTTGCATTTTCATCAACATCAAGTTTTTGTGCCTGCAATTGCAAATACTGCATTTCGACGCTTGATTCGAGAACAATTGTATTGCCAACAATTGCAATTATTTGATCTAAAACTTTATCGCTTTGAGCGAATGTTGTCTTACAAAAAATAGAAAATACCAAGATGAATGTAAAAATAAATTGATTTTTGAGCATGTTAATTAGTTGAATCTTTATAAATGATTAAGTGATTATGATTGAGTGCGTCGTTAAGTAAATTGTTATGCAATTTATTTAACATTTCGTTTTTACGTTTATTTATCAAAATGTCTTTTAATTCGTTCTTTGCTAAATTTATCGGCATCGTGTCGGTTGCTGGTTTATAAGCATCGGCACGTAAAAAATAAACAAAACTTGAATCGCGCGTTTCCATTGTTTTGGCACGCAACAAAAGTTCTTCACTGTTCGACGATTTAAACGGAATATTTCCAAAGAAAGTACGTAGCAAAACCCATTCGTCGTTGAAATTATTAAATTTTCCTTCGTGTTTTACAATGTAATCTTCAAATTGATTGAGTACATCTTCGTTTGACGACCGGTACCATGACCGGAGCTTTTCGATGCTGTTGTCGTCTTTTGGAATGATACCGATAAAACCTTTAACTGCCGGTTCTGTCAATCGAAATTCCGACGCATGAAGTTTGTAATAATCATCCATTTGTTGCTCTGTTATTAATGTATCGAGTTTTTGTTTGATATATTCGTTTTCGTATTTATAAATCAACAATAATGCGCGATATTCGTCTAACTGATTATCAACATCCTTTTCTTCTTTTGTAAGATTTAGTTCGGCTTTCTTTAGCAACAATTGTTTTTTCACCCATTCTTTGACGTAACCGTCGGCAATTGCAGCGCTGTCTGCTCTCGACGAATTTTCGGGAATGATTCCGCTCAATTCATCTAAATACAAAGATTTGTCGTAAACGCGAGCCACAGCGCGCTGTCCCTGCTCTTCGTCATACGAACATCCTGTAAGGATTATAATGAATAAAATAATTAATAAATTTTTCATTAATCGTTTTTTACCGATTTACAAAATGAGTGTTTTACGGTTATTTTAATTTTGATAAGACGTCGGAATTAATATTTACTTTATATTTTTTACGCAGTTCTTTAACCCATTCTGCTTCGAGATAGTTTTGATAATCCGCTGTAATAATGCCTTTCGCATCCGAAAGTGATTTCAGCTCGGGCGCTTTATATTCATTTATCAATACCAATTTATTCGATGCTGGATTTGTAATTATTTTCTGGTCTTTTTTAATTTCGTTTTTGCCTATCCCGTTAAAAATTTTATCTATTTCCGGATTATCGCCTTTGACATAAACTTTGCCTTCAACGAATTTAATATTTGCCGTATCTTTTTTATTTATTTTTGCAAAAATGTCTTTCAATGCAATATTTCTTTTTTGTCCATCGATAAAATTCTTTTCTGCATCTTTCAAAATTTTTTCATTTTTGACTTGATAAATAACGGCATCCAATCGTTCGTCCCACATGTAATTAGTTTTATTTTTCTGATAGAAATTTTCTAATCCTATCGTATCTTTAACGGCTTTTGTCCAGACCATTTTATCGGTCAAATCGAAAAGTAAAATTCCATCATGGTATTCGGTCATCAGATTTCTGAATTCAGGATATTTTAATTCAAGACGGATTTCTTCGAGTTCCAAAATTTTATCATCGACAAATTTGTTAAACAATTCGTTGACATACATTTTTACATCGCCAACTTTTGTTTTGCTTTTTATTGACGCCAGATAAATTGCAAACTTTTGCTGCGAATACGTGCTGTCCAATATTTTAAAAAGTGGTTTTTTCAATGACTGTGCTTTATTGATGTCCCAGTTTCCATGAAAAATATTTGTATCGACAACTGCGTAAAAATCATCGAGATTAGAAACTTCTGTCTTCTTAACTTTGGTTGTAAAAACTGTGTAGTGATATTCTTTTTTGAGCTTTTGAATTAACGAAACTTTACCGGCATCGTTGCGCACATCGCGCGAAAGTTTTGATTTGATGTCGCCTTTCAATTTATCAAAAGGTTCGAGTCCTTTGCGCTCCAATAATTTAATAATGTGCCAGCCAAACGACGTTTTTATAGGTTCAGTAAATTCGTCAATGTCTTTTATTTTAAACGCAGCGCTTTCGAAATCCGGTATCATGCGACCGGTTCCGAACCAAGGCAATTCACCGCCATTGCCCGACGAACCTTTGTCTTCAGAATATTCTTCGGTTAATTTTTTAAAATCGCCGCCGTCTTTTAATTTTTGATAAACTTCTTTTATTTTTGTTTCGGCTTTTTTGACATCATCGGCGTTCATTTCTTTTGGCGTCATTATCATAATGTGTGCGACTCTAATTTGTCCCTGACTTGGGCGTTTATCTGTCAACTTTATGATGTGGTAACCGAATTGCGTTCTGACCGGCATTGAGACATCGCCAATATTGTGATTAAAACAAAAATCTTCGAACGGATAAACCATTTGAAAAGCTGTGAAATATCCTAAACTACCACCATTGTTGCGCGCCGACGGATCGTCTGAAGTTTCTTTTGCGACTTTTTCAAAGTCTTCGCCTTTCAAAATCATACCGCGAATTTTAAGCGCTTTGTTGTAAGCTGTAAGCGTGTCTTTTGGCAATGCGTCTTCGGCTAATTTAATCAAAATGTGCGATGCGCTTACTTCGAATTTCATTCGTTCGTAAGCAACCAATATTAAACTGTCAACCGTTCCCTGATCAATTAAATACGGTTTTACCAATTGTTTGCGATATCCGCTCAGTTCCTGAATAAAACTCTGAGCAGTATCCATTTTCAGATTTTCGGCTTCGCAAACTTTGAGTTTAAAATTGACAAACAAGTCAATATATTCTTGTAAAGTTTTTGTGCTGTCGCCGATAGTCGGATTATTCTTTTTGTAAATCCGCATAAACTCCGAAACAGTAACCGGTTTGTCGTTAATACTCATCAACACTTCGTCTTTTTGCGCGAATAACTGAAACGTTATAAAAATCTGTATTATCGCAACGAAAAACAATTTGATCTTCATCCGTAAATGTTATTTATAAAAATTATTAAAAATTTAGCATCTTTTTCAAAATCCAGCAAAAATAGAAAAATTTAGGATTGATAGTTGATTTTTTTTACTTTTGTTGATAAAATTTAACAGTATTTAATTTTTTCGAGTGGACAAGTACCGTCAAATATTAACAAAATATTGGGGACACGCGCAGTTTCGTCCGTTGCAAGAAGACATCATTCGTTCGGTTGCCGAAGAGG
>Ga0265327_10000324_pt1 | contig 90964 bp, 99 predicted proteins | sample 41621metaG_FD_202089 | JGI IMG/M metagenome (GOLD analysis project Ga0265327, IMG submission 202089) | Rhizosphere microbial communities from Carex aquatilis grown in University of Washington, Seatle, WA, United States - 4-16-21 metaG | ecosystem: Host-associated > Plants > Roots > Rhizosphere...
CCTCCTCCTCCGCTGGCTGAGGCTTCTTTTGTCCCTGATCATCGCATGGATGGTGACCGAAAGCGGCGTCCGCCACACCGCCCCAGCGCCGGCATAATCCCTGGCGGAGGCTATTTCACGGACGACTGATGTCCCGTTGAAATAATGGCGGATTGCCGGATTCGGCGGGTTCACGCCCAGAAATCTGGCAAATTGTCTTCAGCGAATTTTGGGCTTTGCATGGTATCCGTCCGGTGACGGCCGCGAGAAGAGCGATTGACGGTCAGTTGGCCCCGCAGCATTTCTTGAATTTCTTACCGGAACCGCAGGGACAGGGGTCGTTCCGTCCTGTCTTTGGACCCGAAGATTGGCGCATGGGGGCGGTGCGTGCCGCGCGCCAATAGTCGGCGATGTCGAGAACGCAGACTGGGATGAGGTCGCCGGCCTCGGCGAAGAGCCGGTCTTCGACATCCTGCGGCAGATCGAGCAGCGGCTCGCCGTCCTCGTCGCAACACAAGGCCAGGATCGGCAGCATCAGTGCTCCGTCCTTTTGGGATTTGAGCAAAGGAGCCCAAGCAGCCGGACGCAGGGTGACGGCATCCATGAACCCTTCGGCCCAATCGGCGGCGATGACGTCGCCGCCCGGGGTTTCCATGATGATGGGGGCGACGGCCCCCTCGGCGACCTGGCCGAGGATCTCGTTGTAGCGATTCATGATGGTGCCGATGATGGCCTGGGCCTGGGCGACATCGTCGAAGGCCGGTTCTTCGCCGCCCCAGATGACCGGCAGCCATTCGCTGGGCATGATCAATTCCGGTCCGATGGCGATGCCGGTCAGGAATCCGTCGAGATCGCACAGCATCATGCAGTCGGGCGGGGATTGGTCCGACATCAGGAAGTCGTCGAGGGCCTCGATATCCGCCTCAAGGTCATGCAGCGTCGGCATGGGGTTCGGCCTTCCAGTTCCACGGCAAGAGTTCGGCGATCCGCTTGGCGGGATGTCCCGGCAGGCGGGCCAGCACGTCGGCCCGCCGCCAGGCCCTGGGATCGACGTCGTTGAGCTTGGCGGTCTCGATCAGGGTGTAGAGGGCGGCGGCGCGGCGGCCACCGGCATCCGATCCGGCGAAGGTCCAGTTGCGCCGCCCGACGGCGATGCCGCGCAAGGCCCGCTCGGCGGTGTTGTTGGACAGGTCGACGCGGCCGTCACCCAGGAACCGGGTAAAGGCCGGCCAGCGCTTGAGCAGGTAGTCGATGGCCTTGGCGGTGTCCGCCTTGCCCGACAGGCCGGTCCGTTTCTGGTGCAACCACGCCGCCAGGTCGTCCACCAGCGGCCGCGACCGCTCGGCCCGTGCCGCCAAGCGCTTGTCGGGGGCGAGGCCGGCGATGTCGCGCTCGACGGCGAACAGGGCGTCGATGCGGGCCACCGCCTCGATGGCGATGGGCGCCTTCTTCAACTCGGCCAGCTCGTAGAACTTCCTGCGCCCGTGCGCCCAGCACGCTGCCTCGCTGATGGTGCCGCCCTCGCGCGCGGGATCGTACAGCCGATTGAAGCCGGAAAAGGCGTCGGCCTGCATGATGCCGGCGTATCCGGTCAGGAAGGCTTCGGCGTGCTCGCCGCTGCGATCGGGCGAATAGAAATAGGCGGCAGCCGGCAGATCATTGCCACCGAAGGGGCGGTCGTCGCGCACCATTGTCCACAACCGGCCGGTTCTGGTCTTGCCCTTGGCCAGCACCGGCACCGGGGTGTCGTCCACATGGAGGCGCGGGCCGGCGCGGGCATGATCGGTGATCGCCGCGACCAGGGGCTTTAGCGCCACGCTGACCCTCCCACCCAGTCGGCCAGGGTGGAGACATCGATCTCGACGCCCTCGCGGGTGAAGCGCTCGCTCTGGCGGTGCAGCGGCAGGTGCAGGCCGAATTTGCCGAACACCACCTCGGCCAGCAGGCCAGCGCCGGCTCTGCCCCGCGAGATGGGATGGAAGGGGGCCGGCGGCTGGGTGATGGCGGCGCAGGTCCGGCAGGCGAACTTCTCGCGCACATGCAGGATCACCTGCCACTTGGCGGGGATGCGCTCCTGCGTCTCGGTGACGTCCTCGCCCAGCTTGGACAGCGCACCGCAGCAGCAGGGGCAGGAGGCGGGCGCCGGCTCGACCACCCGGACACGGGGCAGATGCTCGGGCAACGGACGCGGCGCCGGCCTGCGGCGAGAGGGGGATGACGTTTCGACGCCTGCACTGGCGGCCTCGACCGCGGCGGCGGTCTCCTCCAGATCCTCCAGCGACAGCTCTAACTGCTCGATGCGGGCGCCGCGCTCGGCCGACTGGCCGAACCGCTCGCGCTTGAGGCGGGCGATCTCCAGTTTCAGCCGCTCGATCTCGATGTCCAGCACCCGCCGATCCGATTCGGCGGCCAGCCGCGCCGCCCGCTCGGCGAGGATCATCGCGTGGGCGCTGGCGAGGTCGGCGGGGAGGGTTTCGGCGGCATCGGTCACCCGAGAAGTGAATCAAATTCCGCCGCCGATGGGAACCGCTTTCTGCTATCCGGTGGCACTGGGGCGCCAGGTTTTCTGCGGCATCCGCCAATCGATCCCCTCCAGCAGGTAGCCGAGCTGGGCCGGGGTGATGGTGACCGCCCCGTCAGCCGGCGACGACCACAGGAAGCGGCCCCGCTCCAGCCGCTTGCAGAACAGGTACAGGCCCTGGCCGTCCCCCCCCCAAATCGCCGCGCCGGCCGCGAAACACGAACAGATGGCCGGAATGGGGATCGCGGGAGAGCCGCTCCTGCACCAGCAGCGCCAGACCGTCGAAGCCCTTGCGCATGTCGGTGTGGCCGGTCGCCAGCCTCACCCGCACCCCGCTGGGGATCGGGATCATCGCCCGGCAACCGCCCGGATCACCGCCGCCGCCAACTCCGGCGCTGCCGTGGCCGGGATGCGGACCCGCGCTCCGCCGGCCAGGACCAGCTCGATGGCCTCGGCGGCCAGCGCTGCGGCTGGCGTCGCTGCCGGCACCATCACCACCTCGGCGAAATCCGCCGCAACCGTCCGCAAATCCCGCCGCCAGCGGTAGATCAAGCTGGGATTGACGTCGGCCCGCCTGGCCACCTCGGCCACCACCGCACCCGGCGCGAACGCAGCCGCAACAAGAGCCCGCCTCTGCTCCACTGTCCAATACCGATGCCGCTCCGGCCCCGTCAGAATATGAATCTGCCCCATCGCCACCTCTGGCACCGATGCAAACCACGGTGCTTGCACCGGTGCCAAGGCTGGCAGCCTCATCCGCCCCCCGCGAGGCCGCCTTCTGCGGCCGTCACCGGACGGGTACGAGCCGGCCGGGGAAAATCGGACTTCCGCCTCCTGCTCAAGTGGCTGAGGTTTCTTTTTGCCCTGATCCTGGGATGGATGATGCCCTTGACCTGCGACCCTCAAACCGCTGCCGCGTCGGTTTGATCGCCGGCAGCGGCTATTTCAGAACGACTATTGAGCGGCCAAATCCTCGGGAAGGATAACCCGGTCGGCGGCGATATCGCGGCCCGCCAGGCGGCCAATCACCCGTGACCGATCCGTCGGCGGAAAGCCGGTACCAGGCCGCTTGTAGGTAACGTCCTCTGCGGTGATAACCGTGCCGGCCGGGATCGCCCTGGCCGCTACGATGCTCTTGCGTGCCATTCGCCGGATGCCCGCCTCATCCTCGGAAAACCGCTTTTCCGGCGAACCCAACGCCACCTCGACCCGCCGCAACACGGCGACCATTGCCGTAAACTCCTCAATAGTGGCCGATGCCTTGTGATCGGGCCCGGGCATGTCATGGTCGAGCGTCACATGCTTTTCGATCACCTGTGCCCCCATCGCCACCGCCGCTAGGCAGCACTCCGGACCAACGCTGTGGTCGGAGAACCCTACGGGCCGCCCGAACCGCTGCACCAGACTTCCCAGAATGTTGAGATTAATGTCGGCATGGGGCGCCGGATAATTGCTGACACAGTGCAGCAATGTCACCGGCAGCGATCCGGAGGCGTCGAGAATGCCGAGCGCCAAGCCGATTTCGTCAAACGTGGCCATCCCCGTGGACAGCAGCACTGGACGTCGGCGAGACGCGATGTATTCCAGGGTGTCGATCGACAGCAACTCTCCGGACGCGACCTTAAAAGCCGGAAGGTCGAAATTGGTATCGAGAAAGCGGAGCGAATCGAGGTCGAAAGCCGTGCACATGTACGGTATGCCGATCTTCCGACATTCCTGGTAGAGTCGAACATGTGCTTCGCGCGGCAATTGAAGCCGCCGCGACATCTCGATCACCGAACCCTCTCCGTCGTTCCGGGCCTGGTAACCCGCCTTGAACGCATCGGCGGAATAGACGGCCTCAGGCCGCGCCAACTGGAACTTGATGGCATTGGCGCCGCTGCCGGCCAAACGGCAAACCATTTCCAGGGCAGTATCGAGACTGCCGTTGTGGTTGGGCCCCACCTCGGCGATGACGAAAGTCTTCATGGCGTGTCACACCAATGGAGCGAGATGCCTTTCATCACGGTAATCGGCCGTGGACGGGCGGGAAATTGCGGTGGCCGACCGCGTACCATGTCGACGATCGCAGCGAGAAAGTTGAGGCCGGCCAGATGGGTGGCAGGGTAGCCACCGCCGAAGCGAGGATTGAAGTCGATGCAATTGAGATTGCCATCCCGTGATCGCAGGACATCGCAATCGAGATTTCCGATATGACCGAAAGCGGTCGATATGCGGCGGGCCAGGGCCTCCAGTTCCGCGTCCTCCACCACCTGCGCCTTGTCGGTTTCACCCGAGCGCATCAACAACTTGCGTTTGACACAGCAAGCGACGAAGCCGCCGTCAAGATCGTTGAGAATATCGATTCCGAATTCCTCGCCATCGATCAAAGGCTGCAGCATGTCGCGGCCAAGGACAAAGCCAACGGAAAGTTCGTCGCGGCTTTCCACTCGATGAAGGCCGCTGGAGCCACTCCCCAGGATGTGCTTCTGGATCGCGGGAAAAGATCCGGCATATTCGGCCGCGTCGAACCAGCTGTCAGGTGTCGGCAGTCCGTTAGCGCGGCAGAACTCGTAAGTTCGCCGTTTGTCACTGCAGTTGGCAACGATTTCCGGGGAAGATATGAGCGAAAATGCACCTCGCTCCTGAAACTTCTGTCGATAGCCGGCCAGTAACGGCGGATCGAGGTCGCTGAGCGGAACGATCAAATCTATCCCCTGCCCTTCGACCAAATTCAGCAAGGCCGCGACATAGGACGCCTCTCCGGCGGAAGCGGGCGGTGTCAAATGAGTCCTGACTTCGGGGGACACGTGCATCGCCGCCGCCAGGGACGTGCAATCGCTGACGTGAATTTCCAGATCGCCTTCCCGGCGGGCGAGTTCGAGAGCGAAATCGATCAGATAGGTCCGGCGCCCGGCATTGGTGAACAGAATTTTCATGCGAGCACCATCGGCATCGACACTTTCGTTGTCCACTCATTAGCGGGAGCCGCTCCCGATTTTGGCAGATGATTTGTGTCGAGCCGTGGAATGGTCAATCGGTCGCGCCCAGGCTCTCCCAAGTCGAAACGGCTGGAAAACCCCAAGGCATAGCCCATCTCTGCAACGATCGCCTCGACGGCCGGGTTCGAATTGCCGTAGGGGTAGCAAATGGTACGTCCGGTGACGGGAACCCCCAGCGCCGTTAGAAGGTTGTCGGCGCGCTTAATCTCTTCCCGGGCCTCGTCGATCGAAAGTTCCGTCAGCCAGCGGTGGGACCAAGCATGGTTGCCGATATGCATCCCTGCCCCGTGCATCTGCCGCAGCATGTCGGCATCGACATACAATTCGTCGGCGAAGGCCGCTTCGTCGGTGGTGACATGGCGGCGAAACAGGACGTCGAGAATTTGGCTGCGAGCCGCTTCGGGAAGTCCCTTCTGTAGCACGCGTTTGACGAAGTTCGTTTCGGGCGAATCGCCGAGACGGTTAGCGGCCAGAAAGCGATGCGTGAGCAGTTCCGTCGGCTCCAACCCGAACTGCGGCCGCAATTCATCAATCAGGCCCAGCAGCTGGGTATAGAGAGTGCGATCGTCCTCGACGCTCGCCAGAAGAAAGTGAATTCGGTGGACGTCGGCCAACCGCCTTTCCGAAGTGGCCATCCCCATCGGGTAGAAGGCGCCACGCCAGCTACGTTCAAGCAGCTCTGGCGTTACCACCGAAAAGTGATCAATGAATCCGTCATCGAAGGTCAGCAACGCCGCGCGCGGCGGCAACGGTGACTGACCAGACCAAGCCGCCACCACCTCGTCGCACCCTACAATCGTGTAATGCTTGGCCAAATAGTCCAGCTGGCCACGAAAGAGCGCCCGATCCAGTCCCTTGATTCGGGGAAACCGTGACGCCGGAAGGTCACGTACATAATGGTACATCACTACCGTTAGCATGACGGATCAGTCCTTTCGGGCCGAGACGATGAAAGTCGAACTGGCCGCGATCACCCGTGGATCATCGGCATGGCCGGTAAAAATACGGCTGGCGATATCCGCGTGCAGGTCCCCGTGGTCGTCGGCGAGAGCCGGCGTGACACCGTGGAAATGAATCGACGTCAGGTTGATCGGGGTCAACCCTACCACACGGCACTGACTGGCCACCTGCCCAGGGGTATATTGGTAGCGTGGCTTGACTGGCACGCCGGTGATCGGATGGTCCTCCGGGGGTGGCTGTCGCAGTGCGAATTCTTCGGCAGCCCGCAAGGCCTTCACAGCCGTACCGGCGGAGGTTATCGCCACAGCTTCGCGCATCAGGTCGGGAACCGTCCCCAACGCCAGCTCCATCCGACTAAAATCGTTCAGAGAAAGGAGATTAAACAAGCGATTGCGTGAGCTGAAAACGACGATACCGCCCGGCCTCAGCCAATGGCGACAGAGTTCCAGGAACTGGCGCGTCTCATCGAAGCAAAGGTATTCGAAGAATCCATTGGCGCCGATAAGGTCGAACGATTCGGCGTCGAAGGCACAATCGAAAATAGAGGCCGCAACGAAGCGGGCATTTTCCATCGCCATACGAAGGCGCTTCTCCTCGCTCAGGCGAACCATGTCCTTGACGAAATCAACACCAAGTGAAATGACGCCTTCGCCAGCCATCTGTAGGACAAGTTCGCCGGTACCACAGCCGACATCCAGGAAACCTTCTAGTCGTTGCAAGGTTTTTCCCATACGATAGACGGTGTGATTCCTTTGAGCAATGACGCTGAGCTTAGCACTGCTTTCGGACAGGCGCCGCCATTCTTCTGCAAACCCACCAAAAAATTCTTGCGTTTGCTTTTGCTGATCAGTCGGCAGTGCCATTTTCATATTCTCTTTCTTCACTGATTCTGATGTGTGCTAATTTGGCTTGCATTCGCCGTGAGGAAACCATGATAGATGATCATTTTCAGCTATGGACGAACAAAAGCACCATTTCCTTCTATACCGACAAAAGCGCCACCCAATTTTTCCCATCCGAGACTCACTTCCTTAAGAGCGTCGGCGCGGATGTCAGCTCGGTCCTGGATGTCGGCTGCGCCTGCGGACGCTTTCGCGAACTGCTAATCAGTTTGGGGATCGCGGCTAGTTTCTCTGGCCTGGACATCGTTCCCGAGAATATCGAGACGGCGCGCCGCCTTTACCCCGATTGCACCTTTTTCATTGGCGATGCAACGGCGATGGATTTACCCGAGCTTTATGACTTGGTCAACGCTACCGGGGTCTTCCAACATGTTCCGGGCTTCGCCCTGCTATTGAGGCGGATGCTGGCACTTTCCCGCCGCTACGTTCTCTTCGACGTGAAATTCGCCGCAGTCGACGATCATCTGGTCAACATCGAGTGTTCTTACTCGGAGAAAGAGGGAAAGCGCGCCTATTTCATCTGTTTGAATTTTCAGCGCTTCTTGGAAGAATTGCAGGCTATTCCGGGAATCGCGACGATATCTGTTTATGGCTATTGTACCCCTCGCAATCAATACACAGTGGTTTCACCGGGCATCGAACCACTCGTTTCTGCCGGAGTCTTGCTGACCAAGGGCGACGGGCCGGCCACGGTCGCCATCGAATTCACTCCGGAAGCGGGCGTGGCCGTAGGTCGATGAACTACCACCGTTTGCGCGGCCATCGAACGATGCTATGAATGCCGGAAAATTGCCGTTCTGCCTGCTTGCGGAAGCGCGTGATTTTGCGTCAAGGAGTTTGGCCGATTTCATGGCTGTCGTCCTCCGCCAATCTCGGGACCTTGCGGGTACTGACGGGCTCGCTTGGATTGCTTTATCTGTTTCCGTCTCCACACTTGATCCGGCCTACCGTCGTAATGGTCTGGCTAAGCGGCTGGAATTGGCGTTTGAAGCGATCCGTGATCGCTGGTACGCCCTGGCCCACGCCCATGCCGGAGACCCGGGGGCCGCTTTCTCGACCACCCTGACCTGCGCGCCGACCATTTCCGACCTGGGGCTGATGCTGGCCTGGACCCGGATCGTCGGCGAACTGGCGGCCGAGCCCGCCGCCACGGCGGTGCTGTGCGACGACCCCTGGCTGTTCCGCCATCTGGCCGGATTGCCCGGCGTCTCGGCCGGCCGGCCACCGGCCTTGTGGCCGGCGCGGCTGCGGTTGGCGGCGCGCGGTCTGGCGGCGCGGGCGGCCTTGTGCCTGCGCCTGGCCCGGGCCGTCTTCGCCACCCGCGCCCAGCGCGGCCATCACCGGTCGGGCGGCTCGTTCCTGCTGGTCTACGGCCATCCGGGCAGCAAGGGCGACGGCTTCGACGCCTATTTCGGCCCGTTGCCGCAACAGACGCCCGCCCTCGGCCGCTTGCTCCACACCGATTGCCTTCCGGGACGAGCCGCCGAGCTGGTCGCCGATGGCCGCACCGCGTCGCTGCACGCCTGGGGCCGGCTAGCTTGGCTGCCGGCCCTGCTGTTCACCCGCTGGCGTCCCCGGCCCGCCGCCTCCGATCCCTGGCTGCTGGCCCGCGCGGCGATAATTGAAGGTTCAACCGCCATGGCCGCCACCACCCGCTGGCAGAATCGCTGCCAACGGGCCTGGCTGGAAGCCATGCGGCCGAGGGCGGTGGCTTGGCCGTGGGAGAACCATTGCTGGGAACGCGATTTCGTCCAGGCGGCGCGGAGGCTGGGGGTGAAGACCATCGGCTATCAGCACACCGTGGTCGGCCGCCATATGTACAACCAGAGCCCCCGCATTTCGCCCCTGGGCGCCACCGCGCTGCCCGACCGGCTGCTGGCCAACGGCCCCGCCACCCGCGCCGACCTGGCGGCGGCCGGCGTGCCCGAGGATCGGCTGGCAGTGATCGGCGCCACCCGTCTGGCCGAGGCCGCGCCGCTGCCTTACGACCCGGCGGCACCGGTGTTTGTGGCGCTGTCGCACGATGAGGCGCTGGCCGACCAGCAGATGCGGGCGGTGCGGCTGGCCGCCGCCGCCGGTCGGTGGCGCTTCCTGGTCAAGGACCACCCGATGTATCCCTTCGCCTTCGCCGAGGACGAGCGCGTCCGCCGCACCGACCTGCAACTGCAAAAGCAGCAGGCCGTTTCGGCGGTGTTCGTCTGTACCGGCGCGGTGGGTTTGGAGGCACTGCTGGGCGGCCTGCCCACCATCCGGCTGGTGCCGGACGGCCTGGTGGCTCAAGATGTGCTGCCCGCCGCCCTCAAGGCGGTGGAGATCGAGGGGGACGGCTTGGCCGAGGCCCTGGGCGCGGCGCGGCCGCCGGCGCCGGTCCGCTGGGACGAGGTGCTGGCGCCGCCGGATTTCGACCGCTGGCGTGCTGAATTGGAGGTGGAGGCATGATCGACATCCGAACCCGCCTGAGGGCGGGCAAGCCTTGCCTGGGGGCCTGGCTGGGCATTCCCCATCCCCAGTCGGCCGAAGCCATGGCCAGCCTGGGCTTCCACTGGCTGGCGGTGGACATGGAGCACGGCACCGCCTCGGTCGATCAGGCGGCCGCCTGTTTCCTGGCCGCCGAACGCCACGGCTGCCTGCCGATGGCGCGACTGCCGTCGGCCGATCCCTACCTCGCCCGCCGCCTGCTCGACGGCGGAGCGCGCGGCCTGATCGTGCCGGTGGTCGAGGATGCCGGCGCCTTCGCCGCCTTTGCCGCCCATTGCCTGTATCCACCCAAGGGCCGGCGCGGCGTCGGTCTGCAACGGGCCAATCGCTGGGGCGACGATTTCGAGGCGGCGCTGGCCGGGCCGGGGCCGCTGCTGGTGCCGCAGATCGAGACCGCCAAAGGCGTCGCCGCCGCCGGGGCAATCGCCGCGCTCGACGCGGTCGATGCGTTGTTCCTTGGCCCCTACGATCTGTCCGCCGATCTGGGAGCCCCCGGCGACTGGCAGGCCCCCGCCTTCAAGGACGCCATCGGTGCCGTAAGGACGGCGGCGGGAAAGGCCGGCAAGCCCACCGGCATCCATCAGGTCACCCCCGACGCCAAGGCGCTGGCCGAGGTGCTGGCGGCCGGGCATCGCTTCGTCGCCTGTTCGACCGATATCATCGCCATGCGCGCCGCCCTGGCGCCGCTAGCGGCGCTGGGCCGCTAATCGTTGTCGCCCCCCGGCACGGCTGATATACAGCCCTACGATCTATGACGAGGTTGCCCTTGACCCGAACCGTTTGCGTCATCCCCGCCCGCATGGCGGCGTCGCGTTATCCCGGCAAGCCGCTGGCGCCGATGCTGGGGCTGCCGCTGGTGTTGCACGTCTGGCATCGCTGCCGGCTGGCGGCGGGGCTGGAGCGGGTGGTTGTCGCCACCTGCGACCAAGTGATCTTCGACGCCGTCACCAAGGCCGGCGGCCAGGGGGTGATGACCGCCGACACCCATGCCGGCTGCGTCGACCGCACCGTCGAGGCGATCGCCAACCTCGATCTGGGCCTGGCCCCCGACGATTTCGTCCTGATGGTCCAGGGCGACGAGGTGATGGTGGCGCCCGAGATGATTACCCGCATGATCGAGGTCTACACCGCGACGCGGGCGCCGGTGGTCAACCTGGCCTCGCTGATCACCGACCCGGCCGACCACGACGACCCCAATTGCGTCAAGATCTGCGCCGCCCCCGACGACCGGGTGCTGTTCTTCTCGCGCAGCCCGATTCCGTCGCGTTCGCGCATGAAGGGGCCCTTGAAGGCCTACCAGCAGACCGGAATCATCGGCTTTTCCCGCGAATTTCTCGAGACCTTCGGCACGCTGTCGCGGACGCCGCTGGAACTGGACGAACAGATCGACATGCTGCGCACGCTCGAGCACGGCTATCCCATCCGCATCGTTCGCACCGACACCACCACCATCGGCGTCGACACGCCGTCCGACCGCGAGCGCGGCGAAGAGATGCTGGCGGCCGACCCGGTGACCGCCCGCTACCTGGATCGTCCCCAATGAGCCGCAAGCTTCGGGTCGGCATCGCCGGATACGGGGTGGTCGGCAAGCGCCGCCGCCAATGCATCGACGCCCATCCGGCGCTCGAGACGGTTGCCGTCTGCGACCGCAATTTCGATGGCGAGGGCACTTTGGCGGACGGCGTCCGCCATTACGTCCATTACGCCCGCCTGCTGGAGGCGGAACGGCTTGACCTGCTGTTCATCTGCCTGACCAACGACATCGCCGCCGAGGTCACCATCGCCGCGCTGGAAAGCGGCCTGCACGTTTTCTGCGAGAAGCCGCCGGGCCGCGACCTGGCCGATATCGCCGCGGTCATCCGCGCCGAGGCGCGCCATCCCGGCCGCAAGCTGAAATACGGCTTCAACCACCGCTACCACGATTCGGTGCGGGACGCGCTGCGCATCGTCCGGTCGGGCGAATTGGGACAGGTGGTCAATTTACGCGGCGTCTATGGCAAATCGACCATCATCGATTACCGCTCGCCCGATCATTGGCGGACCAAGCGGGCGATCGCCGGCGGCGGCGTCCTGCTCGACCAGGGCATCCACATGGTCGATCTGCTGCGGCTGTTCGCCGGCGATTTCCAAGAGGTGCATTCCTTCGTTTCCAACGATTTCTGGAAGCACGACGTCGAGGACAACGCCTATGCGCTGCTGCGCACCGCCGACGGCAAGGTGGCGATGCTGCATTCCTCGGCTACCCAATGGCGCCACCGCTTCAATCTGGAAATCACCCTGGCCAAGGGCACGCTGATCCTGTCGGGCATCCTGTCGGGCTCGAAAAGCTACGGCGCCGAGACGCTGACGGTGTCGTGGGCCAGCGAGAACGACGCCGGCGATCCCAAGGAGCAGACCACCCGTTACAACCACGATCCCTCGTGGGCCGACGAGGTCGCCGATTTCGCCGAGGCGGTGTTGGAAGACCGGCCGATCGCCGACGGCGCCTCGGCCGAGGCGCTGAAGACCATGCAACTAGTCTATCGCATCTATTGCGCCGACCCCGAATGGAAGGCGCGTTGGAAGTTGACCGATGACATCAATTCTCTCCTCTGATCCCCTCTCCGGCAAGCATGCCCTGGTCACCGGCGGCACCCGCGGCATCGGCCGCGCCATCGCCGAACGCCTGATCGCCGACGGCGCCGCCGTCACCGTCACCGGCTCGCGGCCCGACGGACAACGCCCCGAGGGCGCCGCCTATCTCGGCGGCGACCTTGCCGACCCGGCGGCGCTCGAGGCTTTGGCCGCCCGCGTGGCGGAACTGGCCCCCGACATCCTGGTCAATAACGCCGGCATCAACAAGATCGGGCCCTTTGCCGAAATCGATCCAGCGGACTTCGCCCGCATCCAGCAGATCAACGTCACTGCGCCGTTCCGGCTGATCCAGGCGGCGCTGCCGGCGATGCGCGCGCGCCGCTGGGGCCGGATCGTCACCCTCAGTTCGATCTGGGGCAAGATCAGCCGCGAGGGCCGCGCCTCGTATTCGGCGTCGAAATTCGCCGTCGACGGCATGAATGCCGCCCTGTCGGCCGAGGTCGCCCGGGATGGCGTGCTGGTCAATTGCGTCGCCCCCGGTTTCATCGACACCGAATTGACCCGCACCGTACTGGGCGAAGAGGGCATGCGGACCCTGGCCGCCCAGGTCCCCTGCCGCCGCCTGGGCCGGCCGGAAGAGATCGCCGCCTTCGTCGCCTGGCTGGTCGGCCCCGAAAACACCTACCTGACCGGCCAGAACATCGCCATCGATGGGGGCTTCACCCGTGTCTGACGCCCTGGTCATCCAATCCCATGCCGGTCCCTACGAGGTCGCGTTCGGCGCGGTCGAACCGCTGGCGCCGCCGGACGGCTATCACCTGATCGTCGACGCGCGGGTGGCGGAACTGCACCGCGACCGCCTGAAGGCGTGGTTGGGCGGTCCCTCGGTGCTGGTGATCGAGGCGCGCGAAGCCAACAAGTCGCTGGAGGCCTTTCCGCGCTACGTCGACCATCTGGTCGCCCAGGGCGCGCGCCGTGACCATGTGCTGGTGGCGGTGGGCGGCGGCATCATCCAGGACATCACCTGTTTCCTGGCCGCCACCCTGCTGCGCGGCATGGATTGGCGCTTCATCCCCACCACCCTGCTGGCCCAGGCCGATTCCTGCATCGGCTCGAAAAGCAGCATCAACAACGGCGGCGCCAAGAACATCCTCGGCACCTTCACGCCGCCGCGCTCGGTGCTGATCGACGCCGCCTTCCTCGACACCCTGTCGGATGCCGACATGCGGTCGGGCATCGGCGAGATCCTCAAGGCCCACGCCATCGACGGCGCCGAGGCCTTCGACACGGTCGCCGCCGAATTGCCGCGACTTGCCACCGACCGCGCGCTGCTGGCCAAACGCATCCGCGCCGCCCTGGCGATCAAGCGGGGTTTCATCGAGACGGACGAATTCGACCGTGGCCCCCGTTTATCGTTCAACTATGGTCACAGTTTCGGCCATGCCATTGAAGCGGCGACGGATTTCGCCGTTCCCCACGGCATCGCCGTGACCATCGGCATGGACATGGCCAATTGGATCAGTTGGCGGCTGGGCCGCGACGACGGCGCCCCCCATGCCCGCATGCACCCGGCGCTGATCGCCAATTACCACCCCTTCGCCACCCTGCCGGTGCCGCTGGAGCCGCTGATCGCCGCCCTGGGCAAGGACAAGAAAAACACCGGCAGCGGCGCCGCCACAGTCATCCTGCCGCTCGCCAGCGGCGGGGTGGAGCGGGTGCGGCTGCCGCTCGACGACACCTTCGTCGGCCTGTGCCGGCGCTTCCTGACCGAGGAGCGACGTTAGGCCATGGGATTCTTCGCCGTTCTCCGCACCCTTGGCATCGACAGCCGCGCCGCCTACCAGCGCCTGTCGGCGGCCAGCCTGACGGCGGCCATCCGCGAACAGGGATTGGCCGAGCTGGCGGACCGGCTGCGGACGATCATCCCCGACCCCTCCGACCAGTACACCGCGACCTTCGATCCCATCGAGTTCGGGCGCTATTGGGAAATCAAGATGCGCGGCCTGCACGCCTTCCAGATGCGGGCGCTGATCGACGCGCTGGCCGCCATCGGCAAGCCGGCGGCGGAAATCGCCGATCTCGGCGATTCCAGCGGCAATCACGGCATCTACCTGAAGGCCTTGGCGGCCGAGGGCCAGGTGAAGCGCTATGTCAGCGTCAATCTCGACCCGGTGGCGGTCGACAAGGTGCGGGCCAAGGGCGGCGAGGCCATGCTGTCGCCGATCGAGGCCCTCGATCTGTCGGTGTTCGCCCCCGATCTGATCGTCAGCTTCGAGACCTTCGAGCACCTGACCGACCCCTTGCGGATGTTCCACACCCTGGCGACCAAGGCCAGCGCCGAGCATCTGCTGATCACCGTGCCGCTTCGCCGTCACAGCCGTTTCGGCGGCACGCTGATGCGCCAAAGGCTCGATCGCCTGCCGGCCGAGCTGACGCCGGAAGCGGTGCACATCCACGAATTCTCGCCGGCCGATTGGCGGCTGATGGCCCGCTTCGGCGGCTTCGCCACCGTGTTCGAGCGCCGCTATCGTCAATATCCTCGGCTTTCGCCGCTGGTCGCCACCCGACCATTGTGGCGCCACCTCGACCACGAGGGCTTCCTCGCCCTGCTGCTGCGCCGCGATCTCAGCCTGGCCAGCCGTTATACCGGCTGGTGAGCCCCGGTCGCCTTGATCGGCCAACGCCGGCATGCCATCTTCGGACGTCCAAAGCGGGGGGCGGCGCGTGATCACCAAGGGCATCATCCTGGCCGGCGGCACCGGGTCGCGGCTGTTTCCGTCGACCATTCCGGCCTGCAAGCAGTTGCTGCCGATCTACGACAAGCCAATGGTCTATTACCCGCTGTCGGTGCTGATGCTGGCCGGCATCCGCGACATCCTGGTGATCACCACGCCCGCCGACATCGACCGTTTCCGCGCCCTGCTGGGCAACGGCGAGCGATTGGGCGTCCGGCTTTCCTATGCCGCCCAGGCCAAGCCGCGCGGGCTGGCCGAGGCCTTCCTGATCGGTGAGGAATTCATCGCCGGCGACGGCGTCGCCCTGGTGCTGGGCGACAATCTGTTCTTCGGCGGCGGCTTCACCGCCCGATTGGCGGCGGCGGCGGCCAATCCCGGCGCCAGCGTCTTCGCCTATCCGGTGCGCGATCCCCAGCGCTACGGCGTCGTCAGCCTCGATTCCGACGGACGGCCGCGGACCATCGAGGAAAAGCCGGCGGCGCCGAAAAGCAATCTGGCGGTTACCGGGCTCTATTTCTACGATTCCGAGGTGGTGGGCATCGCCCGCGGGCTGAAGCCCTCGCCCCGTGGCGAATTGGAAATCACCGACGTCAATCGCCACTACCTGGAACGCGGCCGTCTTTCGGTCGAGGTGCTGGGCCGGGGCTTCGCCTGGCTTGACGCCGGCACCGAGGAATCGATGCTGGAGGCGGCCAATTTCGTCGCCGCCATCGAGCGGCGCCAGGGCTTGCGCATCGGCTGCATCGAGGAGGTCGCCTGGCGCCAGGGCTGGATCGACGGCGAAAGGCTGGCCGCCCTGGGACGGGAAATGGCCGCGTCCGGCTACGGGCGCTACCTGCTGGATCTGACGGCGGGAGCGCCGTCGGCATGAAATTCATCCCCAGCGACCTGCCCGGCGTGACGGTGATCGAGCCCACCGTTTTCGGCGACCAGCGCGGCTTTTTCATGGAAACCTTCCATGCCGGGAAATTCGCCGCCGCCGGCATCGACCCGGTTTTCGTCCAGCAGAACCACTCCCGCTCGGCGGCGGGAACGCTGCGCGGCCTGCATTTCCAGGAACCCCGGGGCCAGGGCAAGCTGGTGCGGGTGATCGCCGGGGCCATTCTCGACGTCGCCGTCGACGTGCGGCGGGGCTCGCCGGCCTTCGGCCGTTGGATGGCGATCGAACTGAGCGCCGAAAACCGCCGGCAATTATGGATTCCGGCCGGCTTCGCCCATGGCTTCGCGGCGCTGAGCGATTGCGAGGTGCTGTATTCCTGCACCGAGCTTTACGCGCCGGAATGCGAACGGACGATCGCCTGGAACGATCCCGACCTCGCCATCGACTGGCCCGCCATCCAGCCGATCCTGTCGCCCAGGGATGCCGCCGCGCCACGCCTAAGGGACGCGCCGATTCTGCCGGAAATGGTTTAAGATTTAACGTATTTAATCTGGCTTTTGGGTGTCATCCCGAGCGACTGCGAGGGATCTCCGTTTGGCACGCCCAAGCCCACTCTGAAACATCGGATCAGGATGAGATCCCTCCTCCCGATGGTCGTCGGGATGACAAAGCGGGTCCTGACACTGGCGATTTACGGCTCGACTTCCCGAAGGATGGCCAGCAACCGGCCGATCGCCGTGTCGGGCAGATCGCGGATGCGCGCCGCCAGCCGATTGGCCAGTTCCGTCCGCTCGGCGCCGATGCCGGCGGTATCGATCACCACTCGGGGATGGGACAGGGCGGCCAGCGCCTTCATCTCCTCGACCTCATCCCAGATGCAACCGAGATAGCCGGCGATCTGCATCACCAGACCGGGGGCCGGTCGGCCGCGCCGGCCGTGCTCGAGCGCCGACAGATAGGCGGCCGAAACGTTGAGGTCGGCGGCCATCCGCTTCAGCTGGATGCCCTTGGCCGCGCGCAGCGCCCGCACCCGGACGCCGAACGGGGTCATTGCCGGCGCCTTTTGATCAGCACGTAGAGCGCCCCCTCGCCGCCATCGCGGGGCCGGGCATGGGAAAAGCCGATGATGCGCTCGCGCAAGGGGGTCTGGTTGAGCCAGCGCGGCACCTGGGCCCGCAGCACCCCGTCGCCGGTGCGGCCCTTGCCGGTGATCACCAGCAGGCAGCGTCTTCCGCCATCGTAGGCGCGGCCGACGAAGCCGAGCAGCGCCGCATGGGCGGCGTCCTGGGTCATGCCGTGAAGGTCGAGCCGGCCATCGATAGCCATCTGGCCGCCGTGCAGACGGTCGGCGGTGCGGCGGTCGAGCCCGGCGGCGCGGCCGTGTTCCAGGGGAAGCAACGGCGTCCGGGGCGGCGGCGGCGCGACCTTGGCCGGCGGAACGGCCGGTGCCGCCGACGGCAAAGGCGGCGGCGGGTCGGTTTCGGCGGGGAGGGAATTGCCGGCGATCGGCTTGACGTCCCGCACCACGGCGCGCCAGACGCGCGCCTCCTCGGGGGTCACCAGCCGACGGCGGCGCTCATGATTCATCGTCCGCATCCGCATCCGCGCCCGCGTCCGCATCCGGCGGCGGCTGGGTGTCGCCGCCCAGATTGCGCAGGGCGAATTTGCGCCAATCGCCCATCGGCGCGTAGCACGGCACCTCGCCCGAGCCCTTGAACACCACGGCGATGCCGCCGAGTTGCCAAATCGCCTGCCAGTGGTCGAGGCTTTCCAGCATATAGGCGACCGTGCGCTTCTCCAGCCGCCAGGCGACCAGATAGCGGGTACAGGTCAAATGGATAAGGGCGCCGATGGTCATCGCCACCACGCCCACCGCCACCCCGGCCGACAGCAGGATGATCAGCGCCAGCACCATCAGCGCCAGCAGCGGCGTCAAATGGTCCCAGGGCTGGTGCACCGGCGAGCCGTCGAAATCCAGCACCCGCGCGTCGGGAACGATGGCGACGCGGCCGGCGGCCACCGCCGCCCGAATCTGCTCGTGCAGCAGATCGGCTTCCTTGGCCTTCTTGGTTTGCCATTCGGCGATGATCGAGTTCATTGCGCCCCGAGGAAAACAGAGAATAGGGGCCAAGGCAAGCGGACCTATCGGTACTCCGCCAATCGCGGGCTGCGCTCCTTCGGCAGCAGCAGCCAATAGCGGCCCGTCGACTTCATCCGCCCGGCCTGTTCGAAGGCGGGCTCGCCGGCGCCCCAGAAATAGTCGCCGCGCACCGGGCCCTTGATCGCGGCGCCGGTATCCTGGGCCACCACCAGGCGGCGCAGCACCTGGCCCGAGGGCGCCGTGGTGTCCAGCCACAGCGGCACCCCCAGCGGCACGAATTTGGGGTCCACCGCCAGCGAGCGCTCGGGAGTCAGGGCCACCCCCTGCGAGCCGACCGGGCCGTCGCCCTCGACCAGGCGATAGAAGATATAGCGCGGATTGGCGGCCATCAGCGGCTGCGCCTCGGCCGGATGGGCCTTCAGCCAGGCGCGGATGGAGGGCATGGTCGAACCGGCCTCGACCTTGCCGGCATCGGCCAGCAGCTTGCCGAGACCGACGAACTTATGGCCGTTGCTGGCGGCGACGCCGATCCGCTGCACCGTGCCGTCGTCGAAGCGGATCCGCCCGGAGCCCTGGATATGCAGGATGTGGGCGTCGACCGGATCGTTCAGCCACAGCAGCGGCTGGGCCAGCGTCCCCAGGCGGCCGGCCTCGATCTCGGCCCGGGTGGGATAGGGCTCGAGGCGACCATCGACCACCCGCCCGGCCAGCTGGTCGCGGCCGAGATCGGGCCGCAGCTGCCCGAGATCGGCGATCACCAGATCCTTCGGCCGCGCCAGCAACGGCACGGTGAAGCGACCCTGACGCTGGCGCGAACCGGCCAGTTCCGGCTCGTAATAGCCGGTGAAGGTGCCCTCGGCGACGCCGTTATTGGTGGCGAGGTACGGTTGGAACCATTGGCGGAAATAGGCGCGTGCCGCCTCGTGATCGCCGGCGGGCAGGCGGCGGGCGGCGCCGCAGGGACCATTCCAGTCGGCGGCGACGCCACCCCAGCCCTCGGCGCCGATCGACCGGTCGAAGGGCAGCTTGGCGAAACGGTCGCAGGATTTCAGCAGCGCCGGCAGCACCGAAGCCGCCGCGTCGTCACGCCAGCCCGGCAAATCCTCGAAGGCGGCGGGGATCAGCGACAGCCGCTCCGGCCCGGCCGACGGCGCCACCGGCGGGCGCGGCGCCTCGGCGCAACCGGCGGCCAACAGCGCCAAGCCAAGCAGACCGTATCGGAAATGACGACCCACCGCGCTCAAGCCCCGGGTGTGCTGGTCGCCACCAATTGCCAATTGGGGTCGGGAGAGCGGGTGTCGCGGCGGAAGGTCCATTCGTCGATGATCTCGACCGCGTTGCCGGGCTCGCCCTCGATCACCTTGTCGTCGATGTCGCGCAGCACGTTGATCTGGCTCGAGGTGAAGCGAAGGGTGACATAGGCCACGGTACCGTCGAGGCCGGCGCCGATCACCTCGGCGGCAACGCCCCTCACCTCGGTTTCCAAGCGCTGGCCGACCCGGTTGCGGGCCTCGATGGCGCCGGAGAAATTGCGGTAGACCTCGTCGGACAACAGCGGACGCAACGTCCGGGTATCGTCGGCGGCATAGGCGGCGACGATCATGCCGAAGGCGGCGCGGGCGCCGTCGAGGAAGGCTTCGGGGTCGAAATTGCGGTCGGCGGCGCGGATGGCGCCCAGCCCGACATTGCCGAAGCCGGCCGCCGTCTCGGCGCCGGGCTTGCGCGCGTTGGTGATATCGATCACGTTGTCGACGGGCCGCGCCTCGCCCGGCTTCGGCGCCGGGACCGGCCTTTGCGGCGGCGGCCGTTCGTTGCCGGTGCGCTTGCCGAGCACGCCGCGCAGGCGAAAGACCAGGAACGCGGCCACCATGGCGAAAAAGATGATGTCGAGAAAATGCAAGCTGTCGCTCATGGTCCCGATTCCGGGGGATGGATCGTTCCCCGCCTTGGTCAACACATAAGCCGGTGAAGGGAAAAGGGCAAGCATGGCATGGCTGATCCTTCTGGGCATTGTCGCCCTGCCGGTGATCGAGATCGCCCTGTTCGTCAAATCGGCCGAGGCCATCGGCGTGCTGGCGACGGTGGCGGTTGCCTTCCTGGCGGTGAGCGCCGGCATCACCATCCTGCGGCTGCAAGGACTGGCGATCCTGTGGCGGGCGCGGGCGCAACTGGCGCGGGGCGAGGCGCCGCTGGACGAGGCCTTCGACGGCCTGTGCCTGGCGGCGGCCGGGTTCCTGCTGGTGCTGCCGGGATTCCTCACCGACGCGATGGCCATCCTGCTGCTTCTGCCGCCGGTGCGCGGGCTGTTGAAGCTTTGGCTGGGACGGCATTTCCGCGCCGTCACGGTGGCCGCGCCGCCGCGACCGCCCGGCGGCGGCGGCGGTGTTATCGAGACGGATTACAAGGTGATCGACGGCGACCGCCACCAGCGCTAACCGGGCGGGTTGCCGTGCCGCCCGATCCATGCTAGCCGTTCCCCGCGCTAGAACCTCGTGTGAATAGACGCACTCGGTTCCAGCATATTTATTTATGCCCCTCGCCGGGCGCAAACCTCCGGTTTGCTTGGCCTCTCGGGCAAAGCGAAACTGCGCTTTGCTCGGGGAGCCGACGAGACAATTAGGGAGAGAGACGACCGATGACCGACGAGACCCAAGCCCAGGAACTACCGCCGCTGATGATCAACGGCCAGTATGTCAAGGATCTCTCCTTCGAGGTGCCCGGCGCGCCCGCCATCTTCAACGAGATGCAGGCCGCGCCGGAAATTCCGATCCATGTCGATGTCAGCGTCAACCCGCTGGGCGGCAACGTCTACGAGGTGGTGCTGCATCTGCGCGCCGAGGCGACCTCGGCCGGCAAGCCGGTGTTCATCGCCGAGGTCGCCTATGGCGGCGTCTTCACCATCAACGTCCCGGCCGAGCACGTTCAGCCGCTGCTGCTGGTGGAATGCCCGCGCATGCTGTTCCCGTTCGTGCGGCGCCTGATCGCCGACCTCAGCCGCGACGGCGGGTTCCCGCCGCTGATGGTGCAGCCGATCGATTTCGTCCAGCTCTATCGCAATCGCATGCAGGAACAGATGGCCGCCCAGGCGCCGGTCGGCCAAGCCTAGAACGCCGTGCACTTGGGTGCACTCAGTTCTAGGTTAGTCCATAAGCCCCTCGCCGGGCGCAAACCTCCGGTTTGCTTGGCCTCGGCCGCAATGGCCTCTGACGCGAAGCGATTCGGCGAGAATGCGCTTTGCTCTAACCGTCGGCGAGGCGGTAGCCGCCCGGTTCGGTGACCAGCAGGCCGGGCCGGGAGGGATCGGCCTCGATCTTGCGGCGCAGCCGGTAGATGTGGGTTTCCAGGGTGTGGGTGGTGACGGCGGCGGCATAGCCCCACACTTCGGCCAGCAGGCGGTCGCGACCGACCGTCTGGCCCGCCTGTCGCAGCAACAAGAGGATGGCGGCCTCCTTGTCGGTCAGGCGCACCCGCCGGCCGGCGGCATCCTCGAGCAGGCGGGCGGCGGTGTCGAGACGCCAGGGCCCGATGGCCGGACGGTGGCGGCGTTCCAGCAATTCAGCGACGCGAGCGACCAGAACGGCCAGACGCACCGGCTTGGCGATCACCGCGTCGGCGCCGTCCATGGAGGTCGGGGCCAAAGCCAGCAGCGGCAGGCCGCAACCGTCCTTCAGCCGGCGGCACAGCGCCGCGTCGGCGCCATCGACCACCAGCAGATCGGCGGCGGCGGCGGCGGCGGACGCCGCGGCCGGCGGCACCGTCGTCACCGCGAATCCGGCGCCGATCAGATGATCCGCGAACGCCTGGGCGAGGGCGGCGTCCTCACCCACCAGCAATATTCGCGCCCCATCATTCGTCATTGGCAGGTCCTGAACGCCATTCGGCGACCATATAATACACAAACGGCGGCCGGCGAAAGCCGCTCGGACACCCTCTTTCATGGTGCGGGGAAAACCGCTATGGTGCCGCGCCTTTACCGGATGTTGCCGATTATGCCGAGGCGTCCCGACCTCCCCCCCTCTCCTTCCGCCGGAAATTCGAGCCCGCTGGTCGCCGTCGACCGCGCCGTGGCCGAACTGCGCCGTGGCGGCATGGTGGCGGTGCGGGCCGTCGCCGGACCGACGCTTCTGGTGCTGGCCGCCGAGGCGGTCACCGATGACGGCCTGGGGGCGCTGGCCGCCCTGGCCGACGACGCCCCCGCCCTGGCGGTGACCGGCCGTCGCGCCGCCGTGCTGGGCCTGCGCCCGCCGGAGACGGCGGTCGGGGTGGTGCGGCTGGCGACCAAATCCGCGCTCACCGCCGCCGACATCGCCTGGCTGGCCGATCCCGGCACCGCCGCCGGGGCGCTGTGCGATCTTTCCACCGTCGCCGCCATCGACCTGCCGCCGGAGTCCGCCGCCGCCGCCGCGGTGGCGCTGACCAAGCTAGCCCGCCTGCTGCCGGCGGCGGTGGTGGCCGAGGGTGCCGCCGATACCGGGCTGCCCGATCTGGCCGCCGAGGCCATCCTTGCCTACCAGCGCGACGCCGCCAATTCGTTGCGGGTGGTGAGCGAGGCGCGGGTACCGCTCCAGGACGCCGAGAACGCCCGCATCATCGCCTTCCGCCCGACCGATGGCGGTGTCGAGCACCTGGCGATCGTCATCGGCGAACCCGATCCCAGCCGCCCGGTGCTGACCCGGCTGCATTCCGAGTGCTTCACCGGCGATCTTCTGGGGTCGCTGCGCTGCGATTGCGGCGACCAGTTGCGGGGCGCCATCGCCGAGATCGCCCGCGTCGGCAGCGGCGTGCTGCTTTACCTGGCCCAGGAAGGACGCGGCATCGGCCTGGTCAACAAATTGCGGGCCTATCAGCTGCAGGACGGCGGGTTCGACACCATGGACGCCAATCTGCAACTGGGGTTCGACGATGACGAGCGCATCTACCAGCCGGCGGCGCAGATGCTGCGGCTGCTGGGCATCGCCAAGGTGCGGCTGTTGACCAACAACCCCAACAAGGTGGCGGCGCTGGCCCAGCACGGCGTCGAGGTGGCGGAACGGGTACCTCACGTCTTCCCGGTCAACGACCACAACGCCTTCTATCTTCGGACCAAAGCGTCGCGCGGCGGCCATTTGTTCTGAGCGCTTCGGCAAGTTTTGCCGCCCGGCCGCCGCGCGTGCCCGAAAAGCCCAGCATTTCCGCCATCGGGGAATTGGCATCACCTTTGCAGATGTAAAGGCGACCGTTTCTCGAGGTGAGCCATGAGCCCCGTCGCCGCCACAGCCGAACAATCGCCGTTCGCGATGGCCGACAAGATTTTCCCCGATACCTACTTCGGCGAGACCCAGCCGAAGGAGCATCACCTTCCCATTTTCTCGGAAGGGGACGGTCTCTCGTTCAAGGACGTGATCGACACAATCAACCCGTTGCAGCACCTTCCGGTGATCAGCGCCATCTACCGCGAGATCACCGGCGACCGGCCGGGTGCCGGCGCCCGCATGGTCGGCGCCGCCCTTTACGGCGGCCCCATCGGCCTGTTCGGGGAGGTGGTCAACTGCGCCATCGACGACAGCACCGGCAACGATGTCGGCGGCCATGTCGTGGCCTTCCTCGGACGTCAGTTCTCGGACCCCGCCCCCGACGGCGCGCCCGCCACCATGCTGGCCGAGGCGCCGGCCCCCATCCCCGCCGCCGCTGCCGCTCCGGCCGCCGCCGAGCCGCCGGCACCGGTGGCCGCGCCGCAGACCGCGGTCGTCGCCGAAAAGACCCCCGAGGCGGCGCCCAGCCCGACCGTCACGCCCACAGCGGCCGTCGCCGCGACCCCGGCCACCTCCGCCGCCGCGCCGATGGCCGTCAATGCCGCCGCCGGCCGCTTCATGCCCCTGCCGACACGGCGCGCCATCGACACGGTGCAGCCGCCGATCGTCCGCACCCCGGTGTCCAACAGCAGCCAGCGCTCGAATGTGCCGATTACCGGTCGCAACCTGTCGAGCAATATCTACTCGGCCAATGCCGCCAACGCCGCCGCCGTCCAGCAGGCGCTGGCCGCCCAGGGTGGCGGCTCCAATGGTCTGGCGGCGCTGGCCGGTACCGCCCCCGCCGCCGGCGCCGGCACGCCTTCGCCGGCCGACGCCTCATGGTTCGGCTCCGCCATGATGCAGGGGCTGGAAAAATACGAACGCTCGGCCCGCCTCAACAAGCCGGCCCAGCCGCAGCAATCCGAGCTGCAATAGGCCAACGGACCCGGATTGCGGGATTCGCCTAAACTATTGTCATCCCTCGTCGCTCCGCTCACTCGGGATGACGGCGAAACGCCAGCAGAGCCTTCAAGAAATCCGCCTCGCGCCGCGCCGACATGCGCTCGAAGCCCCGGCGTTCCAGCCGGCGGCGAGCCGAATTGTCGGCGACCAGCCGGCGGCAGGCCTCGGCCAGGCCCTCGTAGGGTGCCCCGGCAACGGCGTCGGCAAGGTCCGGCTCGATCTCGGTGGCCGGCGAAATCTCGGAAACGACCGCCTTGCGATTGGCCAGCAGATAGGACACCCGCACGATCTCGAACACCTGGGCCTCGTGCTTGTGGAGATTGAGCACCACCTTGGCGCGGGCGATCAGGGCGTCGCGGGCGGTCCCGTAGGCGCCGAACACCGCCTTCAGCGCCAGCCCGGACTCGGCGATGGCCTTGAGCACCACTTTGCGGCGGTCGTTGGCGGCGCCGTAGAACAGCACGTCGATGTCCTGCTTGGCGGCCGGCTTGATCCGGCTGAGTTCGGGCACCATGCCGATCGGCAGGTGATGGATGCGGGGCGCCAGGCCGGCGGCGGTAAGCGCCGCGATGTTGCGCCGGCTGTAATCCCAGACCTCGAAGCGGGCGAAAAGCGCCTTGAGCTGGGGCGCCCACTGGAACAGCGACTCCTCGACCTGCTCGAGATTGTAGATGACGCAATCGCCGGGCAGCGACGCGATCGATTCGGCCGACAGCAGATGCGCCCCCAGCACGATGTTCAGCGCCTCGGTCGAAAAACCGTTGACCACCAGGCGCGACGGATGGCCCAGCGCTCGAAAGCCGCAAACCAGGGTTTCCGCCACTTCGGCGAGGACGCCGGAATGCTGGTAGCCGACGGGTTCGATGACGACGACCTGAAAGCGCATGGGTTCGTCCGGTAGCGGAGCTTGGGAAAATCCCTTATGACACTGGGCGGGCGGCAACAACAGGCTTTCGATGGAAACGACCCCCACCCTGGTGGTTTTCGGCGGCGGCGGCCAACTCGGCCGGGCCCTGGCGGCTTTGCCGCCGCCCTTGGGCTGGCGCCGCCTGGATATTCCGCGTGACCGCGCCGACATCACCGACGCGGCGGCGGTCGCCGCCGCTTTGGCGGGAATCGAGGCGGGTTTGGTGGTCAACGCCGCCGCCTTCACCGCCGTCGATCGCGCCGAGGCCGAGGCGGAAGCCGCCTTCCGGGTCAACCGCGACGGCGCCGCCAATGTCGCCGCCGCCGCCGCCGCCCGGGGGCTGGCCTGCCTGCATGTTTCCACCGATTACGTCTTCGACGGCGCCAAGCGCGCACCCTATGTCGAGACCGACGCCACCGCGCCGCTATCGGTCTACGGCGCCAGCAAACTGGCCGGCGAATTGGCGGTGGCCCAGGCGGCGTCCCGCCACGTCATCCTCCGTACCTCGTGGCTGTTCGGCGCCGAAGGGCGCAATTTCGCCCGCACCATCCTGGGGTTGGCGCGGTGCCGCGACGAGCTGGGGATCGTCGACGACCAATTGGGCTGCCCCACCGCCGCCGGCGACCTCGCCGCCGCCATCCTGGCGATGGCGCCGCGGTTGGCCGAGGCGCCGGCCGGCGACCCGGCCTTCGGCTTGTTCCATTGTTGTGGCGACCGGCCGGTGACCTGGTACGGCTTCGCCCAGGCGGTGCTGGCCGAGGCGGCGGCGCTGGGGATCAAGGTGGCGCGGTTGCGGCCGATCACCACCGCCGACTATCCGCTGCCGGCCCGGCGGCCGCCCTATTCGGTGCTGTCCACCACCCGCCTCGCCGCAGTCCACGGCATCGACGGACTGAATTGGCGGCGGGCCGTCGGCGAATACGTGCCGCGCTATCTGGCGGAAGGTTGAGCGCTCAACCGTCTATCGGATCGACGGCGAAAGGAGCCGGCGGCAGACCCTGGCGATGGCGCCGCGCCATGACTTCATACGCAGTTTCCAGGTGACGGGTGAAACGCGGCGTGTCGAACAGCGGCAGTTTTTGGCGGTTATCCTCGAGATGTCGGCGCAGCCCGGCGCGTTCGCCGTCATCGGTGAGCAATCGCAGCGCCACGGCGCGGTAGGTTTCAAGGTTTTCGGCGATCAGTTGCGGCAAGCCCACCGACCGCAGCAGACTGGCCCCCACCCGAGCGGCGAAGGCGTCGCCCTTGCAGGTAACCAGCGGGCAACCCATCCACAGGGCGTCGCTGCCGGTGGTGTGGGCGTTGTAGGGCAGGGTATCGAGGAACAGATCGGCGGCGGCGTAGCGGGCCAGATGGTCCTCGAGCGGCAGACGCGGGGCGAAGACCAGCCGCTCGGCGGCGACGCCGTGGCCGGCGGCGGCGCGGCGCAGCGACGCCTCGACCGCCGGTTCGTCGGCCAGCAGCCACAGCACGGCGCCTTCGACCTTGGCCAGCAACTCCATCCACACCGCGAAAATGCCGGGCGTGATCTTGTAGGCGGCATTGAAACAGGCCAGCACCCGGCCGGCCTCGGGCAGTCCCAGCGCGGCGCGCGACGGCGGCGACGGCAACGGCCGCCGGCGGTCGTTGACCTGATAGCAATCCGGCAGCTGGACGATGCGCTCGCTGTAGAAGGGCTGGCAGTCCATCGGCAGCACCACCGGATCGGCGACGACGTAGTCGACGCAATCGACCCCCATGGTGCCGGGATAGCCAAGATAGGCCACCTGCAACGGCGCCGGCCGCAGCGCCAGCACGTCGGGACGGGCGTCACGGGTCCAGCCCTTGAGATCGATCAGGATATCGACCCCGTCGGCGACGATCCGCTCGGCGATGGCGGCGGCCGGCTGACCGGCCAAGTGATGGAAGCGGTCGAAGCCCTTTTCCAGCCGTTGGCGGATCGGGCTGCCGTCGTCGGGGCCGACCGAATAGGCGACCACTTCGAAGCGGTCGCGGTCGTGCAGCTCGAACAGCTCGGCGGCGAGATAGGCGGTGGCGTGGCGATGGAAATCGGCCGACAGATAGCCGATGGTCAGCCGCCGCTTGTCGGCGGGAATGGCGCGGCCGGCCGCCGCCGCCTTCAATCGCGCCCCCCATTCGCGGGCGCAGCGGAAATGCACCGCCTCGGGGCACTCGAGCGCCAGCAGACGCAACGGCTGCATCCCCGCCCCGCCCCTGGACACCAGGTCGACCAGACGCGCCGACAGCGCCTCGAGGTCGGACCAGTCGCAGAGCGCCTGCTTGCGCGCCACCAGCGCCGACAGGAAGGCCGGATCGGCGGGGGCCATTTGGTGGGCCTTGAGGTAGCACTCCAGCGCTTCGGCCTGGCGATCCTGGCGCCGCAGCGCGTTGCCCAGGTTGAACCAGACATGGGGCGAGGGTTGGCGGGCGAGGATGCGGCGATAGCATTGCTCGGCCTTGGCCGGCTGCCCCAGGCTTTCGTAAAGAGTGCCGGCGAAGCCGGCGGCCTCGAGGAAGTCGGGCCGCCGCGACATCGCCTTTTCCAGTTCGCGCGCCGCCTCGGCCCGGCGATCGAGCTGGGCCAGGATCTGGGCCAGCAGGAACAGCAATTCCGGCCGCCCCGGTTGCGCCTTCATGGCGCGGCGGCACAGCGCCTCGGCCTCGGCCGGCCGGCCGAGCCGCAGCGACGCATAGGCCTGGCCGGCGAGGTCCCCGTTCATCGGAAACTCAGGCCCCGCAGCACTTCTTGAACTTCTTGCCCGAACCGCAGGGGCACGGATCGTTGCGTCCGACCTTGGCGGCGGTGCGCTGCGCCGGCTTGGGATTGATGATGCCGTCGACATAGAGCCAACGGTCCTCGGCCTTACGGAAGCTGGCCAATTCGTGATGGGCGAAGACCTTGCCGCCCTGACGGTAGCGGGCGACGAACTCGACGCTGCCGTGGGCGCCGTCCTCGGCGGTCTCGGCCGAGCGGATTTCCAGCCCCTGCCAATTGGCCTCCTTGGCCCATTGGGCCACCTCGGCGCGATCGAAATCGCCCTTGGCCTCGTCGGCCAGGGTGGTTTCCAAATAGGGCACGTCGGCGCGGGTGAAGGCGGTGTAGCGCGAGCGCATCAACGCTTCCGGCGTCGCCGCCGGCTGGCCGGCGAGCAGCGGGCCACAGCATTGGTCGTAACCGCGGCCGGAACCGCAGGGGCAATCGGTCATATCGTTGGATTCCTCGAAGGGCGGGTCAGAATTCGATCAGATTGGAAAACATGAAGATGCCGAACAGCGCCGCCGTGTAGAAGGCGCCGCCCAGGCCGAGAAGAAACAGCAGGTTGCCGGCGGTGCGCAACGGAAACATCCGCCGCTCGCGATGGACCCGATCCGGCGCCCGCTTTTCCATACCGCCGACGACGGTGAGGAAGTAGCGGTGATTGAGCACCGGAATTGCCGCGGTCAGCCGCAGATTGATCGGATGGCGGCGCCAGGTCATCGGCTTCGCCGCCTGCCACAGCGCCGCCCGTTGCTCGGGGGTGAAGGACGCCATGACCTCGTCCGGCAGGCTTTGCAGCAGGCTTTCCAGTTCGGTCTGCATGGCTCCCCCCTTCCCGCCTCCGCCCGAGGCATTGGTTCAAGGTCGAACGATCCTACTTCCCGGTCAGCCTCGACAAGATATCGTCCAGCTGCTCGAGATTACCGTAATGCAGCGTCAGCTCGCCGCCCTTGCCCAGCGTCTTGATGGTGACCTTGATCCCCAGCGACGCCGTCAGGTCGCGTTCCAGCGCCACCGTATCGGCGTCGCCGGACAGCGGCGGCCGCGAACCGCCGGTGGTGGCCTTTGCCTTGCCCTCGGTCGCCGCCAGCTTTTCGGTCTGGCGGACATTGAGCCCCTTCTCCGCCACCTGGCGGGCAAGGCGAACCGGGTCGGCGGCGGTCAACAACGCGCGGGCGTGGCCGGCCGACAACGTTCCCTTGTCGACCATCACCTTGATCGGCTCGGGCAGCGCCAGCAGGCGCATCATGTTGGCGACATGGCTGCGGCTCTTGCCCACCGCCTTGGCCAGCTCTTCCTGGGTGTGCTGGAATTCCTCGACCAGGCGGCGATAGCCGTCGGCCTCTTCCAGCGGGGTCAGATCCTGGCGTTGCAGGTTCTCGACCAGGGCAAGCTCCAGCGCCTCCTTGTCGGTGAGGTCGCGGAGGATGGCCGGTACCTCGTGCAACAAGGCCCGCTGCGCCGCCCGCCAGCGCCGCTCGCCGGCGATGATCTCGAAGCAGTTCAGCTCGGTCGGGTGCTTGCGCACCAGCAGCGGCTGCAGGATGCCCTTCTCGCGCACCGATTCGACCAGGTCGGAAATGGACTCCTCGTCGAAGATCCGCCGGGGCTGGAACTTGCCGGGGCGCAGGCATTCGACCGGCAGCACCCGAAGGCCCTTCAGCGCCTCGCCGGCGGCGATTCCGGCCGGCACCGCCGCCTTGTTGGCGGCAACGTTGGTGGCGGCGGCCACGCCGCTGTCGCCCAAGAGGGCCGACAGGCCACGGCCCAAATTGCGTCGCTTTTCCTCGGCCACCGCCTCAAGCCCCCTTCCGAATGTCGCGCTCCCGCTTCAGCACTTCGCTGGCGAGATGAATGTATGCTTCGGCGCCGCTGCTTTTCATGTCGTAGATCAGCACCGGCTTGCCGTGGGACGGCGCCTCGGAGACGCGCACGTTGCGCGGAATCACCGTCTTGTAGACCTTGTCGCCGAAGAAGCCGCGGACGTCGGCCGCCACCATGTCGGACAGGTTGTTGCGCTTGTCGAACATGGTCAGCACGATGCCCTGCAATTCCAAGCGCGGATTGAAGGCCTGGCGCACCCGGTCGATGGTCTTGACCAGATGGCTGATGCCTTCCAGGGCGAAGAACTCGCATTGCAGCGGCACCATCACCGCGTCGGCGGCGACCAGGGCGTTCAGCGTCAGCAGGTTCAAGGATGGCGGGCAATCGATCAGCACGTAATCGTAGCTGCCGCCGACGCTGGAAAGCGCCTGGGCCAGCCGCGATTCGCGCTCGGTGACGTCGACCAGCTCGATCTCGGCGCCCGACAGGTCGAGCCCCGACGGCACCACCGACAGGCCGGGAATCTCGGTGGCCAGCACCGAATCGGCCAGCGCCGCCTCGCCGATCAACACATGATAGGAGTTGACATCGCGGGCGGCGCGATCGATGCCGAGCCCGGTACTGGCATTGCCCTGGGGATCCAGATCAATGATCAGCACCGACTTCTTGGTCGCCGCCATCGCGGTGGCCAGATTGATGGCGGTGGTGGTCTTGCCCACGCCCCCCTTCTGGTTGGCGATGGCGATGATGCGAGTGGCTTTAATTCCGGCCACGGCGAACCTCTCGTATCTGAAGGATTACCCCCGACGGGTCGGTGCGCGAGGCGGCCCGTTCTTCGGCGATAATCCATTCTTTCCGAGCCTCGGTCAATTCGTCTTCGCTGCCCCTACCCTTCAGGAACAGGCAGACACCCCCCTCGGCGAGGTGGCGGGCCGCCCAGGGAAGCAGCCGCGACAGCGGCGCCAGGGCGCGGGCGGTGACGATGTCGGCGGCCAACGGCGCCAGACTTTCGATGCGCCCGACGTGAACGGTGACCGGAGTTTCGGCGACGCGGGCGGCCTCACGCAGGAAAGCCGCCTTGCGGGCGTCGCTTTCGACCAGATGAACATCGGGGGCGCCCATGATCGCCAGCACCAGGCCGGGAAAGCCCGCCCCCGAACCAAGATCGACCAGACGGCGGGCACCGGGCGGCAGCAGCGGCAGCAGCTGGGCCGAATCCAGCATGTGGCGGCGCCACAGCGTCGGCAGGGTGTCCGGCCCGACCAAGTTGATCCGGGCCTGCCACTTGACCAACAGCTCGGCATAGGCGGCCAGCCGCGCCATGGTGACGGCGTCGGCGCCGGTGTCGGCCTGGAATTCTTCCGGGCTCATTCTGCCCCCCTGATCTCGTGGTCTTGTTTCACGTGAAACACCGCATATGGTCCACCTACATCCCCTGGGGAAATTGTTTCACGTGAAACACTAGCCCTAGGTGGCCCGCCGCACATGGGACAACAGCGCCCCCACCGCCGCCGGCGTTACCCCGGGGATCCGCGCCGCCGCCCCCAAGGTCGCCGGCCGGGCCAGCGACAGCTTCTGCCGCACCTCGGCCGATAGCGAGCCGATCGCCCCATAATCCACATCGGCCGGCAAGGTCAAACCTTCGTCCCGCCGATAGGCGTGGATGTCGGCATCCTGACGATCGAGGTAGCCGCGATAGCGTCCCTCGATTTCCAATTGCTCGACCACCTCGGCGGGCAGGCCGCCCAGCTCGGGCCACAGCGCCGCCAGCCGGACCAGATCCACCTCGGGATAGCCCAGCAGATCCCAGCCGCTGCGGGCGATGCCATCCTGGTTGACCGCGAAACCATTCCGCCGAAGGGCCGTCGGCGAGGCCGACAACGTCTCCAGCAGGCCCCGGCCCCTTGCCAACGCCTCGGCCTTGGCGGCGAAGCGGCGGCGGCGCTCGGCCCCGACGCAGCCCACCCGCTGGCCGATCGGGGTCAGCCGCTGGTCGGCGTTGTCGGCCCGCAACACCAGCCGGTACTCGGCCCGCGAGGTGAACATGCGATAGGGCTCGTTGGTCCCCAGCGTCACCAGATCATCGACCAACACCCCCAGATAGCCATCGGCGCGGTCAACCACCAGCCCGGTCCCACCGCCGGCCGCCAGCGCCGCGTTGATCCCGGCCAGCAGCCCCTGGGCCCCCGCCTCCTCATAGCCGGTGGTGCCGTTGATCTGTCCGGCCAGGAACAGCCCGCCAAGGGCGGCGGTCTCCAGGCCGGGCCCCAATTGGCGCGGATCGACGAAATCGTATTCGATGGCATAGCCCGGCCGCAGCATCACCGTCCGCTCCAGACCGGGAATGGTCTTCAGCATCGCCGCCTGCACCTCGGCCGGCAGCGAGGTCGAGATGCCGTTGGGGTAGACGGTATGGTCGTCCAGGCCCTCGGGTTCGAGGAAAATCTGGTGGCCGTCGCGGTCGCCGAAGCGCACCACCTTGTCCTCGATCGACGGGCAATAGCGCGGGCCGACGCTTTGGATCTGGCCGGAATACATCGGCGCCCGGTGCAGGTTGGCGCGGATGATGGCGTGGGTGGCGGCGTTGGTGTGGGTGATGCCGCAGGCCACCTGGGGGGTGTCGATGCGCTCGGTGAGAAAGGAAAACGGCACCGGCGGATCGTCGCCCGGCTGGGAATCGAGCCCGGCCCAATCGATGGTGCGGCCGTCCAGCCGGGCGGGCGTGCCGGTCTTCAACCGTGCCAGCCGCAACCCCAGCCGCGCCAATTCCGCCGACAGCCCATAGGCCGGCGCGTCCCCCACCCGCCCCGCCGGCCACCGCTTCTCGCCGCAATGGATCAGGCCGCGGAGGAAGGTGCCGGTGGTCAGCACCAGGGCGGCGCAGGCAATCTCCTCGCCGCTGGCCAGCGCCACCCCCGCCACCCGACCATCCCGGGTCAACATCCGCTCGACCGCCCCGGCCTTCAGTTCCAGATTCGCCTGCGCGTCGAGCAGGGCGCGCATGGCCAAGCGGTAGAGCTTGCGGTCGGCTTGGGCGCGCGGCCCCCGCACCGCCGGTCCCTTGCTACGGTTGAGGATACGGAACTGGATGCCGGCGCGGTCGATCGCCCGGCCCATCAGGCCGTCGAGCGCGTCGATTTCGCGCACCAGCTGGCCCTTGGCCAAGCCGCCGATGGCCGGGTTGCACGACATTTCGCCGATGGTTTCCAGGCGTTGGGTGACCAGCATGGTGCGGGCGCCGAGCCGAGCCGCCGCCGCCGCCGCCTCGCAGCCGGCGTGCCCGCCACCCACCACCACCACATCGACCTGTTTCACGTGAAACGCCTCTTTAAATAAAAGGTCCCTCGCCGGGCGCGCCCTTCCGGGCGCTTGGCCTCGCGCTCAATGCGCTCTGAAAAAGCAACGGGCCCTCTTCGGACACCCGTCCCCGGTCATTTGCCGATGCAGAAATCACGAAACACGACGTCAAGCAACTCCTCGACGTCGATGCGCCCGGTGATCCGGCCCAGGGCCCGGCCGGCCAGCCGCAGATCCTCGGCCGCCAATTCCACCGCACCGCCATCCAGGAAACGGGCCAGCGCCGCCCGGCATTCGGCCGCCGCCGCCCGGTGGCGCTGGCGGGTGAAGGGCGCCGCCCCCGCCCCCTCCAGCCGCGCCGACACCTCGGCCTCGATGGCGGCCAGCAGGGCGTCGAAGCCCTCGCCGCTGGCCGCCGATACCGCCAATCCGGGACCGTCCCCGCCCAGATCGCATTTGTTGCGCACCACCAGGGTGTCGCCATCGACCAGCGCCAGGCTGGCGGCGTCCGGCGCCCGGCCCGATTCGAACACCACCAGTTTGAGGTCGGCGGCCTCGGCCCGCGCCAGGGCGCGGCGCACACCCTCGGCCTCGATGGCGCAGGCGCCGTCGCGCAGCCCGGCGGTGTCGGCCACCGTCACCGGCCAACCGCCGAGATCAAGGTGCACCTCGATAACGTCCCGGGTGGTGCCGGCGGTGGCCGAGACGATCGCCGCCTCGCGCCCGGCCAGACGGTTCAGCAGACTCGACTTGCCGGCATTGGGCGCCCCCAGAATGGCGACGTGAAAGCCGTCGCGCAGCCGCTCGCCCCGCCGACCATCGGCCAGGGCCGCCGCCATCTCGCCGGCCAGCCCGGCGGCGATCTCCCGCGCCTGTTCGATCTCGGCGTCGCCGATACCCTCGTCGGCGAAGTCGATCGCCGCCTCGACCAGGGCCAGCGCCCGCACCAGCCGCGCCCGCCATCCTTCGACCAGCGCCTCCAGCGCCCCGCCCATCTGGGCCAGCGCCTGGCGCCGCTGGGCGGCGGTCTCGGCCTCGACCAGATCGGCGATGCCCTCGGCCCGGGTCAGATCGAGCTTGCCGGCCAGCACCGCCCGGCGCGAGAACTCGCCGGCCTCGGCCGGACGCAGACCCAGGGCCAAGAGCGCCTCGGCGAGCGCCGAAGCCACCGCCCGACCGCCATGCAGATGCAGCTCGACCACATCCTCGCCGGTGAAGCTGGCCGGGGCGGGAAACCACAGCGCCAAGCCCTCGTCGATGTCGGCGAGGCGGACCCGAACGGCGCGGCGAGGCGGCGGCAGGGCTTTACCCGACAGGGTGGCCAGCGCCGGACCGGACAATGGGCCGGACAGGCGATAGACGGCGACGCCGGCCTTCCCCCGCCCGCTCGCCAGGGCAAAAATCGTGTCCATTCAGGCCGAAAGCGGCGGCTGGTCATCGGGGGTCAGCAGCAGCCGCTCGACCCGGCCGCCCTCGACCAGATGGACCTGAAGGATCTCGTCGATGTCCTCGACACTGTGAACCCCGTACCAGACGCCTTCCGGGTAGATCACCATCACCGGCCCCAACTCGCAGCGGTCGAGGCAGCCGGCCGAATTGATCCGCACGCCGCCCTTCCCTTCCAGCCCCAGGCGCTTGGCGCCGGCTTTCAGGTGGTTGCGCAGTTCCTCGGCGCCGCGTCCCGCGCACGAGCCGCGGGGATTGCCCTCGGGCCGCCGGTTGGTGCAGGCGAACAGGTGAATTCGATAATAGGGCGATGGGTCTTCGGTCACGCGGGCTCCTCCGGTCGGCGCTTGACGCCGGTGCCGACAATGCCGCATCCCGGCTCCACGCGAACTTGCCATTTCCGCTCGGAAACCCAAACTAAGCTCTTTGACCCGCCCCGCGCAACACGCCGCCCCAAGGAACCCGCCCAATGGCCAACCGTCTGGCTGGTGAGACCAGCCCCTACCTGCTCCAGCATCAGGACAATCCCGTCGACTGGCGGCCCTGGGGCCCCGAGGCGCTGGCCGAGGCGGCCCAGGCGGCCAAGCCGATCATGCTGTCGATCGGCTACGCCGCCTGCCACTGGTGCCACGTCATGGCCCATGAGAGTTTCGAGGATGCCGCCACCGCCCGGCTGATCAACGAACTGTTCCTCCCCATCAAGGTCGACCGCGAGGAACGCCCCGACCTCGACCTGATCTACCAGCACGCCTTGGCGATGACCGGCGAGCACGGCGGCTGGCCGCTGACCATGTTCTGCACGCCCAAGGGTGAGCCATTCTGGGGCGGCACCTACTTCCCCCCCACCCCCCGCTATGGCCGACCCGCCTTCGCCGAAGTGCTGAACGCCGTGCGCGACGCCTGGGACAACCAGCCCGAGCGGATCACCGCCAATGTCGAGGGCCTGCGCGGCGCCCTGGCGCGCTCGGCGGTGGTGCCCGGCGCCGGCGCGCTGAGCCTCGCCGTGCTCGACCAGGCCGCCCGCGCCCTGCTGCCCGCCCTCGATGCCCACCATGGCGGCCTTGGCGGCGCCCCCAAATTCCCGCAGTCCGGCCTGTTCGACCTGCTGTGGCGGGCTTGGCTGCGCACCGGCGACGACGCCTTCAAGCGGGCGGTGACGCTGACGCTCGACAACATCTGCCTGGGCGGCATCTACGACCATCTGGGCGGCGGCCTGATGCGCTACGCCACCGACGATTCGTGGACGGTGCCGCACTTCGAGAAGATGCTTTACGACAACGCCCAGCTGATCGACCTGCTGATCCTGGCCTGGCAAGGCACCGGCAACCCGCTTTACCGCCATCGGGTGTTCGAGACCGCCGATTGGGTCCTGACCGAAATGGTGGCCGAGCGCGGCGCCTTCGCCGCCAGCCTGGATGCCGACAGCGAGGGTGAGGAGGGTCGCTTCTACACCTGGTCGGCCGAGGAGATCGCCGGCCTGCTCAGCCCCGAGGACACCGCCGCCTTCGCCGCCGCCTACGACATCGCTCCCGAGGGCAATTGGGAGGGCCGCATCATCCTGCGCCGCCATGCCGGCCTGGAAAGCGAGGCCGACGAGGCGCGGCTGGCCGAGTGCCGGGCGCGGCTGCGGCGGCACCGCGATTGCCGCGTCCGCCCCGGTCGCGACGACAAGATCCTGGCCGATTGGAACGGCATGATGATCGCCGCCCTGGCCAACGCCGCCCTGGTCTTCGACATGCCGCGCTGGCGAGAGGCGGCGCTTCGCGCCTACGCCACGGTGAAAGAAGCGATGGCCCTGCCCGATCATCGCCTGGCCCACGCCATGCGGCTGGGGCGGACCAACGGCGTCGGCCTGCTCGACGATCTGGTCGCCATGGCCCGCGCCGCCCTGGTGCTGGCCGAGGCCACCGGCGAGAGCGGTTATCTCGACGATGCCCGCGCCTGGATGGGCGCCGCCGACCGCCACCATTGGGACACCGAGGCCAGCGGCTATTTCCAGAGTCCCGCCGAGGCCGCCGATGTCATCGTCCGGCTGAAGCCGGTCGAGGATTCCGCCGTCCCCGCCGCCAACGGCACCATCGTCGAGGTGCTGGCCCGGCTGGCCCAGCATACCGGCGAGGCCGCCCTCACCGCGCGGGCCGAGGCGACGCTGGCCGCCTTTTCCGCCGCCGCGCCCCGGGGGGTCGCCCAGATGGCGGCCCTGCTGGCCGGTTTCGAGCAATTGGCCCGACCGCTGGAGATCACCCTCTCGGGCACCGATGGCGCCGACGCCCTGCTGGCCGCCATCCTGCACACGCCGCTGCCCACCCGCGTGCTCAAGCGGACCGGCGGCGCCGGGCCCGCCACGGCGACGGTCTGTCGCGATTTCACCTGCCTGCCGCCGATCACCGACCCCGACCGGTTGCGCCAAGCGCTGGAGGCGCGTTAGGGCATGATCCGACCGATCGGACCACGCCCACCCGCCATTGCGGCGAGGGCAAACAACAAATGAGACCATGTTCCGTTTGAACGGAACATGGTCTAGAGTTTCCTTATGCCCCAGCTCGCCATCAACAGTCCGATCGGCCCCCTGACTCTCTTCGAGGAGGATGGGCGTATCATTTCCCTCGATTGGGGCTGGCCGCCCGACAGCGTCGAAACGCCGCTGCTGCTGCGCGCCCGCGACCAGCTGGAGGAATATTTCGCCGGCACCCGCACCCGCTTCGAGCTGCCGCTCGATCCGCCCGGCACGCCGTTTCAGCGCCGCGTCTGGCGGGCGCTGTCCGAAATTCCTCATGGCGAGACCCGCACCTACGGCCAATTGGCCGAAAGCCTGGGCACCGGACCACGGGCGCTCGGCGGCGCCTGCGGCCGCAACCCGATCCCGGTGCTGATCCCCTGCCACCGCGTCCTGGCCGGCAATGGCGGCCTGGGCGGCTATTCGGGCATCGACGGCATCGACACCAAGATTTTCCTGCTGCGCCTTGAGGGCGTGGCCGTCCCGGAGACAGCGTCATGAGCAAAGCCATCCGCATTCACGAACCCGGCGGCCCCGAGAAGATGCGTTGGGAGGAGGTCGAGGACCGCGCCCCCGGCCTCGGCGAAATCGCCATCCGCCACACCGCCGTCGGCCTCAATTTCATCGACGTCTACCACCGCACCGGCCTCTACCCGGTGCCGCTGCCGACGGTGCTCGGCCTGGAAGGCGCCGGCGTGGTCGAGGCGTTGGGACCCGAGGTCACCGAATTCCGCGTCGGCCAGCGCGTCGCCTACGCCAGTCCGCCGATCGGCGCCTACGCCGAGCGTCGGGTGATCCCGGCCGAGCGCGTGGTGGCGATACCGGCCGAAATCAGCGACCGCCAAGCCGCCGCCATGATGTTGAAGGGCATGACCGCCCAGTATCTGCTGCGCCGCACCTACCGGGTGAGCGCCGGCGAGACCATTCTGGTTCACGCCGCCGCCGGCGGCGCCGGCCAGATCATCTGCCAATGGGCCAAGCATCTGGGCGCCACCGTCATCGGCACCGTCGGTTCCGAGGACAAGGCCAGGATCGCCAAGGCCCATGGCTGCGCCCATACCATCAATTACAACACCGAGGATTTCGTCGCCCGCGTCAAGGAGATCACCGGCGGCGAGGGCGTGCCGGTGGTTTACGATTCGGTCGGCGACAGCACCTTCATGAAGTCGCTCGACTGCCTGCGCCCGCTCGGCATGATGGTCAGCTTCGGCCAAAGCTCGGGCAAGGTCGGGCCGTTCGACGCCGGCATCCTGTCGGCCAAGGGCTCGCTGTTCCTGACCCGGCCGACCCTGATGACCTATACCGCCAAGCATGCCGACCTGGTCGCCTCGGCGGCCGAGTTGTTCGAGGTGGTGGCCGGCGGCGCGGTGACGGTGGAGATCGGCCAAACCTATCCGCTGGCCGAGGCGGCCCAGGCCCATCGCGACCTCGAGGCCCGCAAGACCACCGGCTCGACCGTGCTGATTCCTTAATCATTTCGTATTAGCGCGCGCCGGGGTATAATTCCCTATCGGAAAGCGAGTGAATCCGGTGCGCGCGGAGTTGCGGTAATGGACAAGGACACCGCCAGAGTCGTCAGGAAGGTACTGATCGCCGTCAGTCTGGTGTGGATCGCCGGCATGGGCTGGCTGCAATTCGGCACCCTTGATCCCGACACGGTCCTCACCCCGCATTCGGCGGTGGTGCGCGATCGCATGGACAATGAGTGTACCGGTTCGTTCCAACGCCGCTACGATTGCAAGGAAACCATCGCCATCCAGACCGTGCGCCAGTCGATGACCGACATGGTGATGCGGCTTGGCATCGTCGTCGCGGTGCCGGCGCTGCTGGCGCTTGGCTTCCAGACCATCACCAACCGGTCCGGCGAAAACCGCCCCACCCGCAGCTTCGCCGCCGAGGCCATGAGCCGGCGCACCTATTCCGGGGCTTCCAGCCGACCCTCACCTTCCCACGCCGCCGCCGAGGAGGAAGAGGTCGAGGAAGAGGAGGAAGAGGCGCCAGCCGCGACCGACGACATGTCGTGGAAGAAATCGGCGCAACGCCACACCCAGGTGCGGCCGCCAACGACGGGATCGGACCAGTCGTAACGTCGGCACGCGTGGCTGTCATTCCGAACGGAGTGAGGAATCTTTCAGCCGCAATCGCTCGCCGTCTTGGCGCGAAAGGTCCCTCGTCGCTTCGCTCCGTCGGGATGACAATTCTTAGACCGTGACGCCCAAAATGTGCGTCACGGTCTAACTCAATAAAGTTCGCCCTCGCCGGGCGCTGGCTCAACGGCGGCTGATCGCACCGCGCGCCAGATTTGGCGCTCGACGCTCTAATCGACGATCACCGGATCAGCTGTTCATCGCCTCGAAGAAGTCGGAATTGCTCTTCGACTGCTTGAGCTTGTCGACCAGGAATTCCATCGCGTCGACCACGCCCATCGGCATCAGGATGCGGCGCAGCACCCACATCTTCGACAGCACGCCCTTGTCGACCAGCAATTCCTCCTTGCGGGTGCCCGACTTGGTGATGTCGATCGACGGGAAGGTGCGCTTGTCCGAAAGCTTGCGGTCGAGAATGATCTCGGAATTGCCGGTGCCCTTGAACTCTTCGAAGATCACTTCGTCCATACGGCTGCCGGTGTCGATCAGCGCGGTCGAGATGATGGTGAGGCTGCCGCCTTCCTCGATGTTGCGGGCGGCGCCGAAGAAGCGCTTCGGCCGTTGCAGGGCGTTGGCGTCGACACCACCGGTCAGCACCTTGCCCGAGCTCGGCACCACGGTGTTGTAGGCCCGCGCCAGGCGGGTGATCGAATCCAGCAGGATGACCACGTCGCGCTTGTGCTCGACCAGGCGCTTGGCCTTTTCCAGCACCATCTCGGTGACCTGGACGTGACGCGATGCCGGCTCGTCGAAGGTGGACGAAATGACCTCGCCCTTGACCGAGCGGGCCATGTCGGTGACCTCCTCGGGGCGCTCGTCGATCAGCAGCACGATCAGGTAGACCTCGGGCTGATTGGCGGCGATGGCGTGGGCGATGTTCTGCAACATCACCGTCTTGCCGGTACGCGGCGGCGCCACGATCAGCGCGCGCTGGCCCTTGCCGAGCGGCGCCACCAGATCGATGACCCGGGTGGTCAGATCCTTCTTGGTCGGATCCTCCAGCTCCAGCTTCAGCTTCCGGTCGGGATAGAGCGGCGTCAGATTGTCGAAGTTGATGCGGTGCCGGACGTTCTCGGGCGGCTCGAAATTGATGGTGTTGACCTTCAACAGCGCGAAATAGCGCTCGCCGTCCTTGGGGGAGCGGATCTGGCCCTCCACCGTGTCGCCGGTCCTCAGACCGAAGCGCCGCACCTGGCTGGGGCTGACATAGATGTCGTCGGGACCCGGCAGGTAATTGGCCTCGGGGCTTCTCAGGAAACCGAAGCCGTCCTGGAGGATCTCCAGCACGCCATCGCCGTAGATCGGCGTGTCGTTGTCGGCCAGCTGCTTCAGGATCGCGAACATCATGTCCTGCTTGCGAAGCGTGCTGGCGTTCTCGATCTGAAGCTCTTCGGCAAAGCCGAGCAGCTCGGCCGGAGTCTTCTTCTTCAGTTCCTGGAGATGCATGGGATGGCGTCCGTGTGGGATTTGTGGTCGCGCCCTGGCGAACGGGACCCCACGGTCGATGCCATGAGGGTCGGACGGGGAATCCGGCGCGAACTGAACGAGTCTCGGGATATGGGCCTGTTTTTACGGCCCTTGAGGAGTCGGCCAAGCATTAGCCAAAGCGCCGCCGCCTGTCAAACAGGATTGTGCGCTTGGCTCAGAACGGCTTGACGATTACCAGAATGACGATACCGATCATCAGCAGCGTCGGTACCTCGTTGGCGATGCGGTAGAAGCGCTGCGGCCGGGTGTTGCGGTCGGCGGCGAAGTCATTCTTCCAGCGGTTCATGGCGATATGGCTGGCGGTCATCAGCACCGCCAGCAGCAGTTTGGCGTGCAGCCACGGATCCTCGAACAGGCCGCCGCCGATGGCGATGGTCAGGCCCGCCGCCCAGGTGACCACCGCCGCCGGGTTCATGATCGCCTTCACCAATCGACGTTCCATCACCTTGAACAGTTCCGAGGCCTCGGAGCCAGGCGCCACCGTGCTGTGGTAGACGAACAGGCGCGGCAGATAAAGCAGACCCGCCATCCAGGAAATGACGGCGATGACATGCAGCGCCTTGAGCCACAAATAGGTTTCGCCGTTCATAGCGCCTCCGTGCAGATGCGGCCCTTGCCGGCATCGTTGCAGGCCTTTCCCCGGCCTTCGCCGGCATTCCGCGCCAGAGCGGCCAGGGCGGCGATGAAGGCGGGATGGCGGCCGATCGCCGGCACCCGCACATAGCCCGGCAGACCCATGGCCTGGGCGCGATGACGGTATTCGATATCGAGTTCGACCAGGGTTTCCGAATGCTCCGAGACGAAGGCGATCGGCACCACCACCACCGGCACCTTGTCCGTGGCCGCCCGTTCCAACTCGTCGTCGAGCGAAGGGCCGATCCATTCCAGCGGACCCACCCGACTTTGATAGCAGACCCGCCAATCGTCGGCCCCGGCGCTTCGCGCCACCGCCTCGGCCGTCTGCATCACATGCAGGGGATAGGGATCGCCCTTGTCCACCACCTTCTTCGGCAGGCCATGGGCCGAGAACAGCACACGGGGCCGTCCATGGGCTTCCGCCTGGCGCAGACCCTCGCCGGTCAGCTCGGCAAAGGCGGCGATCATGCCGGCCGCCTTGGGATAGCAGCAGACGGTATCGGTCCGCGCCATCAGTCCGGCCTTCTTCGCCTCGGCCCGCCAGCAGCGCAGCGCCGATTGGGTGGTGGCGGTGGAAAATTGCGGATAGAGCGGCAGCAACACCACCTTGTCGGCGCCCCAGTTTTTCACCGCCGCCACCGCCTCGGCGGTGAAGGGGTGCCAATAGCGCATGGCGATGAAAACCTTGAAGTCCGGCCCCAGCGTCGCCTCCAGCGCCGCCGCCTGGGCCTCGGTCTCGGGCAACAGCGGCGAGCGGCCGCCGATATGCGCGTAGATCTTCCGCGCCACCGGCGCCCGACGCCGCGAGACCAGCTTGGCCAGCCCCCAGCGAATGGGCAGCGGCGCGCCGATGATCGCCGGATCGAAAAACAGGTTGAACAGGAATGGCTCGACCGCCGCCGGGCTGTCCGGCCCACCGAGGTTGAACAGCACCACCGCGGTCTTGGCCATGATCTCAGCCTCGCCAGCCTTTAACCCGCTCGGCCAGCCGCGCCACATTCTCGGGCGGGGTCTGCGGCACGATGCCATGCCCCAGATTGAAGATGAACGGTCCCTTGCCCAGCTTGGCGAGAATGCGATCGATGGCGGCATCCATCGCCTCGCCACCCGCCACCACCAGGATCGGATCGAGATTGCCCTGCACCGTGCATTTGGTCTGCAGCGCCTCGGCCGCCCAATCGAGCGGCATGCCAGTATCCAGGCTGACCCCGTCGATCCCGGTTTCGACCACGTAGGGTAGGCTGAGAATGCCGGCGCCGCGCGGGAAGCCGATCACCTTGACCCCCGGCCGTTCGCCGTGGATACGCTCGACCAGCGCCCGCGTCGGCGCGATCACCCAGCGGCGGAATTCCTCTTCCGGCAACGCCCCGGCCCAGGTGTCGAAAATCTGGATCACCTCGGCCCCGGCATCGATCTGGGCCAGCAGATAATCACCGGTGGCCTTGGTCAGCAGCGCCATCAGCCGGGCGAAAGTCTCGGGCTCGCCCCACATCAGGCGCTTGGCATGGGCGAAATCTTTCGAGCCGCCGCCCTCGATCATGTAGGTGGCCACCGTCCATGGCGCCCCGGCGAAGCCGATCAGCGTGGTGGTGGCGGGTATGGCCTTGGATAGCCCCGCCACGGTCTTCAGCACCGGAGCGAGGTGGTCGAGGAACCCGGTGGCGTCGAGACCGTCCAGATCCCTTGCCGAGCGAATCGGCGGGAGCACCGGACCCTCGCCTTCCCGGAAAGCGACCTTCTGGCCGAGCGCGTCGGGGACCACCAGAATGTCGGAGAACAGGATGGCGGCGTCGAAACCATAGCGGCGCAGCGGCTGCAGCGTGACCTCGACCGCCAGTTCCGGATTGTAGCACAGCTCAAGGAAGCTGCCGGCCTGGGTGCGGGTGGCGCGGTATTCGGGAAGGTAGCGCCCGGCTTGGCGCATCAGCCAGAAGGGCGGGGGAACGAGGGTTTCGCCGGCAAGGGCGCGCAGGAACGGCTTGGTGCTCAACGGGCTCTCCGGGGCGGTTTGTGCCCAAGGTCATACAAGGTTTAGGAAGTCGATAAAAGGAGGTTGCTATAGTGGATGCCTGTGGATCATGGGGATGCGAGTCTATCCCGTGACAGTCCACAGGTTCTTGGGGAAAACTCGGGCCGGTCCAGTATCTGTGGGTAATGGAGGTTCCGGCCGCGCCGAAGGGCTTGGTTCACCTGGGTGAATGGGCCGGACGGGAATGACGGGGATAACGGGGGAAAGCGGGTGCCGTCATCGGCAATTCACGATATCCTCGCGCCGTCGTCCGCATTCCCCCACAACGGGGTGGTTCGGGTGGCAAGGGACGTGCCGGTGGGGGTCGAATTTTCGGTCTTCGGCGATCGCCCGGCTTATCCCCGTTATTCCAGGTAATCCACAGGCATCGATCGAAAAGCCGACATGCACAATTTTCATCTGCACCTCGTTTCCGACGCCACCGGCGAATCCGTCACCTCGGTGGCCAGGGCCTGCATGGTCCAGTTCGAAGGCGTCCATGCCACCCAGCATAATTGGTGGCTGGTCCGCACCCAGGGTCAGGTCGAGCGGGTGATCGCCGGTATCGAGGAAAATCCCGGAATCGTGCTGTTCACCCTGGTCGACGCCGGGGTTCGCGGCGTCCTCGAAGAGGCCTGCCGCCGGCTCAAGATTCCCCATATCGCGCTCTTGGACCCGGTGATGGCGACGCTGGCCAGTTACCTGCAGGTCGAGATGAAGGCGACGCCCGGCATGCAGTACCAGCTGGACGCCGAGTACTTCGCCCGCATCGACGCCATGCAATTCACCCTGGCCCACGATGACGGCGCCCTGATGGAGGATGTCGAGAGCGCCGATATCGTGCTGGTCGGGGTGTCGCGCACCTCGAAGACGCCGACCAGCATGTATCTGGCCAATCGCGGCCTGAAGACCGCCAATTATCCGCTGGTGCCCGGGGTGCCGCCGCCGCCCGAGCTGGTCGCCGCCACCCGGCCGCTGGTGGTCGGCCTGACCAAGGACCCCAAGAGCCTGACCGACATCCGCCGCGCCCGCCTGCGCTATCTCAACCAGGAGGAGGAATCGGCCTACGCCCAGTACGAGCAGGTGCGCGAAGAGGTGCAGTCGGCGCGCCGACTGTTCGCCCGCCACGGCTGGCCGGTGGTCGATGTCACCCGACGCTCGATCGAAGAGGCCTCGGCGGCGATCATCCAGCTTTACAACAAGCATACCGGCCAGCCCGAGGACGGGCCGCTGGTCGTCGACCACCACGATGACGACCATGAGGACTAGACGATGATCGTGCTGGCGTCCGCCTCGGCGACCCGCCGCCAGATGCTGGAACGGGCGGGAGTCGCCTTCGTCGTCGACACCGCGCCGGTGGACGAGGCGGCGGTCAAACAGGCGATGGCCATCGAAACCGGCAATCCGGCCCGGGTGGCCGAGACCCTGGCCGAACTCAAGGCGACCCGCGTCGCCGCCCGCCACCCCGGCCGGCTGGTGATCGGCGCCGACCAGATGCTCGATTGCGACGGCGTCTGGTTCGACAAGCCGGCGGACGCCGCCGCCGCCCGCCAGCAATTGGCGACGCTGCGCGGCAAGACCCACCGGCTGAGCAGCGCGGTGGCGGCGGTCCGCGACGGGCGGTGCGTCTGGCGCCATGCCGAGGCGGCGACGCTGACCATGCGCCACTTTTCCGACGCCTTCCTCGACCAATATTTGGCGCGGGCGGGCGACGCGGTGCTCGGCTCGGTCGGCGCCTACCAGTTGGAGGGGCTGGGTTCGCAGCTGTTCCTGACGGTCGAGGGCGATCACTTCACCGTCCTCGGCCTGCCGCTGTTGCCGCTGCTGGATTTCCTGCGCGAGAACGGGGAGCTGATTCCATGATCACCGGAAAGGCCCGCCTTGCCGGGGTGATCGGCTGGCCGGTCGGCCATTCGCGCTCGCCCCGCCTGCACAATCACTGGCTCGAGCGTCTGGGCATCGACGGCGCCTATGTGCCGCTGGCGGTGGCCCCCACCGACCTCGCCGCCGTGCTGGCGGCGCTGCCGCGCATGGGCTTCGCCGGCGCCAACCTGACGGTGCCGCATAAAGAGGCGGCGCTGGCGCTGGCCGACGAAATCGAGCCGCTGGCGGCGCGCATCGGCGCCGTCAACACCCTGGTGGTGCGGGACGGCCGGCTGATCGGTCGCAATACCGACGCCTTCGGCTTCCTGGAAAACCTGCGTCAGGGGGCGCCGCAATGGCACCCCGAGGCCGGCCCCGCCCTGGTGCTGGGGGCGGGCGGCGCGGCGCGGGCGGTGGTCGCCGCGCTGCTGGAAGCGGGAGTCCCGGAAATCCGTCTGGCCAATCGCTCGGCCGAGCGGGCGGCGGCATTGGCCCAGGCGCTGGGCGGGCCGATCCGGCCGGTGGCCTGGACGGACCGCGCGGCGGCGCTGGCCGAGGCGGCGCTGGTGGTCAACACCACCACGCTGGGCATGACCGGCCAGCAACCGCTGGAGCTCGATCTTGGGCGCCTGCCGCCCGGCGCGGTGGTCAACGACATCGTCTACGCGCCGCTGGAGACCGAATTGCTGGCCGCCGCGCGGCGGCGCGGCAACCCGGCGGTGGACGGGCTGGGCATGCTGCTGTGGCAGGCGGTGCCGGGCTTCGAGGCCTGGTTCGGGGTGCGGCCGACGGTCGACGCGGCGCTTCGGGACTTCGTGCTGGGATGAAGGTCCTCGGCCTTACCGGCTCGATCGGCCAGGGCAAGAGCACGGCGGCGCGGATGCTTCGCCGGCTGGGGCTGCCGGTGCACGACGCCGACGCCACCGTCCACCGGCTGCTGGCGCCGGGCGGCGGCGCGGTGGGACCGATCGCGGCCGCCTTTCCCGGAACGGTGACGGCGGGCGCCGTCGATCGCGGCCGCCTTGGCCAACTGGTGTTCGCCGATCCGGCGGCGCTGCGTCGGCTGGAGGCGATCCTGCATCCGCTGGTGCGGGCGGCCGAACGCGATTTCCTCAAGCGGCAGGCGCGGCGACGGCGGCGGCTGGCGGTGCTCGACATCCCGCTGCTGTTCGAGACCGGCGGCGAGCGCCGCTGCGACGCGGTGGCGGTGGTGGTGGCGCCGGCCTTCCTGCAAAGACAGCGGGTGTTGCGCCGTCCCGGCATGACCGCCGCCCGGCTGGCGGCGATCCGCGCCCAGCAATTGCCCGACGCCCTGAAGACGCGGCGCGCCGATTTCGTCGTTCCCACCGGCACCGGCATGGTGCCGGCCTTGCGCCGGCTGAAGGCGGCGGTCAAAGTGTTGGTCAGCCGGCCGGGACGGGGGAAATGGCCGCCCGGTCCATCAATCCACCGCGGGGGACCATGCGCGAGATCGTCTTCGACACCGAAACCACCGGCTTCGACCCGCTGACCGGTCACCGCGTCGTCGAAATCGGCTGCGTCGAACTGATCAACCATCTGCCCACCGGGCAGAGTTTCCATACCTATCTCAATCCCGAACGCGACATGCCCGAGGAGGCCTTCAAGGTCCACGGCCTGTCGGCGGATTTCCTCGCCAATCAGCCGACCTTCGCCGAGAAGGTGGCGGAATTCCTGGAATTCATCGGCGATTCGACACTGATCGCCCACAACGCCGATTTCGACATGCGCTTCATCAACGCCGAATTGGCGCGCCTGGGTTTTCCGGCGCTGCCGGCGTCGCGGGCGATCGACACCGTGGCCATCGCCCGCAAGCGCTTCCCCGGCGCCCAGGCCAATCTCGACGCGCTATGCCGCCGCTTCGAGATCGACAACACCCACCGCACCAAGCACGGCGCCCTGCTGGATTCGGAATTGCTGGCCGAGGTCTACCTGCAATTGATCGGCGGTCGCCAGCCCGGCCTGGAACTGGCGGTGAGCCGCTCGGCGGCGCAGACGGCGGCACAGGCGGTGGAACGGGTGGCGCGTCCGCCCCGGCCGCACGCGCCGCCGCCCGAGGAACTGGCCGCCCACGAGGCCTTTGTCGGCAAGCTCAAGAACGCCATCTGGGTCAGGGAGTAGCGCACCAGCCGTCCCCTCCTTTCGTCACCCCCGCGCAGGCGGGGGTCCATGTCGACGCGAATTCCAATTTGCATCGGGAGATATTGTGTGCGGACACATGGATTCCCGCATTCGCGGGAATGACGGAGAAATTCGGAATTTCCCCGGAGCCGGTCAAACCTCCAGCTCGACCAGCACCGGCACATGGTCGGAGGGCTGGGTCCAGTTGCGGCACTCGCGCGCCACCAGGGTCGAGCGCAAGGCCCCGGCCAAGGGTGGCGTCACCCAGACATGGTCGAGCCGGCGGCCGCGGTCGTTGACTGACCAATCGGGCGAACGGTAGCTCCACCAAGTATACAGCCGCTCCGACGGCGGCACGAAGGCCCGCACCGCGTCGACCCAGCCGAGGCTGGCCTGCAATTCGGTCAGCGCCGCCACCTCGACCGGGGTGTGGCTAACCACGCCCAGCAATTGCTTGTGCGACCAGACGTCGGTTTCCAGCGGCGCGATGTTGAGGTCGCCGGCCAGCACCATCGGCCGCGCGGGCGTGTAGTCGCGCTGGTACCAGGCGGTGATTTCGGCCAGGAAATCCAGCTTGTGGGCGAATTTGAGATTGGTCTCGGGGTCGGGAATGTCGCCGCCGGCCGGCACGTACAGGCAATGGACCTCGATGCCGGCGATCTCGGCGATCAGGTGGCGGCAATCGGCGCGGTCGCAGCGCAGCGGCTTGCGGATCTCGCCCAGCGGCAGCTTCGACAGGATGGCGACGCCGTTGTAGCTCTTCATGCCGTGAAAGGCGATGTGGGGGAAACCGAGGTCGCGGCAGGCGTCGACGGGGAACAGCTCGTCCGGGACCTTGGTCTCTTGCAGGCAGACCACGTCGGGGCGAAGCGCGGCGACGATTTCGGCCAGCAAGGGCAGCCGCAGCCGCAGCGAATTGATATTCCAGGTGACCAGGCGCACGGAAAACCCCCCCTCGGGACGGAACGGCAAGGCGATGTCCTAACAGAAAAGCAAAATAAAGGGGCGCCCGGTCAGGGGGGTAACCGGGCGCCCTGTGCTCCGTCAGGAGCGTGGGGTCGGCAGGGGAGACCCACCCCACCGGCGGGGACCATTGCGGTTCCCGCCGCTCTCAACACCAGATGGGGAGGCTTTGCGGCGCCGACACTTGTACGAAAGTACTATGTGCCATGCTTCAAACGCATAGCTTACAGCTTTGGCCGGCCGAAATTGGGGTCCTTGAACTCGAACAGCTTGGAGTCCAAGGGGATTCCGGTCTGCACGTCGTACAGCGAAACCGAGGTGGTCTGTCCCTGCGCGTCGACCACCCGCCATTGCCGCAATTGGAACGGCCGTTCGGTGAAGACCAGGGTGATGGAGCCGGCGACCGGGTCGTCGGCCTCGACCACGGTGATGGCGATCAGCCCCGGCTGGTGGGTGACCTTGGTCACCGCCAGGTCGCGGCCGTTGAGTTCGACGTTCTCGCGCACCAGCACGCCGGCCGGGGTCGAGCCCAGCGGGATGTAGCTGGGATTGTCCAGCGTCTTGTCATGGACGATCAGGAAGGTGCCGTCGGCCACCACCAGCAGCGGGCTGGGCGGATCGTATTGCAGCCGAAGCCGCCCTGGCCGGTTGAGATAGGCGGTGCCCTCGGCCTGGCCGCCATTGCCTTGGACCTGGAGGAAGCGCGCCTTCAGCGTGGTGATGTCGTTGAGGTAATTCTGCGCGGCGGTGACGTCGGCCTGGTCCTGGGCGCCGAGCGGCGCCCGCTTGGCCGGCGCGGCGAGGGCGGGCAGCGCCAAGGCGCCGATCAGCAGGGCCAGCGCCGTCCGGCGGCGGAATTTCGACATCAGGGACACGTTGGTTCTCCTTGGGACTCAATAATCGCCGCCGCCGCGCACCAGCACTTCGCGCTTGCCGACGTGGTTGGCCTTGCCGACCACGCCCTCGGCCTCCATCCGTTCGATCAGGCGGGCGGCCCGGTTGTAGCCGATTTGCAGGTGACGTTGCACGAAACTGGTCGACGCCTTGCCCTCGCGCGCCACCAGCGCCACCGCCTGGTCGTAGAGGTCGTCGCCCGAGCCGCCTTCGCCGCCGCCCTCGGCGTCGAAGCCCTCGCCCTCCTCCTCGGTGACCGCCTCCAGATATTGCGGCTGGCCCTGGGCCCGCAGATGGTCGACCGCCTTTTCCACCTCCTGGTCGGAGACGAAGGGGCCGTGGACTCGGGTAATGCGGCCGCCGGGGGCCATGTAGAGCATGTCGCCCTGGCCCAGTAACTGTTCCGCCCCCTGCTCGCCGAGAATGGTGCGGCTGTCGATCTTCGAGGTCACCTGGAACGAGATGCGGGTGGGGAAGTTGGCCTTGATGGTGCCGGTGATGACGTCGACCGAAGGGCGTTGGGTGGCCATGATCAGGTGAATGCCGGCGGCGCGCGCCATCTGGGCCAGGCGCTGCACCGCGCCTTCGATGTCCTTGCCGGCCACCAGCATCAGGTCGGCCATCTCGTCGACGATGATGACGATGAAGGGCAGCGGCTCCAGCGACAGCGGCTGTTCCTCGTAGATCGGCTTGCCGGTGGCGGGATCGAAGCCGGTCTGCACCGTGCGGGCCAGCGATTCGCCCTTTTCCACCGCCTCGGCCAGGCGCTGGTTGTAGCCGGCGATGTTGCGGACCCCCAGTTGGCTCATGGCGCGGTAGCGGCTTTCCATCTCCTTGACCGCCCATTTCAGCGCCACCACCGCCTTGCCGGGCTCGGTCACCACCGGCGCCAGCAGGTGGGGGATGCCGTCGTAGACCGACAGTTCCAGCATCTTGGGGTCGATCATGATCAGCCGGCACTCCTCCGGCGCCAGCCGGTAGAGCAGCGACAGGATCATGGTGTTGATCGCCACCGACTTGCCCGAGCCGGTGGTGCCGGCCACCAGCAGATGCGGCATGCGGGCGAGATCGACCATTACCGGACCGCCGCCGATATCCTTGCCCAGCACCAGGGTCAGCCGCGCCGGCGCCTTCTCGAACTGCTCGGCCGCCAGCAGTTCGCGCAGGTAGACGATCTCGCGCCGGGAATTGGGCAGCTCGATGCCGATGACGCTGCGTCCCGGCACGGTGGCGATGCGGACGGAAAGCGCGCTCATCGAGCGGGCGATGTCGTCGGCCAGGCCGATCACCCGGCTGGTCTTGGTCCCCGGCGCCGGTTCCAGCTCGTAAAGGGTGACCACCGGGCCCGGCCGCACTTTGACCACGGTGCCGTTGACGCCGAAATCCTCGAGCACCGATTCAAGCAGGCGGGCGTTCTGGGCCAGGGATTCCTGGTTGATGCGGGGGCCGGTCTGCTCGGGCGGCGGGGTCAGCAGGTTGAGCGAGGGCAACTGGTAGCCGCCGGCCGGCGGGGCGCCGAAATCCAGGCTGCCCTGGCGGGTGGCGCGTTCGCGCTTGCCCGGCGCCGCCGGTGGCCGCTTGGGTTCGACCACCGGCCGGTGCCAGGGGGTATCCTCGTCGCCGTCCTCGTCCTCGTCCTCGTCGTCCATCGGCGACGGGCGCGGGCCGGGGCCAAAGGTCGGCTCCGTCGGCTCCGTCGGCTCCGGGTGCTCGGGTCGGCCGGGGACGGCCCGCCCGGCGGCGCGGCCCAGCACGGCGGCGGCGTGGCCGGTGGCCACCGCCACCGTCGCCGAGCGTCGGCCCAGATTGGCCCATTCGCCACCCGACAGGCCGACCGCCAGGACGCTGGCGGCCAGGGCCAGGGCGAAGGCGCCGAGCGCCACCGCCCATTGCAGGTCGCCGGGCGCCAGGCCCAGCAGCAATGCCCCGGCGGCGCCGCCGGGTCCGGCGGGCAAATTGCCGCCGAAGGGTAGAACCGCCAGCGCCACCGCCCAGGCGGCCAAAGCGGGGGGCAGCAGCGTCAGGCGCCAGACCCAGCCGCCCGGCGGCCGCGCCTGGGAAAGGATGCGCAGGCCCCAGAGGACGCCGATCACGGCGACCAGGGCGCCGCCCCCGCCGAACAATTGCAGCAGCAGGTCGGCGACGATGGCGCCGGGGGGGCCCAGGGCGTTGCCGACCGGCCCGTCGACGGCGCTGTTCCAGGTGGGATCGGTGCCGTTGAAGGTGACCAGCGCCACGCCGACGCCCAGCGCCAGCAGCGCCAGCAGGGCGCCGCCGAGGCGGATCAAGGCCCGCCGCATCGCCTCGACGGCGTCGGCCGGCAGAAAGCGGCGGCCGGGACCGCCACGCCTGCCGCCCGAGGGCAAGGCCGCCGCCATCAGAGGATCTCGGCCAGGCGGGTCAGCGCCCGCTCGGTGGTGGCCAAATCATGGACCAGGGCGACGCGGATGAACGAGGCCCCCGGATTGACCCCGTCGGCGCCGGCCCGCGCCAGATAGGCGCCGGGCAGGACGCGGATGCGGGCGTCGCGCCACAGCTTCAGCGCCGCCACCTCGCCGTCGCCGACGTCCAGCCACAGGAAGAAGCCGCCCGGCGGTCGGCGGAAGGCGAAACGGCCGCCCAGGATTCGTTCGGCCAGGTCGAACTTGGCGCGATAGAGGGCGCGGTTTTCCTCGACATGGGTCTCGTCGCGCCACAGCGCCGTCGCCGCCGCCAGGACCGGAAGCGGGGTGGCGGCGCCACCGTAGGAGCGCAGGCGGGCGAACGCCTTGATGATCGCCGGGTCGCCGGCGACGAACCCCGACCGCAGGCCGGGCACGCTGGACCGCTTGGACAGCGAGTGGAAGACCAGGACATTGTCCAGGCCGCCGCCGGCCGCCGCCAAGGTGCCCGGCGGCTCGTCGCGGTCCCAGATCTCGGAATAGCATTCGTCCACCGCCAGGACGAAACCGTGGCGGCGGGCCAGGGCGACGCTCCTTTCCAGCAAGGCCCGGTCGGCGACCGCCCCTTGCGGATTGGCCGGACTGCACAGATAGGCCAGCGCCGTGCGCTCCAGGATCTCGGCGGGCAGGGCGGAGAAATCGGGCTGCGACAGGGGGCCGTCGGCGCCGGGGACGAAGATCGGCTCGGCTCCGGCCATCAGGGCGGCGCCGGAATAGACCTGATAGAAGGGATTGGGCAGCAGCACCGCTGGCCGCCGTCCCTGGCGGTCGCCGCAGACCGTCTGGGCGATCAGGTAAAGGGCCTCGCGGGTGCCGGCCACCGGCAGGATGCCGTGGTCGACATCGACCAGTCCGGGAACCAGCCCGAAGCGCCGGGTCAGCCAGTCGGCGACGGCGGCGCGGAATTCCGGGGTGCCGGCCGCCGGTGGATACTTGCCCCAGCCGGCGGCGTTCTCGGCCAGCACCTGGGCCACCAGCGGCGGCGGCGCGTGCTGGGGCTCGCCGATCGACATCACCACGGCGTCGGGCGTGGCGGCGCCGCCCAACAGATCCGCGAGGCGTTGGAAGGGATAATCGGAAAGCTGGTCGAGACGAGGATTAAGCATGCCTTCCTTTTATCGCAAACCGGCCGCCACTCAAAAGGAAAGGGGCGCGGATTTCTCCGCGCCCCCTTTTAGGCGAACCTTATCGTCGGATCGACGATCAGTGGATCGTCTCGCCGTGCAGCGCCAGATCGAGGCCTTCGACCTCTTCCTCGGGAGCGACACGCAGGCCGATCACCACGTCGATGATCTTCAGCAGGATGAAGGACACCACGCCGGAGTAGACCAGGGTGCAGCCGACGCCGATGGCCTGGAGCAGCAACTGGCCGGCATTGCCTTCCAGCACGCCCTTGGTGCCGCCGATCGCCTCGACCGCGAAGACGCCGGTGAGCAGGGCGCCGAGGATACCGCCGACACAGTGCACACCGAACACGTCGAGCGAGTCGTCGTACTTCAGCGCCGCCTTCAGGCTGGTGGCGGCGAAGTAGCAGACGACACCGGCGGCGATGCCGATGACCAGGGCGCCCTTGACCCCGACGAAGCCGGAAGCCGGGGTGATGGCGACCAGACCGGCGACGGCGCCGGAGATGATGCCGAGCACCGACGGCTTCTTACGCAGGATCCACTCGGAGAACATCCAGGCCAGCGCGGCGGCCGCGGTGGCGACCTGGGTGACGGTCATCGCCATGCCGGCGCGGCCGTCCGAGGCCACCGCCGAACCGGCGTTGAAGCCGAACCAGCCGACCCACAGCATCGAGGCGCCGACCAGCGACAGGGTCAGGTTGTGCGGGGCCATGTTGTCGGTGCCATAGCCCTTGCGGGGGCCGAGGACCAAGCAGCTCACCAGACCGGCGATGCCGGCGTTGATGTGCACGACGGTACCGCCGGCGAAGTCCAGCACGCCCATCTTGCCGAGGAAGCCCACGGGGTTGTTGGCGGCGTCGGTCGCCCACACCCAGTGCGCCACCGGCGCGTAGACGACGATCGCCCACAGGGTCATGAACACCAGCATCGCCGAGAACTTCATGCGATCGGCGAAGGCGCCGGTGATCAGGGCCGGGGTGATGATGGCGAAGGTCATCTGGAACATCATGAACACCGACTCGGGAATGACGCCCGACAGGGTGCCCTTCTCCATGCCGTCCAGGAACAGACGATCGAGGCCGCCGATGTAGGGGCCTTCGCCGGTGAAGGCCAGGCTGTAGGTCAGGACCACCCAAAGGACGGTCACCACGCAGGTGATGGCGAAGGACTGCATCAGCGTGGCCAGGACGTTCTTCTTGCGGACCATGCCGCCGTAGAACAGCGCCAGGCCGGGAATGGTCATGAACAGGACCAGCGCGGTGGAGGTCAGCATCCACGCGGTGGCGCCCGTGTCGAGAACCGGCGCCGGAGCGGCCGCGGCGGGAGCGGCGGCCTCCTGCGCCATGCCCGCCGAGGCGAGCAGCGTAAGGCCGAGCGCCGGGCCCACGCCGAACAGGATTTTTGTCAAACGATTGCTCATGGTTAACCCCCGAAGCGGCTCAGCTAGAAGTTCGTGCCGAATTGGGTCCCGGACGCACCAAGCGACCGAAAGCCCGCGACGGCTTGCCCATTCAGAAACAAGAACCGTGCCAGTCAGCGCAATCCCAGCGATTCCGGGGCGCCCGGCGTCCAAGTGCTTCTTCGCCCACGAATGGGGCCGAAGTCGATGGCGAAAAATTAGGCAGTACCGATGACCCATGCACCAAAGCTGGGCAATGAGAAGAAGACCTTTGGGCCATGAAAATTTCCCTCGAATCCACGGCCGGAAAAGCAAAGACCCGGAGGGCGAACCCTCCGGGTCTAGCGTTGGATGGCCCCGGGACGACCGGGACAGCTGGGAACCAAGCCTCGGCGGGGAATCCGACCGCCAACGGGCGGGCGGCACCCCGTCGAAGATTACAGCGCCTCGGCGTTGGATTCGCCGGTGCGGATGCGGAACACCTGCTGCACTTCGAGGACGAAGATCTTGCCGTCGCCGATCTTGCCGGTCCGCGCCGAGGTCTGAATGGCCTCGATGACCCGGTCGGCGACATCGTCGCTCACCGCGACTTCGATCTTCACCTTGGGCAGGAAGTTCACGACGTATTCGGCGCCGCGATAGATCTCGGTTTGCCCCTTCTGCCGGCCGAAGCCCTTGACCTCGCTCACGGTCAGACCTTGCACGCCCAGCGGGGTCAGCGCTTCGCGCACCTCGTCGAGCTTGAAGGGCTTGATGATGGCTATGATCAGCTTCATCGTCTGGTCCCCATGCATTTCGCGGGCTGTTCCCACAAGGACCGCCGACCCCGCCATTGAAGCGGCGCCGGGGAACGAGCCACCAGTTTCAACGGGCCGCAAGACTCCCTACGACCCTTCCGCCATTCTCCCTTTCAAGCGGCGTGCCGATTGGCCGCCCGCGCCGCTGAGCGGGGATTCCCCACCCGTCGAAAGCCGCCCGCTCATCACCGCTGCCTAATCCTTGAGCGGCCTCGCCGGGGGGTTGCCTGTTTCGGCGGCGGCGGCGACGAGGGGTTGCCCCGACTTGTCACCGGGGGGCGCCGGTGGCAAAGAAGGGAAATGTCCAGTCATACCCTTTCGGTCGACGTCCTGGTGATCGGGGCCGGTCCGGTCGGCGGTCTGGCGGCGGCGCTGCTGGCCGGTACCGGGCTGGCGGTGGCGGTGGTCGAAGCGGCCGCCCCCGCCGCCATCGGCCGCGCCAATAGCGACGGCCGCGCATTGGCGGTGGCGTTTTCGGCGCAACGGGCATTGAAGGCCGGTGGGTTGTGGCCCCATGTCGCCGCCATCGCCCAGCCGATTCTCGATATCCGCGTCACCGATGGCGCCTCGCCGTTGTTCCTGCATTACGATCACCGCGCCGTCGGCGACCAGCCGCTGGGTTGGATCGTCGAGGCCGAGGCGCTGCGCGCCGCCGCCTTGGCCCGCCTGGGCGAGTTGCCCGGCGTGAAACTGTTGGCCCCGGCGCGGGTGGCGGAATGGCGCTACGGGCCGGGCGCCGTCGATGCCGTTCTGGCCGACGGCCGCGCCATCCGGGCGTCGCTGGTGGTGGCGGCCGACGGCCGCGCCTCGCCAACCCGCGCCGCCGCCGACATCGGCGTTTCCGCCATCGACTACCATCAGCACGGCATCGTCTGCGCCATCGCCCATCGGCGGCCCCATCGCGGCATTGCCCACGAGCATTTCCTGCCCGCCGGTCCCTTCGCCATTCTGCCGATGGCCCCCGCTACCGGTGCCGCCCACCGCTCGGGCATCGTCTGGACCGAGCGTTCGGCCTTGGCCCCCGATATCGTCGCCCAGGACGATGCCGCTTTCTTGGCCGAAATGGCGCCGCGCGTTGGCGATTTTTTGGGCGATATCCGGCTTAGCGGCACGCGCCTGGCTTATCCGCTGTCGTTGCAACTGGCCGAGCGTGTCATCGATCGCCGTCTGGCGCTGGTTGGCGATGCCGCCCACGGCATGCATCCGATCGCCGGCCAAGGCATGAACATCGGTATTCGCGACGTCGCCGCCCTGGCGGAAGCGGTGGTCGATGCCCGCCGCCTCGGCCTCGATCCGGGCGGCGCGGCGGTGCTGGAGCGCTACCGCCGCTGGCGCGGCTTCGACACCCTGGCGATGCTGGCCGCCACCGACGGGCTCAACCGGTTGTTCTCGAACGATTTCGGGCCGTTGCGGCTGGCCCGCGACCTCGGTCTGGCGGCGGTCGAACGGCTGCCGGCGGTGAAAAAGCTGTTCATGCGCCACGCCATGGGCGTGGTCGGCGACCTGCCAAGAGTGCTGCGGGGAGAGAGGCTTTGAGGGGGGTTTTATTGGGACACAGATACACACAGATAAGAAAAATATTTAATTCATCTGTGTTTATCTGTGTCTCAACGACAACCGCCAACCACCAATCGACTATTTCCGCGGGTCGCGCGACAGCCCGGCGGCTTCGATGGCGGCCAGGTAATTGGCCCAGATCCGGTCGCGATTGGCGCCCAATTCGTAAAGATAGTCCCAGGTGAAGATGCCGCTGTCGTGATGGTCGTCGAAGACGATCTTGATGGCGTAATTGCCGACCGGTTCGACCCCGGCGATGCCGACATGGCGCCGGGCCGAAACCAGTCGCTTCTCGGCCGGACTGTGGCCTTGGACCTCGGCCGAGGGGCTTTCGACCCGCAGCAACTCGGCCGGCAGCTCGAAGCTGACGCCGTCCTCGAAAGCGATCACCAGCAGCTTCTCGGCCTTACGGACGGTAATGCTTTCCGGCCGGTGACGGTCGCTGAAGCCGTCGCTCACGCCGGCCCGCCCGTCTGGTCAAGCGGCCGGGCCTCGTCGGGCAGCATGATCGGGATGCCGTCGCGGATCGGATAGGCCAGGCCGGCCTTGTCGCTGATCAATTCCTGACGCTCCGAATCGTAGCGCAACGGTCCCTTGGAGACCGGGCAGACCAGAATTTCCATCAGCTTGGGATCGATGCCGGGCAGGCGGTCGGTCATGGGCGTTCCTCAGTGAATGGTGGAGCCGCCGCCTTCGGTCAGCAGCTCGCGTTGGATCATGGCGATCATCAGGCGGCAGCGCTCGGTGTGGGTGGGGGCTTCGAGCAGGGCCTGCTTTTCCTCGGACGAAAACGGACAGGCCATCGCCATGCGATCGGCCAACTCGCCGTCCTTCAGGGAATCCAACGGGTCCAGCTCGCCGCCCAGGCCGATGCCGCTTAAATGGGCACGGATCAGCGTCAGCAGGCGCTCGCGTTCGGGCAACACCACCTCGACCTCATCGCGATCGGCATCGAAGGGCTGGTAATCGACCGTGACGCGGCGATAGCCCGAGCGGCCCTCCACCTCGCCGGTCAGGCGGAAGCGGGAGAGCCCAAGCGCGGTGATCAGGTAGCGTCCGTCGCCGGTCTCGCCAAAGGCGGCGATGCGGGCCAGCGTGCCGACCGAATGCAGCTCCGCCACCGGCTGGCCGGCGCCCTCGAAGGGCTGGACTAGGCCGAAGACCCGGCCGTCGCCGAGGGCGTCGTCGATCAGCGACAGGTAGCGGGGTTCGAACACCACCAGCGGCGTCCGTCCGCCGGGCAGCAGGATGGCGCCCGGCACGGCGAAGACCGGGACCACCGGAGGAAAATTCCGCGCTCTGCCGCCGACCATGGGGTTTCCGCCGCTCAGGAGAACATCAATGCCGACAGCCGCCGGCGCCCGGCCAGCGTCTGCGGATGGGTGGGGCCCAGCGCCTCGAACAGCTTGATCAGCTGCTTGCGGGCGGCCTCGTCGTTCCAGGCGCGGTTGCGGCGGAACAATTCCAGCAATTCGTCGATGGCCGCCTCGGGCTCGCCGCCGGCGAAGTAGGCCGTTGCGAGATCGAAACGAGCCTGGAAATCGTCCGGGTCGGTGGCGACGCGCCGCCGCAGCTCGGCGGCCGGGCCGATCGCGGCGGCGCTTTCTTGCAGATCGAGCGCGGTCTTGACCGCCGCCACCTCGGCGTTTTTCAGCATCTCCGCCGACAATTGGTCCAGCATGCGCTTGGCGCGGGCATGATCGCCCAGCGCCAACAGGCACCGCATCAATCCGGCGGTGGCGGCGGCGTTGTCCGGCTCCTCGGCCAGCACCTGCTGGAAGATTTGCGCCGCCGTGGTCGGGTCGCCCTCGGCCAGGATTTCCTTGGCCTGATTGATGAAGTCGGCGGCCGAAGGCAGCTCGCCCTGGCCGGCGGTCAGGCGCTGCACGAAGCTCTTGATCTGGGCCTCGGGCAGGGCGCCGGCGAAGGCGTCGAGCGGCCGCCCGCCCTGGAAGGCGTAGACCATCGGTACCGTCTCGACCCGCAACTGGGCGGCCAGTTCGTAGTTCTTGTCGACGTTGATGCGGACCAGGCGGGCGGCGCCCTTCTGGTCGCGCACCGCCTTTTCCAGGGTGGCGCTGAACGGTCCCGGGCTGGCGAAGCGGGGCGAATAGAACTCGACCACCACGACGGCATCGCGCGATGCGTCGATGACGTCGGCGACAAAGCCCGCGGACGAGCCCTCCTTGACCAGGTCCGCGCCCGCCGCCGCTCCGGGCTTGCCGCCCCCCGCGCCGAAGATAAGCTCCATGTCCGCAGTTCCGCTCCGGTGTGAATCGACCCGCAATAGATGGACCGTCACCGTTCGGCTGGCAAGGGCAAACCCACCGCCGGCGGGGGCCGCGGGACCGCCCCGGGGCTGGCGAAAAAGTGCTTGCGCCAAGGCGCGCTTTGCGTATTATCCGGGCCTCCGGGCGCCATGGCGCCTGGTTGGACTTGGAATGCGGGCGTAGCTCAGGGGTAGAGCACAACCTTGCCAAGGTTGGGGTCGAGGGTTCGAATCCCTTCGCCCGCTCCAAATTCTTCAAGAATTTGAAGCGATTACGAGACAGGCCGGGACAAGCTACGCGCTTCCCCGGCCTTTCGCTTTTTCCGGGGAAGCGTGGGGGAAGCGCGCGGGGGTAAAGCGGGGGAATTGGCCTGTGGAACGGCCCCCGTCAAGAAGCTTCGCCATCCATACAAGATTTTGCCGCTCTACGGCTGGTGAATCCGGCGCAATACGGAGATGTCCGAGTCCTCATGAGCCCGAGAGGGTATGGGCCGGACATTGCCGTGGTATTTCCTCTGGAAAATTCCGTAATCTCGTTTTTCCGAAAGTTGAAAAAGTCGAACCTGTATGATTCGTGCTCCAACCACAAGCTCTATTGCATTATTGCTATGGTTAAAAAGTTCGAGAGGGATGCATCCGCGAAAACCAGGCTGCACCATAGTGTTTAGGTGAAGGCCGAGCCTCGTATAGCTACTCCTGCTAATTACATCTGCATATACATTCGTAGGTAATCCGACGTATTCGAGTGTTGTAGCAAGCACAACTTGATTTGGATAAAGAACAAATTTTTCTCCGAAACTGCGCCGTGTAACCTGGAAATACGAACTTGCGGCCCTAAAATCAGCGTCGTCTCTTGAAATTCCGATATATGGCTTGCGCGTAACTATTGACACGAGGAAATCGCAACCAAGTCGTAAATCAATCGTCACACTTCCAATCTGCTGTTTTTGATCCAACAGAGGATCTATATACAATCCATCCTGAGTTCCCGGCGCAAGAAGTGCCAACACTTCTTTCTTGCTAAGGAGATGCATTTGCCCATTGCTCTCTGATTGCCCTATTGCGAATGGATTTTTCAACTAAATCATTAATTATCCGATCAACATCCTCTTCCCCCATTTCAGACCATGGCAGAGCATCCCTCTTTAACGCGCTTTTTAAATATTGCCAGCCCGCCATGAATGTTCCATGAAGCTCATCATCGCCACCTATATGGTACGGTCGAATATCTCCAAACGTATCCGTTAAAGAAGGCGAGGAAAAACGAGGATGCAAGGAGGGTGCACTACGTTTAGCCATTACGTCATTAAACATTTGAACCGTATAATTTGGTGTTCCATTTAAAAAATCATTTGTAACACAGACTCGCTCATCTGTAGAGGGATGGGTGTCCGACCGACGCCCTGGTCCTGTGGTTTTTAAGAATTCAACGCACGCAGGACCAACGTAGCAAGCTGCAAATAAATCAGCAAAGAATTCTGCCCTATGATGCTCTATAGTCCTTTTATCTTCCCCCGCTTTGATTGGATGAGTAAGCATGCTGGCGTTAGTTATTTGCCATTCCTTATCTACAAAATGACCAAGTTCGTGGTAAAGCGGTATATTGTACAGTGGCTTATGCTTGTAGAGCCTCGGAAAAGATATATGAATACAGGCAACATCAATTCCAGCATAATCGAATTTATCTATTATCTTTTTTACTTGCTCCAAGATGTCTACAACAAGAAAATGAAAATCGAGATCGTGAGCGAAGGCAGCCGTTATTATAAATTGTTTCTTGCCAGTCCACTCTGCAAGAGCCTTACGAAGAGAATATTCGAGTTCATATGGAACCTCTTTCGAGGTGCTGCCGGATAAATATTTATTTGCCAGCCACATGCGCGATACAAACACACGCAACACATCTGGATTGTATAGCGATGGATTGTCGAGAACATGGTCTATTATACGAGTAATAACCCTCGTATAATTATCCAATTCTTTGCTGAGGTATGAACTGTCTACTAGATCGCGGAAGCTCGCGCGGAGAATTCGCAGATTAACGGTAGCAAGCAACGGAACTCTCCACGTCGTGCAAAATTTCATTTGCTAGCGCTGGAGTAATCGACTGCGGGCTACCGAGCTTCTTTATGATAGCAGACAATTGGCCGCCATCCCTGATTTCCAGGGCAAGCTGAATGGCCTCCGGCAACAACGCGCCCTCGATCCGATCAGGATTTTCCGCCAGCGTCATCGCTTGGGTGATGACCGCAACCAGGTGCGCTTTAAGAGGGGCCGGCATGTCCGTGTCTCCCCGGCCTATCATCGTCAGGCCAAGGCAGAAAAGGTCGAATCCGTTTTGCTCGACGGCCGGTGTTGCCAACATCATGGACCTCCTAAAGCGACCTCACGGAAGCTAAGGCTCCGGTGGCATTCTGCTGGGCGGGCTGGCGAATGACAATCCCGCTTTTATAATTATGAGTTATGTAGCATAACTCACAACATGGGTAAACCGCAGAAAAATCCAGCGATACCGATCCAACTGGCTGCTGATTTGAGCGGCTTGTCGCTGCATATGGTGACCTACCTTGGCAGGCTGGACATCCTTACCCCGAGCGAGGGCGGCGGTCGCGGCCGTCCACGGATGTATACATTCAGCGATGTGCTCTTCCTGAAGGTGATAGCTGACCTACTTGCGCGTGGGATCGAGGTCAAGAAGCTCAATGCCGCCCTCAAAAAGGCAAAGGCTGAAGCGGAAACCTGGGTTGATATTCGGCGCGCTCCCCGGCACTACCTCGTCACTGATGGGACGGAGCTGTTTGTCAGCAAGAAGGGGCGCCTGGAGTCAAAAACGCTGAATGGGCAGCTCGCCTTCGCGTTCGTCCTCGACCTCGCCCCGGCACATCGGGCAATCGCAGACGCTTGGCCTAAGGAGGCCACCAATAAAAGGTCGCGCCGGGCCTAATTTGCCCGCTGCCCTTTGATCGCTTCGACGACGGCGACGGCCAGGCGCAATTCCTCGTTGGTCAGTTCTTCGCCCAGCCAGCGGAGCCGGTGTTCAAGCTCCATACGGTTCCGGGCAACCTCACGCGGCTGATCGAGGTCTTCGAAGAAGAAGGCCATCGGAACATCGAGTTCCCGCGCCAGCCGGTGGAGAGTGTCCAGCGGCGGGTGCACATGGCCGCGTTCGATATTCGAGACGCTTTCGGCGGTCTTCTCAACCATTTCAGCAAGTCGCTCCTGAGTCAGGCCGCGCCTCTGCCGCGCCGCCCTCACCTTCATCCCAACGTGCTGTTTAAGGTCCATAGCCACGCCCCGGCTTTGGCGTTCCGGGCGAACCCACTTGACCGCCGAACCATGCTAACGTCGCAAAGCCATCAACTAACGAAGCCGAAAGCCGCCCTCTGGGCGGCTTTTCGCATTTATGGCGCCAAAGCCGCCACCCACATCCCCGCCAATTCCGCCAGGCCGCGCGGGCCGAGGTGGCAGCCGTCCCAGCGCAGCGGCGAGCCGATGCGGTCGGTATCGGGGCCGGGTCGGACGTCGGCGCCGTTGACCAGCTCCCGCTGGACGGCGCGGATGGCCAGTCGGTCGGCTTCGGCGCGGATGTACCAATCCGGCGGATGGTCATAGGAATGGGCGGCGGGCGGGTAGTTGGCCGCCTCGCGCAGGTTGCAGACGGTGGCCACCGCCACATGGATCGGCGCCGGGGTTAGGTGGCGGATGGCGGCCTTGAGGGCGGCGAAGCTGGCCCGGTAGGCCTCGGCGTCGGTGCCGTTGCCGGCGTCGGTCTCGCCCTGCTGCCAGAGGATGTGGAGCGAGGGCGGCGCCTTGGCCTTGGCCACGACGTTGTCGAGCAGATCGCGTAGTTGATTGATCAGATAGGGATGCTTGTCGCCGCCCGGGGCCCAGCGGGCGATCGCGGTGGCGCCGACGGCGCGCTGGGCGATGACGATTTCGGTGATGGGCGCGCCGTTGTCGCCCCGGCGGCCCAGCAAGCCCTCGCCCACCGCCACCCAGGGCGAGGCGTCGATGCCGTAGCCGTCCTCGCTGTTGTGGAAGGGATCGCTGGCGGCGTAGAAGGCGCCGCCGCCGGCATAATCCCAGACCCGGCCGGTGCTGTGGGTCCGCCGCCCCACCCCGTAATTGCCGGCGTTGGATTGGCCGATGACGAACAGTACCGCCGTGCCCGCCCCCAGCTCGGGCGGCGCCACCGGCGCCGCCGCCGGTTTGCCGCCGGCGAAGGGATGGGCCGGCGCCGTCTCGAAGGTGTCGGCGAAGTCGGCCAGGCATCCTTGGGTGATGGTGATCCGCGTCGCCGGATCGGTGAACGAGCCGCCATCGACGACATAGCCCCGCTTCGCCGCCAGCGCCAGGTTGCGCTCGACCAGCGACCGGCAGGTGACGCCGCCCAGCAAGGCCGGGTCGATCACCTGGCCGGTGGCAAACGACGGCGTTTCGCCGTCGCGGCCGGCGGTCAGCGTCTGCAGCATGGGCTGGGCCGAAAGCGGCGCGGCCCAGGCCAGGAGGGCGAGCGCGAGAACGAGGCGAAGGCGCATGGGTACGGTCCGACGGTGAAGGGCTCGCCATTTGAGCGGTCCGTCGCGCCCGCGTAAACAGGCGGATTTCCTTATCGCGCCGTTTATGTCGCCTCGACGCCGCCCTGATGTCGGCGGCGCAATCCCATGTGGAGGCTTTATCGGCGGAAGGACTAGCGTTCTTGCATGCCAATCCCCCATGGGATGTCAAACATGTTCGAGATCTTCTGCGGCATTTTCCATTCGGATCGGGGCAATCGCCGCCCGCCGCCGCCCGCCGCCGAGCCGCCGATGCCGGGGACGATGGTGACGCGGACCTGCCCGGTCTGCGGCGCCGAGACCCTCCAACGCGTCCTGCATGTCGATCGGTGGTCGGTCACCTTCTGGTGCCCCCAATGCGTCATTCCCAGCGATGTCGCCCGTGGCGATCTGGCGCGGTCGGTCGAACCCGCCGATGAGGCCCAACCGATGATACTTGGTCCCAATCCATGGCGATCGAACCGCGACGTGCTGGTGGCGGGTGGGCGGCAATGATCCTCGTCGCCGCGCTGGCGGCCGCGCTGGCCGCATCCCACCCGACCCCGAATCCGACGATGCGCTGTCAGATGGTCGAAGCCGCCCACTTCTCCCCGGCGCCGGGCGCCGGGGACGACGCCAAGCTGGCCGCCGCCACTCGGGTTGCCGCCGAGGCCAAGCGCGTCGCCGCCGCCCGTGGGGTGCCGGTGACCGAGGTTCGCCGTTTGATGCTTGACCACACGGTGATCGGGGACGACGGCCGACCGATGGTCGATGTCGTCGCCCTCAACGCCGCCCTCGATCAGCATTCCTCCCACTGATTGGTGGCGGTTTCCCTTTCCATGGAGTTCTTCATGTCCGTCGTTCGCAAACACAGTGACCCGAATCCGTCGTTTGCCGCTCCGACCGTCGCCTCCGCCCTTGACGTTCTGGTCGCCGCCTCCGGGATCGTCGCCAGAGACCGGGTGGTGGTGGTCGGCCACAAGACCTTGGACCATCTCCTCGCTTTGGTTCGGATCGGTTGCTGGAACGCCGCCGCCATTCGGCCGGAGGCGGCCGCCCACCTGATCGAAGCGGCGGATGTGGTGTGGGTGACCGACGTCGCCGGAAATGACGAGCTCGAGACCATCATTCACGGTGTCGCCGCGCCCCGCATCGTCGCTTTCGAGCTACCCGGAGACGGGGCGAAGGGCGATCTGCGCCGGCTTCTCGGCAAGTTGCGGGCCAAGGGCCTGGTGGAAACCTCCATCTACCATGCCGCCGACGGTTCGGTGATCGTCACCACCCGCCCGACCTGGCTGCGTTGCGTCATCGAGTCCGGCCGATGAGCCACCGTCTCGCCGGTTCGATGGTGGCCCTGGTCACACCGTTCAAAGATGACCGGATCGACGAGGCCGCCTTCATCGCCCTCTGCCGCCGCCAGCTTCGCCTCGGTTCGGGCGCCCTGGTGCCGTGCGGCACCACCGGCGAGGCGCCGACGCTGAGCCCGGCCGAGCAGGTTCGCCTGATCGAATTGGCGGTCGAGGCCGCCGCTGGCCGGGTGCCGGTGTTGGCGGGGGCCGGCTGCAACGGCACCGCCAACACCATCGCCATGGTCCGTGCGGCGGCGAAAGCCGGTGCCGACGCCGCGCTTTGCGTCGTGCCGTACTACAACCGCCCGACCCAGGAAGGCCTGTATCGTCATTTCGCGGCGGTGGTGGCGGAAGGCGGCCTGCCGATCGTGCTTTACGACGTGCCGGCGCGCACCGGGGTGGCGCTCGCCCTGGAAACCATCGTCCGGCTGGCGCGGCTGCCCGGTATCATCGGCCTCAAGGACGCCTCGGGCGATCTCGCTCGCGCGGCGCGCCTGCGTTTCTCGCTGCCACCCGAATTCCTGCGGCTGTGCGGCGACGATTCCCAGCTCGCCGCCCACCTGGAACTGGGTTGCCACGGCTGCATATCGGTCACCGCCAATGTCACCCCGGCGCTTTGCGCCGCCATCCACACCGCCTGGGCCACCCGCGATCTCGCCCGCTTCGAAGGGCTTGCCGCCGAACTTTCCGACCTCAATCGCGCCCTGTTCGCCGAGACCAATCCAATCCCGGTGAAATGGGCGCTGGCGCGGCTGGGCCTGATCGGCGACGAATTGCGGCTGCCGCTGACCCCGCTCTCCGAACGGCATCAGCCCGCTCTGCGCGCCGCGCTGCGCTGCGTCATGCCGGCCGAGGCGCGGGTGGCCACCAGCGACGGGGCGGGCTTGCGCCCGGCCGCCTGATGGACGGCATCGCCGACCTGATCTCCCCCGCCGGCTTCATTCCCGCCCTTGCGGCGGCGACCAAGGAGCGGGTTCTCGAGCTGCTGGCGGAGCGGGCGGCGGCGATTGCCGGCCTCGATTCCGGCGCGGTCATCGACGCGGTCACCGCGCGCGAGCGGCTCGGCACCACCGGGGTCGGCAACGGCATCGCCATTCCCCACGCCAGATTGTCCGGGCTCGATCGGTCGATCGGTATCCTGGCCCGCCTGACGCCGCCGGTCGATTTCGCCGCCTGCGACGATTGGCCGGTCGATCTGGTGTTCCTGCTGCTGTCTCCCGCCGCGGCCGAACCCGGCCACCTGATGATGCTGGCCCGGATTTCGCGGCTGCTGCGCGACCAGTCGATGTGCGCCGCCCTGCGCCGGTGCCGCGATGCCGAGGAGATGGCGCGATCGGCGCTTGGGTCCGGCCGCCGCATCGCGTAGGATTCGGCCGCTTGCGAAGCGGATGCTGGGGGCGGGGATGGTAATGAGACTGATCGGTCTGGCGCTGGCCATGGCGCTGGCTTTCTCCGGCGGCGCCGGTGCCGCCGAGGTGCTGCGGGCCGCCTACGAGGACAAGGCCCAGCCACCTTATTATCTTGGCGACAGCGCCGACATCGACGCGGCGGCGCCGGGCGTCTCGGTCGAATTGCTGCGCGAGGCCGCCGCCGCCGCCGGCATCGAGATCCAGTTCGTTCGCATGCCGTGGCCGCGCTGCCTGAAATCGCTGCAACGGGGCGAGGTCGACGCCATCTTCAATTCCTCGTTCAAGGAGGAGCGGCTGGAGGCCGGGGTTTACCCGATGGTGGGCGGCAAGCCCGATCCGGCCCGGCGCATCACCACCCTGACCTATGCCCTCTATCGCTTGAAGGGCGGGCCGGTGACCTGGGACGGCAAGGTCATCGGCGGGTTGGGCGACGGCGCGGTCGGCGCCCAGGCCGGCTATTCGATCGTCGAGGATCTGACCCGCATGGGGGTCAGGGTCGAGGAAACCGGCGACACCCTGACCAATTTCAAGAAGCTGGCCTCGGGCCGCATTCCGGCGGTGGCGCAGCACGAGGTCAACGGCGATTCGCTGTTGGCCGGCGGCCAGTTCCCCGCCGTTCAGAAGGTGGCGCCGCCGTTGGTGACCAAGGATTACTTCGTCATGTTCAGCCACCAGTTCCACGATTCCAAGCGCGAGCTGGCGGAACGGCTGTGGGCGAAATTGGCCGAGGTGCGCGATCGCCGGTCGGCGGCGCTTTACGCCAAGTACATGCGCTGAGCCGTCGGAACGTTCTGCTTCAGCACGATCAGCGTCACGTCGTCGTAAAGCGGCTGGTCGCCGATGTGCCGCTTGACGTCGGCGACCACCGCCTCCTTGATCGCGTCGGCATCGGCCGGCCAATGGTCGGCGACCACCTGGCACAGCCGTTCCAGCCCATACAGCTGGTGGCGATTGTCGGCCGCCTCGGTGACGCCGTCGGTATAAAGGACGACGGTGTCGCCGGCCTCCAGCGCGATGGTGGTCTCGGCGATGAAGGGGCCGACATCGTCGACCAGACCCAGCGGCAAGCCCAGATCCATGGTGTCGACCAGCTCGACCGCGCCGCCGCGGCGAACGATGATCACCGATTCGTGCTGGCCGCTGACCCGCAGATGGCCGGCGGCGCCCTCCGCCCCCTCGGCCGGGCCGGGCCGGTAATCGAGCAGCGCCAGGGTCAGATTCTTCTCGCAGCCCATACGCTGGACGTTCTGGAAGATGGTGCGGTTGAGGATGTCGAGCGTCCGCACCGCGTCGGGCTCGTCGCTGGTCACCAGCGTGCGCACGGCGCTTTGGGTCATCAGCATCACCACGCCGCTTTCCAGGCCGTGGCCGGTGACGTCGCCGATGCCGATGCGGACGCGGCCGCCCTCGCCGTGCAGGATGTCGTAATAATCGCCGCCGACCTCGTTGGCCGGCTCCATGTAGGCGGCGACGTCAAGGCCGCTGATCCCGGCCAGTTCGATGCGGGTGGGCAGCACCATCTGCTGGATGCGGCGTGATACTTCAAGCTCGGTGCCCAGGCGTACGTTCTCGGCCTTGAGGATGTTGTTGAGCGAGCGGATCTCCTCGCCGGCGGCTTCCAGCTCGCGGGTGCGCTCGGCCACCCGCCGTTCCAGGGTCTGGGCCAGGGCGGTCAGTTCCGACTGGGCCTGATCGCGCTGGTCGAGGCCGGCCTGCGACGATTCCAGCAGGGCGTTCAGCGAATCGACCAGCTGGCCCAGTTCATCGTCACCGTGGCCCTTCAACCGCGCCACCAGATGGGTGCCGGGGTGGGCGGGGTCGACCTGGGCCACCACCTGGGCCAGGCGCACCAGCGGCCGGGTGATCATCACATAGAAGATGCCGACCACCAGGGCGACGATACCCAGCGACCGCACCAGGCCAAGGGCGGCGTTGACCAGGGCGCGGCCGTAGAAACCGCCGGCGATGGCCCGCGACGACAGCCGCACGTCAAGCTTGCCGACCACCGTGCGGCCGCCGCCACCGATCTTCGCCAATTCGCGGGTATAGGTGGAAATATCGCCGAACAGCATGTCGGCGACGGGGCCGGCCGCCGCTTCTTGGCCCCGATTGCGCTCGGCCAGCAGGTCGCCGAAATTATCCGTCAGCCGGCCGCCGACGACGATGCCGTAGCCGAGCAGGCCGTCCACCACCTTGGCCGCCAGCCCCGGATTCAGCTGGTAGGCGGCCTCGACCGCCGAGCCTTCGACGGTGTCGAGAATCTGCGGCATCTGGGCGCGGATCTGGTCGCGCATGGCGTGCCAGTCGAAGAACAGCTCCAGCAGGCTGCCGGCCAGGCTCAACACCAGCACGACTGCGACGGTGGCCACCGCCTGCTTCGCCGTCACGCTGTGGAACCTTGGTATCGTCACGCCTGTCTCCGATCTTCCCCGTGGCCGTTCAGACGATCTGCATGTCCAGGGTCGGCATCAGCTTGCACAAATTGGGCAGCGATTTGCCCTGCCAGGCCACCGCCTTCGAGCCGACCATCCCGAGGTCGACGGTCTTGCGGTTGCGGATCTCGATGACGAACTTGGACAGCATGGCGATGCCCGAGCTGTTGAGGAATTCCAGCCGCCGCAAATCGAGCGTCATCGATCCCGCCGGCACCGCCTCGGACAGGAAGCGCGAAATCGGGGCGTATTCCTCCAGGCCGTTGAGGCGCAGGATACCCGCCAGGGCGGCGGTGCGTGTCTCGGAATCCCATTCGACCGAATAGTTTTCCCCGGAAACGACAATCTGCATCATTCAATCCTTGCCTAGATCGCCAGGCGCACCTGGGTGGTGACCCGCATCGAGCCGTCCCCCAGTTTGTCGAATTGCCACGCCAAATCGGCGCCGTAATCGTTGACCATGGTCAGCAGCCCAAGGCCGGAGCCGCCCGAACTTGCCGCCCGCTCCATCTGTCGGACATAGATTTCCGCCGGGTCCGAATCGGTCAGTTCACGGACGAAGGCGCGAAAGGCGTTGCCGTGCTCGGCGCTGGTGCAGTTGATTTCGGTGAACAGCACGGCGTCGCCGGTCAATACCAGCCGGATGATGGTCGGGTGGCTTGCCTCGGCTACGCTGAACTTCATGGCGTTTTCGAGCAATTCGTTGGCGATGTAGCCGATGGCGCCGTGGATTTCCTGCCGACGCGTTTGGCTGGCCGGATCGGATTCGTCGCCGGGGAAGAAATTGGCGACATAGCCGGCCAGAAAGTCGGCAGACAGGCCGTTATTGCGCCAACGGTCCCGCAACGGCGCCGAACTGGGCGAGAACGTCAGCTCCAACCCTTCGCGCGCGCCGTCGACGGGCCGCTGGAATTGCCCAATGGTTTCGGTCATCACCCCCCCTTCCCGCCCTCGGCGGGAGGCGAATGGTGCCACTCGCCGGGGGCATCGGCAAGCGGGACGTTCCTGAGCCAAGCCCGGCCGCGGGCACAGACGGCGGGCAATTGATCGGCCAGGGCGACGGCGTCCTCCAGGCGTCCTTCGCGGATCGCCGCCGTCATCGTCGCGCATAACCGCTGGACGCCGGCCAATCCCAGTTCCGCCGCCGCCGCCGTCATCGCCTGGGCCGCCGTGGACAGGGCGATGCCGTCGCGCATGGTCGCCGCCGCGGCGATGTCGCGCTGAGTCGTTTGCGCCAGGGCCAGACAGCGGGGAATCGCCGCGCCGACGGCCGCGTCGCCGCCGTCGCGGCGCAGCAGGGCCAGCGGCGCCGGGTCGAAGTCGGGATCGCCGCCGCCGTGGCGCCGGTCGGCGACGCGCCCGATCGCCGCCCTCAACTGCTCGGGGGTGAACGGCTTCAGGATATAATCGTCCATGCCGGCGACCAGGCATTCCTGCACTTCCTCGTGGGTCGCCGCCGCGGTCAGCGCCACCACGGGTATATTGCAAGCGGGGGCGGGCAGGGCGCGAATGGCGCGTACCGCCTCGAGCCCGTCCATCACCGGCATGTGGCGGTCCATCAGCACCAGATCGGGCGGTTCGGCGCGGATCGCCTCCAGCGCCTCGACCCCGTCATCCGCCGTCGTCACCGTATGGCCCTGGCGGGTCAGCATGCCCACCGCCACCCGCCGGTTGACCGGATTGTCCTCGACCACCAGGACCCGCATTCCCCGGGTCGCCTCGGATTCCGGCGGCGGGTTCGCCACCGCCGTCCGCCGCCCGCGTCGGGAATTCGGGTTGGCCAGGCGGTCGAAGGCGGCGGCCATCGCCGCCTCGCGGGCCGGCTCCGGCACCACCGCCACCGTGTCCGACTCGCTTCCCGGCGGCACCATCCCCGGCGGCACCAGCACGATCGCCGGCCGTCGGGCCGCCGCCAGCGCGCGCGCCGCCTCGGTCGGCGGCCGGGCGCCGATGACCAGCACGTCGTCGCCAGCGGCCTCGCCGGCCTGGTCCGGACCGGTCTCGACCACCTCGATCCCCCAGTCCCTCAATCGGAGGGCCAATTGCTGGCGGACCACCGGATCGGATTCGATCAGCCGCACCCGGGCGGGAAGATGGGTGGGGCGGGCGCGCTCGCCCCTCTGGTCGGCGGCGCCGAGCGGAATGCGAAAGCGGAATTCGCTGCCGCCGCCCGGGGCGCTGGCGACGCCGATCTCGCCGCCCATCAATTCCAGCAGCTGGCGGCAGATCGATAGGCCCAGCCCGGTACCGCCGAACTTGCGCGACACCCACGAACCGGCCTGGTAATAGCGGCTGAACAGGCGCGCTTGCACTTCCGCGCCGATACCGATGCCGGTGTCGGCGACGGCGAAGACCAGCCATTCGGCGCCGTCGCGGCTCTCGGTCTCGACCGTCAGGGCGACGCTGCCCTTTTCTGTGAACTTGATGGCGTTGCCCAGAAGGTTGACCAGAATCTGGCGCAGGCGCATGGGATCGCCCTTGATCCGGGCCGGCACCTCGGGGGCGATCCGGTGGACGATGGCCAAACCGCGCTCGACCGCCCGCAGCGCCATCAAGCCGAAGCTCTCCTCGACCACCTGGACGATATCGACGTCGATCTTCTCGATCTGCAGCCGTCCCGCCTCGATCTTCGACAGGTCGAGCAGATCGTCGAGGATGTTGAGCAGCAGGCGGCCCGAAGTGACCATGGTCTCGACCATTTCGCGCTGCTCGGGGGCCAGCTGGGTTTCGATCAGCAGGCTGGCCATGCCCAACAGGCCGTTCATCGGCGTGCGCACCTCGTGCGAGACGACGGCGACGAACTCGCTTTTGGCCCGCGCCAGCGATTCGGCCTGTTCCTTGGCGACCCGGATGCGCTCGTTTTCCAGCCGGAGCTGCTCGTTGGCCAGGCCCAGCTCGACGTCGAGGTCGTCGCTGTGCTCGGTGATGGTGTGGATCAACATTTCAAGGTCGGCGGTCTGTTCGCGCATGGCCGCCAGCAGGCGCTGCAGCTTGGCTTCGGCGCGGACGCGCTCGACGATTTCGTTGCGCATCTGGGAATTGGCCAGCACCAGCTCGGCCTCGATGGCGTCGCCGTGTTCGATGGCGGCCTGCAGCTCGATCTCGCGATCGGCCTTGTCCTGCTCGAGTCCGACGACGGTAGCCCTGAGCGAGGCGACTTCGTCCCTCAGCCTGAGGACGTCGTTCAACATGGATATTCCCCCCGGGCCGCTGGCATTTCCGCCATCGACGCCCCTACGGTGATTCGTAGCAATCCCGCGACCGCCGCACAAGCCACCCCGACTTGTCCAAAAGTCTGCGTCGGTGGGATCGCTCAAAAGCGGTCGGAGAAATGGATGACCAGGAATCCGCAGGCGGCGGCCACCGATACCGGAAACATCAGGTGCGAGCTTCGCCGCACGAACAGCGATAGCCGCTTCCAACCGCCGAGGCGCAGGCGTTCCTCGGTCAGCGCCGACAGCATCGCCATCAGGCTGACGAAGAAGAACAGATAGAACATGTACTCGGCCGCCGTGGTGTAGCCGATGTCGCCCAGCTTGTTCTGGGTGGCGGCCAGCAGCACCGAGGCCGACAGCATGCCGGCCACCGGCACCGTCAGTCGCTCTTTCAGAACGCTCTCGGGATAGAACAGGGTCGAGTAGACCACCAGGGTCAGCAGGCCGAGCGGCAGCAGGTTCTTCTTGAGGAAGACCAACACCTGACGCTGCACCGTCACCACCGCCTTGAAGCCCGAGAATTCCAAGGCGCGGCCGGACTGAATGGCTTCGGGGTCGCCGAGCGAGTTTTTCGAAACCACCTCGTCGCGGAAACGCTCGACCTGGCGCCCCTCCCATTGCCCGGGTGTCCGCCAGCCGGCCGCCTCGGCGGCGTTTCCCCGGTCGGGAAGCGCCGGCGGCAGCGCGTCCACCGCGTAGACCACCTCGTCGCGGGTCAACCGCGAATTGGCCAGGCGGATGGCCAATTGCTGGCGGTCGAAGGGGTAGTCGCCAAGGGCGAATTCGTTGCGGAAGTCGCCTTTGACCCGATACAGCAGGTAGGTCATGCCGTCGGTCCGGCGCTCGGCCACCGGCTTGGCCGGGTCGTAGCCGCCGCGCACCATGTCGGGGAATTCGACGGCGGTGACACCGTCGCGGTCGATGAACCGCATCCACAGGTAGAAATCGGCCGAAAAGAAGCCTTCCCTGGTCTCGATGCGGTCGATCGACACCGGTTGCAGCCCGGTATAGACGATGCGTTGCCGCCAGTAATAGTCGCCGCCAATCCGGCGAATGTTGTCGGCGGCCAGGCCTCGCTTCAAGTCGACGGCGGTGGGATCGGCGATCCGCACAAATTGAACCGGCGCCGAAACGAAACGGCCGCCCTGGAACCGGCCGACGCGGAAGGAATCGACGCGATTGCGGTCGTGGTCGAATTGGATCGGACCGGTCAGGCCGAAAGCGGCGGTGCGCGGCGAATCGAGGCCGGCCAGGGCGGCGCGCACCGCCCGGCGGTCGGCGTCCCGGGTATCGGGGCGGTTGCCGATCTCGGCCCGCGCCAGCGCCACGACCAGCGCCTGGGCCGCCTCGTGGTATTTGATCCCAGTCCACCCCGGCGGAGTGCCGAAGCGCGCCTGGTAGGCGGCGGCGAAATCGACGGTGTCCTTGTTGGCGGTGTCGAGGATGGCCGGCGCCATGGCGTAGACGCCCTCGGCGAAGATGCCGGGACGGGGCCCTTCCTCGGGCTGGTCCTTGAACAGGGTGACGAAGACGTCGCGGGCCAGGGCCTGCGGTCCCATCACCGGCGCCTCCAACCCTTGGCGGCGCTTTTCCACCAGGAACTGGGCGGCGTCGAAATCCTGCATCGCCAACAGAATCAGGCCGTGCCGCGGATCGGCCGCCAGCCCGGCCACCACCTTGGCCCAATCGACCGCGCCTTGCGGCGGCAGCTGGACGTCGCGCGCCTGGCCGCGACCGCCGCCGGTGAATTCCTCGGCAAAGGACTGCCGCAGCGAACGGCCGAAATTGTCGTCGCGGTAAAGCATGGTGGCGCGATCCAGGCCAAGCGCCTCGCGAACATAGATGGCGCTGGCGCGGCCCTGGGTGTCGAGGGCGGGGATGATACGGAAAAAGACGGGATTGTCGGCGGTCAACGAGCTTTCGGCGGCGCTCGACAGGATGGCGATGCCGCCTTTCTGATAAATCGGCGCCGCCGCCAGCGCCACCGGGCTATGGGGATGGCCGATCACCGCCACCGCCGGCGAATCGGCGATATCGCCGGCCACCTTGCGGGCGGTGTCGGCGCTGGTGGCGTCGTCGTAAAGGCGAACGGCCAGCGGCCGGCCGCCGATACCGCCGGAGCGATTGGTCTCATCGACCAGCATCTGAACGGCGTTGACGATTTCGGGGCCGATATGCCGACCGCCGCCGCTCATCGGCGCGGCGATGGCGATGGTCAGCGGATCGGCCAAAGCGGGACCCCAGGCGATGCAAGACAGCGCCAACGCCAGCCAAAAGCGCCTTTTGGTATCGTTCGACATTGATTCCCCCCGTTCCGCCCCGGCCATTCGACCTGCTTGCCCCAGCTCATATGGTGGCGGCAAGGTGCGGGTTTAAGAACCAAATAGCCGAGAGTCGCCATCGGGTTGGCCGGCGCGGGGTTGCCGGCCGCCGGTTTCATGCTATCTAAGGCGGCGCGGTCGCGGGGAGAAGAGCGAGAGATGCCGACCACAATCGAGGCGCCGGCCGAAAGCCGGTCCTACCGCCGGACGGTGGCGGCGCTGCTGGCGCTGGCGCTGGTGATGTTCGCCTATCCCGCCCTGCGCATCTTCTGGAACATCGAGATCGACTCGAACGAGGGCTGGAACGCCTATTACCAGCTGCGGGCCATCGCCGGCCAATCGCTCTACCACAACGAATCGCCGCTGTTCCTCAACAATTACCCACCGCTCTCCTTCTATCTGGTGGGGGCGTTGGCGGCGCTGATCGGCGATCCGATGCTGGCCGGGCGGGCGGTGTCGCTGGCGGCGGTGGTGGCCATCGCCCTGTCGGCGGCCGCAATCGTCCGTTCGGCCGGTGGCTCGCGCACCGATGGCGGCCTGGCCTTCGCCACCTGCCTGGGCCTGTTCGCCGCCTTCGCCACCGACTATCTCGGCATGAACGATCCGCAGCTGCTGGGTCAGGCCATCGTCGTCGCCGGGCTGGCGGCCCATCTCGGCGGGGCGGGCACGGCGCGCCAGGGGATGGCGGTGGCGGCGTTGTTCGCCGTCGGGGTTTTGATCAAGCACAATCTTGTGGTGGTGCCGCTATTGGTCGCCGTCGACGTGCTGGTGCGCGGCCCCGCCCGCGCCCGGTTGGCCTTCTTCGCCACCGGGCTCGGCCTGGCGGCGGCAAGCGCCGCCCTGCTCTACGCGTTGATCGGCAAGACCTTCTTCGCCCAGGTGCTGGCCAGCCGGGTCTGGGACGTCGAGCGGGCCTTTCTGATCACCGTCGAAACCCTGGCGCGGTTCCAGGCGCCGGTGGCGCTGGTGGTGGTGGCGCTGGCGGTGTTCCGGCGCCGACGGCCGGCCGGTCTGGTGCTGGCCTACCTGCTGGCGGCGCTGGCCGCCGGCGCGGTCTTCGCCGGCGGGGCCAACACCGATATCAACGTCTTCTTCGACGTCTCCATCGCCCTGGCCATCGGCACCGGCCTGGCCGCCCATTATCTGGCCGGTCGCGTCGCCTGGCCGCACGCCACCGCCCTATTGGCGCTGCTCGCCAATGCCGGCGTGTTGTTCTACGCGCCGTTGACGCTCGGTCGCTTCGGCTACGACATGGCCGGCGATCTCGACCGGCGTGAAAAGCTGTTCAACGCCGACGTCGCCTATCTCCGCGCCCTGCCCGACCCGGTGGTCTGCCAGTCGCAGCTGCTGTGCTTCGAGGCCGGCAAGGCGATGTACTACGATTCGTTCAACGTCAACCAGGCCATCCTGGCCGGGCATTTCCCCGCCGACGTGCTGATCGAAAAACTGCGCCGCCACGCGATTCCGGTGCTTCAGATCAGCGACGGGCCGGAATTCTCGACCGACGATTATCCCGGCGTCCAGTCGATGCCGGCCCGCTACATCCACTTCGCCGATCCGGTGTTCGAGACGCTGAAGCGGGAATATCTGGTCGATCGCGTCGGCATTTCCGGCCGGTTCTACCGGCCGAGGCCGCCATTGCCGCAGTGAAAGGCCATACCGGACTTGGAGCCGAGGCCCGGATCGGCCGTCGCCGAGGCCGGCGGGCATGAGATCCCCGGGCCGTCATCGGCGGCCTTGGGCTTGGGCGCATCCTGACCCACGGCCGGCGTGTCGTTTACCTGAACCGCCCGCAGCGGGTTCGCCGCGTCGGCGTCGCCGCCCTTGGCGTCGCTGACCAGGGCGTTGCGGCGCTGCCGGTAGGTGCTGCGTACCGCCGCGTAAAGGTCGATGGAATTGCGCTTGAGTTCGTCCAGCGGGTCCAACAGGCGTGTCCGGCTGTCGACGATATCGGTCCCGAAACGAACGTCGTTGACCCAGCCCAGGCCCTGTGTGGCGAAGACGGCGCCGGCCGGCGAGCTCCAGTTGTCGGCGACCCGGCCGATCGCGTCGCGGGTCGAGGCCGGCCCGATGAAGGGCAGCATCAGGTACGGTCCCTCGCCCATGCCCCAAACGCCCAGGGTGGTGGCGACGTCGTTGTCGTGGGATTTGGGGCCGCCCGAATCGGCGACGGCGTCGACCAGACCGAACAGGCCAAAGGTGGAATTGATGAGAAAACGGCCGAGCGAATCGGCGGCGTCGTGGAAACGGCCCTGCAGCAGATCATTGCCGGCGACGTAAGGCTGGCCCAGATTGGCCAGGGCGTTGTGCACGCCGTTCTGCACCTCTTCGGGCGTCGCCTCGCGATAGGCCTTGGTCACCGGCACCATGACGTGCTCGTCGAGATACATGTTGGCTTCGAAGATCTCCCGGTTCATCGGCTCCATCGGATCGTTCTGGGCCTCGAACTCGGCCCGCTCCTCGGGATCCTCGGGAACGGCGGCGCAGGCGCACAATCCGGCCAGAATCAGGGCGGCGGCAAGCGGGGAGAAAAGGCGCGACGCGCCGAAAATGGTGGGCATGGATCCGGTCCGGGCCAATCTTGACGGCCCCCATGGGGACCCTTTAGCTGGCGGCAAGTAAACATGCGCGTCGCCGATTGGCAAGACGGATGCGGCGCATGGGAAGGATGCCGGGGCGTCGGCCCCGGGATCAGACGGGAATATTGTTCTTGACCATGTGGTCGATCAGCTTGCCCTGGAGCAATTCGATCCCCGCTTTGCGCGCCACCCGCACCGCCTCGGCGTTGTCGCAACGGGCGAGAATATAGGTGACGCCGTCGTCACGGGCGTTGCGCTCGGCCAGAATTTCGCCGGCTTCGGCGGCCTCGTCCGACCAGAACAGCTTGGCGAACCGGCAATGCAGACCGCCCAGGTCGAGATGGGGCAGCAGGCTGGTCTCGAGCGCGTCGATGCACAGCGAATAGCCGCGCTCCACCAGCGCCGGCGCCAGGCGGCGGAAATCGTTGAAATTGGCGACCAGATCGTTGCGGTGGATCTCGATGACGATGTTGGAGCGGCGGGCCTTGTCGAGAGTCTGGTCGAATCCGGCGAAAGCCTCGGATTCGATGGCCGACAGGTTGAGGTTGAGGCTGAAGCGCTTGCCGCCGAGATCGGCGGATTTCGACAGCATGCGCAACACCGCCGCGTCCAAGTCCTCGGTCAGGTCATTGAACAGCCAGCGCCGCTTGGCGAGGTTGACGCCGGGACACAGCGCCTCTTCGAGCGTCTTGATCGAGACGTACAATTCGCGGAACACCGGCAGGATCCGCCCCGAGGCGTCGACGGCGTAGACCGGCTGGTTCATCACCATCGAGGACAGGTCGGTCGAGCGGATGCGCTCCTTGATCTGCGACAGCAGGTTGACGTCGACCCGCCGCCCGCCGTCCTCGTCGGCCGGCTGGGCGTTGAGGCCGGCGACCGATTCGGCGAACTCCCGGAGGCGCCGGCCCTGAACCGCGAGGTCGATGATCGAATAGAAGTCGATGGAATCGTAGGCGTTCTTCATCTCCAGCGATTGGTAGCCGAAGATCTTGTGAACCTTGCCGGCGACGCTGCGCAACGTTCCCAGTTGGGCGTTGAAGCCGACGAAGACGATTTCGAGATTGCTGAGCAGGAAAATGTGGGAGGGGACAACGCTACGCTGCAATTCCTTGAGAATGGCGATGGCGCCGGCGACGTTGTCGCGGCTGCGCAAGCCCCGTGGCAGCGAGGACAGGTGGAGATGCAGCGCGACATATCCTACCGGGCGACTCTCGATCTCCTTCAGGTGGATGAGGAGGCGCGCGTTGGGACTGGCCATTTCAGCTGCTCGATTGCGTCTGTCGAATGTGGGTGGCCCCCGTGGTCGCGAGGGAGCAAGGAAAGCCGACAAGTTACGATGGTACGGGGGCGTCCGTCATTCTGGCAATAAGGTGGAAACCCGAGATCGGATTTCAGCTCGCCTCGCGATAAACCTCGATGGCGCGCTCGGCGCAGACGGCGTGGCAGTCGCATTCGCGCCGGCCCGAGCAAACCAGCATCGATTCGGCGACGCTCAACATCAGCGTGTCGTTACCGCTGAGCTGATAGGTGCGCAGCAATCCGCCAAGGGAATCGGCACAGGTCTTGATTATGGTCATGGTCATGGCGCAATCCTTTCCGGCTATCCGGAACTGTCGCCAGTGTGAATGCCCGTCGCCCCCGTCGCCATCCGCGAATAGAGACTATTTGTGACGGGATGTGACGGACACCCCGGCGCCCGGGGGCGCATCCCTACAATATATATTTCGCCAGATCGGCCTTCTTGGCCAGTTCGCCCACCTTCTCGGCGACCATTTCCGGGGTGATCGCCACCCGGGTCCCCGGCGGCTGGTCGGGGGCGGTGAAGCTGATGTCGTCCAACAGCCGCTCCATCACCGTGTGCAGGCGCCGGGCGCCGATGTTCTCGACGCTGGCATTGATCTCGGCGGCCAGGGTGGCGATGGCGTCGATCGCCGCCTCGCCGAAGTCCAATTCGACCTCCTCGGTGGCCAGCAGCGCCTTGTACTGGGTGATCAGGCTGGCCTCGGGTTCGGTCAGGATGCGGACGAAGTCCTCGCGGCCCAGCGCCTGCAATTCGACGCGGATCGGCAGGCGTCCCTGCAATTCGGGCAGCAGGTCCGAGGGCTTGGCCAGATGGAAGGCGCCCGAGGCGATGAACAGCACATGGTCGGTCTTGACGTTGCCGTGCTTGGTGGCGACGGTGGTGCCCTCGATCAACGGCAGCAGGTCGCGCTGCACGCCTTCGCGGCTGACGTCGCCGGTGATGTGGTGCTCGTTCGAGCGGGCGCAGATCTTGTCGATCTCGTCGATGAAGACGATGCCGTTGTTTTCCACCGCCCAGATCGCCTCCTTGACCACGCTTTCCTGGTCGAGAAGCTTGTCGGATTCCTCGGCGGCCAGCGCCTGGGCGGCGTCCTTGACCGCCATCTTGCGGGCCTTGGTGCGGGCGCCGCCAAAGGCTTTGCCCAGCATGTCGGAGAGGTTGACCATGCCCATCTGGGCGCCGGGCATGCCGGGGATGTCGAAAGTGGGCAGGCCGCCGCCGGCGGTATCCGGGACCTGGATCTCGACCTCCTTGTCGTCGAGCGTGCCTTCCCGCAGCATCTTGCGGAATTTCTGGCGGGTATCGGCCGAAGCGGTTTCGCCGACCAGGGCGTCGAGCAGGCGTTCCTCGGCCGCCAGCTCGGCCTTGGCCAGCACCTGCTTCCTCAGGCGCTCGCGGGTCATGCCGATGGCGACCTCGATCAGGTCGCGGACGATCTGCTCGACGTCGCGGCCGACATAGCCGACCTCGGTGAACTTGGTCGCCTCGACCTTGATGAAGGGGGCTTGGGCCAGGCGGGCCAGGCGCCGCGCGATCTCGGTCTTGCCGACGCCGGTCGGACCGATCATCAGGATGTTCTTTGGCAACACCTCCTCGCGCAGGGCCTCGGGCAGCTGCTGGCGCCGCCAGCGGTTGCGAAGCGCGATGGCGACGGCGCGCTTGGCGTCATGCTGGCCGACGATGTAGCGGTCGAGTTCGGAGACGATCTCGCGGGGGCTGAAGGAGGTCATGCGCGCTCTTTGTCCGGAGGGATGGCCCCGACAATATATTGTCGTCGCCGTCTCCCGACCAGGGGCGCGGTTCCGGTTATCCGGCTATTTGGCCCCCGGCCGGAAGACCTGGACATTCTGGTCGCGCCCCCACTCGCGGCGGGCCTGGGTGGCGACCTTGTCCTTCAAGTAGCGCTCCAGTTCGTCCAGGCCGACCTTGCCGTCGCCGTCGCCATAGGGCGGCTGGTCGGCCTCGCCGGCCTCGCCGCGCAGGAAATATTCGGTGAGCAGGCCGTGGCCGCGGTCGCGGCGCCACGAGGCGATCTGGTTGGCGGCGCCGGCGGCGATCACCGTCAGCGTCGAGGGTGGCGCCGATTCCTTCACCGCCAGCGACACCGGCGAGGCCGCCGGCACCAGCGTCCCGGCCTGGCTCTGCCCCGAAAAGCAGGCTTCCAGCACCACGGTCACGCCGGTGGTCGGCAGTTTGGCCAGGTTGGCGTAAAGGGTGGCGAGCGGATAGCCCGACAGGGCGATCTGGCTGGCGCTGGCGTCGGTCGGCACCAGCATCGGCGTGCCCTTTTCCCCCGCCGGGGCGCCGTGACCGGCGTAATAGACGAACACCCGCGACCGTCCCGGCTTGATCCAATTGTAAAGGGTGCCGCGATGGTCGCGCTCGTTGCCGAAAACCTCGATCAGCTTGGCGCCGGTGGCGTCCTCCAGGGTGATGATGTTGTCCTCCGCCACCCCCAGCCCCTCAATGGCGTAGCGGCGCATGGCGGCGGCGTCGGCCTTGGCCGGCGGCACCGGCGGCAGGTCGCGGCCCAAGCGGTCGTAGGCGGCGTTGCCGATGATCACCGCGACGTCGTCGGAACGGCCGGTGGGCCGCGAATACCGCAGCTGGGCCAGCGAATCGGGCTGGGTGGCGCGGGCCGCGCTCGGGATCGTCGCCGCCAGCGGCACCGCCGTCGCGGTGGCGGTAGCGGTTCCGGCTCCGGCGGCGGTGCCGCCCTCGGCCAGCGGATCGACGTCGGGCAGATGGGTGACGGTGTCGCCGCCGGCGATGCGGGTGATGCCGCGCAGGCCGCTGACCTGCATCTGGGTGCCGGTGGCGTCGGCGGCCCGCTTGACGATATCGAAAATCTCGGCGGCCTTGGCCCGGCCTTGCAGGAAGGACGATCCGGCGCCGGTGACCTCGAAATAGTGTCCGGTCACTGGGTTGCCGGCGGCATCGGTGCCGACGCCGGGGACGACGGTGGCGGTGATGCCGTAGCTGTCGAAGCCGAAATAAAACTCGATCCAATAGCCCTTGCGGGCGCCACGATATTCGGTGATGCGGCGGCCCGGCATGGCGTCGTGGATGGATTGCCAGACCAGGGCCAGGGCGTCGGTTTCCGATAGGCGATAAATCGTGCCGCGGGCGGTGGCGGTGTCGACGGTGCTGTCGCGCGAGGCGCAGGCCGCCACCAGCGCGGCCAGCAGCAACGCCACGATGGTCCTGATCTTTCGCATGGACGCCCCCCGGCAAAACTCAGCCGATGGTAGCATCTCGGCTAGATCGTCTCCACTATGATATTGCGGTTGGTGTAGACGCAGATGTCGGCGGCGATGGCCATGGCCTTGCGGGCGATCGCCTCGGCGTCGAGGTCGTCGAGGTCGATCAGGGCGCGCGCCGCCGCCAGGGCGTAATTACCGCCCGAGCCGATGCCGATGATGCCGTCCTCGGGCTCCAGCACGTCGCCCTGGCCGGTCAGCACCAGCGAGACCTCGGCATCGGCGACCGCCATCATCGCTTCCAGCCGGCGCAGATAGCGGTCGGTGCGCCAATCCTTGGCCAGCTCGACGCAGGCGCGGGTCAACTGGCCGGGATGCTTTTCCAGCTTGCCTTCCAGCCGCTCCAGCAGGGTGAAGGCGTCGGCGGTGGCGCCGGCGAAGCCGACCAGGATCTTGTCGCCGCCGATGCGGCGGACCTTGCGGGCGTTGGCCTTGATCACCGTCTGGCCCAGCGACACCTGGCCGTCGCCGGCGATGACGACGCGGCCGGCCTTGCGGACCGACAGGATGGTGGTGCCGTGCCAGGAGGGCGGATGTTCGGACATGGGCGGCTTTCGGCGGGTGGACGTAGCGGGGATCATAGCAGAGCGGGACGGAGCGTCCATTGGCCAAACAGTTGGAGCCCGCTAGCGGGCGACCGGAGCGTTGAGCGCCCGCGGAGCCTTGGCGAAGCGCAAGCCAAGCCGCCGGAGGCGGCGCCCGGCGCATGAGGGGCGGGCAATCTTCCATCTCACATGCTGGCAAGCCCCGCCTATTCCTGTTAGTTAAGGACACCCTTTGCAGGAGGCTTCCATGCGCCAGGCCATCGTCGAGCGCAAGACCACCGAAACCCGCATCCGCGTCGTCGTCGATCTCGATGGCGGCGGCCGCTATGCCGTCAAAACCGGTATCGGTTTTCTCGACCACATGCTGGAGCAGTTGTCGCGCCATTCGCTGATCGACCTCGAGGTCGAGGCGGAAGGCGATCTGCACATCGATTTCCACCACACCACCGAGGACGCCGCCATCGCCATCGGTCAGGCGGTCGCCCAGGCCCTGGGCGAGCGCAAGGGCATCCGCCGCTACGGTTCGGCGCTGGTGCCGATGGACGAGACGCTGTCGCGTGTCGCCCTCGACCTGTCGAACCGGCCCTATCTGGTGTGGAAGGTGGCCTTCCCCCACGACAAGGTGGGGGCGATGGACACCGAGCTGTTCAAGGAATGGTTCCAGGCCTTCGCCCAGGCGGCCGGCGCCACCCTGCATGTCGAGAATCTTTACGGCGACAACAGCCACCATATCGTCGAAAGCTGCTTCAAGGCCCTGGCCAGGGCCTTGCGCGAGGCCGTCGAGATCGACCCCAGGAAGGCCGACGCGGTGCCGTCGACCAAGGGGACGCTGGGGGGCTCGCTTTGAGCCAAGTGACGGCGATCGTCGATTACGGTTCGGGCAATCTGCGCTCGGCCGCCAAGGCCTTCGAGCGGGTGGTGGCGGAATTGGGGCTTGCCGCCACCGTGGCGGTGACCAGCGACCCCGAGGTGGTGGCCGCCGCCGACCGCATCGTCCTGCCCGGCGTCGGCGCCTTCGCCGATTGCAGGGCGGGGCTGGAAAAGCTGCCCGGCATGGTCGAGGCGATGCGCCAGCGGGTGCTGGTCCAAGGGCGGCCCTTCCTCGGCATCTGCGTCGGCATGCAATTGCTGGCGACCACCGGCCGCGAGCATGGCGAGCATGCCGGGCTGGGCTGGATTCCCGGCGAGGTGCTGCCGATCGAGCCCTCGGACCCGACGCTGAAGGTCCCCCATATGGGCTGGAACGAACTGGCCTTCGTCCCCGGCTGCCATCCGCTGCTGGTCGACCTGCCGGAAGATCCGCACGCCTATTTCGTCCATTCCTATCGGTTTGCCTGCGCCGATCCGGCCCATCGCCTGGCCCGCGTCGATTACGGCGGGCCGATCGCCGCGGTGATCGGCAAGGACACCATCGTCGGCACCCAGTTCCACCCCGAGAAAAGCCAGCGTACCGGCCTCAAGGTGATCGCCAATTTCCTCACATGGCAGCCGTGACATGATTCTTTTCCCCGCCATCGACCTCAAGGACGGCGCCTGCGTGCGGCTCAAGCTGGGCCTGATGGACCAGGCGACCGTCTTCAACGACGACCCCGGAGCGCAAGGCCGCGCCTTCGCCGATGCGGGGGCGGAATGGATCCATGTGGTCGACCTCAACGGCGCCTTCGCCGGCAAGCCGGTCAACGGGGCGGCGGTCGAGGCCATCCTCAAGGCGGTCAAGGTGCCGGTGCAGTTGGGCGGCGGCATCCGCGACATGGCCACCATCGAGGCTTGGCTGGCGGCGGGCGTCCGCCGCGTCATCCTCGGCACCGTGGCGCTCAAGGACCCGCAACTGGTCAAGGATTCCTGCCGCCGCTTTCCCGGCCGGGTGGCGGTCGGCATCGACGCCAAGGGCGGCAAGGTGGCGGTGGAAGGCTGGGCCGAGACCGCCGACGTCACCGTCACCGAACTGGCGCTGAAGTTCGAGGATGCCGGGGTGGCCGCCATCATCTACACCGACATCGACCGCGACGGGGTGCTCGCCGGCCCCAACGTCGCCGCCACCGCCGCCCTGGCCCGGGCGATCAAGACGCCGGTGATCGCCTCGGGCGGCGTCTCCTCGCTCGACGACCTTCGGGCGCTGAAGGCGGTGCCGAATCTTGAAGGGGTGATTTCGGGCCGGGCCCTTTATGACGGTCGCATCGACCTGCGGGCGGCGCTGGCCCTGTTGAAGGAGTCGGCCTGATGCTCAAGATGCGCATCATCCCCTGCCTCGACGTCAAGGACGGCCGGGTGGTCAAGGGCGTCAACTTCGTCGATCTGATCGACGCCGGCGATCCGGTCGAACAGGCCAAGGTTTACGACAAGGCCGGCGCCGATGAACTGACCTTCCTCGACATCACCGCCAGCAGCGACAACCGCGACACCATCTACGACGTGGTGGCGCGCACCGCCGAGCAGTGCTTCATGCCGCTGACGGTGGGCGGCGGCGTGCGGGTGGTCGAGGATATCCGCAAGCTGCTGCTGGCCGGCGCCGACAAGGTCAGCATCAACACCGCCGCCGTGCATCGCCCCGAATTCGTGCGGGAAGCCGCCGAGAAGTTCGGCAGCCAATGCATCGTGGTGGCGATCGACGCCAAGCGGGTGGCGCCCAATCGCTTCGAGATATTCACCCATGGCGGCCGCAAGCCCACCGGCATCGACGCGGTCGAGTGGGCGAAGCGGATGACCGCCTACGGTGCCGGCGAGATCCTGCTGACCTCGATGGATCGCGACGGCACCAAGCAGGGCTTCGACCTGCCGCTGACCCGCGCGGTGGCCGACGCCGTCACCGTGCCGGTGATCGCCTCGGGCGGTGTCGGCACGCTGGACCATCTGGTCGCCGGTATCCGCGAGGGCCACGCCACCGCCGTGCTGGCCGCCTCGATCTTCCATTTCGGCCTGTTTTCGATCGCCGAGGCCAAGGCCCACATGGCCGCCGCCGGCATTCCGATGCGGCCGGTGACCTGACCGATACCGTGACCTGACGGAAAGGAAGCCCCATGTCCCATGACGGCCGTGTCGTCGATGAGCTGTTCCGGGTGATCGCCAGCCGCAAGGGCGGCGACCCCGAGACCTCGTACACCGCCAAGCTGTTCGCCAAGGGTCGCCCCAAGATCGCCCAGAAGCTGGGCGAGGAGGCGGTCGAGGCGGTGGTGGCGGCGCTGGTCGAAGGTCCGGCGGCGCTGGCCGGCGAAAGCGCCGATCTGCTTTATCATCTGCTGGTGCTGTGGGCCGATTGCGGCCTTGAGCCCGAACGGGTGTGGGCCGAACTGGCGCGCCGCGCCGGCACCTCGGGCATCGCCGAGAAGAACTCGCGCAAGGGCTAGGGCGCGTTCTTCAGAGGCCGTTGCGGATAAGGGAGAATCCCAATGTATGATCCGAACAACATCTTCGCCCGTATCCTTCGCGGCGAGATTCCCTGCAAGAAGGCCTTCGAGGACGAGCACACCCTGGCCTTCCACGACATCAACCCGCAGGCGCCGGTCCACATCCTGGTGATCCCCAAGGGCGCCTATGTGTCGATGGAGGACTTCACCCAGCGCGCCTCGGACGCCGAGATCGCCGCCCTGTTCAAGACGGTGCGCACCGTGGCCGAGGCGGCCGGAATCACCGAATCGGGCTGGCGGATGCTGTCCAATGTCGGCGCCAACGGCGGCCAGGAAGTGCCGCACCTGCACATCCACGTCTTCGGCGGCCGCCGCCTGGGCCCGATGCTGGTTAAAAGCTGAACTACCTTGGCCGCCTTGGCTGACGGAACTTTTGGGAACACAGATGGACACGGATAAACACCGATGATTTTTCATCTGTGTATGGCGCGGAGCGCCATCTGTGTTCATCTGTGTCGCAACTCAAAACCTTGCCGCCTGTAATACCGCCCGTGACCTGTCATCCCGACGACCACCGGGAGGAGGGATCTCGTTCTGGTCCGGCATTTCCGATTGGGATCCGCCGGACCAAACGGAGATCCCTCGCATACGCTCGGGATGACACGAAACGTCAAGTTAAAAGGCGCGGAGTATAAGGCCCGGGGACGCGCTACCCCTGCCGCCCCGGCATCAGCCGGCGGTAGGACAGCGCCTCGGCGAGGTGGAGGCGGCCGATGGCGGTGCCGCCCTCCAGGTCGGCCAGGGTGCGGGCCACCCGCAAGACCCGGTGATAGCCGCGCGCCGACAGGCGCATGCGTTCCGCCGCCTCGGTCAACAGGGCGCGGCCGGCGGCGTCAGGCGCCGCCACCTTTTCCAGCAATTCGCCGTCGGCCTCGGCGTTGCGGCGGATGCGGCCCCCGGTCAGCTCCTGATAGCGGGCGGCCTGGAGGGCGTGGGCGGCGGCGACGCGGGCGGCGACCTCGGCCGAGCCCTCGGCCGGTGGCGGCAGCGACAGATCGGCGGGATTGACCGCCGGCACCTCGACATGCAGGTCGATGCGGTCGAACAACGGCCCGGAAATCTTCGACTGGTACTCGGCGCCGCACCGGGGCGCCTTGTTGCAGGCCAGCGCCGGATCGCCTAGATGGCCGCAGCGGCAGGGATTCATCGCCGCCACCAGCTGGACGCGGGCCGGATAGGTGACATGGGCGTTGGCCCGCGCCACGCTGCAAGCGCCGCTTTCCAGCGGTTGGCGCAACGCCTCCAGGGCGCCGCGCTGGAACTCCGGCAGCTCGTCCAGGAACAGCACGCCGTTATGGGCCAGCGACACCTCGCCCGGCCGCGCCCGCATGCCGCCGCCGACCAGCGACGGCACGGAGGCGGAATGGTGGGGGTCGCGGAAGGGGCGGCGGCGCAACAGGCGGCCGTCGGCCAACTGGCCGGCGACCGAATGGATCATGCTGACCTCCAGCGCCTCGGCCGGCGCCAGCGGCGGCAGCAGGCCGGGCAGCCGTTTCGCCAGCATCGATTTGCCCGATCCGGGCGGGCCGATCATCAACAGATTGTGTCCGCCGGCCGCCGCCACCTCCAGCGCCCGCTTGGCGGTTTCCTGACCCTTGATGTCCTTGAGGTCGAGGAAGTCCGCCGCTTCCTCGGCGATCTCGGGCACCGGCGGCGACAGGACCTGGGTGCCCTTGAAGTGGTTGATCAGCGCCAGCAGCGAGGCCGGGGCCAGCACCTCCATGCCGCCGGCCCAGGCCGCCTCGCCGCCCTGGGGGCCGGGGCAGATCAGGCCCTTGCCGCCGGCATTGGCGGCGATGGCGGCGGGCAGCACGCCGGCCACCGCCGCCACCCGCCCGTCGAGGCCTAGCTCGCCCAGCACCAGATAATTGGCCAGCTCGTCGGCCGGCAGCACTCCCATCGCCACCAACAGGGCGCAGGCGATCGGCAGGTCGAAATGGCTGCCTTCCTTGAGCACGTCGGCCGGCGCCAGGTTGACGGTGATCCGTTTCGGGGGCAGCGCCAGGCCCAGGGCGTTCAGGGCCGCCCGCACCCGCTCGCGGCTTTCGCCCACCGCCTTGTCGGGCAGGCCGACCACGGTGAAGGCGACCAGACCGCCGGAGATCTGGACCTGGGCGTCGATCTCCAGCACCTCGATGCCGTTGAAAGCGACGGTGGCGACGCGTGCGGTCATGATCCCCCCTTGAGTGCAGGGGAATGATAACTTTTGCATGCAATCGACGCCAGCGCTTCCCCATCGTGGGGTTCGGGGCATTCAACCCGGGCGATTTGAGTCCGACCCGTTGCCGCTGCGCAACGTCGGCAACGCCGTTCGCAGTTGTGGCGGCGTTTTCGACAACTGCGAACGAAGATAATTCCTAGGCGGAGGGGACCGAGGCGGTGGCGGAGCGCCTGAATTCGATGGCGTCCCAGATTTGCGCCTCGATGGAAATGCCGTCGAAGCGGTTGATTTCCTGGATTCCCGTCGGAGAAGTCACATTGATTTCAGTGAGATAGCCGCCGATGACGTCGATACCGACAAACACCAGGCCACGGCTTTCCAGCGTCGGCCCGATGGCCTCGCAGATCTCGCGATCGCGGGTGGTCAGCTCGGCCTTCATCGCCGTTCCCCCCACATGCAGGTTCGAGCGGGCCTCGCCGACGGCGGGCACGCGATTGACGGCGCCGGCCGCCTTGCCGTCGACCAGGATGATGCGCTTGTCGCCGTCGCGCACCTCGGGCAGATAGCGCTGGACGATCACCGGCTCGCGGTAAAGCTGGGTGAACAGCTCCAGCAGCGAATTGAGATTCTCGTCGCCCGGCCCGACATGGAACACCCCGGCGCCGCCGTTGCCGAACAGCGGCTTCAGCACGATGTCCTTGTATTCGTTACGGAATTCCAAAATCTGGCGGCGATCGGCGGTGATCAGGGTGGGCGGCATCAGCCGCTCGAAATGGGTCACCAGCAGCTTCTCGGGGGCGTTGCGCACCGCCACCGGGTCGTTGACCACCAGGGTGCGGGGATGGATGTGCTCCAGCAGATGGGTGGCGGTGATGTAGGCCATGTCGAAGGGCGGGTCCTGGCGCATCAGCACCACGTCCATGGTCGCCAGGTCGACCAGCCTCGCCTCGCCCAGGGTGGCGTGGTCGCCCTTGACCCGGCGCACCTCCAGCGGCCGCACCCAGGCCGAAACCCGGCCGTTCTTCAGCGCCAGATGGCTGGGCAGGTAGTGGAACAGCGCATGGCCGCGCCGGGCGGCTTCCAGCGCCAGCACGAAGGTGGAATCGGCGTTGATGTCGATGCCCTCGATCGGGTCCATCTGAATGGCGACGGCCAAGCTCATGGCGATTCCTCCTTCAATGCGGGCGCCCCTTCAATTCCTGCAGTTGCAGCAGGGCGCGGCGGCGGGCTTCGCAATCGGTGGTCCGCCGGACGAACTGCTCGAATGCCGCCACCGCCTTGGCGGAATTGTCGAGCCGCATGTGCATCAACCCGGCCTCGCGCCACAACGCGGCGGCATCGGGCGCGAACAGCAGCGAGGTTTCCACCACCGTCACCGCCCGCGCCACCTCGCCCGAGCGCAGCAGCCGATTCTTGGACTCGTTCTGCAATCTCAACAGGATGGCGCGATTGTCCAGGGCGACATAATGCGCCGGCTGCAATTCGGCGTCGAGTCCGGCCGCCGCTTTCAGGCGGGCCCTCAGCTCGGGAATCGCCACCGGTCGCCAGCCGGCGGCGGGGTCGATGATGGCGCGGTTGCCGTCGCCGTCTTCCAGGCGCAGCAGGAAGCCGTGGGGAAAGGACAGCGCCTCGACGCTCCAGCCGGCGCGCCGCGCCGCCTCCAGGCCGATGATGCCCAGCGCCTGGGCGACGCCCCGGCGATTGTCGATCACCCGGATCAGACTGGTGGTGGCGAGGTCGTCGTCGTCGCGCTCGTCGCCGCGATAGCGGTGGCGGCCGGCCATCACCAGGGCCAGCGCGGCGGGGCGGTCGGCGGCCAGCGGCAGGACCGCCGCCAGATCCTCGGCCAGCCGGTCGAAATGATCGAGATAGTCGCCGGGCTCGGCCGAGGGATGGTCGAGCGCCGCCACCGCCAGAGCGGTGGCGGCCAAGGCGATTCCCGCGTCGCCGATCGGGGCCAGCGCCGTCAGCCGCTCCCGCAATGCCCGGCGGCGCAAGGTCATTCCTAGCCCTGAATCCGCCGCTTGTCGGTCTTGACGATCACGTGGCTGACCACCCGCTTGACGTTGGAAATGTTGCGGGCGTAGCCGACCACCCGCTCCAGCTCGGCTTCGCTCTGGGCGATGCCGATCAGGTAGACGACGCCGTTCACCACGTCGACGGTGTAGTTGATGTTCTTGATGTCCTTGTCGAACAGCAGGTCGGCCTTCAGCTTCTGCGAGATGATGACGTCGTGGCTGTAATCCGAGAAGTCCTGGCCGTCGGGCACCACCTCGATCTCGTTGTAGACCTCCTTGACCCCCGAGGCCTGCCAGGTCAGGCGCACGGCGTCGGCGCGGGCCTGTTCGGTGGCCACCACGCCGGTCAGCAGCACGCGGCCCTCATAGATGGTGAGGCCGACCTTGCGGTACATCTCGACATCCTTGCGGAACCACAAATCGTTGATCTGGACCCGGATCTTGGTGTCGTCGATGGCGCCCTCAAGGCCGCGCTCCTCGGCGGCGGCGGTGCCGGCGGTGGCGCCGGCGCCGATCAGGGTGCCGGCACAGCCGGACAGGGCCGAGGCGGACGCCGCCAACAGGACCACGGCAAGCAAAGGACGAAACTTGGTCACGGCATTCATCTCCGCGCGTTGGGAATGCGCCACTCTAGAGCAAAGCGCATTCCGATTGAATCGCTTTGCTCGGGAGGCCATTGCGGCCGGCGAGGGGCATATGGACCAACCGAGAGCCGTGTGTCGTCACCGTTCCGACATCCAGGCGTTGGGCAGGTGGCGGGGCAGCCGCCAGGGCGCCACCAGCACGGCATCGAAGCGCAGGGTCAGACCGGCGAGGTGGGGATGGGCGGCCAGGAAGTGGCGGGCGGCGCGCTCGATGCGGCCTTGCTGGCGGCTCGAGATGGCGGCGGCCGCCTCGGCCAGGCTGGGGCGGAACTTGACCTCGACGAAGGCGACGACGTCGCCGCGCCGCGCGACGATGTCGATCTCGCCGGCACCGGTACCGCGCCCCGCCGTCAGCCGGCGGGCGAGGATGCCCCATCCGGCCAGCCTCAGCCGGATTTCCGCCGCCGTCTCGGCCCAGCCGCCGAAGCGCCGGGCACGCCGCCGCCCGCTCACCGCTCGCCGTCGTTGCGGAACCGACGCAGCGCCCGCGCATAGATTTCGCGCTTGGGATGGCCGGTTTCCGCCGCCACCAGGGCGGCGGCGTCCTTGACGCTGGCGCCGGCCGCCACCTCCTCGTCGAGGCGGGCGTCGATCTCCTCGTCGGCGGTGGCGACGGTACCGGCCGGCGGCGCCACCACGATGACGATCTCGCCCTTGGGCGGCCCCTGCTCGGCATAGCGGTTGGACAGCTCGAACAGGTCGCCGGTGACCACCTCCTCGTACAGCTTGGTCAGTTCGCGGGCCACCGCCGCCTCGCGCGACCCCAGCACCGCCGCCAGGTCGGCCAGCGAATCGGCCAGCCGGTTGGGCGATTCGTAGAAGATCAGGGTGGCCGGCACCAAGGACAGCTCGCGCGCTACCTGGCGGCGGGCCGAGCCCCGGTTGGGCAGGAAGCCGGCGAACAGGAAGCGGTCGGAGGGCAATCCCGACAATTGCAGCGCCGTCAGCACCGCCGAGGCGCCGGGCACGGCGGTGACGCGGATGC